>Ga0209572_1001000_pt1 | contig 26263 bp, 38 predicted proteins | sample EBPBio232012_DNA_FD_185867 | JGI IMG/M metagenome (GOLD analysis project Ga0209572, IMG submission 185867) | Wastewater treatment Type I Accumulibacter community from EBPR Bioreactor in Madison, WI, USA - Reactor 1_1/23/2012_ DNA (SPAdes)... | ecosystem: Engineered > Bioreactor > EBPR >...
CATTCGCATGGCGAGGATGCTGGCTTCGCTCTGGCCGAACATCCGGTAACGCTCGTCGGCTATTGCCTCCGCTTGCTCCTGCTCCTCGAACGCCTGCTGCCGCCGCTGCTCGGCCGCTTTGCTCCTCGCCTTCTCGACGTCCGCGATCTCGCGCTGCTCGATCACGCCGAGCGCGTCGATGGCCGTCTTCTGGTCGAGCAGGATTTGGCCCCGCCGGGTGTTCTCGGCCTCCGTGAGATTGCGCCGGTTCTTGAAGGGCTTCAGCGCGGCCTCGGCCGTGTCGTTGATCTCCTTTCGCTCGGCGGCGTAGCGGGCGCGCAGCTGGTCGACCTGCCGGTCGTACTCGTCGGCGATCTGCTCGGCGGTGCGGGCGGCAGCGGCTTCGCGGAGCCGGTCGGCGGCGTCCGAGGCGCGGCGGGCCTCCGCCTCGGCAGAGCGTTGACCGCCGCGGTTGCCCGTATTGGTGTTGCCGTTCCCATTCCCATTCCCATTCCCATTCCCATTCCCGTTCCCGTTGCCATTTCCGTTGCCATTTCCGTTGCCATTTCCGTTCCCTTGCGCGGGAGTTAGCGTGGTTGTCGGAGCCATCTGCACGAGACGATCCACCAAGCGGGATGCTTCGGCCACGGTACGGCCAGATGCAACGAGAATATCAGAAAGGGATTTGCGATCAAACGTGCCATCGTCGGCAGTGAACTGCCCAATGAGGGAGCGTGCCGTCATATCGCGACGGGTGGTCATCGTGGCTAAGTCTGCCCCCCAGCTTCTCGCGCGATTCTGCGCTTGCCACGTACCGATGCGGTCTATAAGCTCACCCAGTATCCCCTCGTCGTTGTGCAGCCATGGGCCAGGAAGTCTGGCGGCGCGGTTGGTGGCCCGCGTAACGCTTTGGCCCAAGTAGGGTGCTCTTAGGTCGTCCTCCTCAAACTGCTCTACGCCCTTGATGATGGCGTCGCGCTTCTCCCACAACAACGCTTGACGCTGGGCGTTGGCCATTGCGATGAGGGCGCCGGTATATTCGAGAACCTTATCGCGGCTCTGCTCAAGCTGTGAACGCAGGCCCGGGAATTGCCCCGCTAACCGCTCGGTGAGGCCGCGAAATTCTTCCGTTTCGGTTTGTCCTCCGCGCAGAAGTTCCTGAAAACGCCCCAGCGCCTGAAGCGTCGCATCGTTGGCATCAAGGGCCGTGCCCACCTCTTCCAGCGCAGCAGCGGTGTCGTAGCCGCTTTGCATAGCCTCGCCCAATCCGTCGAGCAGCCCTGTCATTGTCTGGACCACGCCGCGCTGGAAGTCCGATGTGCTGTCGTTCATCCGCAGCATGATCGTCTCCCACGCACCGCCGAGTTGTTCGAGATCGCCCTTGATGTTGTCGTTCTGCACCCGTGCCATCTCCGCCGCCGCGCCGGTCGAGTGCTCCAACTGGGTCTGGTAATCCAGCAGCACCTTGCTGCCCCCGCGAAGGAGCGCGAGGAAGCCGCTCGACGCCTCGGTCCCCACGATCTGGGCGATGGTTTGCGCCCGCTGCGCGTCGGTCATCTTGGCGGTGCGCTCGGCCATCTCGCCGATGATCTGCGCGAAGGGCTTGAACTTGCCCTCGTTGTCGGTCACGCGCAGTCCGATGCGCTCCATCGCGTCGGCCGCTTCCCTGCCCGGATTCACGAGCGCGAGCAGCCCGCCACGCATCGTCGTACCTGCCTGTTCGCCCCGGATGCCTGCTTGGGCAAGCCCCATAATGGCCGCGCTCGTCTCCTCGACGCTCATGCCGAGCGCCGCCGCCGCCGGCGCCGCGTACTTGAGCGAGTTGCCCATCTGGGCTACGCCCGCCGACGAGCCAGACGCAGCCGCAGCGAGCACGTCGGAAACGCGCCCGGCTTGGTCGGCAGCGAGGCCGAACTGCGTCAGTGTGTCGGAGGCAATGAGCGTCGCGTCGGCGAGGTCCATGCCCTCGCTGGCCGCGAGTGCGAGCGTGCCCGGCACCGCCGCCATGATTTGGTCGGTGGACATGCCCGCCGCCGCGAGGTTGGTCATCGCCTCGGCCACTTCGGTGGCCGAGAATTGGGTGGATGCGCCGAGGCTCATCGCCTGCTCGCGGAGCTTACCGAGGTCGGCCTCGCTGGCTCCGCTCTTGGCGGCCACCTGCGACATCGTGGCGTCGAACTCCGCGCCGGTCTTGGCCGCCGCCACAAACGCCGCCGAGAGCGCCCCCACGGCCACCGTGGCCCCGCCGACGGCCATCGCCGCCGTGCCGCTCAGCCCCATTGCCGCGCCGCGCGCCTCCAGTCCGCCAAGGCCCAGTGCCTCCATCAACCGCCCCTTGTTGCCCATCACGGCTTGCCCGGGGACTTCGGCGAGCTTGTTGGCCCGTACGGTGGCGAGTTGGCGATCAAACCCTGCGAACTGATCTTTGAACTGCTGCTGGGTGATCTGCCCGGCCTTGAGGCGTTCTCGCAGAAGCCCTTGGATCATCTTCCGCTCCATCTGGAACTGCGCCTCCACCATCGCCGCCCGCTGCTTCGTCTCGTCCTTGATGCCTTGGATGGCGAGGCGTTTCTGCATCTCCATCAGCCTCACCTGCGCGTCGCGGCCGCGCTCGCGCTGCCGGGTCTCGGCCGCCTCGATGTCGGCCAGTCGGCGCTGGGCGCTCCGAACCGCGTCGGCATCGCCTGCGGCCTGCGCCTTCTTGAGTTCGGCGCGGAGTTGCCGTCCGGCAGCGTCGAGGCCGCCGAAGAGCACCTTGAGTTCGAGCAGATCCACTTGGGCCATCAGTCCAAGGTTTTTTCGAGCGCTTGGCGCTCTTGTTCGTAGCGGTAGGCGAGGCGGACGTTCATCAGCAGGGCTTCGTCGTAAAGCATCTTCATCGCCTCTACTGCGCTGCACACGCCGCCGGCGGCAAGGGCGGTGGCGAGCAGCCCTACATCGCTGGGGCCTGCGTCGCCAGGGGCGTCGTCCATCACGCCCAGCTGCTCCCGTAGCGCTTGAGCGCGGAGATGGGCGCGGTGGACGCCGTCAAAAAAGGGGGCACGGCAAGGGCCACCTCGAGCGGGTCGAGGGCCGCCGCCTCCTCGGCGCTGACGTCGAAGAGGATCACGCCCATCTCCACGAACGCCCCCACTTCGGCGGCGCGCTCCAACTCGGCGTGCGTGGCCTCGGCGCTCTCTTCATGCGTGTCCACGGTGGGCACGGAGGAAGCAACCTGGTCGTTCACCGAGACGCGGCCGAAGGGCACGGGCGTATCGTGGGCGGGATCGGACGGGACGTTGCCGAAAATCGTGCGGCGCAGCCGGAGCAGGCGCTCGACGCGGCCGAGGGTGATGGGGGCGGGCGTGGGCATGCAGGTGTGGTGGGTGCGCCAACTTCCCCCAAAGATCCCCTCGCGTTCACCCGCACCCATCCCCAAAAAAACCGGGCCGCGCGGTCAAAACAACCCGCACGGCCCGGCCCCTCGTCCCGGCAGCCCCGGCCCCTTTTCGAGGCTGCCCGGAAACCCTTACGGCACGTCCTTGAACGGCACGAGGTCGCCGTCCCACGCGTCCTGGTCATTATCCACGGTGCGGCGGACGTAGGCGGGCACGTCGTCCTTACGGGTCGCGGTGATCTTGATCGGGCGGGTGCGCTTGCCCTTGCCGACGGCCACCTCCCAGCCCGGCTCGACGATGGCGTTCTGGAAGCCGTACACGCGCACCTGGCCTACCGTCTTGACAGGAAGGAGGTAGCGGTACTTGTAGAAGCCCTTCGAGAGGTACTTGTCGATCAAGTCTTCGGCTTCGTCGCTCGTCTCCTTGATGACGTTCTCGAGCATCGCCTTCTCGGAGGAGACGATCACCGCGCCGGTGAGCTCCCCGGCCTCGTCTTCGTCGAGCTCGGACTCGACGACATGGCTGATCTTGCCGCCCTCGAGCGTCCACGGGACGTACCACCCGGCGGCGGAGCCCGCGCCGTAGATGTCGAGGGCGACGGGAGCGGGAAGGTAGACGGCGAGGCCGATGCGCGAGCCTCCGGTGTTGAGGTGCTCGACGGTGTTGCGCTTGTCGATTTGAGCCATGGTGGGCGTTTCGTTTACAGGGTGTTGAACAGCGCCTTACGGGGTGTCGTGAGGCACAATCTCTTGGCGCGTGAAGAGATTGCGGTCGGCCTCGGAGAGCGAGGCCGGATCGGCGTACGGGTTGATCGCCTCGCCGCGCTGGAGCGTGACGCGGTCGCGGTGCGGGGCCCCGCGCGTGAGGGTGTAGCTCGCCGCGCCGGTGAGCACATGGACGTAGCGCTTGGGCGCCGGCTTCGGCGCGGCCTCCTCTGCCGGGGCGGCGGGTTTGGGCTGGTCTTTGGCCATGACACGGGGGTAGGGTTAGACGAGGTGGGGATCAGACGAGGTCGGCGCGGAGGCGGACGAGGTGGAACGTGACGCGGTTTTCTTCTTCGTCGAACAGGTCGGCCTCGACGTACAGGTCGAAGGCGTGGCCGTCGCTGAGCACCACCCGCTCGTCGTCGAGCTGCTCCTCGATGGCCTCGACCGCTTCGAAGGGCGCGGCCCCCTCGCTGCCCGACCGGGCCAGCACGACAACCTGGAGGCGGGCGCTGCGGGGCGTCTGGACTTCTTCCTCGCCGGTGCGCCGCGTGCCCTCGTAGGCCACGAGCACGGCGCCGTTCTTGTGCTTGAGGTACTTCGCTTCGTAGACCTTCGGGTCGTCGGGGAACGCGCCCACGGCCATCTTCGCGAAGGCCATGTGCTCGGCGAGCCGCGCCACGAGCGCATCCACGAGAGCCTGGCGGGAGTAGCTGCCCATCAGAAGCCCGACGCGTCAAAGAACGACTCCCCGGTGTCCGAGAAGACCGAGGCTTCGACCGGCGCGGCGTCGCCCGCCTCGGTGAGGCCAAGCGATGCCTTGCCGTCCTGCACCCGTTCGAGGAAGCGGATCGCCGCCTTGTAGCGGTCTTTCGCGCCGTCGGTCGGGTTGTCGAGGTCGAGGTAGTAGTGCGCGAGGTGGCACACCTTGATCGCCAGCGCCTCGGGCACGCTCGCGAGCGGGAGCGCCGCCACGCCCTGCAGGTAGCCTTCGGCCTCGCCGCTGGCCGTCCGAAGCGCCGACGCCACACGGGCGTCGTACTCGGGCGTGTCGTGCGTCTCGCCGGTGAGGTGCTCGATCTCGGACACCTCAAACAGGCTTTCCAGCAGGGCGGCGGTAGCGAGCATCTTACTTCGCCTCCTCGATAGCGGCCACGGCGATGAGCGGCGCGGCCTCCTCGTCGGTGAGGGTCAGCGTGTCGCCCAGCTCGTAGGGCTTCTTGTTGAAGTTGATGGGCGAGAGCGCCGTGTAGCGCGTCTTCTTGGGCGTGGTGGACGGTTTGTCCTTGTTCTGGTCGTCGGCCATGGGTCGAGGTTGGATGGAAAGGTGGGAGCGGGGAGAGGGGCTCGGACCCTCGGCTTCCGCGTCGGAGGCGCGGCGTTCTGCCAGCTGAACTATCCCCGCAGGGGTGGCCGTCTCTCCGGCCTGTCACGCGCTGTCGCTCCCTTGCCCCTGGTTACCCGGCGTTCGGTATCCCGAGGCGGAGTTTCAGCCGTCGAGGCGGCGGGCGTTCTGCTCCTTCAACCGCTCGTTGGGGCGGTGCGAGAGCGTTTGGGTGACGACCCCGTCGCTGGTCGGCTGGTCGAGGCGGACGACGTAGACCTCCTCGACGGTGAGCGTCCCGGTACAGGTTTCGTCTCCGACGCGGAGTTCGAGCTTGTCGCCGGGGGTAAGGTGCGTGCCGTGTGCGTCCTCGAGGCGAGGCGCGTAGCGGAAGAAGCGCTCGTTGCGAGCCATGGTGGTGCGAAGCGGGATGAGAGGGGTAGAAAGGTGCTCGTCTCTCCGAGCTGTCACGTCTGGTGCTAATGGGCTAAGCCCTACCGCTGACGTTGAGCGGATGCGGACACGCCTACGCGACGGCGTTCTGGATGAAGTAGCCGAGGGCTGCGGCGCAGATCTCTTCCTTCACCGACTCGCCCACGCGCACGCGCTCGCCGCCGCGCATGCCGATGTTCGGGTCGGGGTTGGAGCCAGCCACACGGTCGCCCCACTGGGCCGTAAACCCGAAGGTCATCCGGCTCTGGCTGGCGTTGGGCGCAGCGAGCGTGTCGCGGTAGATGAGCGCGATGTGCTTGCCCCACACGCGCGAGAGGTTCGCGGCCTGCCCACGCTTGGCGGTGTTGAGGAACGCCTCGCCGACGAGGATCTCCTCCAACTCGAACAGATCGGCCACGGCCTGCGCAGCGGCAATGCCGCTCTGCCCGGCGTTGCGGTTGACGGCGGCCACGATCTTCGGATGGCGCGCGAGCACGCTCCACGCCGGGCGTCCGATCACCATCACGTTGGGCCGAACCAAGAGGGCGTCGAGGCCCGCCTGGATGGTGGCGATGGGGTCGGACGTGGTGTCGGAGAACTGGCTCGTCCCTGCGAGCGTGACCTTGTTGGCCGCGCCGTACGTGTTCGCGTTGAACACCACGCCCGCGGTGCGCACCTCGCGATCGAGCAGGATGAGGTCGGTGAGGCCCTCGGTGGCGCGGCTGCGCGGGTTGATGCCGGTGGGCGCGTTGTCGAGGTCGGCCTGCGGAATCGGGTCGTCGAGGGCGTAGTCGAGCGTCGCGCTCGGCGTCTCGGTGGCCGAAAATTCGACCTCGTTGGGCTTGCTCGTGCGCCCCACCGCCGTGTTCGGGATGGTAAAGCCCTCGCCGAGGTTCCACGTGTAGTACTTGAACTCCTGCTTGCCCACCGGCAGGCGCGGCAGCACGCTGTCGGCGATCAGCCGTTTGTTGCGGTACGCCATCGCGGTGGCGATGAGCTCAGGGGACGTCGGGAAAGCCGCGACGACGGCGAGCGACAGGCCCCCTTGGGACATGAGCCCGAGGTCTGCCGCCCACGGCACGTGGGCCGCGAGAGAGGGCACCGCCGCGAGGGCGAACGCCAAGAGGACGATGCAGGCCAGCGCGGCCCGCACGATGGGAAGGATCAGACGCATGGGTCGGAAAGAAAAAAGGGTCGGAGGTAGATCAGGGCTGGATCAGCCCTGCATGGAGCCGGGGCTGAGGAGCGCGGTGCCGATGTCGCCCGCGACGCCGGAGACGAGCGCCACGCCGATCGTGCGGACGTTCGCGCCCGCCGCCGGCGCCGCCGGGATGGCCTTGCCGCTGGCGTCGGCGGTGAGCAGCTGGCCGCGCGTGACGACCGCGCCGTACTCGACGTCTGCGGTGCCTGTGAGCACGACGTCGACGCGCTCGCCGATGGCGCTCGCGCCGATGGCCGTGGTGACGCCGAGCAGCAGGTCGGTGCTGGCCCCCGCTTGGGTGGCCGTGCCGTCGGTCGCGCCGTGCTTGACGATGCGGCGGGCAGCAATCGCGCCGCCTGCCGAATGGGACTTAATGAGGCCGGGAGTGTGCATCTCAGGTCGAAAAGAGGAAGGGTGGACAGAAGTGGCTCAGCCTGCGGCGCTGGCCATGACGTGGGCGACGGCGACGGACGTCGAGACGACGCGCCCGGCGGCGGCGGCGGATTCTTGGAAGGCGACGGCGGCGTCGGCAATGGCGCGCGGATCGGCCAAGTCAAGCGCCGGGGGCTGGGTCGCCGAGCGGTCGGCGCTGAGCTCACCGTATTCAACGACGCGCGGCAGCCCTTCAAGGAAGCGCCGGACGGCGTCGCCCGTGGCGACCTCCTCGCCCTCGCCGAAGGACACCGTGGCCGGAGCGCCACCCTCAACTGCGCCAAGAATGGCCGCCACTACCGGCACGTCGCGCGGCAAGATGGCGGCTACGGCAGTCGAAGCCAAGCGCTCGGCAAAGGCCGCGTGCTCGGCGACGCGCTGCGCGGCGACGGCCTCGGCAGCCGCCAGTTCCTGCTGGGCGGCTTGGGACGCGATCGCGGCCTCGCGCTCGGCGAGCTCGGCCTCGCGCCTGGCAAGGGCGGCGGCGGCCTCGGCAAACGCGGCGCTGCCTACGAGGTCGGCCACGGCATCGGTGGCTTTTCCTGCCGCTTGGGCCGCGCCATCCATAGCCTTGGCCACTTCGGCGAAGGCAGGCGTCAGGCCACGTTCCTTCTCCCACGCGAGCTGCTGGCGGACGTCGGACTCGGCAGCCGCCCGTTCGAGCGACTCGATCTCGTAGGGCGGGAGCAGCTTGTCGGCGGCCTCGACGCCCTTCTCGTCCACCCACGTTTCGCGGAGGCGGCGGAGGAAGCGGGCGAGCACGCCCGGCGCAGGGTTCCACGCCTCGGAGAACTCGACCACGCCCTCCTCGCCGTCGGCGAACTCCACCGGCTGCAGGCCCTTGATGGCGGGCGGCTGTGCGCCGAGGAAGCCGACGTGGCGCAGGTAGTAGGCGTCTTCGCCCGCTTGCCCCTTGAGCGGGTGCCCCGGCGAGCCCGGCGTGTAGAACGACGCCGACACGTGCTTGTAGGTGCCGCTGGCCACAAGCTCGGCGAAGTCAGCGTTGACCTGGTGCGGCGTGGCGTGCAGCTGCCCGTCGCCTGCAGCGCTCAGCGACGCCACGAACCCATACGCGGGCGCGTCGGCGGAAGGGTGCCCCACCACGAGCGGCGCTTCGTGAACGGCCGGGTCGTAGACCTGGGCCATGCGCGAGACGTCGGCTTCGGAGAACTGGAGGCTCTGCCCCTTCATCGTCATGTGACGACCGGGGCGGAAGACGTGGATGCGGGTGATCGTGCGGGACATCGGGCGGCAGTCGGAACGTGCTGCCAACTTCCCCCGCCGTATAGACCCCGTTCACCCGCACCGATGCGAAAACCACAAGCCCCGTAGAAGGCGATTTGCGGGCCTCTGCGCTTCACCCGGCCCTACCCCCGGAATTTTTACGGGAGGCGTCTGAGGCTTTTAAATCGGGTCGTAAAAACGCTCCTCAGCCCTGCGTCCCAAGCGCCTCGGCAGTGTAGCGGCGCACGAGGTCGCGAATGCCGCCCCAGTCGCTGTCCGAGACGCCGACGAACGGACGTGCAGGAACGGCAGGCATGCGCCGCCGCGAGCGCAGCGACGAGCGCTCGCCGATGCCGAACTGGTGCACGCGGGCGTACACCCGGTTCGAGGCCACCACGACGCCGTCGGCGTCGGCCACGGGGAAGATCTGCTGGCGCAGCAGCCCCGACTCCACGAGCGTCCGCTTGCTGGCCTTGTACTTGGCGTAGCCCTTCGTCTCGGTCTGCCCTCCGCCCTTGACGCGCTTCGTCTTGGCCTTCTTGAAGCGGCGGTTGCGCGTCTCGATCGTCGCGTCCGCCAGTGGCTCCCACGGCGTACCGTCGGGCGCGGCCTGCCGGTCGAAACTGTCGCGGGCGGTGGCGACCAGCATCTCGCCGATCTCCTTGTGCATCGTGCGGGCGAGGCGGCGCAGGCGCGAGAGGCGCTGATCCAGCAGCCGGGCGGCCTCGTCGCCGTCAACGTCGATGCGAACGGCGAGCGCCATCAGCGGGCGTCGCTCTGGCCCAGCCCGAACTCGGCGTCGATCTCCATCTGACGCTCATTCGCGGCGGCAGCCGACGCGAACGGGATGTCGCCGGCGCGGATGGGGTCGGTGATTTTTCCCCACGGACGCCCCTCGGCGTCGGCGGCGCGCTTCTCGGCTTGGATCGCCTCCTGTTGGGCACGGACAGCAGCCCGTTGAGCGTCGGTAAGCGTAGGATTCATAGCTCGATCAGGGTCACGTAGACCACGCCGTTCTCCTCGTACATATCCTGCACGTAGAACTCGGTTCCGGGAAAGTGGAGCACTTCGTTCTCTGAATCGGCAAAGTGCGAATACGGTTGAAGATGTCTGCCCGTACGGCTAAGTACAGTGAACTGCCAATCTCCCTCGTACCCTTTCCCAATGCCCGTGCTGAAGAAGGCGGCGTCGGTCACGCGCTTGCCCTTCTGGTAGCGGGCGCGGAAGTCAAGGTCGAGTGCGCTGCCTCGAGGAACCACCACTCCTCGAGGCAGCGGCTCGGTCATCGCGTCGTAGGCGGGCAGTTTGCGCATCGCGCTGGCGAGGATACGCGACTCCTGCAGATATGCTTGGCCGACAGCAGCATCCACGCGCTCGTCTGTCACGAGGCCCAGCTGGCGGCGCACGTCGGGCAGGTTGCCACGCAGCAGGTTATTCTTGATCCGCGCCTCGAACGGGAGGGTGTAGAAGCGAAGCGCCACGTACTCGTCTTCGTCGACCGGAAGGCCCTTGAGACGGCGGTACTCCTGCACAAACTGCGCGTACAACGACGCTCGGCTGCCGAGGTCTACCACCTCCTTCTGCTCGTCGTCCCAGTGCTTCACGTGCCGCTCGTCGGCAGACACCCGGGCGACGTACGCGGCGCGCTCCTCGCGTGTGGCCACCACGTCCAGCCATGTTCTCCCCGGACGGACTGGCGTCACGTCCAGCCCTTCTTCCGCGAAGCGCTCCACCGCCTGGCTGCGCCACGGCTCGCCCACTCGGCCCAGCCCCCGTGCCAGCACGTCGAGGCGGGCGCTCTTGCCTTTCGTCGCCCCCGGCGCGTAGTCCCAGATCGGGTCGAGGCCGGGCGGCACCTCCTCCCGCTGCCCCGTCACTGGGTCTACCCAGGGCGTCGGCTCGCCGTCGTCTGGCGGCGCAGGCTCGACCTTCAGCCCCTTGCGCTCGACGTCGGCCTGGCTGAGCGACTCGACCGTACAGCCGCAGCCCCAGCCGTTGGGCGGGTAGTGCACGGCCCACCACGGATCGTCGGCGCGGATCACCTTGCCGTTCCATGCCTGATGGTCGAGGCGCGGGTGCGCCGCGCCGGAGTGCCGGTAGCGCCAGAACGGACGGCGCCTCAGCATCTCCGGGTCCGTCATCTGCCGGTAGCGCCCGGCTTGGTACGATGTGCGCAGGTTCGTCTCGTAGATCACCTGGGTGCGCCACGCCCGGTAGTCCGCGTCTTCCTCGCCCGCCCGCATCCCGAACGGCCACCCGTGCTTCTGCACCGCCGCGTCGAAGTCCTTGCGGAACTGCTCGATCGTCGTGCCGCCCACCATCGCCCGGTAGAGCGCCCCATGCAGGTCTTCCAGCAGCGCGGCCTGCGTGACGCCGGCGACCACGAACGCCGCGTCGTGGTGCTCGCGCACGAGGTCGGTCCACCGTTCGGTGGGCACGAGCTTCTTGCGCCGGTGGAACTCCACCTGCTCGGGGAAGGGAAGACGGCCGGGCTGCACCGGCTTGGCGGGATCGGGCATCGCTCAGCCCTCCGCTTCACGGAGCACATCCGCGCGGCCTGCGAGCTCACGGGCGAGCGTGGCCTCCTCGATGGCCGCCACGAACGCCGAGGCGTCGAGCTGCGGGAAGAGCGTCTCCAGCCGGGCGATGGCCTCGGCGTAGTCGGCGCTCGTCTCCACCACGTCGCGGATCTGCCGGGCCCAGCCGCTCACTTCGGCGTCGAGCGTGCGGCGCAGCGCCTGCTCCGGCGTCTCGCCGACGCCGCCCTCGGCAAAGCTCGCCGCCGCGCCGCGCCCCATCGTCTTGGTCGCTTCGGCCACGGGCGCATCGGGCTCTGCTTCGGGCGAGCCTGCCCGGACGTAGCCGGGGCCGTAGGCCGCGTCTTGGCTCTCCTGGGTGCGCACCCAGCCGCCACTGGTGAAGAGCTTGGCGTCGCGCTCGGCGATGCGCGTGGTGTCCTCCGGCTCCTCGAAGAGGTACCAGAAACGCGGCGGCTTCGCCTCGGGGAAGTTCCACGCGGTGAGCCATTCGACCGGCCCCTCTCGCAGGCCCTGGCCAGCGTTGAAGCTCTGCGCGATCAGGTCGGCGTCGCGCTTCACCACCCACTCGGCCACGTCCTTGTGGACGTCCGCTTGGTTCGAGCCAAGGCCGCTGGCCGTCGCGTCGCTCGTCATCGTCTGGCTGAGCACCACCTTGGAGATGGCTGCGTCCATCGCGTTCTGGAACGCCGTGTAGGGATCGCTTCCGGATCGGCTCGCCTCGAACTTCTCCACCGTCATTCCGTCGGGCACCACGATCGCGCCGGAGGTGGTGAGCGCCATGAGCGCCTGGAGGAGTTTGCGTACTTCTGGCTTGTCTGTACCTGGCGCGTACTTGCCGATCGGCGTGGGGTGGGCGAAGCGCTCAAGATAGACGAGCGCCGCCCGCAGGCCCTGCCGCTTGAACGTGACGGGCCAGTACAGGTAGTGTGCGAGACCCGTGCCGTAGGGGTCGTCGTCGGTCTCGGCCCCGCGCGTGAACGTCCAGAACTTCCGGTCGGGCATTCGCTCGCCCTTGGGCTTCTGGGGGGTGACGAGCCGAAGCGCCAAGTCGCCCCCAAAGCGGAAGCGCGACGAGGCCCGCACGCGGATGGCGTCGAGGCTCACGTAGCGTCCGTCGCGGCCGTAGAGCAGCTCGCCGACGGCGTAGCCGTAGAAGTTGCCCCAGAGCATCTTCTCGACCACCGAGTCCCACGCCATCCCGACGATCTGCTCGCGTAGCCAGTCGGCGGCCATCTGGTCGGCCTTGCGTTTGCCGCCTGCCTCGACGCGCCACTCCCGCGAGAGTAGGGCGCTGGAGCGCTGCTGGAGCGTGGCCTGCACCTGCCAGTCCTGGCTGAGCTTCGCCAGCTTGGCGCGCTCGCTCGGCAGCCCCTCGAGGGCGGCGTTCTTGACGCTCAGCAGGTCATCGACGAAGCCCGCGTTCGGGTCGTCCTTGGCGGCGTCGGCCACCTCGGCGAAGAGCGGCGGGGCAGTAGTGCCCTCCGCGAAGTCGGCGCTGCGCACCGGGCGCTGGTTGTAGGGATCGACAAGCATCAGAAGCCGGAGAGGTAGGTGGTGCCGCTCACGATGCCGAAGCCGACGCCCTCGCGGATCTCGGCGGCGGCATCGGCGAACCGTTCGGCCATCGCTTGCGCCTCACGGGGCGGCGCGGCCTCGAACTCGATGGGCGCGCCCTCGTGCAGCGAGGCGTGCCAGAGGAGCAGCCCCGCCACCGCGCCGTCGGCGTGGCGGGGCTTGTGGTCGTGGCCCATGCGGCGGCGGCCCTTGGGCACCTTCGGCACGCCGCTCACCAGCTCGACGTCGAGGTGATCGTCCACGAGGTCGCCGTCGCGGGGAAGTTCGATCAGGCTGTCTTGGTAGGCGGCCTTGTAGCGCGGGAAGGCGTCGAGGTAGAAGGCGTCGGAGAGCTTGATCTGGTGGATCCGGCCCAGTCCAAACGTGGTGGCCGCCTTCTCCGCCAGCGACGCGCCGTTGCCGGTGGCGTCGTGGCTCCCAGCAACGAACCGAGGGAGGCGGCGGACGGCATAGAGCAGGATGTCCTCCTGCGTGGCGAACGGCACGTCGCGAAGCTCCAGCGCCAGCCGGACGCGCCGCACCAGGTCCGTTCCGATCTGGCCGAAAAGCACGTACGTGAGGTCGCCCTCGCGGGCGAAGTCGAGGCCGTACACGCTCTTCTCGCCCTCGGCGAACTGGCGCAGCAGCGGGCGGAGCGTGTCGTGGCACCAGTCGTCCGTCTGGCGCCGACGTACGGCCTCGGGCGTCTCCAGCCAGTTCTTCGGAAGGTGCAGCCGCACCACCGGCGGCAGCGCCTCGCGGGTGGCCCGCTCAACGAGTGTGCGGGAGAAGTACTTGCCCCCGCCTTGGCTTGGGACGCAGTCGAGTTCCTCCGCCGCACCCTCGGCGTAGAACCTGCGAATCTCCTCCTCCCACGCCGCCGCCTTTTCCGGGGTGGCCTCCTCGCCACGCATGAGCATGATCCGCTCGTACAGGCCGTCCACGATGGCGTCCTCGAACGTGACACGGTGGAGGGCGTAGGGCTTCTTGCCCGCGCGGATCTCCTCGATGAGCCGGTTGAACGGGTTGTCGACGCCGTTGTGGGTGGAGATGATGCGCAGGTCGCCGCCCCAGATCAGGAAGGCGAGGCCCGCCTTCAACAGCTCCGCCGGGTCGTCTACGAAGGCGAACTCGTCGAAGATCGCGCGGCCCTTCTTGGAGCGGAGGTTGCGCGGCGTCGACGGCAGCGCCTGCACGACGTGGCCGCTGGCGAACTTGACCTGGTAGACGAGCACGCTCTTGCGCTCGTCGCCCTCGTAGTACACCTCCTCCACCGTCTCCATCTCGCCCGCTGCCAGCCGGTACCACTTGGCCCAGAACGCCACGTCCTTGATGAACTGGCTGGTCATGTCCTGGTTGTAGGCCATGTAGTACACGTCCATCCCGCTCTGGCTCGCGGCGGTGAGCGCGGCGTCGGCGGCTTCGGCCCACGACAGACCGATGCGGCGCGACTTCTCGCAGACCTTGACCTTTGCGCCGTCGGCCACCCACCGCTGTTGATACTTCAACAGCACGCTCTCCGGCACGGCGGCGAGCCGGTCGGAAAGGTGGGCGTCTTGGTGGGGGGAAACGGGCATGGTCTACTTGTCCTCCCGCGCAACGGCGGCGTTGGCCCACATCACAACCTCTTCCAGCTTCGTGAGCGCGAGCGCTTTTTCCCTCCCCTCGGGGCAGACGATATCGAGCACGCGCGCAAAGTCGGCGGCGTCTTCGCGCAGCGTCTGGAAGCGCAACACCTGATTCTCAGTGGGCGGGTGATAGGTGAATGCGCGGCGGATGCGTTTTTCGTTAGCGCTCATAGCAGTCAGCGGTTTGATGTGGAGCTGCCCTTTTGAGGGAGGAGTGTTCGGCCGCCCATAAACTTGACGAACTCCTGCGAGGTGTAACACAGCAGCCAAATCCCGTTTCGGCACCAACGTCCAGAGGGCGTGCGCCACCTCAGCCCCACGCCTGCCAGTCCCGGCTCGGCTCCTTCGACGTCGGACAAATTGACGTCGGTGACAACGTACTGCTTGGCACGTGGATGATCTGGATACCCCCAGACCTGTCCTTTCTCGATATGGGTCGCTTCCATAGGGGCTTACTTGGCGATGCCGAGGATTTGGGCGCGGATTTGGGCGGCGGCTTCGTCGCTGAGGCCGCCCTTCTTGGCGATGGCCTCGGCAGCGTCGGCGGCGCTGGCGGCGCGGGCGCGCACGTCCTGCGCCCACTTCTTCTGCAGCACGCCGGTCTTGTTGAGGTCGGCGATGGACTTGGTGAGCTTGGGCAGGTCCACCTCCGCCTCCGCCGGGTCGAAGTTCATCAGCACCTGGAACGCCTTCTCCTGCGCCACGGCGGTGAGGGCCTCGCCAAGCGCCCCGGCGTCGTCGCCCATCGCTTCGGTGATGGCCTTGGCCTGTTCGGTGGCCACGCGCAGCGCGGCGAGGCGCAGCTCGAACCCTTGGCCGTAGCGGTGCAGCGACGAGCGGCTGATCTCGAACCCTTGCGCCTCCAGCCACAGGCTCAGGCCCGAGTAGTCGGCGAACGCCGACGCCACGAGCCGGCGGTCGAGTTCGGCGCGGACGTCGTCGGGAAGGGTGGTCTCGATCTTGGAGCGGGCAGGCATCGGGAGCGGGCGTTTACCAAGCGGGACGGGCCATGCCGGGCGGAGCGTCCCGGCGGTATTCGACCACCTCTTCGCCCGCCGCCGTGAGTTCCGCCTTCCACGAGCCGCGCTCCTTGCCCGTGATCACGATCAGATCCGGGTCGCACTTCTCCAAGTACGCAAGCATCTGGCGCAGTTCGGCCAGCCCCACCTGTTCGTCGGCGTCGCCGAGGGTGCGGAGGATGAGGTCTTCGCCGAGCGGGTAAGGCCGCCCGGTGTAGAGCACCAGCAGGATGTTCCACCGGATCTGCTCGCGGCGGTGCTGCTCAAGCGCGTGGGCTCGCTGGGAGGCGTTCATCGATCAGGGTGGCAAGACGGGTGAGGTTGGACTGCATCGAGCCCACCTCTTCTTTGAGGTTGCTCAGCAGCACGGCCTTCGCGCCCTCGACGCGCACGAAGTCCTCGCGGTGGACGTAATTCTCGGAGACGTAGAGCTTGTGCTCGGCGATCTCGGCGCGTAGCGAGGCCACGGCGGACGCCTTCGATTCCAGCGTCTTCTCGATCGACTCGAAGCGGCGATCCGAATGCTTCTGGTTGCTCTGGAGCAGCGAGCGGATGACGGTGACGAGCACGCCGCCGAAGAAGACGAACAGGGTGGTCATCGCCGCCACGAGCGGCCAAGGGAAGGGGTTCATGCCACGCCTCCCGCCGGAGCGATGTCGGCGTCCTTTCCTTCCGGCTGCATCCACGCGGCCAACTCCTCCGTGGCTTTGTCGACGATAGGACGAACGTTCACGAACGCACGAAGCAGCCTCGGCACGAGCGCCAGCACCGTCCGTGTGAGCCACGCTCGAACCGGCTCGCTGCGGAGCGCAGCGGCGATTTGGATGCGGAGGTGCCGCTCAGTCCTGTGCGGCCCAGCCGCAGGCGGAGCCGGCTGTACGAACTCTTCGAAGCGCATTACTGGTCGTCGGGATCGGTGGTGAGGCCCTTGGTGGTGATGAGCCGGAGCGCTGCGTTCGTCATTGCGAGGGCCACCACCAGCAGGTAGTAGCCCCACGGCTGCAGTTCGGCTTTCCAGTCGCCGGTGCTCGCCTCCACAATGGCCACGCCCGCCGCCACGATGGTGGCCACGTTCAGCCACAGGGTCTTGGAGCGCCTCCACACCTTCGTGCGGGGGCCGGGCGCGAGCGGGCGGCGCACGGCCAGCACGACGGCCACCGCGAGGCAGGCCACAGCGGCAAGCGCCAGAAGGATCGGAAGCGCCATCATCGTCCAGCCCTCCCGGCCCGGTACAGGCCGTCGAGGTAGATGCGCCGCACCCGCGCCGCAGCCTCCGCCTTCGTCACGCGCCCGTCCTTGTTCAGGTCAAGCCCCGCGTTCACGCGGTACGCCGCGCCGTCGGCACCTTTCCAGAGGACGTAGGTGCTTGGCTTGCCGACGGCGCGCGGCCAAAGGATGGCCATGTACACGTCCTCGACGGTGGCGAGCTTGCCCGCGTAGGGGCGGAAGTACGCCTCGACGTAGTCGAGCTGGTCTACCGCCGTCATCGCCGCGAGCTTGGGCGTGGTGGTGCCCAGCTTCAGCGCCGTGGCGTTCATGAACTGGATAAGGCCGGTGGCCGACGAACGCGGGTTCTTGACCGACGGCGAGAACGTGCCGCCCGTCTCGAAGAACATTCCGGCCATGAGGTGGTCGGCGTCCATGCCAAGCGTGGCCGCGATGCGGCACACCTTACGGGCGAACGCCTCGGAGACGCGGTCGCGGTAGATGAGGGTGTCGGGTGTGGCAGGCATAGCGAATGGAAAAGGCCCCCGCCTTGAGTAGAGGCAGGGGCCAGTTTCGGGCCTTTGCTATCGTCCGTTCACCCGCACGGATGCGGAATCAGCAGGCGGGGACTTCGGACGTACATTACACGCCCGGTGTCAAACTGCATGGCGGTTCTATGCGTGGGCTACTCTGCCTTTGCCTTCTCGCGCTCTGTGGATGCGCCGAACGGATCGATGGGTCAAGTCCCACCGCCTTTCGGCGCTCGCTTGGAGACGTTCAAGCGTCTCTGTCGCCTGAAGAGAAGCGGGCCTTTAGAGACGGCTATGCTGTCTTTACGATAATCGCGGCCTTCGACTCGGCCGCCTGGGCCGTGCGCAGCGAGACAACGCGGTACGGCGAAGTCCCAGCCAACGACTCGGCAGGCGTCAATCGGCGCTTGCGTGAGATGCTGGATGGCTTGACCGCTGAACAGGTTGTGTTGCGTGGCGACTCGCTAAGAGACGAAGCAGAAACTCTGCGTCGGAAGGCGTTCGACGCCATCTTCGTCCGGGCACCGTTTTAAGGAAAGAACAGGTGGCTCCGGACGTAGATTACACGCCCTGTGTCAAACTACCTGACGGTTCTATGCGTGGCCTGCTCTGCCTTAGTCTTCTTGCGCTTTGCGGATGCGCTCCCCGGATCGACACGAGCAGCGACGGCGCGTACATCAAGTCCCTCGACAAGGTGCAGCAGGGGCTTTCGATTGAGGAAGCCGATGCATTCAACCGGGCCTACGCTGCGCTGGTGAAGTACACCAACTACGATCCGGCGTACACCGAGGCGACTGTCCGCTTCCACGACACACCGCAAGCCGATTCCATCAGCGACTTGACGCGGAAGAACCTTCGCACGATGTTGAGCGGCAAGACCGCCGAGGAGATCACCCGGCTTGGCCTCTCGCTCCAATCAGAAGCCTACGTCCGCGAAGACCTCTTTCGAGCGGAGGTGAGCCGGTTGGTGGTAGGCCGCTAAACAAAACCGGGCCGCGCGGTCAAAACAACCCGCACGGCCCGAGGTGCATCACGATCGTGCGAGGGCGATGGCCTTCACGTGGCGGCGGCTGCGCCGGTAGCGCCGCGCCAGGTCGCCCGCGTTGCGCCCGTCGTAGAGCGCGCGGATCTCGCGGTCTTCCACGGCTTGGTGGAGCGGCACGGGGCTGGGCATGTGGACGTTGGCTCCGCCGAAGAGCCGGATGATGGTCTTCACCAGCGCCGCCGAGTGGAGGTCGCGGGTCTCCTCCAGCCAAACCGGGAGCTTGTGCTCGCGGTAGGTCTTGGGCACGCTCAGCTGCTCGTCGCCAAAGCGTGTCACGAGAAACCGCACGGCCTCCAACCCGGCCACGTCGGCGAGTTCGGCAAGCCAGTCGGTGAGGTCTTGGCGCTCAATGCGCGGCCAGCCGTCGAAGTCGAGCGGCAGCGCAGGCGGGGCGGCAGGGCGGCGGGGCATGAGAAGGGGCGGGCGGAGGAGTCAGGCGGCGCGGCGTGTGCCAGGACGTCGGGTGCCGGAGCGCAGGCGGCCGAGCCACGCCTTGAGCATCTCGATGGCGCGGCTGGCCTGCTCGGGCGTGAGCCAGCGCACATGGTCGATTCCCGTCTGGCGCTTGATCCACGCGTTCAGGGCCACCATCTCGTCGCTCTTGGCCGCGCCCTTCTGGCAGAGCGTCAGCCACAGCTGCTTGATCATCTGCACCTGCGGCGTGTCGCCGTCGGGGTCGATGCGGACGCGCTCGCGGGTGCGGGCGAAGCCGTTCTCCCGAAGCGTCTCCAGCACCTTGCGGCGCTCGTCGGCGGTCAGGTCCTTGGTCGAGCGTTTGCCCGTCGTCTCCTCGAGGAAGGCGCGGCGGGCGTCCTCGTCCGCGCCGAAGATCTGTTTGCAGCCGATCTGGATGGCGGCGATTTCCTTGTTTCGGTTAGGGTTGGTCATAGAGATGTGACGGGGTGGTGCTTGCGGTGCCGAGCGACGGCATCTTCAAGCGTTGGGTGATGGCGGGCAAGGCTCTTTTCTTTGTGCGACCGCCCGTGCATCACCAGCCGCAGGTAGCCATGCGCTGCGGCTTCGACCTCCACGCGCAGCGCGTGATCGTGCGCCAGCAGAACAAGGCGCGTGAGGCCGTCACTATCGAACGTAGACAGTCCATCGCGCACGACAATCTCTATCCAGTTCGGGTTCGACCAGTCCACACGCTTATGGCGTACCTCGTGCGAGATGTGGTAGATACCGAGCGCCCACAAGTCCAGAAGGGCATGGATTCGACGACCGAGTGGCGAGACGCGGCCTGCCCACTGGGGCTCGGCACGCTCAATCCAGAGAAGAGGCTTTTCCATAGTCGTGGATCAGAGGTCGAGGGTGGCTTGCGGAGCGGAGCGGCGGGCCTTCTCGTCCACGTAGTCTTGGAGGATGGCCTCGGCAATCGCGATCTCGCGGTCGGCGTCAGCCTGCGTCATCCGCCCATCGGCGACGCGGTTCGGGTAGACGCGGTAGCGCATCGCGATCTCACGGCGCAGCGCACGGATTTTGTCGTCGAGCGTGATGGTCATGTCTGGTTTACTCCCCCGCTTTGCGGGTTTGGAAGAAGTCCTTGAGGTCGTCCTCGCGCGCCATCACCACGCGGGCGAAGGTCGCGGAGTAGTTGTTGTTGAGCTTGAAGGGCTCGGCGGCGTCGGGCTTCGCGCCGTCCTCGTGCAGGTAGCGCACGATCTCCATCACGCCCTTGATGGAGTAGCGAGCGTAGCCCCGTGCTTTGAGCTGCCGGGCGATGCGTACGATGGCGTCGTACACCTCGGGGTGGGCGTCGAGGAAGGCGTGGGCACGCTGCTCCCACGTAGCATCTTCCGGCAGCGGCTCCGGCTCGGACGCCGGCGGCGGATCGAAGAGCGTTGGCGTGGCGATCATGACGGTACGAGGTCTTGCAGCGCACGGCGTGCTCGGCGGCGGATGCCCAGTCGCGTGCACCAGTTTCTGAGCGCGGTGGCGGGCACCCCCGCGATCTCGGCGGCCTCGGCGTGGGTGTGCCCGTCGCGGAAGAGCGCGAGGGCACGTCCCACAAGCGAGGGCGGGTAGCGCACCCGAATCGTCCGGCCGGTCTCGGCGTCGTGGTAGACGAGGCCCATCCCCCGCGACGCATGCGCCTCGGCCGGACGCTTCACCGGCTGCCGGTGCGTCACGCCGAGGCGCGACACCCATTCGGCGATGGTGCTCGGGTGCACACCGGTCGCGGTCTCGATGTCGGCCATCGGCGCGCCCGTGCGGTAGAGCGCCATCGCCTCCCCGACGACCCGGGCAGGCGTCTTGGTGCGCATCGTGACGCCGCTCACCGGATCGGTGTAGGTGTGAAGCACCGCTCTCGGCACCGGCACGGGCGGCGGCGCGGCGGCAGGAGCGGCCCACGGCGCGGGCGCGGGCGGCGCGGGCATGTCCTGCTCGATGCGGCAGGCCGTACGGTAGGACACCGGCGTGCGGCTTGCGCCGCGCTCCCACCACGCCTCGGCGCGGGCGTGGAAGACGACCAGCCGCCAGCCGGTCTCCATCTGCTGCTCGGCCCAGCGCATCCAGCGCGGGCGGCGGTCAACGTCCTCGCGCTTGAGGTCGCGCCGCTGTGGGATGGTCACGTCGGCCATGGCTCAGTTGCGGCTACGGGTGAGCGTTTCGAGCACGGGCGGCATCACGCCATCCCGCACCAACCGGGTGCGCCGCGCAGCCTTGCCGAAGACGAGCACCTGCTGTTCGTGGCGGGCAGCGTCCTCGACCAGCATCGGGGCGTGGAGGTAGTCCTCGAAGCTGTGGCCTGTCCAGAAGCCGAGGCACTTGGCCTGGTAGCGGTCTGCCCAGTAGGCGAGGTCGGCATTGCTCATCGGCTCGCCGCTGCCGAGGCGCTGGCGCATCGACTGGAACACGTCGTCGTCGGTGACGGGAGGAAGAGGTGCCCGGCGCTTCTTGCGCATCGGAACGACCACCACGAGCACCACAAGGGCCAGAAAAAGGAGCGTTGGCATGGTTCAAAAGGGAGGTGTACGGGGCCGATAAAGACCCCGTACGGGTTCAGCGGGAGAGGCCGGGCCAGATCTGGCACGCCACGTCCACGACTGCGCGGGCATCGTCGTGGTAGGCCGTCAGGTCGTAGGTGCGGCCCTCGCGGGCATCCTCGGCGGCGGCGGCACGGGTCTTGGCCATCTTCTTGACGGCCGCGTGCAGCCGGTCGTAGCTCGTCGGCAGCAGCGCTTCCACTGTCTCGCGGGCGGCCTTGGCCAGCTGCGCGAGCGTGATGCCGGACGACTCCGGCACTATCAGCACGAGCACGCCGTCGAGGCCGCGCTCTTCGAGCCAGCCCTTCACGAGCGAGCACATCAGCGCCGTCTCGCCGATCTGGACGAAGGGCTGCGTGCGCAGGATCAGGATGTCGTTCGGCTCCGGGCGGAGGCGTTCGACGGCGCGCACGACGCCCGCGCCGGACACGTCGACGACGGTGGTCTTGTAGGGGACGCGTTCGTCCGCCGGTGGGGCGAGGGTCTCAGGCATTGGGGCGAAGCTCCTCCGGGCGGCTGGACGGGTCGAGGATCTGCTCAGCGCGGGCCGCGTCGAGCTGGTCGGCGATGCTCGTGAGGGCATCGCGGAAGCGGGTGCCCATCATGTTGATCGCCACCGACGGGCTGCCCAGCAGGTGCGGCGAGGCGTAGAGCGCGCCCAGCGCAGCAGCGCGGTCAAGGAGCGTGTCGATCTGGTGCAGCGCCTCCCACTGCGCCTCGCCGTCGAGGTGCAGTTCCATGAGGGGGAGGTCGTCGAGGTCGTCGGCGTTTTCGACGGCGAAGCGATCGAGGCCAAAGAGGTCGTAGAGGGTGTCCTGCATCTCCTCAAGCAGACGGATGACCTCGGCGCGGATGTCGTTAGGGGTTGGGGACTGGTTCATGGCTTGCAGTTGGGGTTGAAGGGGCACGCCGGGCAGGTCTGCCAGAGGCGCACCCGAAGCGGATTGGTGGCGGCGAAGGGGCGGATGCGCTCGGCGGCGCAGCGGGAGAGCGGGATCTCGCCGAGGACGGGGCATGGCACGGACGTCGCGCCGTAGACCTCGATCACCCGCTGGCGCACGAGGTCGGTGCGCCCGGCGTACTTGCCTTTGAGCACCTGGCTGACGACGGCGGGCGAGTAGCCGAGCCGCTTGGCGACGGCCGTGCCGCTGGCCGCGTCGACGGCTTCGCGCAGCAGGCGCATCCAGTCGAGGGCGTCATCCATGGCGCACCTCCGCCTTCCGACGTCTGGGAGCGCTCACAACCGGGGCCGATGGCCCGGTGTCACGGATAAGGCGGTAGAGGCGGTAGCTGCCGGGCGTGCCATTGGGCTGACGGCGGCCCTCGTAGGCTAAGTACCGGGCCTTCCGAAGCTGGCTCACAAACTTCTCGGCGTTGCTCTGCGACATACCCGCCTGGGCGATGAGGTCGGGCACCGAAAAGACGCGCTTGATCCGAATGACCGTCCACGCGCGCTGCCTCGCGTCCGGCTCTGCAGGAGGAGGCTCGAATGATGGCGCAGTCGTGCCGCACTCGTACACGGCCATACGCCCGCGCAAAGCACCTTCTTGCTCCCCTACTCTCTCGATCTGCCCTGTCCTTAGCCAGAGCGCGATCGCGCGTTCAGCAGATGCGTGAGAAATGGCGGCCGTTGCCTCGACGTCGCGAGCAGTGAACCTTCCAAGGCTTATCATCGCCTGCCACGCCCGCTGTTGTGCGGTCGTTTTCATGCGGCGCGGCGGGTTACGGTGGGCGAAACGTGGTCGAGCCACAGCGGCGTCTTCTTGCCAAAATCCTCCAGCCCGATGCGGGCAAGCGCCGGGGAAGACGCCTTGGCCGCCGCCTCGATGCGCGAGATCGCGATCACGATGCGCCCGATGTTGGCCTCGCACCGGTCGTGCACATGCTGCACGAGGTCGTCGTCCACGGCTATCTCGCACAGCGTGTCGATTACGAGGCGCGTGTCGGGAAGCGTGAGGCCGGAGAACTCCACCCACTGGGTGAGGCGGCGCATGAATCGCCCGCCGCCGAGATTGCGAAGCCGCTTCTTGAACTCCTCCATCCCAACGAACACGACCGGCACGCCCGTCATGTCGTAGATGTCGCGGAGCGCGTCGATCATGTCCCCCCGCCCGCGCAGCAGGTAGTCGGCCTCGTCGACGATGATCGGGCGCTTCACGTCGGAGAGCGTCTCGATGATAGCGTCCATCATCTGCTGGCGGCGGCTCGACGTGGGCAACTGAAGCTCGCGGCAGAGCGCCTGCAGCATCGTCGTCATCGTCCATGCCGACGTGGCCCGCAGGAACATGGCGTTGAATCGCAGCGCCACGTCGACGATGACGGTGGACTTGCCCTCGCCGGGGCGGCCCCACAGGATGACCATGCCCTCCGTGCCCTGCGGCCGGTTGATGGCGTTGCCCATGGCGAGGCGGAAGCGGGTGACGTTGTCTGTCACGACCGTGGTATGTCTCATGGAAAACCTCTATCGGTTTTGGATGGTGAGAGACGTGGCCGCGCCGTAGACTTGCGGTGCGACCGTGAGATGGCGGGCGCGGGGTGCTTTCTCAGGGCAGACCCCGCGCTCGCCGGTTTGTGTTAGCTGGTGCCGGTGGCCGTCACGTACTCGGCCTCGAAGCGGTCGAGGAAGGCGGCGTCGGCGGCGTTGAGGCGTTCACCGCCCAATCGGCGGTCGCGCAGGTCGGCGTAGCGGTCGAAGTCGGTGTGGTAGATGCGCGGGCGGTTCGCGTCTTCGGCCATGAGCGCACGGGCGCGTTCCATCGCGTCGGCCTCCATCCGCGCCGCGAGGTCGCGGGCCTGCTGCTGCTCGGCCTCCCACGCCGCCGCTTGCGCCCGCTGCTCGTCGGTGATCGTGACCGGGCGGAGCGCCGGACGCGCCATCTGCTCCGCGCGCGCCTCCACGGCATCGGCGGCGGCCGCCAGCGCGGGCGTCTCGTGCGCCTCGGTGGGCGGCGGCAGCAGCTTCAGCCCGTCGGCAAAGGCCCGGCTCTCCAGAATCTCGCCCACGATGGTGGCGGGCTTCACCTCGCGCTGGAGCGCCTTGATCTCGCGCAGCCCGTCGGTCATGATCCGCCGCTGGCGCGTCTTGGCGCGGGCGGCCACGTCGGCCAGGCTGATGCCGGTGCGCTCGGGGTTCTCGGCGCAGCAGACGAACGTGCCGTCGGTGGTGAAGACGAACACCCGCCCGAGGTCGGCCTCGTCGTAGCGTACGGCCACATGCTCGCCCACGTACGCGCCCAGTTCCTCGTGCAGGTACACCGCGCCGTCCACCATCAGGCCCTTCTTCTGCACGACGCGCGTGCCGCTTCCCGGCGCCGTCTGCAGCAGCACGTCAAGCGCCCGCTCGTTTGTGATCCGCCGCACCGGCTCGCGCCACATCGCCGCCGCCTTGAACGGACTCATCCCCAGCGCCCCGTGCGTCTCGTGCTCGTAGATGCGGGCGCACCAGTCGTCGCAGAACGCCTGCAGTTCGTCCGCCGTCATCCGCACCTCCACCACCTCGCCGCGCTTCATCAGCCGGTCGGCGAAGCTCTGGCGCGACCGGATCGCCGAGCGTTCGGCCACATCGTGCCCCACATAGCCACTCGCCATCTCCAACAGGCCGTGGCTGAAGGTCTTCAGCGCCCGCTCGATGTGGGGCTTCTCCCACGGCGAGAACGGCGTGCACAGCCGCTGCTGGATGCCGAGGCCGTGGATCACCGCCGTCACGTAGTTGGAGGCGTAGTCGGCTCCGTTGTCGGTCTTGACCTCCTCCGGCACGCCCCAGGCCAAGAGTGCCCGGCGCAACGTGGCCGCCACCGCCGTGCCCTTGCTTGTGCGGCTCACCCGAAGCACCAGCCGCCGCGTGAACACGTCGATGCAGCCAAGGATGGTGTGGCGCTTACCGTCGGCGAGCAGCACGTCGGCGGGCGTGGAGTCCATCTCCCACCGCTGGTTCAGCCGCACGATGCCCTCGCTGGCCGAGCCGAACGCGGCCATGTGCTTCGATCGCCACGCGTCGGGGTTGGAGAGCTTGAGGTACAGGCTGGCGTGGTCGGCCTTCCACGCGGCGAGGAACCGCTCGATGGCGCGGAGCTTGGGCAGTGCCGACTCGGGGAAGCGGGCGGCAAGGCCCATCTCGACGTGCCGCGCGGTCACATGCGGCGTCTCGGCCAGCATTGCCACCACGAAGTCTCGGACGGCCGGGTCGGCCTCGACGGTGCTCAGGTACACCCGCCGCCCACGCTTGCCGTAGGCCCCGCCGAGCGCCGCCGGGCCGGTGCACCGCAGCGCCTCCTGCCAGCGAGCGAGTGTGCGCCACGACACGCTCTCGCCAACCTGGGCGCGGACGTCGGCGGGCACGTCCACGTCGCCGCGCGTGTAGGCCAGCGCGAACGTCTCGGCGGCCTTGCGCTCGCTCACACCGAGCGTGCGTTGGAACGCGGCCATCCGGGCGAGCAGGTCGAGGCGAGCGGTCATTCGCGCCTGCTCCTTGGCGTCCAGCGTGGGGAGTTCCACGAGGGCTTCTTCGCGGCGGGCGTCCTCGGCGCGGGCGTCCAGTTTGGCCGTGAGGTCGAGGCGTGCGGCCACCGCACGGCCCGCCTCCGCCGCGTCGCTCGCGGCGTTCTTCGCCAAGGCGATGCGCACGTCTTCGGGGAGCTTGGCCACGCAGTACTCGACGCCGCCGCCCCGTCCAGCACGCGCCCGCGACGGCCACGATTCGCGCGTTGCACGCTTCCGCACAGCACGCTCTGTGATGCCCAGCACATCCACCAATTGGACGGCTGTCACGTGCTTCTGGAGTTCCGAGTTTGCGGGAGCCATGTTGCGAATCCGGGCAGGAGGGGTCGATTGCAGTTCCGAGTTGAGTTCCGAGTTAGAGCGTCTGAAGTCGGAACCGTCAGACCTGGTCGCGGCGGGCGCGGAGTTGGAGTTCTTCCGCTTCCATCCGGCGCTCGACGTCGCGGAGGTCGGCGCGGGCCTGGGCGACGCCGTCGGCGTCACCGCCTCGGTGCGCCACGAGGGCGTTGGCGATGGCGAGGCTCAGGTCGGCGGCCTCGTCGTTGAGGCACCCGTTGGCCTCAGTTGCCACCTTCACTCGCGTC
>Ga0209572_1001002_pt1 | contig 26174 bp, 23 predicted proteins | sample EBPBio232012_DNA_FD_185867 | JGI IMG/M metagenome (GOLD analysis project Ga0209572, IMG submission 185867) | Wastewater treatment Type I Accumulibacter community from EBPR Bioreactor in Madison, WI, USA - Reactor 1_1/23/2012_ DNA (SPAdes)... | ecosystem: Engineered > Bioreactor > EBPR >...
CCCGGTGAACCTTTCGTGTGAGTAAGGGTGAGTGTTGAGTATGAGTGCTCACCCTTACTCCCCGCTGGTTCTTGGCGTTGATCCCGACGTGGAAGCGCCGGGCGTGGCGCTCTACGATGCCCGGCGCGGATGCCTCGTCTACTGCGGGGCGCTGGGGCTTCGGGCGTTCGTGGCGTGGCTTCGCGCCGGGGCAGACCCGGCCGCGCTCGGCGTGGCCACTCCCTCGCCCGGTGCAGCCGTGGCGTGCGCCCGCGTCGAGGACACCCGTGACCGTCCGCTCTACGCCCGTCGCCGCGCCGCCGCTGCAAGCCCGGAGGCACGCGACCGAATGGCCCGGAGCATCGGACGCCTCGACGAGGTGACGCGGCTGATTCTCGACGAGCTGGCCGAGGCCGGGATTCCGGCGCGTTCGTGTGCTCCGGTGCGCAAGCTCGACGCCGAGGCCTTCAAGCGTACGACCCACTGGCCGGGCCGCACCGGGCAGGAAGCACGCGACGCCGGGATGCTGTGCTGGGGCGCTGAGCGTGGCCGCCCCCGCTTTACGAACTTGACACCTACGAGGAGGTGTAAACTGTCACCGCGTAGGGTGTTGTTCGTGAAGGACTTAGGCCACTAAAAAAGGGTCGATCTGTCCGAAACTGTCCGCCCCTCACGCGTGCGCACGAGAAGGGCCGTCCGGTGCAAGCCAGAGCGTGCAACCCCTCGACGATATTTTTCCGCCCGTAAACCTCAGTCCGTGAACGACTTAGGTGCCCAGAAGCGGGCCAAACTTGCCGGAATCTGCCGCCCTGCCGCGCACGCACACGCGCAAGGCCACTTGACACCTGCCCCTTGTCCTCTGTCCAAAGTGTCAAGCGGGGAGCGCTCGGCTCCTTCGGGTGCATCCACTACGCGCACGCGCACATAGGCCCTGCTTCCACCTGCCGACACCGCCGAGGCGTTACGCGGCGACGGCTTCGGGTTCGACCTCGAAATGTTCGACCGAGAGTCCCGCCTGCCGAAGCCCGGAGGCCGCCGTACGGAACGCATCGTCCCAGGACTCGGCGTCCACGTGAAACAGGGCGTAGCCCGTGCCTGCCCGCGTGGAGAGCGTGGGCGGGTCGCCGTCGAACGCCTCGTACACGGCGTCCGTTTGGGCGTCGGTTGGCTCGGTAGCGAGCACGGCGTCGAAGTGGTAGCGCGTCATCGTTCTACGGGTAGAGAGTGAGGGCAGGTATCGACATCTCGGCGGATGTCTTTGGCGTGGTCTTGCGGGCTGCGGGGCGTGCTCCACACCGAGATCGTGTGACCGTCCCGGCTTTGCAGAGGGCAGTAGAGGCGTCCCCAAGCGTGGGCCGAGCCTCCGGGTTCGACGAAACGCCAACCCCGTGCCAAAGCGTACGCAACGGCGGCCCGTATCTCCTTGTTCGCGTGACGCTTCATACCGTCGCCGAAGCCGTGCGCATCGTCTGAGCGATGGCCTGAATCTCGGCCGCTGCGGCATCCAGTCGAGCAGCCGGGTCTTCCGAGGTTGCACGTCCAACGCTGGGGCCGTGGCTGCTGATCGCGTCGAGCAACCGGGCAAGCGTTCCCGTTGCCGAAGTGCGTCCGGTTTCGAGGTCGGAGACGCTGGCCGTACGACTGAGGCCGAGAGCATCGGCGAAGGCCGACTGGGTGAGGTCGAGGCGTTCGCGTAGGGCCTTGATCCGTTCGGGCGTCCAATCCATCGGGTAAGGGTAGAGGGTTACGGCGTGCGTACAAGGTACGACGGGAAAGATACGGCTTCCGTAAAAAAAGTTTACGCAAGACGGATCAATAAGATACGGTAAGCGTATATTGAGACAGAACGACAGAGCAACCCGCTACCTAAACCCCTGCCTCGATGACTGCCGCCGCCCTCGCCCACGTGCTCGCCGAAACGCCCTGCATCGTCCGCTTCATCAAGAAGGACGGCACCGAGCGCCGGATGTTCACCACCCCCACCGCCGAGGGCGTCACGGTGCGCTCTGGCTACGTGACCGTCTACGACGCCGAGAAGGGTGGGCTGCGCCGCGTCAACCCGGCCACGGTGCAGAGCATCAAGCCGCTTCGCGCTTCCGCCCCTACGTCCCCGGTGCAGCCCCGCAAGACGACCGCCGAGCACGCCCGCGACATCTTCGGCGACTGACGCTGCCTGTCTGTGACTAAGGGATGGAACGTATCCTCACGGGGGGCGAGGCTAAGGGTTGGACCAAAGAAGAGGTGCAGGTTTTGGCAGGCACGGGCATGCCATCAGGACGGGTCCCGGTAGGCGAGCAGTCGTAGGGCATTGAAGACCACCACCAGCGTGCTGCCTTCGTGCAGCGCCACGACTGGCCCCATCTTTAGCCCAAGGAGCGTTGCCGGGATGAGGAACGCGACCATGCCGAGGCTCATCCAGAGGTTTTGCCGCACGATTCCCCGCACTTGACGGGAGAGGCCTACGGCGAAGGGAAGGGCATGCAGATCGTCGGCCATAAGTGCAACATCGGCGGTTTCAAGCGCCACATCCGACCCCGCCGCTCCCATCGCGATGCCCACGGTGGCGGCTGCAAGGGCTGGAGCGTCGTTCACACCGTCCCCGACCATGGCCACCCCGCCCTGCTGCGCGAGTTCACGAACGGTGACCACCTTGTCTTGGGGCATGAGATCGCCGTAGGCCTCGTCCAGCCCGACGCTTTTGGCGACGGCGCTTGCCACGCGCCCGTTGTCGCCCGAGAGCATCACCATCTTCCGGATTCCGAGCGTGCGCAGGCGTTGAACCACGTCAGCGGCGGTGGCGCGAGGGGTGTCCATCACGCCGAGAACGCCAAGGTAGCGGTTGCCTTGCCGCACCACCATCGTCGTGCGCCCGTTGGCTTCGAGGCGCGACGCCGTGTCCCGCACGGCCTGCGGCGGCTTCTCGCCGTCCACCTCGTCGAACAGAACGGTCTTGCCGATATACACCTTCTGACCGTCCACGGTGGCCACCACGCCTCGTCCTGTGATGGACGAGAGATCTTCGGCGGTTCGGGGCTGGACGGGCGACGCGGTGTTCCACGTAGCGGCGTCCTGGACGATGGCGCGGGCGAGCGGATGGTCGGAGAGTCGTTCTACGGCAAGCGTTGTGACAAGCAGGTCGCCGGCCTCGACGCCCTCGGCGGGTTCGACGTCGGTCAGGTGCGGCTCGCCCTTGGTGATGGTGCCCGTCTTGTCGAACGCGATGGCTTCGAGGCTGCCGAGGGCTTCGAGCGGTGCGCCGCCCTTGACGAGCACGCCTCCGCGCCCGGCCCGTGCCACTCCCGACAGCACGGCGCTGGGCGTGGCAATGGCGAGGGCGCACGGGCTGGCCGCCACGAGCACCGCAAGAGCGCGGTAGGCCGCGTCCGCAAACGGTTCGCCGGTAACAAGCGGCGCGCAGAACAGCAACCCCACGAATCCCAGCACGGAAGGCACGAAAATCCGCTCGAATCGGTCGGTGAAACGCTGCGTGGGAGAAGGCTGCGTTTGCGCACTTGCCACCAGCTGCGCCACACGGGCGAGGGTGGATTCGGAGGCGAGGCGCGAGACGACGACTTCCAGCACCCCGGTGCCGTTGATGGTGCCTGCAAACACGCGGCTTTCCTTGGGGGCACCGTCGCCCGCCTGAAGGGCTGCCTCCACGCCTCCCGTGATGGGCTGCTTGTCGGCGGGCAACGATTCGCCGGTGACGGGCGCTTGGTTGACCGCGCTTGTGCCGGCCACCACGACGCCGTCGGCAGGAAGTCGCTCGTTGGGCTTTACGACCACCCGATCACCTAGCGCCAGCTGCTCCACCGGGACCGTTTCCTCCCGGCCGTCTGCCCATCGCACCGTGGCGGTATCGGGGGCAAGGTCGGAGAGGGCTTCGATGGCGCGGCGGGCGCGGCCCATCGCGTAGCTTTCGAGCGAGTGGCCGAGCGAGAAGAGGAACAGCAGCAGCGCTCCCTCGAAGTATTCGCCGAGCAAAGCCGCGCCGGTGGCCGACACGAGCATCAGGAAGTCGATCTCAAAACGACCGGCACGAATGGCCTCCCACGCTTCGCGGGCGGTGAAGAAGCCACCGAAGCCCATGCCCGCGAGGTAAAGGCCGGTGGGAACGATTTCCGGCACACCCGGCGCATAGCGCTCCAGCAGCCAGCCGATTAAGACGGACGCCCCGGCAAGCAGCGCGAACGCAAGTTCGCGTTTGCCTCCGCCGTGTGCGTGGTTGTGGCCATCGCCGGGAGCGTGCTTGCGGTGGTCGTGTCCGTCGTCAGGGCCGTGTTTGCGGGGAGCGTGCCCGTCGTCGGGGCCGTGCGCGTTGGGCGGATGCTCGTGGGCAGGCGAAGAATGCGAGGCCGCCTTCTCCAACGGGGCGTCTGCTGACGGATCCGCCGGCAAGGGCACAAGCCTGCGGAGCGCGTCGGCGTGGGTCACGGTCGTGTCGAACTCAACGCGGAGTTGCCCCGGCCCGGCTTCGGCTTCGAGGACGCCTGGGGCCTTTCGCATCCGCTCGGCAAGGGCACGGGCGCGGCGCGGCGCAAGCGTGGCGTCCAGCGGCGCGTCGAAGTGTCCGTAGCGAGCAGAAAGTTCGGCTCCGACGGCTTCCGCCTTCTGGCGCAGGCGCGGCATGGGCAGCACCGCAGGGTCGTAGTGCAGGCATAGGCGCGGCGGCTTGCCTGCTTCTTCCAGGATGTGGACTTTTCCTACGCCGGGCTGGGCTGCCAGCGTTTCGGTGAGGCGCTGAACGCAGGTGTCGCGCGTATCGGGCACATGAGGAAGGAGCACGTCCAGATCAATGCGCAAGGGCTGGGGCATGGCGGCAAACAGTTAGGCAAGAACAGGGTGCTCGGCGGCGTCGGGCACCGTTGGGGCGGATGCTGCCGGAAGATCGCGATGGGTGAGGCGGTACAGCACCGGCAGCACCACCAGCGTGAGCAGGGTGGAGGAGAGAATCCCTCCAATGACGACGGTTGCGAGGGGCCGCTGCACCTCCGCCCCCGCCCCTGTGGCCAAGGCCATCGGGACGAACCCGAGGCTGGCTACGAGGGCTGTCATCAGCACCGGGCGCAGGCGGGTTTGTGCCCCTTCTGCAATCGCGGCGTCAAGGGGGCGGCCTTGAGCACGAAGCTGGTTGATGAAGGTGATCATCACCAGGCCGTTGAGGACGGCCACGCCCGAGAGCGCAATGAAGCCTACGCCGGCCGAGATGGAGAACGGCAGGCCCCGAAGGGCGAGGGCGGCAATGCCTCCCGTGAGCGCGAGCGGGACGCCGGTGAACACCAACGCAGCGTCTTTCCACGAACCCAGCGTAAAGTAGAGCAGCCCCACGATGAGCAGCAGGGCGAGCGGAACCACCAGTTGCAGACGCGACACAGCCCTCTGGAGGTTCTCAAACTGCCCGCCGTAGCGCACCCACGTCCCTTCGGGCAGCGTAACGTTCTGCTGGATGCGCTGCTCGACCTCGGCGACGAACGACCCCATGTCGCGCCCGCGCACGTTGGCCGTCACCGTCACAAAGCGTTTGCTGTCTTCGCGGCCCACCTGGTTGGGGCCGGGGGCAAGCGAGAGGTGTGCAAGCGTTCCGAGGGTTGCATAGGAGGCGGACGGATCGGCATGGGGCGTGAGCGTCCCCCCCGGTGCAGCCGGTAGCCCCGCGCCGCCCGGCGGAAGCGGCACGGGCAGGCGCTCCAAGGAGGCAAGGTCGGTGCGCAGCGATTCGGGAAGGCGCACCACAATCGGAATGCGGCGGTCGCCTCGGTAGGCGGCCCCCACTTCGCGCCCGCCCACGGCGGTGGCCACGGTCTGCTGAACCGCTTCCGCCGTCAGCCCATACCGGGCGAGTGCGTCGCGGTTGAGTTCTACCGTGAGCATCGGCAGCCCGGTGGTCTGCTCCGTCTTCACGTCGGCGGCACCGGGCACGGCCGCCACCTGCTCTTCGAGGGCTTCGGCCGCTTCGGCGAGCGTGGCGAGATCGTCGCCGTAGAGCTTGACGGCAACATCGGCGCGGACGCCGGAAAGCAGCTCGTTGAATCGCATCTGGATGGGCTGGGTGAACTCGTAGTTGCTGCCGGGCACCGTTTGGGCCACACGCTCCATCCTCGCCACGAGAGAGTCTCTGGGCAGATCGGGGTCGCGCCACTGTGCGCGAGGCTTCAGCATCACAAAGTTGTCGGCCACGCTGGGCGGCATGGGGTCGGTTGCAATCTCCGCCGTCCCGATCTTGGCGAACGTCCGCTCAATCTCGGGGAACGCCTCGCGAAGCCGCGTCTCCAACGCCGCTTGCATGGTCACGCTCTCGTCTACCCCCGTGCCGGGGGTGCGCAGGGCGTGGAGCGCAATGTCGCCCTCGTCGAGTTGGGGCAGAAACTCGGTTCCCATCTGGGTGGCTTTCACGCCGGAGAGCAGCACCAGCACCACCGCACCGAGCACCACCACCGGGCGGTTGGCCAGCGCCCACGTGAGCGCGGGCTTGTACACGCGCTGAGCGCCGCGAACCACGACGTTTTCCTTCTCCGACACCTTGCCGGTAACGAAGGTGGCCAACGCCGCCGGCACGAACGTGAGCGAGAGCACGAAGGCCGCCCCAAGCGCCAGCATCACGGTGAGCGCCATCGGGGTGAACATCTTGCCCTCCACGCCGGTGAGCGCGAAGATGGGCAAATACACGACCATCACGATGGCTTCGCCGAACAGGGTGGCGCGGCGCACTTCCTGTGTGGCGTCCTTGACGACGGCGAAGCGTTCCTCTTTGGTCAAAAGCCGCCCCAGCCGGTGCTGCGCCTCGGCGAGCCGCCGGAGGCCGTTCTCCACAATGATCACAGCACCGTCCACGATCAGGCCAAAGTCGAGCGCACCCAGGCTCATCAGGTTGGCGCTCGTCTTGGAGGCCACCATCCCGGTAAGCGTCATCAGCATAGACAGCGGGATGACGAGGGCGGTGATGAGGGCAGCGCGTAGGTTTCCGAGGAACAGAAAGAGCAAAGCGATCACAAGCAGCGCCCCTTCCAGAAGGTTTTTCTGGACGGTCGCGATGGTGCGGTTGACCAGATGGGTGCGGTCGTACACCACCTGGGCTGAAACGCCGGGGGGCAGAGAGCGCTGCACGTCGGTGAGACGGGCCGCCACGGCGGTGGAAACGGTGCGGGCGTTTTCGCCGACGCGCATAAACACCGTACCCAGCACGACCTCGCGGCCGTTCTCGGTGGCCGCGCCGGTGCGGAGTTCTTGCCCTTCTCCAACCGTTGCCACGTCGGCCACGCGAATCGGCGTGCCGTCGCGGGTGGAGACGAGCAGGCTGGCGATCTCGTCGGGCGTGGACACCTGCCCCGGCGTCCGCACCACCAAGTCGCGGCCTCGCTGGGCGACATACCCGGCGCTCGCGTTTTGGCTGTTGGCCTCAATCGCGGCGGCCAGATCGTCCATCGAGAGGCCGTAACCGGCAAGTCGCGCAGGGTCTGGCGTGACGTGGTACTGCTGTTCGTAGCCTCCGATGGTGTTCACCTCGGCGACCCCTTCGACGCCCCGCAGTTGAGGACGGATGACGTAGTCTTGCAGCGTGCGAAGGTCTGCTGGGGTGTACGGCTGGCCCTCCGGGGTGCGGGCGCTGGGCGCTGCGACCACCGTGTACATAAAGATTTCCCCCAGACCGGTCGAAACAGGCCCCATTTCCGGAATGGCACCCGCCGGCAGACGGCTTTGTACGCCAGAAATACGTTCTGCAATCTGTTGGCGGACAAAGTACAGGTCGGTGCCGTCCTTGAACACGGCGGTCACCTGGCTGAGGCCGTAGCGCGAGATGGAGCGGGTGTGATCGAGGCCCGGCAGACCGGCCAGCGCGGTTTCTACCGGGAACGTGACGCGCTGCTCGGCTTCGAGCGGCGAGTAGCCGGGCACGGCGGTGTTCACCTGTACCTGCACGTTGGTGATGTCGGGGACGGCGTCAATCGGGACGCGCTGGGCGCTGAAGACCCCGACGGCTGCAACGACGAGGATGAGGGCGAGCACGAAATAACGCCGCTGGATGGAGAACGATAGGATGCGTTCGAGCATGGTCGGCGGGAGTTAGTGGTCGTGAGAGGCACCGGCCTTCTCGATGTCGGCCTTGATCAGGTACGAGCCGCTGGAAACGATGCGGCTGCCGGGAGTCAGCCCGCCGAGCACCTCGACCCGCCCGGCGCTTCGGCGTCCCAGCATCACAGGGCGGGCCTCGAAGGTGTCGCCCACGGCCACGAACACCACGTCCTTGTCGCGAAAGGTTTGGAGGGTTGCTTCGGGGATGATGATGGGCGCGCGCGCCGTCTCGGTCGTTAGGTCGACGGTGACGAAAAGCCCCGGCTTCCACCGTCCGTTGCGGTTGGAAATCACGATGCGGGCACGGCTGGTGCGCGAGTCTTCTCCGGCCAGCGGCCCCACGTACGACACGCGCCCCGTTGCCGAAAGGCTGTCGGCGTCGGCCAGTAGCACGCGGGCGCGTTGCCCAACCTGAACGCGAGCAAGGTCTTTGGGAAACAATATCGCCTCGACCCACACCGTCGAGAGGTCGGCCACGGTGAACAGGGTCTGCCCGGCCATCACGGTCTCGCCCACGCTCACGGTTTTCTCCGTCACCACCCCTCCTTGGGCGGCGCGCACGTCAATCCGCGTGAGCGACGCGCTGCCGGACACGCCCAAGGCCGACAGCGTCGCCTCGGCGTTGCGCCGTGCCACCACCGCCTCGGCGAGGGCTGATTCGGCTGCGATCTTGTCCATTTCTGGTGAAACGCCGCGTGCAAACAGCGCCGCTTCCCGTTGCGCGTTGATGCGGGCGAGCCGCTCGCGTTCTTGGGCGGTCAGCAGATTGGCACGCAGGTCGGCCAGTTCCCGGCTTTCGATCACCGCCACGGTTTCGCCGGGCCGGACGTAATCGCCAAGGTTTTTGCGAACGGCCGTCACGATGCCGCCAAGCCGAGGCACCAACCGCGCAACCCGGTCGGCGTTGATTGCAATCTCACCCGTTAGCGGTATTTCAACCGATAACGGGCCTGCCCCGACGGTTTCGAGGACGAGGTTGGGGCGCGAGGCCGCCGGCAGCACCGTGCGTCCTTCGTACGTCGAGAACGCGAACGTGTACGCTTGCCCGTCCACCACGGCACGGGCTGTCACGTCAAACGAATGGGGTTCGTCCACCTCGGCTGTTCCGCGCAGAAAGTCGCCGGCCGGGACGAACCCGATCGTGTCGGTGACGCCTCCGAGACGCCTCAGCGTAACGCTGAGCGTGGAGGCTCCGGAATCGACGGGCTTTCCGTCTTTTGTGAGCCAGGCGCGGTATTCGGGCGGCATGCCGTCTTCGACGATGGCCAGTTCGAGTGCGATGGCGCCACGGGTCAGCAATCGCCCGCCGTGCGGGCCTTGGGCGTCCTCGTTCTCGGCGTCGCTATGGTCGCCGGAAGCCGATTCGGTGGCGGCGTGGCCGTGATCATCGTCGGCAGAGGCTGGGCCAGAAGAGGGGCGAAGCAGTGCCCAAAGGCCGAAGGCCCCCAGCAGAGCGACTGCGACGAGGCCGATCAGGGTAGAGCGTTTCATAGATCAAAAGGGGAGGAGCGCGCGCATCGCGTCGTCGGTGGGGGCAAAGCGGGCGAGGTCTGCGGCAGCCTCTGCGTAGCGCACGAGGGCATCGGCGTAGCGTCGGCGCACGTCGGCAAGGGCGCGCTGCGCGTCCATCACATCCAAGGCCGACAGTTTGCCGAGGCGCACGCCTTCGCCCACGAGATCGAAGGCCGACTGCGCGGGCGGAAGGGCCTCGGCCCGAAGGGTTTGGGCCTCGGCGTGGGAGGCGGCAAGACGTACGTATACGGCGGCAAGGTCGCGTTCGAGTGCGGCACGCGCCGCCCTCGCCTCCAGCGGCACGGCGAGGGCGCGGATGCGAGCGGCTTCCGCCCCGTCGCGGCCCCGGTCGTAGCGACGGATCGGGATGGAGACGCCGCCCGTGAGGCCCAGTGCTCCTTCGGCGTAGGCCCGAACGCCCGCACGAACGGCCACATCCGGCGCTAGCCGCACGGCTTCGTAGGCGGCAAGGGCCAAGCGGCGGTTGGCTTCCGCTTGGAAGCGAAGCAGCGCCGGCGTCTTTTCTATCCCTGCACGAAGCGTGTCGTACGAAGGCAACTCGTTCGGCAGCCGGAGCCGGTACGCCACAAGGGGACTCGCCCCGAGGCTATCGGCGGAAGCGCCCAGCAGGACGGAAAGGGCACGGCGTGCCCCGGCGACCTCCGCTTCGGCCCCGGCGGCCTCGGCGGCCACGGCGGCACGCGCCGCTTCGGCACGCAGAAGCGCCACCCGAGGTTCTCGCCCGGCTACCACCCGCAACTCGACGACTCGGACAGCCTCGTCGGCAAGCGTTCGGGCTTGGTGGGCTACGGCGAGGCGTTCTTGAGCCGTCGCGAGGGCAACGTAAGGCAGGACGAGCCGGGCGCGAACATCCGCACGCACGATGGCCGCTTGTGCCTCGTTCACCCCAACGCCGGCGAGCACGGCGTCGCGGCGAAGGCGTCGTTTCGTTGGAGATTCGAGCAGCTGTTCGAGTTGCCCGGTGAGCTGGGCGCCTCGGAGAAAAACGTATGCGCCCGTTCCGAGAGCGTCCTCAACGTCGAGGTCGAAGGTCGGGTTGGGTCGGGCGTAGGCTTGGCGGGCGTCGAAGGCAAGCGCACGGGCTTCGGCAGCAAAGGGCGCGGAATCGGGTGCAGCATTGAGAGCCAACCGAAGGGCCGTCTCAAACGAGAGCGAATCTCGCCCTTGCGCCCCCGCCGCCGAGGCCAGCAGCAAACCACCGAGGCTTGCAACGGCACACACCAGCCCCCGCCGCAGGCGCGGCACGGAGGTGAACATCATTCTTTCAGGAGAAGGTCTTGGAGTACGCAGGCACGGCGACAATCACCATACCCGCACCAGCAGGGCCGCTCTACGAGAGAGCGGGCAAGACCTTAGCCTAATGGAATGGGGGTTGGGGGCGACACCGTACGGCTACGAACGCCCGCTACAAGATCGGCAAACCGATGGCCGAAAAGTGGCGCTCTCGGCCGCACCGCCGCGGCAACAACCGTGGAGGCGTAAACGGCGTGGCAGAGGCAGTCGAAGTCTGCCGACAGCGGCCCGTCATCGTGCGGGGCGCTCGAGTGATCTCCGCTCCCCGTCGCCTGCTCCGTTCGTGTCCCTTCCTTCTCGTCGGCGCACGACACCACATCCGTCGCCTGAGCAAAGACGACGGATGCCAAAAGGAGCGCGAGGAGCGTGAATAGAGGACGCAGCGGAGATGCAGAGACTGACCGTGCACGTGATTGCGTTGCGCAGAGACAAAGTTCCACCTGCCCCCTTCGACTGTGCCCACGTCGCTCAACGCCCAGACGATGCCCCGCCGCTTCGCCCCGCTCTGCCACCGTACCGAGTTCAACCGCATCGGCGACGCCGAACGTGCCGCGTGTGTGGCCGCCGCCTTCCCGATGAACAGCCGATCCACTCTGCCCCTTCGCCGCTGCGATGCAGGCCGTGGCGTGTACGACCTTTGAACGAGCGGACACTGCGCCTGCGGATGCTCGACGAGCGCACGAAATCCGCCGCGCTGGAAGACCTTTGGCACGTACTCGACCACGCCCGGAGCTGCGCCGAGGAAGCCGTGAACGTGGCCCGCGAAGCGCTCGAAGCCGCGCCCGAAACGCCGTCCGGATGTTGACCTTTGTTGACATCCGGGGCCGAGGCGTGGGTGCTAAGGAATGCTAAGGTTCGACCCGTGCCGGTGGACGTTCCGGGAGTGCTGGATCCGTCTAACTGGGTCAAACACGTCAACGGCGCGGAACGACCCTGAAACCCTCAAAACGGAGTGTTCTGACTCCCGAACGGTTTAGACGGAGCGTTGACCACCGTTGACGAACCGGGGCGTTTTACGTCCACGTACGTCCACCGATTGCCCGCTGGTATTCGGTTGTTGCTTCCCACACATAGCGTTCCCACGCCGCCGCGCCGAACGGCCGCCGTGTCGGTCACATAGACGTTGGTCACGTCGCCCTCGAAACCACGCCTGAAACACCCGCCGGGTAGTGACTTTTATTGACCCCCCGCGCCCGCTCGACGAGCTTCCCGAAGCACTGGCCGAGCACCGACGGCACGGGTAGCGGGTAGGCGTGTTGCAGATGTTGCAACGCAAAAAAGAGGCCGGGCATCCCTCGACGAGACCCCGGCCTGTAGATGAACCCGAACCTTCGGGGTGTCCAGCCGCCGGGATGTAGGTTGAGGTGGGGTTGGATGAACGCGGGAATCCGCTGGCCCGTTCGACAAGCGAAGGCGGGAAAAGACGGAAGAAGGCGGAATCAAAAAGCAGGAGAAGGCAAGAAAAGGCAGTATTGTTCGCCCCTGAAACACGTGTGCGATAAGTGTGCAAAGTCACTTCCGATAATAGATGCTTATCGGTAGTAATCACTCCCCCTCTATGGGTGCGGAACCCTCGTGCGCACAAGCAGTAATCCTGAGTATTGACACTCACAACTCACCGACACTCACCGATGAGCACGACCACCCCGGAGCATAGCGCTCCCGCCGCGCACGTCCCCCGCGTGGCCGCGTCCTACGACGAAATCGCCGCCGCGCTCGGCGTCACTCGCAAGACCGTCGAGGCGATGGTAACGCGGGGTGAACTCTCGGCCCTGCCCGTGGGCCGTCGCCGGGTGGTGCCCCGTGCATCTCTCGTCGAGGCCTTCGGAGCCGACACGGCCGAGGCCATTCTGACGATACCCCCACGCCCGTCTGCTCGGCGTGGCCGTCCCCGTTCAAGCGTGGCCACCGTCGAGGCCGCGTGACCCCCAACAACGACGCCGCCCCAACGCCGAGGTTCGAGGCCCGGAAGCGTTGAAGCGGCGCAAGGTGCAAGACCGATGGCAAAGGGAAAGCCGAAGGGCTACTTCCAGTTTCCGCTCTGTCTTCTCACGCTAGACCTTCCGGTGAAGGAGTGGGTGCAAGCCGTCGTTTCGTACGTGGCCATTGAGAAGGGCCGGGCGCTTCGGGCCAAGATCCCCACGTACTGGCTCACGAACGAGCTGCTTTCCGAAGCCGATGAGTCGCGGCTGTTGGCCGATCTTTCGTGGGAGGAGCAGCGCCTGTACAACGGAAGGCTGTTGAACGGCTCGTCGATGATTGCGGAGATCATCGCTTCGCAGAGGCTCAAAGGGGTTTTGCCCGACGGGTTTGACGAGGAGAATCCGGATCATCAAGGCGTCGCCCTGATGATCCGAACGGGTGCCTTCCTCAAAGGGCACATGCCGACGCTGTTGAAGCAACACGCCGCCGCCGCCCGCCACGTCGAGGCCTTCGAGAAACTGGCAGGAAAGGACGCTCAGGTGCGCGTGCGAAAGGACATCCTGTGGATGCTGGACGACGGCAAGATGAGCGAGCGTGAGTTTCGTGTACTCGTAGGCCTGTATTCGCAGATCGAAGGGCGTTCAACTCCTTGGCTCGTTAGGTATGACGACTGGGCGTACCGTGTCGCCGGTTACAAGGGACGGGAGGCGTACGAGGCTGTGCACGGCGCGGCTGTCCCAGAGGAAGACGAGGCCGTTACGGCCCTTGCTGAGCCGGAGTTGGCCGGGATAGCATCCTGCGCCCTGTGCGCTGTCCCCCCGCCCAAGTGGGGGCACGGAAGACGCAGAGATCCTTATTCGGGAGGTGGCCCTTACCACGCGGGGGCAGCACGGTGGGACTTGGCGTTTTGGAACGGGTGCGTGCCCGACGATCCATCAAGCGCTGCAAGACAGGGATTCACGCCCGCTCTCACACACCACGGGCCGCGCTTCCGATGGAACGACGCTGCGCGATCGAAGCCCCCTACCTCGACGGTGACGGCGAGCGAGAAGGCGCACGGCGCGGCCGCACCCTTTCCGGTTGGAATGTGGATCGTCTGGCAGGAAGGCGCACCCATCGTAAGGCTCAGCGATGAGAAGCAGCATTTCCTTTTGATCGGGCGCGTGACGGGCTTCGACGAAGGCGGGCGCGTGGTGTTGGCTGAGCACGAGGGCCGCGCGGTAAGAGTGGCACAGGCGAGCAACCCGGCCCCAGTCTGCTTCTTCCTCGACGAGCTGGCCAAACTCCCGGATGCATCCGATGCAGCCGGTGCAGCACCCGCCGGGCCAACGTTTCGGCGTGGGCCGCTCTACACGCTCGAACAGTTGCGCACGACGCGGGAGAAGATGGAGCGGCTGCGCTGGTGGCACTCCTTCTCCATCGGACGTCGAGCCTACTACAGCATCACCCTGAACAGCGAACAGATCGCCGCGTGGGTTGGAGAAAAAGCGGCTCACAAGGACGCTGTGCCGCTGCGCAAGCAGGACGCGCGGCAGGCATACGAGGCAGCCCGGAAGAATGGGGTGGAGCGGCTTGTACCGACCGTCGCCGAACGACGCAAGGCGGAAGAAGCGGAGGCCCAGCGTGCCGCCCAAGCGGAAGCCCAGCACAAGGCCGAGGAGGCTCACCGCTTGCAAGTCGAGGCCGCCGCTCTTCGGCGACAGGCAGCCCAAGAGGAAGCCACAAGGCAGGAAGCCGAACGCCGTCGGATGCTCGACGAGCTGTCCGAGCGCTTCCGTGCCGATGAGGAAGCCGAGCAGCTACGAGTACGCGAAAGTGCCGAGCGTCGCCAAGCTGAAGCCGACGAACGACGGCGCGGCCGAGGTGCGACTGTACCACACGCGTCCCAGCAGATGCCCAACAACTCCCCAGCATCGTCCCAGCTATAACAGAAATGCATTTACCACAAGCACCTTCCTTCAAAAACACATCCCACATAAACCCCGCCCACAAGGGAGCTTTCCCGCTCCGCGCCCACTGCGATAGAGCCACAACCACGCCTTCGGGCTTCGCCGCTGAGGGGAGAAGGCGATGAAGGGCAAGCAGTACACGGAGCTTCTACAAGCAGCCCGGAGCATCGAAGCCGCCGATGCGGCCGAGGCCGACGAGCTGGCGTTTATGGCTCGGCTGCTCGTTCAGACGACGCTTCCGCACTCCGACCCCGGCGACGTGAAAGCGTTCGAGCGCGTCAACGGCGACGTGCGCCTGTTCGTCCAGCCCGGCCCGGCCACCGGCATCCCCTACGGCTCGTACCCGCGTCTTATCCTGGCGTGGCTCACCGCCGAGGCCATCCGCACGCGCTCTCCCCGCGTGGTACTGGGAGACAGTCTCAGCGGCTTTATGCGCGAACTCGGCATCGTCCCGACCGGCGGCCGCTGGGGGTCAATCCGGCAACTGCGCGAGCAGATGCGCCGCCTGTTCGCCGCCCGCGTGGCCGCGCTCCAAGCCGGGCAGGACGTGGAGCGCATGGCCTCGATGGAAGTAGCCACCGGGTACGAACTCTGGTGGACGCCGAGAGACCCCGACCAAGCGGCGATGTGGGAGAGCACCGTCACGCTCGGAGACGCCTTCTTCCGGGAGATCATGGCCCACCCCGTACCCCTCGACATGCGGGCGCTGCGGGCGCTGCGTCGAAGCCCGCTCGGCCTCGACCTGTACGCATGGCTGGTCCACCGGATGGGCTACCTGAAAGCGTCGGTGTTCATCCCGTGGGCGATGCTGCTCGGCCAGTTCGGAGCCGACTACGCCAACCCGAAAGACGCCAAGCGGAAGATTCGCCGAGAGCTGGGGAAGATCGCCCTTGTTTGGCCGTCGCTTCGAGTGTCCTACGCACGGGGCGGCCTGACGCTGCACCCCTCACCCACGCACGTTTCCCGCGCCCTTGCGTCCTCCGCTGCACCGGACGGCATCCCGTCGAGGGGCAACGCCGAGGTGTTGGAGCCTGAGGCGTTAGCGCCGCCTTCGAAGACCCGCCGCAAGCGGCCGTCCAAGCCCTTCGGAGGAGGTGGACAACCCGGCTGATAACCCACCCCGTCGAGAAGTTTTCCACGCATAATCGGTCCCCCTTCGGAGCGCCCTTTCACGCATAATCGGTCCCCCTTTCCACGCATAATCGGTCCCCCAACCTCTATGTTTCCTTTAACCCGATCCTGTAGCAGCGTCCCGCGCCGCGTGGACAACTCCGGTGCACGTGCCGAACGCCTGTGAAACGTCCTGCCCGTTACCACCCCGTTGTCGCCGTGCTCAACCCGAAAGGGGGCACGGGCAAGACGACGCTGGCCACCAACCTTGCCCGTGCACTTGGTATTCGGCTCGGCATCCCGGCCCTCCTGCTCGACACAGACCCTCAAGGCACAGCCCGTGACTGGCAACGGGCGCAATCGTCACCGCTGGAAGAGGGCAGCGAAGGGAGGCAGGTGGAATCTGTACGCACCCTGCCCTACCCGGAGGTTCGAGGCGTTGATGTGCCGGGCCACGTTCGACGAGAGGCAGAGGCGGCGGCGGCGCGCGCAGTCGTGGTGATCGACGGCGCGGCGAAGGCCGAGGCGATGGCGGCCGAGGCGGCGAAGGTTGCCGACCTTGTGCTGATTCCGGTACAGCCGTCACCCGCCGACATCTGGGGCGCGTCCGACCTCGTGCGGATCGTTCGTGCCGCCCGAACCCCTGCAGCGTTCGTGGTGGTGCGCCAAGTCGCCGGCACACGCCTTGCCGAGGACATCGGCCCGGCGCTCGGCGGCTACGGCCTGCCGGTGTTCGCCGCCCGTACAGCCCAGCGCGTAGCCTACGCCGAGGCTCTGCTACTCGGCCGAACGGTGCTCGACCTCGACCGGGCGGGAGCCGCCGCGGCCGAGGTGCTGGCCGTCGCCGATGAGGTGCTGACCGTGCTCGGCGTAGCGCCGGAGGCAAACACGGGGCCGTAGCGCCCGTCCTTGCCGCCCAGCAGCCCCGTCACGGGCCGAACGCCCCGAACCCTTGCCCATCCCATTCCCGAAGCCTTCAAGCCCGTACAGGGCAAATCTGAGCCACGCCATGCCCAAGCCCGCCCGCCCGTCTCTCGGCTCGGCCCTTGCCGTCAAGTCGGACGCCTCGTACAGCCCTGCCGCCGTGCGTGCCGAAGTCGCCGCCGGACGAGAACCCGTGAAGCGCCTCAACGTCAACGTGCCGGAAGGCTTGTACGAGCGGTTCAAGGAACGCGCCGATGCCGAAGGGCACTCGCTCACGTGGCTGGTGCTGCGCTTCGTCGAGCAGTACGCCGAGGAAGGCCGCGCGGCGGTTGCGCCCCGGTGAACCTTTCGTGTGAGTAAGGGTGAGTGTTGAGTATGAGTGCTCACCCTTACTCCCCGCTGGTTCTTGGCGTTGATCCCGACGTGGAAGCGCCGGGCGTGGCGCTCTACCATGCCCGGCGCGGATGCCTCGTCTACTGCGGGGCGCTGGGGCTTCGGGCGTTCGTGGCGTGGCTTCGCGCCGGGGCAGACCCGGCCGCGCTCGGCCTCACGTGTACGCGCGCGCGCGCTCACTCGCACTTGCGGGTTGCGCGGGTTGCGTGTTGGAATAAATAGGGTGGCACGCTCGTGGCACGCCGTTGGCACGTAGTTGGCACGCCCGTGGCACGCGTTCGCCTCGAAATCGCCGTATGCAGGCTGGAAATCGCGCATCGCTGGCACGCCGCTGGCTCGCTCGTGGCACGCCGCTGGCTCGCTCGTGGCACGCGACCGAATGGCCCGGAGCATCGGACGCCTCGACGAGGTGACGCGGCTGATTCTCGACGAGCTGGCCGAGGCGGGGATTCCGGCGCGTTCGTGTGCTCCGGTGCGCAAGCTCGACGCCGAGGCCTTCAAGCGCACGACCCGCTGGCCCCGCCGCACCGGGCAGGAAGCACGCGACGCCGGGATGCTGTGCTGGGGCGTGGCTGCGCACGCTGGGGTGCTCGACGAGGCCGCCGCCGCTTTACGAACTTGACACCTACGAGGGGGCGCAATCTGTCACCGCGTAGAGTGTTGTTCGTGAAGGACTTAGGCCACGGAAAAGGTGTCAATCTGTCCGAAACTGTCCGCCGTCCCGCGCACGCACGCGAAGGGCCGCCCGGTGCAAGCCAGAGCGTGCAACCCCTCGACGATAGTTTTCCGCTCGTAAGCCGCTGCATCTGAACAACTTAGGTGCTCGGCGATGGGTCAAACTTGCCGGAACTTGCCGCCCTGCCGCGTGCGCACACGCGCAAGGCCGCTTGACACCTTCCCCTTGCCCCCTGTCCAAAGTGTCAAGCGGGGAGCGTTCCAGCCCTGCCGGGTGCATCCACTACGCGCACGCGCACGTTGCCCCTGCTTCCACCTGCCGACACGTTACGCGCCGTCGCCGAAGGATTCAGGCTCCATCTGCACGTGCAACACGCGAACGCCGAGGCCCAGCGCCTCGACGCGCTGGATCGTCTGGCGGACTGCGCCGAGAAGGTCGGGGGCTTCGACGGTGCACATCAGGTGCGGCACTCCCGCAAGCACGGCAGGCGTAACGTCGCCCTCGAACGCTTCAAAGAGCGCGTTCGAGCCTTCGAGGTCTGTCATGTCTTGATCCACGACGAGATCGAACGACCACGTGCGCACGTCGCGGAGCACGGCGGGGGCGGGGACGGAAGCAGTAGCAGACATGGACAGAAGGGGAAGGGAGGCCGAGGCCCCACGTTACGAACGGTAACGGACGAATCCGTCAACCGAGGACAGGAACGCCGGAAGCCCCTCCGGACGTATCGGCGGGTGGTGTGTGCGGGCACAGCCGAAGGGCACGGCGAATCTTGCGTGCCTCGTTTTCCGGTACACGGGGCGTGCCGTACACCGAGAACTTGCACGCCCCGCGCTCCCCGGCGGGGCAGTAGAGCACGGCCCAGCAATGGGCACGGGGTGGGCACTTCTCGACGCGCCAACCGGCGGCCACCGCTTCGGCAACGGCCGCGGCTATCTCCTTGTTCGGGTGACGGATCATACCGTCGCCGAGGCCGTGCGCATCGTCTGAGCGATGGCCTGAATCTCGGCCGCTGCGGCATCCAGTCGAGCAGCCGGGTCTTCCGAGGTTGCACGTCCAACGCTGGGGCCGTGGCTGCTGATCGCGTCGAGCAACCGGGCAAGCGTTCCCGTTGCCGAAGTGCGTCCGGTTTCGAGGTCGGAGACGCTGGCCGTACGACTGAGGCCGAGAGCATCGGCGAAGGCCGACTGGGTGAGGTCGAGGCGTTCGCGTAGGGCCTTGATCCGTTCGGGCGTCCAATCCATCGGGTAAGGGTAGAGGGTTACGGCGTGCGTACAAGGTACGACGGGAAAGATACGGCTTCCGTAAAAAAAGTTTACGCAAGACGGATCAATAAGATACGGTAAGCGTATATTGAGACAGAACGACAGAGCAACCCGCTACCTAAACCCCTGCCTCGATGACTGCCGCCGCCCTCGCCCACGTGCTCGCCGAAACGCCCTGCATCGTCCGCTTCATCAAGAAGGACGGCACCGAGCGCCGGATGTTCACCACCCCCACCGCCGAGGGCGTCACGGTGCGCTCTGGCTACGTGACCGTCTACGACGCCGAGAAGGGTGGGCTGCGCCGCGTCAACCCGGCCACGGTGCAGAGCATCAAGCCGCTTCGCGCTTCCGCCCCTACGTCCCCGGTGCAGCCCCGCAAGACGACCGCCGAGCACGCCCGCGACATCTTCGGCGACTGACGCTGCCTGTCTGTGACTAAGGGATGGAACGTATCCTCACGGGGGGCGAGGCTAAGGGTTGGACCAAAGAAGAGGTGCAGGTTTTGGCAGGCACGGGCATGCCATCAGGACGGGTCCCGGTAGGCGAGCAGTCGTAGGGCATTGAAGACCACCACCAGCGTGCTGCCTTCGTGCAGCGCCACGACTGGCCCCATCTTTAGCCCAAGGAGCGTTGCCGGGATGAGGAACGCGACCATGCCGAGGCTCATCCAGAGGTTTTGCCGCACGATTCCCCGCACTTGACGGGAGAGGCCTACGGCGAAGGGAAGGGCATGCAGATCGTCGGCCATAAGTGCAACATCGGCGGTTTCAAGCGCCACATCCGACCCCGCCGCTCCCATCGCGATGCCCACGGTGGCGGCTGCAAGGGCTGGAGCGTCGTTCACACCGTCCCCGACCATGGCCACCCCGCCCTGCTGCGCGAGTTCACGAACGGTGACCACCTTGTCTTGGGGCATGAGATCGCCGTAGGCCTCGTCCAGCCCGACGCTTTTGGCGACGGCGCTTGCCACGCGCCCGTTGTCGCCCGAGAGCATCACCATCTTCCGGATTCCGAGCGTGCGCAGGCGTTGAACCACGTCAGCGGCGGTGGCGCGAGGGGTGTCCATCACGCCGAGAACGCCAAGGTAGCGGTTGCCTTGCCGCACCACCATCGTCGTGCGCCCGTTGGCTTCGAGGCGCGACGCCGTGTCCCGCACGGCCTGCGGCGGCTTCTCGCCGTCCACCTCGTCGAACAGAACGGTCTTGCCGATATACACCTTCTGACCGTCCACGGTGGCCACCACGCCTCGTCCTGTGATGGACGAGAGATCTTCGGCGGTTCGGGGCTGGACGGGCGACGCGGTGTTCCACGTAGCGGCGTCCTGGACGATGGCGCGGGCGAGCGGATGGTCGGAGAGTCGTTCTACGGCAAGCGTTGTGACAAGCAGGTCGCCGGCCTCGACGCCCTCGGCGGGTTCGACGTCGGTCAGGTGCGGCTCGCCCTTGGTGATGGTGCCCGTCTTGTCGAACGCGATGGCTTCGAGGCTGCCGAGGGCTTCGAGCGGTGCGCCGCCCTTGACGAGCACGCCTCCGCGCCCGGCCCGTGCCACTCCCGACAGCACGGCGCTGGGCGTGGCAATGGCGAGGGCGCACGGGCTGGCCGCCACGAGCACCGCAAGAGCGCGGTAGGCCGCGTCCGCAAACGGTTCGCCGGTAACAAGCGGCGCGCAGAACAGCAACCCCACGAATCCCAGCACGGAAGGCACGAAAATCCGCTCGAATCGGTCGGTGAAACGCTGCGTGGGAGAAGGCTGCGTTTGCGCACTTGCCACCAGCTGCGCCACACGGGCGAGGGTGGATTCGGAGGCGAGGCGCGAGACGACGACTTCCAGCACCCCGGTGCCGTTGATGGTGCCTGCAAACACGCGGCTTTCCTTGGGGGCACCGTCGCCCGCCTGAAGGGCTGCCTCCACGCCTCCCGTGATGGGCTGCTTGTCGGCGGGCAACGATTCGCCGGTGACGGGCGCTTGGTTGACCGCGCTTGTGCCGGCCACCACGACGCCGTCGGCAGGAAGTCGCTCGTTGGGCTTTACGACCACCCGATCACCTAGCGCCAGCTGCTCCACCGGGACCGTTTCCTCCCGGCCGTCTGCCCATCGCACCGTGGCGGTATCGGGGGCAAGGTCGGAGAGGGCTTCGATGGCGCGGCGGGCGCGGCCCATCGCGTAGCTTTCGAGCGAGTGGCCGAGCGAGAAGAGGAACAGCAGCAGCGCTCCCTCGAAGTATTCGCCGAGCAAAGCCGCGCCGGTGGCCGACACGAGCATCAGGAAGTCGATCTCAAAACGACCGGCACGAATGGCCTCCCACGCTTCGCGGGCGGTGAAGAAGCCACCGAAGCCCATGCCCGCGAGGTAAAGGCCGGTGGGAACGATTTCCGGCACACCCGGCGCATAGCGCTCCAGCAGCCAGCCGATTAAGACGGACGCCCCGGCAAGCAGCGCGAACGCAAGTTCGCGTTTGCCTCCGCCGTGTGCGTGGTTGTGGCCATCGCCGGGAGCGTGCTTGCGGTGGTCGTGTCCGTCGTCAGGGCCGTGTTTGCGGGGAGCGTGCCCGTCGTCGGGGCCGTGCGCGTTGGGCGGATGCTCGTGGGCAGGCGAAGAATGCGAGGCCGCCTTCTCCAACGGGGCGTCTGCTGACGGATCCGCCGGCAAGGGCACAAGCCTGCGGAGCGCGTCGGCGTGGGTCACGGTCGTGTCGAACTCAACGCGGAGTTGCCCCGGCCCGGCTTCGGCTTCGAGGACGCCTGGGGCCTTTCGCATCCGCTCGGCAAGGGCACGGGCGCGGCGCGGCGCAAGCGTGGCGTCCAGCGGCGCGTCGAAGTGTCCGTAGCGAGCAGAAAGTTCGGCTCCGACGGCTTCCGCCTTCTGGCGCAGGCGCGGCATGGGCAGCACCGCAGGGTCGTAGTGCAGGCATAGGCGCGGCGGCTTGCCTGCTTCTTCCAGGATGTGGACTTTTCCTACGCCGGGCTGGGCTGCCAGCGTTTCGGTGAGGCGCTGAACGCAGGTGTCGCGCGTATCGGGCACATGAGGAAGGAGCACGTCCAGATCAATGCGCAAGGGCTGGGGCATGGCGGCAAACAGTTAGGCAAGAACAGGGTGCTCGGCGGCGTCGGGCACCGTTGGGGCGGATGCTGCCGGAAGATCGCGATGGGTGAGGCGGTACAGCACCGGCAGCACCACCAGCGTGAGCAGGGTGGAGGAGAGAATCCCTCCAATGACGACGGTTGCGAGGGGCCGCTGCACCTCCGCCCCCGCCCCTGTGGCCAAGGCCATCGGGACGAACCCGAGGCTGGCTACGAGGGCTGTCATCAGCACCGGGCGCAGGCGGGTTTGTGCCCCTTCTGCAATCGCGGCGTCAAGGGGGCGGCCTTGAGCACGAAGCTGGTTGATGAAGGTGATCATCACCAGGCCGTTGAGGACGGCCACGCCCGAGAGCGCAATGAAGCCTACGCCGGCCGAGATGGAGAACGGCAGGCCCCGAAGGGCGAGGGCGGCAATGCCTCCCGTGAGCGCGAGCGGGACGCCGGTGAACACCAACGCAGCGTCTTTCCACGAACCCAGCGTAAAGTAGAGCAGCCCCACGATGAGCAGCAGGGCGAGCGGAACCACCAGTTGCAGACGCGACACAGCCCTCTGGAGGTTCTCAAACTGCCCGCCGTAGCGCACCCACGTCCCTTCGGGCAGCGTAACGTTCTGCTGGATGCGCTGCTCGACCTCGGCGACGAACGACCCCATGTCGCGCCCGCGCACGTTGGCCGTCACCGTCACAAAGCGTTTGCTGTCTTCGCGGCCCACCTGGTTGGGGCCGGGGGCAAGCGAGAGGTGTGCAAGCGTTCCGAGGGTTGCATAGGAGGCGGACGGATCGGCATGGGGCGTGAGCGTCCCCCCCGGTGCAGCCGGTAGCCCCGCGCCGCCCGGCGGAAGCGGCACGGGCAGGCGCTCCAAGGAGGCAAGGTCGGTGCGCAGCGATTCGGGAAGGCGCACCACAATCGGAATGCGGCGGTCGCCTCGGTAGGCGGCCCCCACTTCGCGCCCGCCCACGGCGGTGGCCACGGTCTGCTGAACCGCTTCCGCCGTCAGCCCATACCGGGCGAGTGCGTCGCGGTTGAGTTCTACCGTGAGCATCGGCAGCCCGGTGGTCTGCTCCGTCTTCACGTCGGCGGCACCGGGCACGGCCGCCACCTGCTCTTCGAGGGCTTCGGCCGCTTCGGCGAGCGTGGCGAGATCGTCGCCGTAGAGCTTGACGGCAACATCGGCGCGGACGCCGGAAAGCAGCTCGTTGAATCGCATCTGGATGGGCTGGGTGAACTCGTAGTTGCTGCCGGGCACCGTTTGGGCCACACGCTCCATCCTCGCCACGAGAGAGTCTCTGGGCAGATCGGGGTCGCGCCACTGTGCGCGAGGCTTCAGCATCACAAAGTTGTCGGCCACGCTGGGCGGCATGGGGTCGGTTGCAATCTCCGCCGTCCCGATCTTGGCGAACGTCCGCTCAATCTCGGGGAACGCCTCGCGAAGCCGCGTCTCCAACGCCGCTTGCATGGTCACGCTCTCGTCTACCCCCGTGCCGGGGGTGCGCAGGGCGTGGAGCGCAATGTCGCCCTCGTCGAGTTGGGGCAGAAACTCGGTTCCCATCTGGGTGGCTTTCACGCCGGAGAGCAGCACCAGCACCACCGCACCGAGCACCACCACCGGGCGGTTGGCCAGCGCCCACGTGAGCGCGGGCTTGTACACGCGCTGAGCGCCGCGAACCACGACGTTTTCCTTCTCCGACACCTTGCCGGTAACGAAGGTGGCCAACGCCGCCGGCACGAACGTGAGCGAGAGCACGAAGGCCGCCCCAAGCGCCAGCATCACGGTGAGCGCCATCGGGGTGAACATCTTGCCCTCCACGCCGGTGAGCGCGAAGATGGGCAAATACACGACCATCACGATGGCTTCGCCGAACAGGGTGGCGCGGCGCACTTCCTGTGTGGCGTCCTTGACGACGGCGAAGCGTTCCTCTTTGGTCAAAAGCCGCCCCAGCCGGTGCTGCGCCTCGGCGAGCCGCCGGAGGCCGTTCTCCACAATGATCACAGCACCGTCCACGATCAGGCCAAAGTCGAGCGCACCCAGGCTCATCAGGTTGGCGCTCGTCTTGGAGGCCACCATCCCGGTAAGCGTCATCAGCATAGACAGCGGGATGACGAGGGCGGTGATGAGGGCAGCGCGTAGGTTTCCGAGGAACAGAAAGAGCAAAGCGATCACAAGCAGCGCCCCTTCCAGAAGGTTTTTCTGGACGGTCGCGATGGTGCGGTTGACCAGATGGGTGCGGTCGTACACCACCTGGGCTGAAACGCCGGGGGGCAGAGAGCGCTGCACGTCGGTGAGACGGGCCGCCACGGCGGTGGAAACGGTGCGGGCGTTTTCGCCGACGCGCATAAACACCGTACCCAGCACGACCTCGCGGCCGTTCTCGGTGGCCGCGCCGGTGCGGAGTTCTTGCCCTTCTCCAACCGTTGCCACGTCGGCCACGCGAATCGGCGTGCCGTCGCGGGTGGAGACGAGCAGGCTGGCGATCTCGTCGGGCGTGGACACCTGCCCCGGCGTCCGCACCACCAAGTCGCGGCCTCGCTGGGCGACATACCCGGCGCTCGCGTTTTGGCTGTTGGCCTCAATCGCGGCGGCCAGATCGTCCATCGAGAGGCCGTAACCGGCAAGTCGCGCAGGGTCTGGCGTGACGTGGTACTGCTGTTCGTAGCCTCCGATGGTGTTCACCTCGGCGACCCCTTCGACGCCCCGCAGTTGAGGACGGATGACGTAGTCTTGCAGCGTGCGAAGGTCTGCTGGGGTGTACGGCTGGCCCTCCGGGGTGCGGGCGCTGGGCGCTGCGACCACCGTGTACATAAAGATTTCCCCCAGACCGGTCGAAACAGGCCCCATTTCCGGAATGGCACCCGCCGGCAGACGGCTTTGTACGCCAGAAATACGTTCTGCAATCTGTTGGCGGACAAAGTACAGGTCGGTGCCGTCCTTGAACACGGCGGTCACCTGGCTGAGGCCGTAGCGCGAGATGGAGCGGGTGTGATCGAGGCCCGGCAGACCGGCCAGCGCGGTTTCTACCGGGAACGTGACGCGCTGCTCGGCTTCGAGCGGCGAGTAGCCGGGCACGGCGGTGTTCACCTGTACCTGCACGTTGGTGATGTCGGGGACGGCGTCAATCGGGACGCGCTGGGCGCTGAAGACCCCGACGGCTGCAACGACGAGGGTGAGGGCGAGCACGAGATAGCGCCGCCGGATCGAGAACGAAAGGATGCGTTCGAGCATGGTCGGCGGGAATTAGTGGTCGTGAGAGGCACCGGCCTTCTCGATGTCGGCCTTGATCAGATACGAGCCGCTGGAAACGATGCGGCTGCCGGGAGTCAGCCCGTCGAGCACCTCGACCCGCCCGGCGCTTCGGCGGCCCAGCATGACGGGGCGGGCCTCGAAGGTGTCGCCCACGGCCACGAACACCACGTCCCGGTCACGAAAGGTTTGGAGGGCTGCTTCGGGGATGACGACGAGCGCACGCGCCGTTTCGGTCGTCAGGTCGATGGTGACAAAAAGCCCCGGCTTCCACCTCCCATTGCGGTTGGGAATCACGATGCGGGCACGGCTGGCCCGCGAGTCTTCTCCGGCCAGCGGCCCCACGTACGACACCTGCCCCGTTGTCGAAAGGCTGTCGGCGTCGGCTAGAAGCACGCGGGCGCGTTGTCCGACCTGCACACGCGCAAGGTCTTTGGGAAACACCGTGGCCTCTACCCACACCGTCGAGAGGTCGGCCACGGTGAACAGGGGCTGCCCGGCCATCACGGTCTCGCCCACGCTCACGGTTTTCTCCGTCACCACCCCTCCTTGGGCGGCGCGCACGTCAATCCGCGTGAGCGACCCAGTGCCTGACACGCCCAAGGCAGACAGCGCAGCCTCGGCGTTGCGCCTTGCCACCACCGCCTCGGCGAGGGCTGATTCGGCTGCGATCTTGTCCATTTCTGGTGAAACGCCGCGTGCAAACAGCGCCGCTTCCCGTTGCGCGTTGATGCGGGCGA
>Ga0209572_1001005_pt1 | contig 26112 bp, 27 predicted proteins | sample EBPBio232012_DNA_FD_185867 | JGI IMG/M metagenome (GOLD analysis project Ga0209572, IMG submission 185867) | Wastewater treatment Type I Accumulibacter community from EBPR Bioreactor in Madison, WI, USA - Reactor 1_1/23/2012_ DNA (SPAdes)... | ecosystem: Engineered > Bioreactor > EBPR >...
AGTTTACAGAAAAAGCAACAATAAAAGGAATCAACGAACGAGTTGATTTGAATATTTATAATGGTACGCCAAAGATGTTAAAATATTTGACAATTAATTAAAAACTCTTTAAAATCGGTAATTTACAAATGACGTATAAGTGTCACATTAATTTCATTAAATATATTTGGTGCACTTTTTAGAAAGATATAATCTTGCAGAACAATTTTAAAATATGAATCAACCAGAATTAGGGAAAAAAATTTTAGAACTAAGATTAGCAAAAGGATTAACTCAAACGGAACTTGCAGAAAAAAGTAAAGTTAGTTTAAGGACTATTCAAAGAATTGAGTTGGCAGAGGTTACTCCTAGAAGTTATTCAATAAAATCTATATTTTTGGTTTTGGAGTTTGATTTTTATAATTCAGTTGTTCCAATAAATAATGAAAAGACGTCATCATTTAAAAATTGGATAATTAATTTGTTTAATTTAAAAAAACACACAATGAAAAAATTATCTTTTTTAACAATTCTATTTATTATTGCTTTTCTTTTGATCAGTAAAAATGAAAGTCATGCTCAGTCGATTAATGGCTGGTTTAAAACAGGAAGCAAAGCTAAAAGTTATGAAATTGGACTTAATAGTTCGGAATCTAAAACAGGAAAAAAATGTGCTTACATAAAATCTGTTGATGACAATATAAATGGATTTGGAGCTTTAATGCAAAGATGTGATGCTAAAAATTATTTAGGAAAAAGAGTTAAAATGACAGCTTATATTAAAGCAGAAAATGTTAAGAATTGGTCGGGAATGTGGTTAAGAGTTGATTCAAAATATGGTGGAAAATCATTAAGTTTTGATAACATGAAAGACAGACCGATAAAAGGAACAACTGATTGGATAAAATGTGAAATCACTCTAAATGTTCCAAAAGAAAGTAGTACACTAAATTATGGTGTGCTATTAAATGGTGAAGGTGTTGTTTATTTCGACAGAGTTTCTTTTGAAATTTTAGGAGATATTACTGAAAATATCGAAACTAAAAAGATTCCTGAAAAGCCTGCTAATATTGATTTTGAAGAATAGATTATAAAATAAAGCTGCAAAACCAATTTAGATTGTGTTTTGCAGTTTTAAGTATTGTTTTGAAATATTTGATTATAAATTAATTTCCGTTTAATGAAATCATATAAATTATAAGTCCGAAAAAGCAAGCCATACCTACTAAAAATAAGTAGGATTTTGGATGCGCAAAATTTATAGTTCCACCGAGATTTGGATTCTTTTTATCTACTAATAATCTTTTATCTTCTTTATTGAAATAAAACATTCCCCATTTCCAGTTTTTAGGGTCTTTGTGCCATTTTTCTAATGTTTCTTTTGATGGATTTTCCATTTTTTAAACGTCTAAGTCAACTTTAGGTACGTTGAAATCGATTTTGGTTTTACGTAATTCAAAATTCTGACCTAAGTAAACTTTTCTTACCATTTCATCAGCAGCTAATTCTTCAGGTTTACCTGCTTTTAGAATTCCTCCTTCAAACATCAAATAAGTTTTGTCAGTAATAGCCAAAGTTTCTTGAACGTTGTGGTCAGTAATCAAAATTCCGATGTTTTTGTTTTTCAACTGAGCCACAATCCTTTGAATATCTTCAACAGCAACAGGGTCAACTCCTGCAAAAGGTTCGTCAAGTAGGATAAATTTTGGATCGGTTGCTAAAGCTCTAGCAATCTCGGTTCTACGACGTTCACCTCCAGAAAGTAAATCGCCTCTATTAGTTCTAATGTGTTCCAAACTAAATTCAGCTATTAAACTTTCCATTTTTGCAATTTGCTCTTCTTTTGTGTGATTTGTCAATTGCAATACACTCAAGATATTATCTTCAATGCTTAATTTTCTAAAAACAGATGCTTCTTGAGCCAAATAACCAATACCATTTTGAGCACGTTTGTACATTGGAAACTCAGTAATATTCATATCATCAAGATAAATATTTCCAGAATTTGGTTTTACCAATCCAACAATCATATAGAAAGAGGTAGTTTTTCCAGCTCCATTTGGTCCCAAAAGCCCAACGATTTCTCCTTGATTTACTTCAACAGAAATTCCTTTAACAACGCTTCTTCCTTTGTAAGTTTTAATTAAATTTTCGGCTCTTAATTTCATATTTTAGTTTATGAGTTTATTCTAAATCTAGAAAATATTTATACAAATAAACAAAATTCATCTATTTGATTTTATGTTTTAACTTCGTTTTTGGAAAAAACATATTTAAGATTAAAATTTAATTTAAAGCAGATAAATTTATAGTTTTTAAATATTCATATAAAAAACCATCGGCTAACTCTTTTGAAGATAAATTTTTTCCTTTAACATTTATAATAAATGTATAATCTTTTTTGAAAGTTGCTGAATATGTTATTTTATCATACTTTAAATCTTTTTTAAAGTTTATGTAAGCATTATCTAAAATTTTTAAATCACTTATTTCGTTATTTTTATTTTTGAATTGCTTAAGATTTTCATAGGTTGCTTTTGCAGTATTAAAAAAAATCTTATTTTTCTCTTTTTCTTGATATAAGCAGATTTTAATATTGAAGAGTTTTTCTTTAGGATGATTATATTCCGCTAATATATTAGTTCCTACACAAGCAACTTTTACAAAATTGTATTCATCATAAGAATCTAAATGTGGAATTGCATTAAAAAGATTTTCTTTTCCAGTGCAAGTGGCATTAATGTCGGGAAATTCTGATTTTAAATCAATTTTGTCAGATGATTCTAATTCTGCAACTGTTTTGTTATCTGATAAAGCTTCATTGTTTTTGCAAGATAATAGTACGAAAACTAATAATAATCCAAATTTTCTCATTGTAATATTTTTTATTATTAAGTTGTTTTAGTTTCCTCCAATGCTTCCCAAAATTCGTAAGCTCTTCTTAAATGAGGAATAACTATAGTTCCACCAACTAAAGTCGCAATTCCCATAGCCTCCATCATTTCTTCTTTAGTTATACCTTCTTTGTGAGAAGTTTCCAAATGGTATTTTATGCAATCATCACATCTTAGTACAGTTGAAGCTACTAATCCCAAAAGTTCTTTAGTTTTTACATCTAAAGCACCTTCTGCGTAGGCATTAGTATCTAAATTAAAAATACGCTTTACAATTTTATTATTGTCAGCCAATAATTTTTCGTTCATTTTAGAACGATATTCATTAAATTCTTTAACTTGATTGCTCATCTGCTTTTAAACGTCTTTTTACTACGAATGCCGATATAAATATACTGACTTCATAAATTAATAACATAGGAATTGATACAATAATTTGGCTAACCACATCTGGAGGCGTTACTATTGCTGCTACCATAAGAATAATTACAATTCCATATTTTCTGTATTTTCTAAGAAACTGTGGCGTAACTAAGCCTAATTTGCTTAAGAAATAAATGATAATTGGTAATTCGAAAAACAAACCACAAGCAATTACAGAAGTTTTTATCATACCTATATAGGAGTCAACATTGAATTCGTTTTTAATAATAGCACTTACAGTAAATGTAGCAAAAAAGTTAACAGACATTGGAACAATTATGTAATAACCAAATAAAACGCCAAGAAAGAATAAAATAGAGGCAATAAAAATAAAATATTTAGCATTTTTCCGTTCTTTTTCATAAAGCGCCGGACTAATAAAACTCCATAACAACCATAATATGTATGGGAATGCAAAAATAAATCCAGCCGTTATACAAGTCCAAATTAATATAGTGACTTGACCTTCCATATCTGTGTTTTGAATCACAAAAGGTAATTCAGTGACACAAATACTTTCCTGAAATCCAACATAGTTAGATAACTCACAAAACAAACGGTAGGTTATAAAATTCGGATTTGTTGGTCCGAAAATAATATTGTCAAAAATAAAATCACTTATAAAAAAAGTTGCTGTTGCACCAATTAGAACTGCAATTGTACTTCTTACCAACAACCATCTTAACTCTTCAAGATGCTCCATAAAGGACATTTCCTTCATTTCTTTTTTAGCCATTATACAATTCCTTCTTTTAAAATATCGTGTAAATGAATCACTCCTTTATATTCATCATTATCAACTACAACTAATTGTGTAATTGAAAAATCTTCCAATATGTTTAGTGCATCAGCTACCATATCAGATGTTTTTATTGTTTTTGGATTTACCGTCATAATATCTTTTGCAGTTAATCCTGTAATGGTTTCTGTTTTATTTAGCATTCTTCTGATGTCGCCATCTGTTATAATACCAACTACTTTGTCATTTTCTATAACAGCAGCAACACCAAGTCTTTTCTCAGAAATTTCAACAATAACATTTTTGATGCTTGAGTCTGGACTTACAAATGGTTTTCTACTAGTGTCCAACATGTCTTTCACACGTAATAACAATTTTTTTCCTAAAGCTCCACCAGGATGATATTTTGCAAAATCTTCTGCTTTAAAATTTCTCATTTCCATTAATGAAACTGCCATGGCATCACCCATTACTAACTGTGCAGTTGTGCTATTAGTTGGTGCCAAATTATTTGGACAAGCTTCACTTTCTACATAAGTATTTAAGGTAATATCAGATTCTTTTCCTAAAAATGAAGTTACATTACCAGTAATTCCAATAAGTTTATTACCAAATCTTTTTAATAACGGAACCAAAACTTTTATCTCTGGACTATTACCACTTTTTGAGATGCAAATAACAACATCTCCATCTTGAACCATACCTAAATCACCATGAATGGCTTCAGATGCATGTAAAAACATAGAAGGAGTTCCTGTTGAGTTCATTGTGGCAACAATTTTTTGTGCAATAATTGCGCTTTTTCCAATTCCAGTTACAATTAAACGTCCTTTGATGTTATATATAGTTTCAACGGCTTCTACAAAGCTATTGTCAATGTAATCAATAAGTTTTGCGATTGATTGGCTCTCTGATAAGAGTGTTTTTTTGGCCGATTCAATGATGTTTTCTTTAGTTATCAAAATAGATTTGTTATAAAATTTGTATGAATAAAAGAAAGTTGTATATTTATGGTTGCAAATTTATGTAAAAATACTATTAAGTAACAAAGAATTAAAAAAATATTTTGGTTTTAACCAATTCAAAGGTTTACAAGAAAAGGTTATCAAAAGTATTTTGGCAAAAGAGAATACATTTGTAATTATGCCAACAGGTGGCGGAAAGTCATTGTGCTATCAACTGCCTTCGCTTGTTCAAGAAGGAACTGCAATTGTAGTTTCTCCTTTGATTGCTTTAATGAAAAATCAAGTTGATGCTATAAGAAGTGTTTCAACTAATGATGGCGTTGCGCATGTATTAAATTCGTCATTGACCAAAACCGAAATCAATCAGGTTAAAAAGGATATTACTTCTGGTATAACCAAACTATTATATGTAGCACCAGAGTCATTAACGAAAGAGGAATATGTAGAGTTTTTACAATCTGTTCCAATCTCTTTTGTTGCTATTGATGAAGCTCATTGTATTTCAGAATGGGGACATGACTTTAGACCTGAATACAGAAATTTACGAACTATTATTAAACAACTTGGGAATGTTCCTGTAATTGGATTAACAGCTACAGCAACTCCAAAAGTTCAAGAAGATATACTTAAGAATTTAGATATGTCTGATGCTACTACTTACAAAGCATCGTTCAATCGTCCAAATTTATTTTATGAAGTACGAACAAAAACCAAGAATATTGAAGCTGACATTATCCGATTTATAAAACAGAACAAAGGTAAATCAGGAATTATATATTGTTTAAGCAGAAAGAAAGTTGAAGCAATTGCCGAAGTTTTACAAGTAAACGGAATCAGTGCTGTTCCTTATCATGCAGGTTTGGATGCCAAAACTCGTGCAAAGCACCAAGATATGTTTCTTATGGAAGATGTTGAAGTTGTTGTAGCAACAATCGCCTTCGGAATGGGAATTGACAAACCAGACGTTCGTTTTGTGATTCATCACGATATTCCAAAATCTTTAGAAAGTTATTATCAAGAAACAGGTCGTGCTGGTCGTGATGGAGGAGAAGGACATTGTTTAGCGTATTACTCCTATAAAGATGTAGAAAAGTTAGAAAAATTCATGTCAGGTAAACCAGTTGCTGAGCAAGAAATTGGTTATGCTCTCTTACAAGAAGTAGTAGCCTATGCAGAAACTTCTATGTCAAGACGTAAGTTTTTATTACATTATTTTGGTGAAGAATTCGATAGCGAAACAGGTGAAGGTGCCGACATGGACGACAATGTTCGTAATCCAAAAGCTAAAGTTGAAGCTAAAGACAATGTCAAAAAATTATTAGAAGTTGTTCGAGATACCAAATATTTATATAAATCTAAAGAAGTTGTTTTTACCTTAATTGGAAGAGTAAATGCAACCATAAAAGCTCATAGAACCGATACGCAATCCTTTTTTGGTTGCGGAAAAGACCAAGAAGAACGCTATTGGATGGCTTTAATTCGTCAAGTTTTAGTAGATGGAATGCTTACAAAAGATATTGAAACCTATGGAATTTTGAAAGTTTCAGATAAAGGGCACGACTTCATTAAGAATCCTACATCGTTTATGATGTCAGAAGACCATGAATATAATGAAGCAGAAGATGATGCCATTGTAACTGCAGCTAAATCTTCGGGAACTGCCGATGAAGCTTTGATGGCGATGTTGCGTGATTTACGTAAAAAAGTAGCAAAAAAATTGGGTGTTCCACCTTTCGTTGTTTTTCAAGATCCATCTTTAGAAGATATGGCTTTGAAATATCCAATTACTATGGATGAATTGATAAATATTCATGGAGTAGGTGAGGGTAAAGCGAAGAAGTATGGAAAAGAGTTCGTAGAATTAATTAGCAGATATGTAGAAGATAACGATATCATTCGTCCTGATGATTTGGTTGTAAAATCTACTGGAGCTAATTCGGCAAATAAATTATATATCATTCAAAATATTGACAGAAAACTTTCTTTAGAAGATATTGCTTCTGCAAAAGGTATGAAAATGGATGATTTGCTAAAAGAAATGGAGCAAATTGTTTATTCAGGAACAAAATTGAATATCAAATATTGGATCGATGAAATACTAGATGAAGATCAACAAGAAGAGATTCACGATTATTTCATGGATTCAGAAACTGATAAAATTGAAGATGCTCTAAAAGAATTCGACGGCGATTATGATATCGAAGAATTACGATTAATGCGAATTAAATTTATTAGTGAAGTAGCTAACTAGTAAACAGTGTTCAGTTGACAGAACTGAGCACTGATTACTGCTAACTGTAAATTTCTCCTCGATGTGGTTTCAAAGCATCACGAACTTGAATCATATTTTCGTCAGTAACTACCATAAATGCTATAGCATACATATCGTTTAAAACTTCAAATCCAGTGATGTTAATTGGTAGTTTTTCTATTGCAATATATTCTTTCAAATGAATTTCGTGATGTTCAGCTGTTTTTGCTGCAACTTCACCACGAAAATCCCATATAAGCTTTATTTTTCTTGACATAGTTTAAGTAAAATTGCAAATTTAGTTTGTTTTAGATTTATTAAGTAACCTTTTATTATATTTGTATCAATAAATTAATTATGTGTTTATAAATCAATCACTTCTAAATAATTCATCAATGATAAAAAACTACTTTCAAACCATTTTTTTACTTGTAATTTCTTTTCAAACATTTGCACAAAGTAATTACACAGTTGCTTCAATACCTTTCCAACCTTATTCGGGATCATTACCAGTATTATCTACCTCTGATGATATGTGTTCAGGATTAATTAATCTTCCTTTTAGTTTTGATTTTTATGGTACAGCTTACAATCAAGTTGTTGTTAGCACCAATGGTTATATTGATTTTAGAAGTACTTCTGCCAATTCTTTTTCTCCGTGGAGTTTTAATTTAACTATTCCTAACGCAAATTTTCCGGTTAAAAATTCAATTTTAGGATGCTATCATGATATGAATAATTCGGATGCTCAAGGAACAATAAATTATGGTGTTTATGGAACTGCACCTTACAGAAAGTTTATTGTGAGTTTTTATAACAATTCGCATTTTTCATGTAATGCCGCTGCCAAAAGTAGTTTTCAAATGATTTTGCATGAAACATCAAATTTAATAGATGTTCAAGTAATAAATAAGCAAATTTGTGCCTCATGGAATAGTGGCAATGCTGTTATTGGTTTAATAAATTCAACAGGAACTTTGGGTATTACTGCTCCAGGAAGAAATACTGGCGCATGGACGACTTCCAATGAGGGATGGCGATTCTCAAGACCAGGTTATTTGAACGTGTATTCCTTTGTGAAATGTGATGCCAATACTGATGGAATTGAAGAATTTAATTTGCAAGTGGTTCAAAATGATTTATCACCATCAAACCCATCTGCAATAACATTTTATTTAACTCAAACAGATGCACAAACACAATCAAATCCTATTTCAAACTTAATGTATACTAATATATCTAATCCTCAAACTATATATGCAAGTGGGAATGGAGTTATAAAACAAGTTATTTTAAGTGGAATTGATTGTTCAATAGATAATGATAACGATACTGTTAGCACTGATTTAGAAGATGTTAATGGTGATACTAATTTAGCATATGATGATACTGATGCTGATGGAATTCCAAATTACTTGGATAATGATGATGATGGTGATTTTGTTTTAACTAGTTTAGAATATGTTTTTAATAGAAGTGCTACCACTACAATTTTAGATACAGATTCTGATAGTATTCCAAACTATCTTGATAATGATGATGATGGAGATGGAGTTTTAACTATCCTTGAAGATTACAATGACGATGGAGATCCTTCAAACGACGACACTAATTCTAATGGAACACCCGATTATCTTGAATCTGCAGTAGCTCTTGGATTGGAAGGAAATACAATAAATAATACTATTAATTTATTCCCTAATCCAGCATCAGATGTTTTAAATATTGATAATAAAACTAATGAAATTGTATCTAATGTTTCTATTTATTCTATAAGTGGTGCATTAATTAAAGAAGTGAAATCAACAAATAGTATCGAATCAATTTCTGTTTCAGATTTACAAACTGGAATTTATTTTGTGAAACTTTCCGTTAATGATGAGGTTAAAAATTATAAGTTTATAAAGAAATAATCGTTCATTGATTACATAAAAAAGTAAAGGTTTAGTTTATGCTAAACCTTTTTTATTATTAGACTTTGCTGAAATTATTTTAAGTTTGTCAAAAATTACCTTTATGCCTCGCGAAATTCAAACTCAAGTCTCACCAGAAGTAGCTCACAACGAATCATTAATTAATGAACATGTTGCAAGATTATTGAATACTTCTGTAAAAGAAATTCAAAAGGTTGTGGTTTTAAAACGTTCTATTGATGCTCGTCAAAAAGCTATTAAATTCAATATAAAAGCAACAGTTTTTTTTAAAGGAGAAGACTTTGTTGAACAAAAAATTGAACTTCCAGAATATAAAAATGTTTCTAATTCACAAGAAGTAATAATTGTTGGCGCTGGTCCAGCTGGACTTTTCGCTGCTTTACAACTAGTAGAACTTGGTTTAAAACCCATTGTAATTGAAAGAGGAAAAGATGTTCGTGGTAGAAGAAGAGATTTGAAAGCCATTAATGTTGATCATATAGTTAACGAAGATTCCAATTACTGTTTTGGTGAAGGTGGCGCAGGAACTTATTCAGACGGAAAATTATATACTCGTTCCAAAAAACGTGGCGATGTTGACAGAATTTTGAGATTATTAGTAGGTTTTGGAGCTTCAGATGATATTTTGGTTGAAGCGCATCCACATATTGGAACCAATAAACTACCTCAAATTATTCAAGACATACGTGAGAAAATTATTGAATGTGGCGGACAAGTTTTGTTTGAAACTCGCGTAACTGATTTTATTATAAAGAATAACGAAATTCAAGGAATAGTAACCCAAAATGGCGATACTATTTCGGCAAATAAAGTTATTTTAGCGACAGGACATTCGGCTAGAGATATTTTTGAATTGTTAGATAAAAAGAAAATTTTCATTGAAGCAAAACCATTTGCATTAGGAGTTAGAGCAGAACATCCACAGGAATTGATTGATAAAATCCAATATTCGTGTGATTTCCGTGGTGAATTTTTACCGCCATCACCTTATTCTATTGTAAAACAAGTCAATGGTCGCGGCATGTATTCGTTTTGTATGTGTCCAGGTGGCGTAATTGCGCCTTGTGCTACAAGTCCAGGCGAAGTTGTAACTAATGGTTGGTCACCATCAAAACGTGATCAAGCGACTGCCAATTCAGGAATAGTTGTCGAATTGAAATTAGAAGATTTCAAACCCTTTGCTAAATTCGGAGCACTTGCCGGAATGGAATTTCAAAAAGCTATCGAACAAAAAGCATGGCATTTAGCAGGTCAAACTCAAAAAGTTCCTGCTCAAAGAATGGTTGATTTTACTCAAAATAAAGTTTCGAACTCCATTCCAAAAACTTCTTATGTTCCAGGAACGACTTCTGTAGAAATGGGACAAGTTTTTCCGGGATTTCTATCTCAAATTATGAGAGAAGGATTTAACGAATTTGGCAAAACAATGCGAGGATATTTGACAAACGATGCCATTCTTCATGCTCCAGAAAGCAGAACATCATCGCCTGTTAGAATTCCGAGAGACAACGAAACGTTGGAACATGTTCAAATAAAAGGTTTGTATCCTTGTGGTGAAGGCGCTGGTTATGCTGGCGGAATTATTTCGGCTGCTATCGATGGCGAAAAATGTGCTTTAAAAATTGCTGAAACTTTAAAAATTTAATATCATGAAGAAAATCATTTTCTTGTTTTTAATGGTTTTTTCTTTTCAAATTGGTTTTGCTCAAGTTGAACATGTAAACCAATTGTACAGTAATGGCAAACCCAAAGAAGTTGGTACATATGTCGACGGAAAGAAAAATGGTGAATACATTACTTACTATGAAAATGGAAATATTAGATTTTATGCTAATTATATTTTTGGAAAGCGACAAGGTGTTCAAAAAGAGTTTTACAAAAATGGTCAGCTTAAGTCGGAATTAGAATGTGTTAATGATGTTTGTCACGGAATTAGTAAGACTTATTATATAGACGGAAAATTAGAATCTTCTTCACGTAATAAAAATGGAGTTAAAGATGGAAAAGTTGTCGGTTACAACAAGAATGGGGTATTAACTGTCAAAGAAGAGTGGGATAACGGTAAACTTGTGGGTGAAAGTGTCTATTACTATGATTCAGGTCAAATTAGAAGAAGAGTAGTTTTAGATAAAAAAGGAAATGTAAAAACAACGGAGTCTTACTACGAAAATGGGAAGAAAAACTTTTTTTCTGATGTCGATAAAAATGGAAATGGCGTTAATTATTCCATATATCCAAATGACACTATAAAGTCTAGAAATTATGTAAAAAACCATAAAATAGTTAAGGAAGAAACTTTTACAGAGCAAGGAAAACGCAAGAAAATCATTGAATATAACGAAGATAATACTTATAAGAATATCAAAAGTTTTGATGAATATGGAATCTTAAAAAGTGATTCAAATTACGAAAAACACAAAATGGTTAATTCCATAGTATATAATGGCGACATAATTGAAAAAGCTAAACATAAAAATGGCTATCGTGATGGCGATTTTGAGTCTTTTTATTTGAATGGTACTTTAGCTGAAAAAGGAACTTATCTTAAAAGCGCAAAAATAGGAAAGTGGAAATCCTATTATGAAGATGGAGCAATAAAATTCATTGGAAATTACGCTAAAATTGGAGATTTTAGTAGTTATAAAGATAGTATTCATACCTATTATTATAACTCAGGTCAAATTGAGAAATTAGAAAATTATTACATTGCAAAGCTTCATAGAGGAAGTAATAAGCCTGACGATTTTTACGAAAGAACATGCAAAACTGGTCAATGGAAAACGTTTTACGAAAGTGGTAAATTAAGTCAAATTGCCAATTATAAAGAAGATCGATTATTTGGAGAATTTATTGACTATTTTGACGATGAAAGCAATTCAATTAAATACAAATGTACTTATCGTAATGGAATGAAAATTGGATTGGAGCAAGAGTATTTTGAAAATGGAAAGCTCTATAAGTCCAAAGAAAAAGACAGTAATGGGTATCAAATAGGTAAAGATATTGTCTATTTTGAAAATGGTATTGTAAAGGAATTAACTGAGTATTTTGATAGTCAAAAACAGGGAAAGCACCTTCAAAATTATGAAAATGGAAAACCAAAAGTTGAAGGACGCTACAATTCAGGACAAGAAATAGGAATTTGGAATTATTACTACAACAACGGAAAATTATTTAAGTCAATTAAGTATCATGAAGGCGTTAAAGAGAAAACATTCTTTTATAACGACGGAGTTAAATTTGCCCACATTTTATATGATTATGACGAAGATAGCGCCAATGAAACCTATACTTTTTACAATAAATTAGGTGCGATTATTTCGTTTCAAGAATTGTTTGACAAGAAATGCGATACTTGTAAAATAATTGAATTTAATGTAACTATCAACACAGAAGAAGATGATATCTATTTTGTGAATTTAAGTGCAATGGATGAAGTTCAGAAAAGATCAATAAGTTCAAATTTTACTTTCAATTCAGTCAATCATAAATAAAAAAAACCGCTTATTTTCACAAGCGGTTCTTTAATTAACAATTAGTTCTTTTTCAATCTATCTTTAAAAACCTTTTCAAATTTTTCAATTTTGGGTTGAATTACCATTTGGCAATAAGGTTTGTCTTTGTTGTTTTCATAATATCCTTGGTGATATTCCTCGGCTTTATAGAATTTTTTTAGAGGTTCTAAAGTCGTTACAATTTTATTTGCAAATACTTTTTCATTCAATTCAGCAATCAAATTTTGAGCCGCTTTTTTCTCATTTTCGTTTTTATAAAAAATTACCGAACGGTATTGTGTTCCTGAATCAGCACCTTGACGATTTAGTGTTGTTGGGTCGTGAACAGTAAAAAACACTTGAAAGATTTCATCTAAATTAGTTTTAGTTTTATCGTAAGTTATTTCTACAACTTCTGCTGCACCAGTTCTACCAGTGCAAACTTGCTCATAACTTGGATCTTCCACCATTCCTCCTGCATAACCAGAGTAAACGCTTTTCACACCTTCAAGATTTTGATAAACGGCTTCTACACACCAAAAACAACCGCCGCCAAGAACAATAGTTTCTAAGTTTCCAGTATTTGAAGCAACTGCATCTGGAACAAAATCTAACGAAATGGCATTCATACAATATCTTTTACCTGTTGGCTCCGGACCATCATCAAATAAATGTCCTAAGTGTGAATCACATCGTCCGCAATTGGCTTCAACTCGTTTCATTCCATAAGAATTATCATCTTTAAAAGTGATACTTTCTTTGTTTTCTTGTTCAAAAAAGCTAGGCCATCCGCAACTACTTGTGAATTTTTGATTGGATTTAAAAAGCTTATAACCGCAAGCAGCACAATAATAAGTTCCTTTGGTTTCATCATTCCACATGGTTCCTGTAAAAGCTCTTTCGGTATCTGCTTCTCTCGCTACAGCATACAAATCAGGTGATAAAACTTTTTTCCATTCGGCATTTGAAACATTTAGTTTCTTAGTATCTGTATTTGAATAGTAAGGATTTTCGGGTTTACTAATTACATTTTCCATAGCTGAAGTATCTTTTTTTGATTTTTTTTTGTTTGATTGTCCACAAGCCGTTAGCGTAAGCAAAGGAATCAAAAACAAAATAGTGATTATTTTTTTCATAACAATTAAATTAATTGATGTACAAATTTACAATAGAAGTACGTTGCAAAATGTCATACAGTTTACAAATTGAGATGATTTAAGGAAAGTTTAACGGTTGTTGACGCTACTAAATTCTGTTAGGATTTATTTTTTCGTATTTTTGACCATCATAAAAAATCTATGAAAGAAGAACAAGTAATTTTAGTCAACGAAAAAGACGAACCTATTGGTTTGATGAACAAACTTGAAGCTCACGAAAAAGCAGTTTTGCATCGTGCGTTTTCGGTATTTGTTTTAAATGATAAAAATGAAGTCATGTTGCAGCAACGTGCACATCACAAATATCATTCGCCTTTACTTTGGACAAACACTTGTTGCAGTCATCAACGTGCTGGCGAAACCAATATTGAAGCTGGAAAACGTCGTTTGTTTGAAGAAATGGGTTTCAAAACTGAGTTGAAGGAATTGTTTCATTTCATCTACAAAGCACCATTTGATAACGGCTTAACCGAACATGAACTAGATCACGTAATGATTGGATATTCCAATGAAGAACCAAACATCAATTGTGAAGAAGTAGAAAGCTGGAAATGGATGACAATAGAAGACATTAAAGATGATATGGTCCAAAATCCAGCTATTTATACTGTTTGGTTCAAAATAATTTTCGATGAATTTTACCATTATCTGGAAGACCATAAATTATAATCTCAAAACTAAAACTAAATGAAAGTTACTGTTTCAAGAAAAGCACATTTTAACGCAGCGCATCGATTGCACCGAAAGGATTGGTCTATGGAACAAAATGATTTGGTTTTTGGTAAGTGTAATAATCCCAATTTTCATGGACATAATTACGAATTAATCGTTTCTGTTACAGGAGAAATTGACCAAGAGACAGGTTATGTTATTGATACAAAAATACTTTCAGATTTAATAAAAGAACATATTGAGGATGCTTTTGATCATAAAAACCTCAATCTTGATGTTGCAGAATTTGAAAATTTAAACCCAACAGCTGAAAATATTGTGGTTGTAATATGGAATAAATTAAGGAAACACATTGATACTAACAAAGAATTAGAAGTTGTTCTTTATGAAACACCAAGAAATTTTGTAACCTATAAAGGAAACTAATATGTCTTTAAAAATCGGAGATAAGCTTCCCAGTTTTTCAGCAAAAGATACTAATGGAAACGTTTTTAATTCACAAGAGTATATTGGAAAACAGCCACTTGTAATTTATTTTTATCCAAAAGATGATACACCAGGTTGCACCGCACAAGCATGTAGTTTTAGAGATAATTATCAAGAATTTAAAGATTTAGGAGCCGAAGTTGTCGGAATTAGTTCTGATACAGTGACTTCTCATTTAAAGTTTAAAAGTAAATTTAATCTTCCGTTTATTTTACTTTCAGATAATGATAAAAAACTGCGTAAGCTTTTTGGTGTTCAAAATAACTTATTCATAATTCCAGGACGTGAAACTTTTGTAATGGATAAAAATGGAATTATTTTAATGATTTTTAATAGTATGTCTGCTGAAATTCATATTGAAAAAGCATTAAAAACATTAAAGGAATTGGTGAAATAGTGTAATCAATTTTTTGCATCTTTGCATTCTAAATTTATCAAATGAAATTTTATCCATTGCAATTCCAACCCATTCTAAAAGATAGAATTTGGGGAGGAACAAAACTGAAAGATTATTTAAACAAACCAATTTTATCAGAAATCACTGGTGAAAGTTGGGAAATTTCTACCGTAGAAAACGATGTCAGTGTTATTGCTAATGGAGTTTTTGAAGGAAAATCGTTAAACGAATTAATTAACGAATTTCCAAAGCAAGTTTTAGGAACTAAAGTTTATGAAAAGTTCGGAAAACAATTTCCACTACTTTTTAAGTATCTTGATGCTCGCGAAGATTTATCTATTCAAGTGCACCCAAATGATGAATTGGCAGCTAAACGACATAACTCTTTTGGTAAAACTGAGATGTGGTATGTTATGCAAGCGGATGATGCTGCAAGGTTGATTGTTGGTTTTAAAGAAAAATCATCCAAAAAAGAATATTTGGAAAATCTTGAAAGCAAAACTTTAATAGATATTCTTGATACTAAAAAGGTTAAAAAAGGAGATGTTTTCTTTCTGGAAACTGGAACTGTTCACGCCATTGGAGCTGGAACTGTAATTGCAGAAATTCAACAAACATCTGATATTACCTATAGATTGTACGATTTTGATAGAGTAGATGCCAATGGAAATACGCGTGAACTTCATGTGGATTTAGCTTTGGATGCTATAAATTATGATGTAGTTGATGCTCAAAAAAACTATTCTAAGATTGAAAACGAAGCTAATACAATAGTTGATTGTCCTTATTTTACTACCAATTTTATTCCGCTTGATGGAAATATTGCTATTGTAAATGATGAGAATTCATTTTTGGTTTATATGTGTGTTGAAGGTAGTTTTGAATTGAGTTATAATGATAAAACTTATTCTTATAAAATAGGAGATACCATTTTAATTCCTGCAAAAATGAGTGAGTTTGAAATTCAAGGAAAAGCATCGGTATTAGAAATATACATTTCTTAACTTATATTCAAAAGATTATGTGTAATTTTGCACCTGAATTTAAAAAATAAAGAAAATGCCAAGCGTTAAAAATTTAAAAAAAGACATCAACTTCGTTTTAGGAGATATTATTGAAGCAGTTTATATTCACGAAATGACTAGTGAAGGAAAGCCAACAGATGCTACCAATGCAGTTATAGATGAAGCAATTACTTCTTTTGATGCTTTAATCGTTAAGGTTAATGCTAAAAAAGTAGAAAATAAAAAAGCACATTTCAAACAAATCAATGCAGAATTAGAACAAACTGCTAATCAATTGATTGAAAAAATCAACGCTTTATAATTAAAAAAATCATTAAAAAAGTGTAAAAAAGTTTTGGAGATTTAAAAATCACTATTATATTTGCACCAGAAATGAGACCGGCCAGCGTAGCTCAGTTGGCTAGAGCAGCTGATTTGTAATCAGCAGGTCGTGGGTTCGAGTCCCTCCGCCGGCTCTTCGTAAAACCATCACAGCAATGTGGTGGTTTTTTTTATTTAAATTAAATTCATAAAAAAAATCCGCCTTGTTTGTACAAGACGGATTTTGTATTTATGTAAGAAAAATTACTTTCTCTTAATTACTCTTTCAACAGCTTCAACAATTGCTTCGTTGTTAAGTTTGTATTTATTCATTAATTGTTCTGGAGTTCCGCTTTCACCAAATGAATCTTGAACAGCAACAAACTCTTGAGGTGTAGGATTGTTTAAAGCTAATGTTCTTGCAACACTTTCTCCTAAACCACCAAGTATATTATGTTCTTCAGCAGTTACTACACAACCAGTTTTTGCAATAGATTTTAGAATTGCTTCTTCATCCAAAGGTTTAATGGTGTGAATATTGATTACTTCAGCAGAAATTCCTTTTGCTTCTAATGCTTCTGCAGCTATTAAAGCTTCCCAAACTAAATGGCCTGTAGCGATAATAGTTACATCTGTTCCTTCGTTTAACATAATTGCTTTTCCAATTACGAAAGGTTCGTCAGCTGGCATAAAATTAGGCACTACTGGACGACCAAAACGCAAGTAAGCTGGCCCATGATGATCTGCCAAGGCAATTGTTGCAGCTTTAGTTTGATTGTAATCACAAGTGTTAATTACAGTCATTCCTGGTAACATCTTCATCAAACCAATATCTTCTAATATTTGGTGTGTTGCTCCATCTTCACCAAGTGTCAAACCTGCGTGTGAAGCACAAATTTTCACATTCTTATCTGAATAAGCTACCGATTGACGAATTTGATCGTAAACTCTTCCTGTAGAAAAGTTAGCGAAAGTTCCTGTAAATGGAATTTTGCCACCAATAGTTAATCCAGCTGCAATTCCAATCATATTTGCCTCAGCAATTCCGATTTGGAAAAAACGTTCTGGATGATTTTTTTTGAAATCGTCAAACTTTAACGAACCAATTAAATCGGCGCAAAGTGCAACAACATTTTCGTTTTTTTGTCCCAACTCGGTCATTCCTGCACCAAATCCTGAACGTGTATCTTTACTTCCTGTGTTTGTATATTTTTTCATAATTCTAGTAGTCTCCTAAAGTTGCTGCGTTTTGTCCTAAAGCATTTGCTAATTGTTCGTCACTTGGTGCTTTTCCATGCCAAGCATGAGTATGCATCATAAAATCTACACCATTACCCATTTCAGTATGAAGAATTACGCAAACTGGTTTTCCTTTTCCAGTTCTTGATTTAGCTTCGTTCATTCCAGCAATAATTGCTTCAATATTGTTTCCTTCGGTAATTTCTAAAACATCCCAATCGAAAGCTTCAAATTTAGCTTTCAAGTTGCCCATGTTCAAAACGTCTTTAGTAGAACCATCAATTTGTTGTCCATTGTAATCAACAGTTGCAATTAAATTGTCTACATTTTTTGCAGAAGCATACATAATTGCTTCCCAGTTTTGACCTTCTTGTAATTCGCCATCTCCAGTTAGAGCGTAAACTAAATGATTGTCGTTATTAAGTTTTTTTGCTTGAGCAGCACCAATTGCAACAGATAAACCTTGTCCTAATGAACCAGAAGCCATTCTAATTCCAGGTAAACCTTCATGAGTTGTTGGATGTCCTTGCAAACGTGTGTTTAATTTTCTGAACGTTGCTAATTCAGAAACTGGAAAATAGCCGCTTCTTGCTAAAACGCTGTAAAAAACTGGAGAAATATGACCGTTTGACAAGAAGAAAATATCTTCATTTGTTCCGTTCATTTCAAATCCTTCGTTGCGTTTCATTAGGTCTTGGTAAAGTGCTACTAAAAATTCTGCACAACCAAGAGAACCTCCTGGATGACCTGAATTTACGGCATGAACCATGCGAAGAATGTCTCTTCGTACTTGTGTTGTAAAATCTTGTAGTTGTTGAATGTTAGACATTTTATGTAGTTATAAATTATAATGGTGTAAAAGTAAATCTATTTTTTTGGCGAGGCAAAAGATTTTATTACAAGTTATTAATAGTTTAGAATCACAAATAAATCTAAAATCTAAAATCTAAAATCTAAAATAATTTATCTTTGCCAACTGAAAATGCCTATATGAAATTCGATTTATTACAAAAAGATGCCCACTCTAAAGCTAGAGCTGGAAAAATTACAACAGATCATGGAGTTATTGAAACTCCTATTTTTATGCCAGTTGGAACTGTTGCCTCTGTAAAAGGAGTGCACCAACGCGAGTTAAAAGAAGAAATTAATCCTGATATTATTTTAGGGAATACCTACCATTTATACCTTCGTCCGCAAACCGAAATTCTTGAAAAAGCAGGCGGATTACATAAATTTATGAATTGGGATAGAAATATCTTGACTGATTCTGGCGGTTATCAAGTATATTCGCTTTCGGCAAATAGAAAAATTAAGGAAGAAGGAGTAAAATTCAAATCGCACATTGATGGTTCTTATCATTTCTTTTCTCCAGAAAGTGTAATGGAAATTCAACGTACCATTGGTGCTGATATTATCATGGCTTTTGACGAATGTACACCTTATCCATGTGATTATCGTTATGCACAACGTTCCATGAAAATGACACATCGTTGGTTGGATAGATGTATTAATCATTTGGAAAAAGTTCCTACAAAATATGGTTATGACCAAGCGTTTTTTCCTATTGTTCAAGGAAGTACTTATAAAGATTTGAGAATGCAAAGTGCCGAATATATTGCCAATTCTAATCAAGTTGGAAATGCTATTGGTGGACTTTCTGTTGGTGAACCGGCTGAGGAAATGTATGCAATGACAGAGGTGGTTTGTGATATTCTTCCAGAAGACAAACCACGTTACTTAATGGGCGTTGGAACTCCAATTAATATTTTAGAAAATATAGCACTAGGTGTAGATATGTTCGATTGTGTGATGCCAACTCGTAATGCAAGAAACGGAATGTTATTCACAGCAAATGGAACCATAAACATAAAAAATAAGAAGTGGGAAGATGATTTTTCTCCTTTAGATGAAATGGGAATCACTTTTGTTGATACCGAATACACAAAAGCTTATCTTCGACATTTATTTGCAGCCAATGAGTATCTTGGAAAACAAATTGCAACTATCCACAATTTAGGTTTTTATATGTGGTTGGTTCGTGAAGCAAGAAAACATATTATTGCTGGCGATTTTAGAGTTTGGAAAGAAATGATGGTTAAGCAAATGAGTCAACGATTATAAAATTTATTGATGCTTACAATATTAGACAAATACATATTAAAACGCTATTTAACCACATTTTCTGTAATGTTGTTGATGTTTATTCCTATCGGGATAACCATTGACGTATCTGAAAAGGTCAATAAAATGATTGAGAACAATGTACCTTTTAGTGCGATTGCTCAATATTATGTCGATTTTACTATTTATTTTGCTAATTTACTTTTCCCTATATTTTTATTTCTATCTATTATTTGGTTTACTTCAAAACTTGCTAATAATACTGAAATTATAGCCATATTAAGTTCAGGAATTTCATTTACAAGATTTTTGAGACCTTATATTATTGGAGCAACAATAGTTTCCCTATTTGCTTTGTTGATGGGATTCTTTTTGGTTCCAAAAGCCAGTGAAGGATTTAAAAACTTTAGGTACATGTACCTTATTGGAAACGGACAAAATGAGATGCGAGACAACTCAGATGTTTACCGTCAAATCAATAAAGACGAATACATTTATGTAAGTAGTTTTAATTCGGTTTCTAAAATGGCATTTAATTTTTCTATGGAAAAATTTGAAAATGATAAATTAAAATACAAAGTATCTGCTAGTAGAATAAAATGGAATCCAAGAGATAGCTCTTATACTTTGTTTGATTTCAAAAAAAGAAAAGTTGGGGAGTTAGGTGATGTTATTGTTTCAGAACAAAGAAAAGATACGGTTCTTAATTTTGATTTAGAAGATTTAACACCTGTTGTTTACATTGCAGAAACACTTTCGTATTTTGATTTGACTAAATTTATTGAAAAAGAAAAAACTAGAGGTTCTACCAATATCAACACTTATTTAGTGGTTTTATATAAAAAGTATAGTATTCCTGTTTCTGCTTTTATTCTTACAATTATTGCAGTTGCTGTTTCTTCAATGAAGCGAAGAGGTGGAATGGGAATCAATCTTGCTATTGGTATTTTGCTTGCTTTTGCTTTTGTGTTTTTAGACAAAGTATTTGGCGTTTTAGCAGAAAAATCAGCAGCACCACCAATAATTGCAGTGTGGATTCCGAACATTCTTTTTGGAATCTTAGCAATATATTTATTACGTAATGCTAAGCGATAACAACAAAAGTTATTTACATCTTCATTTGATAGTTTTCATTTGGGGTTTCACGGCAATTCTAGGTAGACTTATTACTCTAGACGCTTTACCATTAGTTTGGTATAGGATGTTGTTTGCTGTTGGATTTATTTTTATTTACATAAAATATAAAAAAGCACCAATTAAAATCCCTAAGCGAATTCTTTTAAAGTTTTTAGTTGCCGGATTAGTTATTGCGCTTCATTGGTTTACTTTTTTTAGAGCCATCAAAGTTTCTAATGTTTCAATTACACTTGCTTGTTTATCAACAGGTGCTTTTTTTACTTCACTTATCGAGCCCATTTTCTTTGGAAAAAAAATTATTTGGTACGAAATTTTCTTCGGATTAATTGTAGTTTTCGGACTTTCAATCATATTTAATGTAGAAGGAAGATATGTTGAAGGAATTATTTTAGCATTAACTTCTGCTTTTCTTTCTGCTTCTTTTGCAGTTATCAATAGTAAGTTTGTTAAAGATTATGATCCAATTGTAATTTCTTATTATGAGTTAGCCGGAGGTGTATTATTTTTCTCCTTATTTCTACTTTTTTCAAATAGTTTTGATGCTAATTTTTTCCAACTAACTACTTCCGATTTTGTTTATTTGTTGATATTGAGTTCGGTTTGTACGGCTTATGCTTTTATTGCTTCAACAGCTGTTATGAAATTTTTAAGCCCTTATACTGTAATGCTCACTATAAACTTGGAGCCCATTTACGGAATAATTTTGGCAGTACTTATATTTGAGGACAAAGAACAAATGAGTTCACAATTTTATCTAGGAGCTGTAATTATTATTATAACTGTTATTTTAAACGGAATTATAAAAAGCAGATTAAAAGCAACTTAGCTTTTGTTTAAAACTTATCGTGTAAAATTACTTTTACAGAACATTTAAAATTTTATATTTGTAGTTCGAATTTTAATTAAAACGCACAAATCCTATGGAATATTTAGATTTTGAGCTTCCTATTAAAGAATTGGAAGACCAATTAGACAAATGTCAGATTATTGGTCTAGAGTCAGATGTTGATGTAACCAATACTTGCAAACAAATCGAGAAAAAACTTGAAGAAACAAAGCGTAAAATATACAAGAATTTAACGGCTTGGCAACGTGTTCAACTTTCTCGTCATCCAAACAGACCTTATACATTAGAGCATATTACTACGTTAACAAAAGGAACTTTCCTAGAACTTTTTGGTGATAGAAATTTCAAAGATGACAAAGCGATGATTGGTGGTTTAGGTCAAATTGATGGACAATCATTCATGCTTATTGGACAACAAAAAGGAATTAATACCAAAATGCGTCAGTATAGAAATTTTGGAATGGCAAATCCTGAAGGTTATAGAAAAGCACTGCGTTTAATGAAAATGGCTGAAAAATTTGGAATTCCTGTAGTAACTTTCATTGATACACCAGGAGCTTATCCTGGTTTAGAAGCTGAAGAAAGAGGACAAGGTGAAGCTATTGCTAGAAATATTTTAGAAATGTGCCGCCTGAAAGTGCCAATTATTTGTGTAATTGTTGGTGAAGGTGCTTCTGGTGGAGCTTTAGGAATTGGTGTTGGAGATAGAGTTTTAATGATGGAAAACACTTGGTATTCTGTAATTTCTCCAGAATCTTGTTCGTCAATTCTTTGGAAAAGTTGGGAATATAAAGAGCAAGCTGCTGATGCTTTAAAATTGACTTCAGCAGATATGAAAAAGCAAAAATTAGTGGATGATATTATACCAGAACCACTTGGTGGAGCTCATTATGATAAAGAAACAACTTTCAAAACGGTAGAGCAATATATTATGAAAGCTTTTAATGAATTGAAAGATTTATCAACAACTGAATTAGTGTCACAGAGAATGGACAAATACAGCAAAATGGGCGAATATAAAGAGTAAAATCTTACAAAATTTATCTAAATCCGTGTCGTCCAAAAACCTTTGACGACACGGATTTTTTTTTGGTTGTTAACAAAAAACAATTAGTTATAAACAATAAATAGTAATAACTAAAGTTCATAAAAATTTCAGAATTGGTTACTTTCGCTACATGGAAAATCTCAAAAACATAAACCCAATTAAAGTAGATAAAACTACGATAATCAATCTTGAAAAAGGAAAGCTACCACCACAAGCATTAGACCTTGAGGAAGCAGTTCTTGGTGCGATGATGATTGATAAAAAAGGTGTTGATGAGGTTATTGATATATTACAATCGGATGCCTTTTATAAAGATGCTCACAAGCACATATTTGAAGCAATTTTTCAGTTATTCACAGATTCTCAGCCTATTGACTTGTTAACAGTTTCGGCGCAGTTGAAAAAGAATGCCAAATTAGAATTGGCAGGAGGCGATTTTTACCTTATTCAGCTTACACAAAAAATTTCTTCATCAGCACATATAGAATTTCACTCGAGAATTATTTTACAAAAATACATTCAAAGAAGTTTGATAAGAATATCTTCAGAAATCATTGAAGAATCTTACGATGAAACTACTGATGTATTTGATTTGCTTGACAAAGCCGAGTCTAAATTGTATGAAGTAACTCAAGGAAATATAAAACGAAGTTCAGAAACAGCTCAAAGTTTAGTAATTCAAGCTAAAAAGCGAATTGAAGAAATTGCTAACAAAGAAGGTTTATCCGGAATTGCAACAGGTTTTGATAAATTAGATAAAGTTACTTCTGGTTGGCAACCTTCAGATTTGGTTATTATTGCGGCTCGTCCTGGTATGGGTAAAACCGCTTTCGTGCTTTCAATGGCACGAAACATGGCCATAGATTTTGGTCATCCTGTGGCATTATTTTCTCTTGAGATGTCTTCTGTTCAGTTAATTACTCGTTTGATTTCATCAGAAACAGGTTTGTCATCTGAAAAACTTCGTACAGGAAAATTAGAAAAACACGAATGGGAGCAACTTTCTGTAAAAGTAAAAGATTTAGAAAAAGCACCATTATATATTGATGATACTCCATCGTTATCCATTTTTGATTTACGTGCAAAAGCAAGACGTTTATCTTCACAACACGGAATAAAACTAATTATTGTCGATTATCTTCAATTGATGACAGCTGGAGGAAACGGAAAAGGTGGTGGAAATAGAGAGCAAGAAATTTCTACAATTTCACGAAATCTTAAAGCTTTAGCAAAAGAATTAGAAGTTCCTGTAATTGCACTTTCACAATTATCGCGTGCCGTTGAAACACGTGGTTCAAGTAAAAGACCTTTACTTTCTGACCTTCGTGAATCGGGTGCAATTGAGCAAGATGCCGATATTGTATCGTTTATTTATCGTCCAGAATATTACAAAATTGAAGAATGGGATGACGATGAACAATCACCAACTGCAGGTCAAGCCGAATTTATTATTGCAAAACACAGAAATGGTTCGTTAGAAAATGTTCGTTTAAAATTCATCGGAAATCTCGGAAAATTCGATAACCTTGAAGAATATGGTGGCGGATTTGACGATTTACCATCTAAAATGAATCTTGGTGATGACAATCCTTTTTTTACTAAGAATTTGCCTTCTGCAAATGAAGCTTTTGGAAGTAGTTCCAACTCCAATGACGACGATAGTGATGTTCCTTTTTAAAAATATTGAAAGTTCTGAGAAATCAGGACTTTTTTTTGTATTAAAAAACACGTAGTTTTACGTGGTTTTTAACCAAAACATTATTATAATTTTATGACTTCTAAGCAAAGGCATGAATTATATGATTGGTAGTAAATTAAATGGTGAGCAATTTATTGATTTGATAAAGATTCTATTTACGGTTTCTTTGTCGTTTGCTTTTCTAATTATTATTATTTTTCATTATTACAGAAATAAGTATTTAACCCTAACTAAATATAAATAATCATGGCAGAAAACACAATTACATTAGAACAAGCTCAAAAATGGGCACAAAATTGGATTGATAATCCTAGCAAGGATATTAGAGCTTTTTTAATACCAGAAATAGATTTATCTCAAGTAATGGCTGAAGAAAGTACAGTAAATGTTCGTTCTTATCTAGGTATAGATGATAATGGTAATTGCAAATTAATGATTGTAGGAGTAGATGTTGATGGTAATGATTTGATAGATGATGAAGCAGGACAATATATTTATGATTTTACTCAAGGATGTCCTAAAAATTGCGACGTAAATAGTCCATTATTTAAATTGTAATTAATGTTCAAGATATTTGAAATTAGTGCAAATATACTTTTGTTTATAAATTTTATACTTTTTCTTCTTCGTTTCAACAAAGGAAATAAAGCTTACAGAATTTATACTATTTATTTGGGAGTAATTGTTGCAGTTCAAATAGCTTTAAAATCATTTATTTATTTTGGATATGAAAATTTAGTTTTATCACATGCTTATTTTTGTGGTCAATTTATTATGTTGAGTTTGTTTTATATTGAACTTCTTAAAGAAAAATATCAGCAACAAATAATTAAATGGAATTTAGGAATAACCATTAGTGTTGTAGTTTTAAGTTTTAGTTTAAATCCTTCTTCACTATTTAATTACAATCCAATTGAAATATTGTTTACTTCAATATCATTAATAGTTTACAGTACTTTTCATTTCTATAATATGTTATCAAATAAAAAAGAGTTTTACTACATAAATTGTGGAATTTTGATTTATTTATTTGGAAGTACTGTAACTTTTTTACCAAGAAATCTTCATTATAAGTTTGATTTTTCTTTTGATAATATTTTGCAATCGTTAAATATTGGTTTGTATATTACTTATTTGATTTTCATTTTTATTGAATGGTATAAACTTAACTCTAGAAGGTTAGATGAAAAATAATATTTTTTTAGCATTTTATAATGATGATATGAATCTTGCAATTGGTTCAGTTTTTATGGCATTTTTGCTAATGTCTTTCATCGTAATTTTGTTTTTTTATTTTTCTAGAAA
>Ga0209572_1001007_pt1 | contig 26029 bp, 23 predicted proteins | sample EBPBio232012_DNA_FD_185867 | JGI IMG/M metagenome (GOLD analysis project Ga0209572, IMG submission 185867) | Wastewater treatment Type I Accumulibacter community from EBPR Bioreactor in Madison, WI, USA - Reactor 1_1/23/2012_ DNA (SPAdes)... | ecosystem: Engineered > Bioreactor > EBPR >...
ATGTTTATGCAACTGATTTGGTTGACGCAAAAGTTCGTGCAGGCGGTGATATTAGAATCTACGGTAAACCAAAACAAATCAATCAAAAAATTGTTGCAGGCGGAACGATTAAAGAAGGAAATGATTAGTACTTTTTGTTTTTCAGAATAAAAGTTAGATATTTGATGAAGCAAAGTTTATTCTTTTAAACTTCAAATCCATAAACTTTTTAAATGATAAACGATATATTATCTGCCATACCTTGGGGAATTTTACTTGCATTTACTGTTGGTCCAGTTTTTTTTGTACTTCTTGAAACCAGTATTACAAAAGGATTTAGAGCAGCAATGGTTTTTGATTTTGGAGTAGTTTTTGCCGATTTTGTATTCATTCTTATTGCTTATTTTTCTACCAATCAAATACTTGAAAAACTTAAAGACGATCCAGGTTTATTTATCTTTGGTGGCGCTGTAATGTTGGCTTACGGAATTATTTCTTATGTAAAAGAAAAAAAGAGTTACAAAAAGCAACTTGATGAAGAACTTGAAGATGATAATATCCAAAAAAACAACTACTTAGGTTTATTTTTCAAAGGATTTCTATTGAATTTCATCAACATTGGAGTCTTAGCTTTTTGGATGGGAATCATCATTGTTTTTGGTCCAAAACTGAATATGGAAACTAATAGAATTATACTTTTTATAGCTTGTATTATTCTTACTTATTTCGCAGTTGATATCATAAAAATTATGGTTGCCAAACAACTAAAATCAAGAATGACACCACACAATATTTACAAGATAAAAAGAGTTATCAGTATTATTCTAATGATTTTTGGAGGTTTTTTAATGGCGCAAGGTTTCTTCCCAAAAGAAAAAGAAATGATAAAAGAGAAGTTAGAGCAGTTGAAAGATTAATGGTAGAAATCTAATAGTTGTAAATAAATTATGAAAAAAATACTACTTACTACATTAATCATTATTACTTTAAGTTGTAATAAAAATGATACAGAACAGAAAAAATTAAAAAATTTGACTGAAAAAATTTCTTTACTTGAAGAGGAAAATAAGGACCTGAAAGATTCTATCAAAAAAAATAAAGAAGATTTTTTATATTCTCTACAATTAGTTGGTGTTCCTTATAATAAAATATCAAAAGTTGGTAAAAATGACAGCATAGCAGTTTTACTTCAACCATTTGGATATAAACTACCAAAATATGAGTTCTATAAAATTGAAAACAACAAAAAAATTAAAATAAACAATAATAATTCTACATTTTTTAAATATCAATTCAAACCAAAATCAACAGATGATAACAAAATAAAATTATATTTGTATATACTTTATGGAATTACATTTAAACACTTAATATATACTTTATGGAAAAGTTAAATTACAATTATTTATTAAACTTAACTTTATCTGTTTTATTAGTTGAAACTTCAAATAGTCACATAGAATATAACACAATTTTTAATAAAGAAAATTCTTTAATATCTTTATCAAATAGAGATAAACACGCTATTATTGAAAAACTAATTAACGATGGTTACGTTAAAAAGATGGAAATATCTATGGCATCTTTAAATAATTACTACATAACATTAGAAGGTATTTTATTTATAAATTCTGGTGGCTACATTTCACAACAAAATAAAGAACGTCGTTTAAAGTTTTGGTCTTATACCAAAAATGTTTTATTAGTATTAGGAACGGTTTCTGCATTTATACTTGCTATAATTGAGATTAGGGAAAAAACTCGTGATAAATCTGAACTATTAGAATGCAAAACATTATCACGCAACATAAAATCCCCAAATAACATACTACTAAAGCAAAATCATAAAACCATTGAGGTTTGTTGTCCAAAATAGATAGACTAATCAGTTCCATAAGCTATTTCTTTTATTTGTTTAGGGCTTTGGGCTTTCCAATGCTCCAATTCTTTTTCTTGAAATAGTGCGTTTTTAAGGAACTTTTCTAATTCGTTTCCTTTGAAGTTTCTATGATTAAACTTCCATTCAAACTCCACTAAATATAATGGTAGATACTTTTTACTGACAGATTTAAAACTTCCTTTAATTCCGTTCTTAACGTAACTCCAAAAACCCTCAATGGTGTTAATATGCACTATTCCTTTACTATATTCTTTAGAATGGTTTATTACAAGTCTATCGATGTAAGTTTCGAGTTCTTTATAACTTTTAAAACCATCGGTCATTAATATCGAATTATCGCTTTTAGCATTCGATTTAAGCATAAATAATAAATTGCGTTTTGTTAGTTTGTCGATTAATTTAGTCTTTACATTTCCTTTTCGCTGAACCATACCAACGACTGAAACTTTATTTGTGCCACGACCTCGTTTTGGTGATGCAGTTGCCAAACTAACATCGTTATCTGCAATATTGTGTTGTGAACGTGCTTTGCCACCAAAGTAGCTTTCATCCATTTCAATAATTCCGTTTAACTTAGTTTCTGGCATTAACATACCAACTCTAATTCTCATACAAGCGTAGTAAGCAGTTTTGTATGATATACCGAGATTGCGTTGAATTTCTTTTGCAGAAACACTACTTTTCGCATTAAGCATCAAAGTAATAATCTGAAACCATTTAGGTAATGAAAGCCTTGTATCTTCAAAAATTGTCCCAACTATAACAGAAAAAGACTTTTTACAATTTTTGCAAGAGTACCGCCCTTGCTCGTTTCTTATCGATTTTACCGAAGTAGAACCGCAAAAAGTGCATCTTACGTTTTTACCAAACCTTATTTCGGTCAGTAATTTCAAGCATTTTGCTTGTGTATTATAATTCTTATTTACTTCGATTAAATTCATTACTTTTGTCTTTATTAATAAGTATTAGCAAAGATATTCATTCCATTAAAGGGATATGTGCCTAAAATTATTTATTAAAATTCCAGATAAAGATAGATTTGTAGAACTAAACGGAGAAATTAGAATTGACGTAGAAAATTAAAATTTTGTATTTTAACTTTAATAGAAATCTTTTTTATGATATTCTTCATTCCGAGAATAACAAAATCGTGATGAAAAGTCTCCATTCTAACAAATCTTTAATCAATTTTTTCTAAAATTTACAATAAAAAAACCTCTCACAAAGAGAGGTTTAATTTCAGAGGCATCGTCCGGATTCGAACCGGAGTAGGAGCTTTTGCAGAGCCCAGCCTAGCCGCTCGGCCACGACGCCAATTATTTATTGGATTGCAAATATAAAACAAAAATCCCAAAAAGCAAATTCCAAATTCCAAATAAAAAAATATACTTCTTATACTTGGAATTTGGAATTTCTACAATTGGAATTTCTAATTTCTATATTCTTCCATTTCAATGGTAACCGCTTCAACATCACCACCAATAGGTGGATTTAGTTTAGAAACAGCCAACACAATTCTAGAAACAGAAGGAATTTCTTTAAAGATTCTTGTGATGATTCTGTGAGCTACATGTTCTAAAAGTTTCGCTCTAATATCCATTTCTTCTACCACAATTTGATTTAAAAGTACATAATCAACTGTATCTTTCAATTCATCTGTGAGTGAAGACTTTCTTAAGTCGGTTTTAATTTCTAAATCAACTCTATAATCTGAACCAATTTTTCCTTCTTCTTCAAGACATCCATGAAATGAAAAAGTTCTAATATTTTGTAATTTAATAGTTCCCATTTTTTTAGTATTCAGTGTTCAGTAAACAGTTTTCAGATAAAAAAGTAAATAAAAGCACATCTATTATCTATTCGTCTATTATCTATCATCTAAATTTTTATCTTTGCTAAAATTACGAAATAATTATGTCAACAGAAGAAAAGTCTCTGAATTTTATTGAACAAATCATAGAAGAAGATTTAAAAAACGAATTATCACAAGATAAACTTCGTTTTCGTTTTCCGCCTGAGCCAAATGGATATTTACATGTTGGTCATGCGAGTGCTATTTGTTTAAATTTTGGTTTAGGAATTGATTATCAAGCGCCAGTTAATTTGCGTTTTGATGATACCAATCCTGCCAAAGAAGAACAGGAATTTGTTGACGCAATCAAAAAAGATGTTGAATGGCTTGGATTTAAATGGGATAAAGAATGTTATGCCTCTGATTATTTTCAAGAGTTATATGATTGGGCAGTTCAGTTTATAAAAGATGGAAAAGCTTATGTAGATAGTCAATCTTCAGAAGAAATGGCAATTCAAAAAGGAACTCCAACCACTCCAGGAACCGATTCACCTTATAGAAACCGTTCAGTTGAAGAAAATCTAGATTTATTCGAACGAATGAAAAATGGTGAATTTCCAAACGGAACACATATTCTTCGTGCTAAGATAAGTATGGGCGCTAATAATATGTTGATGCGTGATCCAATTATGTATCGAATTTTACATGCTCATCATCATAGAACTGGTGATAAATGGTGTATTTACCCAATGTATGATTGGGCTCATGGCGAAAGTGATTATTTAGAACAAATTTCGCATTCGTTTTGTACACTTGAATTTTTACCTCACAGAGAGTTATACGATTGGTTTTTGAATCAAATTTATGATAACAGTAAAGTAAGACCAAAACAAAGAGAATTTGCTCGTAGGAATCTTTCACATACTGTAGTTTCTAAAAGAAAATTATTGCAATTAGTTCAAGAAAAGCATGTTACCGCTTGGGATGACCCTAGAATGAGTACTATTTCTGGAATGAGAAGACGAGGTTACACACCAGCATCAATAAGAAATTTTGCTAATACAATTGGAATTGCAAAACGTACTAATTTAATTGATGTTTCGCTTTTAGAATTTTGTGTTAGAGAAGATTTAAATAAAACCGCTCCAAGAGTTATGGCGGTTTTAAATCCTGTGAAATTGGTAATTACAAATTATCCAGAAGGAAAAGAAGAAAGTTTAGAAGCTGAAAACAGTCAAGAAGATGCAAGTTTAGGTTTTCGTCAAGTGCCATTTTCTAGAGAATTATATATTGAAAGAGAAGATTTTCAAGAGGAAGCTAATAAGAAATTTTTCCGTTTGACTTTAGGAACAGAAGTTCGTTTAAAAAATGCTTATATCATTAAAGGAGAATCAGTTGTAAAAGATTCGGAAGGAAATATTACTGAAATTCATTGTACTTATGATGAAGATTCTAGAAGCGGAAGCGGAACAGAAGCAAGTCAAAGAAAAGTAAAAGGAACGATTCATTGGGTTTCAATTAATCACGCTATTGAAGCTGAAGTTCGCTTATATGATAGGCTTTTTACACATGAAAATCCAGATGGTGATAAAGATGTTGATTTTAAAGAATATATCAATCCAAATTCATTAGAAGTTATTACAGGATATCTTGAACCAAGTTTAGCTTCTGCAAAAGATGGAGACAGATTTCAATTTCAACGATTAGGATATTATTGTGTTGATAAAGATTCTTCTTCCGAAAAATTAGTTTTTAACAAAACAGTTGGCTTAAGAGATACTTGGGCAAAAGTGGAAAGTAAAGAATAATTTATAAATAGATTTTATATATAAAACCCAATAGAAATGTTGGGTTTTTCTATTATTGAAAAAACTTATCATAAAACAAAAAGTATATTTTTTTACTATCAAAATCGGCTTTTATATTTTAATTTTAATCAATTTTTAAAAATTCACCAACATAATTCACCAAACCATCAATAAACGTTGGTTATTTGGCTTTAAAATGGTTTTTACTTCTTTAACGACGATTTAACACTACGACACGATAAAATTTCGTAACTTTAGTATAATCAAAATTTAAAAGTTATGTCAAGTAAAAATGGAAATAGCATTTTAGCAATTTTAGCAGGTGCTGCAATCGGAGTTGGATTAGGAATTTTATTTGCACCAGACAAAGGTTCAAAAACTAGAGAAAAAATAAAAGAAGGTTTTGATGATTTAAAAGGAGAGGCCAAAACAAAATGGGATGCACTAGAAGAAGACACCAAAGAAAAATTTTCTAAAACCAAAGATGAGTTAAAAGAAACGGTTGAAGATTTACTTTCTAGTTCAAGTTACAAAGCTGAAGAAGCAATTACTTTTCTTGAAGAAAAATTGGCGGAGTTAAAAAAGCAAAACGCAAAACTTCAGAAATAATGGCTTTTGAAGAATTAAAAGAAAATACTGAGGCGATTCAAGAAAATGCCAAAGCTTATGTAGAAAGCAGTTTAGCTTACTACAAACTTTGGGGTTTCAAAGTGGCTATGAAATCAACAACTCTAATGCTTAAGTTTTTCTTGATAGCATTGTGTTTAATGATTGTTTTACTTTTTGTTTCTATTGCTGGAGCAATGGCCTTAGGACAATTATTTCAAAGTTATCCTTTAGGATTTCTTGCTGTTGCAGGAATCTATTTAGTTTTGGCCTTGTTATTGTTTTTAGTAAAAGACAAGATTGTGGAAGGACCTATTTTAGAGAAATTTTCAGAAATATTTTTTAACGACTAGATTATGGAAACAAAAAAATATTCGTCCTATGCTGCAATAGAGCAGGATTTAGAAATTCTGAAATTAGAAAAAGAACTCTATTATCAAAAGATGCTTTTAAGTATTGATAAAACTAAAGAAAGTATTCTGCCCTCTAAATCAGTTTCTTTTATTGGAAATCTGTATCAAAAGGTCTTTTCAGGAACTTATGGAACGCTTTTAAAAATAGGAATTCCTTACATCATCAATTGGTATATAAACAGAAAAAGAGGCGATTAAGCCTCTTTTTTTTATCTGAATAACTTCATTAAACTTCGTCAGTTGGATTTGAAGTATCACTTGGATTAAAATCTGTTGAAGTGTGATCATTTTTTGTTTTCACACGTTTTGGTTGATTTTTCATCGTTTCACCAATTTGGTTACTTGCTGAAAAACTTGCAACCATATTATTCAACATGTCGCTTCCAGCTTGAGGAGAATTTGGTAATAAAATCAAATTAGAGTTGGTATCAGCACCAATAGCTTGTAAAGTATCATAATGTTGCGTAACTACAATCAATGCAGAAGCTTCTTGCGAGTTAATTCCAACAGAATTTAACACTTCAACACTTTCTACCAATCCACGAGCAATTTCTCTTCTTTGGTCAGCAATACCTTGACCTTGAAGTTTTTTACTTTCAGCTTCAGCTTTTGCTTTAGCCACAATTCTAATTCTTTGTGCTTCTGATTCAAATTCTGCAGCTGTTTTTTCTCTATCAGCAGCGTTGATTCTGTTCATCGCATTTTTAACTTGAATATCTGGATCAATATCGGTTACCAAAGTATTGATAATGTCATATCCGTAAGTGGTCATTGCTTCGTTCAATTCACGTTTTACAGCAATAGCAATATCATCTTTTCTAACGAAAACGTCATCCAAAATTAATTTAGGAACTTCAGCACGAACTACGTCAAAAACATAAGCTGTAATCTGATCGTGTGGATATTCTAGTTTATAAAATGCTTCGTAAACTTTATCTTGAATTACTTTAAACTGAACCGAAACTTTCATTTTGATAAACACGTTATCTTTAGTTTTGGTTTCAATTAATACATCAAGTTGTTGAATTCTTAAGTTTACTCTTCCGGCAACTCTGTCAATAATTGGAATTTTAAGTTGTAAACCAGAGTTTCTAATACTTGTAAATTTTCCAAAACGCTCAATAACTACTGCGGTTTGTTGCTTTACAGTAAAGAAAGAAGAGAATAAAATAATTAATCCGAAGAAAGCTAAAACAATTAAAAAGACTTCCATTATATAATATTTAGTTTGTTAATACAGTTATTATACGAGAATAACTTATGTTTGTTACAAATTAATTCTACATAATGAAGAAATCTTTTTTTACAATTGCTTTTTGTGTTTTTACAACTTTATGTTTTTCTCAGTATAGAAATCGTGATGGAAATAGAATAGGGTTGTCAGCCGGAGTTTCTCAAACGAGTTTATTTACATCAAATTTTGATGCTAAACCAGGAATGGGCTTTTCAGGTGGACTATCTGTTAGAGGAAATTATTACAATAATTGGAGTATGATTTATGGAATGCAATTTTTTAGCAATAATTTTAGTCTTGAATCAACATCGTTAACTTATTCAGCTAAAGAAACTGAATTCAATTTACAAGGAGTGCAGGTGCGATTATTGTTAAGTTATAATGTTGTTGAAGATCATGTGTCGTTTGATTTTGGCCCTGTTTTACAAATCAATGGTAAGCTTTCTGTTAACGAAAGAGATCAAAATAATATTTTAAACGGAACGATACTAACAGCAAAACAAATAGAAGAAGTTTCTACTATTAATGGAAATTTTTATGCTGGCTTTTCAGCAGGAGGTAAAGTAGTTCGTGCTGTGATTTTTTATGAATACGGATTTACTAATATCTTTAGCAAATTGAATAAGAATGATGATTTTAAATTGTTAACAGGAAACCAAAGTATTAAAGGGAATCTAGGAACAATCAACGGACAGATTATTTTTAATTTGTAATAACAAAGGAGTTTAATATTTATAAGTATTATGAAGAAAAGTATTTTTTTTATAGCCATTTTAAGTTCTCTTATGAGTTTTGCTCAACAAGTAATTGTTGAAGAAAAGTTTGAAAAAAACCTTGTTCCTATCGGATATCATTTTTCACCTTTATCTAATAAAATTTTTATAGAGAAAGGTAAACATAGCGAAGGAATGTCTAGAAATAAACAAGTTAATAGTATTGTTTGTTATGATTCAAAGGGATTAAAAACTAATTTGTTAGAAAATGTAAACGTAATGAATGTTCGTTTTTCTCCATCAGGAAATTTATTTAGAACTGATGAATACGAAAAAATGAGTTTTTCAGGTGATCATAAATTCTATAAAAACGGAAAAAAGATTGCAGATTTACCAAAGAGCAATAATTTTAAACTTATGTTGGACGACTTTTTATTTACTAGTAATCACAAGTTTAAAGAAAAAGAATTAAGTTTTACAATTACTGATTTACCATCTTTTAAGACCACTGAAAAAAATTGCGAATCTCCAAGTTATGATAGAATAGTAAATGTAGATAATGTTGAATATGCAAGAGATGTTAAAACAAGAGTAGCAGTAGCAAAAGACTACTTTCAGGTAATATCTAAATCTATTTCAAAAGATTATAAATCAACTACCTTATATCTTACAAGATTTAACTATGAAGGAAAAAAATTAAGTGATGTAGGTTACAAAATTGATATTAAAAATGATTTTTTAATTTATTCAAATAATAATGGTGGAAATACTGAAACCAAAGGATTTGGCGATACTGCTAAACGCATTTTTTCAGATGATTTAAGTATTAATAATTTTATAGTTGATCCAGATACCAAAGAAGTTTATGTTTATGGATTGTACGGAAAAAGACTTGAAAAATCAAATGATAATTCTAATACTCCTTTAGGCTATTATGTTTTTAAATTTAAAGAAGATGGTACAAAAATTTGGGAAGTAATCAATCCAATCGATGATAAAAGTGATTTTAGTGATAATCAAAATTTAACTTACTTGTATGTTGATTTGTTTTTAATGGGAGATTCTGTAGTTTTTAATGTTGGAGCAAAAGAATCTTTAGATGATTATATTCATTACATAAAATTAAATTCTAACGGAAAAGTTGATTCAAGCTCAAAAATAACATTCAAATCAGAATCAAGTGCTTATAACATTTCAAGTTATGGAGACAAAAAATTCCTTCATGCAAATCTTACAAATAAAGAAGATTTGAAGAATAAAATTTTAGATTATGAAACCATGGTTGTTTATAACACAAACCAAAAGATAAAAAATTATATAATGACAGTTAACAATAAAAATAAAACATCTTTTTGTACCGCTGTTAACAAAGGAAATACTTGGCTAATTGAATCAGATAATGAAACGTATTACAAAGTAACTTACTTTGAAAACTAAAAAAAAGCCCTGAAATTTCAGGGCTTTTCTCTTTCTATAATGTAGCAATCGCTTTTTCCAATCGCTTGATGGTTTCGTCTTTTCCAATCAATTCTACAATATCAAAAAGATGCGGCCCTTTTAAAGCACCAACCAGACTCAATCGGAAAGGTTGCATCACTTTACCCATACCAATTTCGTTTTTTGTCATCCAATCTTTTACAGTCGTTTCTATATTTACTGAAGTGAAATCTCCTATGTTTTCTAAAACAGAAATCAATTGTTGCATTAAATTTGGTGTTTCTTCTTTCCAGTTTTTAGCTGCTTTTTCATCGTAAGATGTTGGTGCAACAAAAAAGAAGTCACTCATTTCCCAAAATTCAGAAACAAAATTTGCTCGTTCTTTTATTAAAGAAACTATCTTAATTAATTTATTATTATCAACAACAATTTCTTTCTCAGATAGAATAGGAGCGAAGGCTTTTGCTAAACTTTCATCACTTTGCTTTTGCAAATACTGATGATTGAACCATTTATTTTTCTCAGGATCAAACTTGGCTCCAGCTTTATGAACTCTATTTAAATCAAATTTTTCAGCCAACTCTTCTAATGAAAACAATTCTTGATCTGTTCCGTCATTCCAACCTAAAAGCGCTAAAAAGTTAATTACAGCTTCAGGAAAAAAGCCTTTTTCTCGGTAACCAGACGAAATTCCTTCTTCAGTTTTCCATTCTAAAGGAAATACTGGAAATCCCATTTTATCACCATCGCGTTTTGATAATTTTCCGTTTCCAATTGGTTTTAAAATTAATGGTAAATGCGCAAATTCTGGAGCTTCCCAACTAAATGCTTTGTATAATAAAACGTGTAATGGCATTGATGGTAACCATTCTTCACCACGAATAACGTGAGAAGTTTCCATTAAATGATCATCAACAATATTTGCTAAGTGGTACGTTGGCATTCCGTCAGATTTGAATAAAACTTTATCGTCCAATAAATTAGTTTCAAATTTAATATCACCACGAATGATGTCTTGCAAATGCAACGTTTCATTTACAGGAGTTTTAAATCGGATAACATAGTCAGCACCTGATGCAATTCGTTTATCGGTTTCTTCTTTAGAAATTACTAATGAAGTATCTAATTTTTCACGATTATGCCAGTTGTAAATGAAGGTTTTTCCTTCTGCTTCGTGCTGTTTTCTATGCGCATCCAAAGCTTCTGCTGTGTCAAAAGCATAATAAGCCCAACCCGAATTAATCAATTGGTCAGCATATTGTTTGTATAAATCTTTTCTTTCAGACTGACGATAAGGGCCAAATTTTTCGTTTTTCCCAACGGTTTCACTTGGTGCAATTCCCAACCATTCCAAAGCTTCCATTATGTATTCTTCTGCTCCAGAAACAAATCGATTTTGGTCAGTATCTTCAATTCGTAAATAGAAAACACCACCATGTTTTTTAGCAAATAAATAATTAAATAAAGCGGTTCTTACACCACCAATATGTAAAGGTCCAGTTGGACTTGGTGCAAAACGCACACGAACTTGTTTAGACATCTTGTTATAATTTGATGCAAAGATACGTTTTCAAGAATCAACTTCAAAAATCAACTTCAACTTCAAAAAATCTTAATACTTAATACTCAAATCTTAATACACATTCCTTTTTACAAAGATTTAACTTTTATCGTAAGTATAAATTTGTATTTTTATCGGTTATAAACAAAGTAGCATCAATTTTGGAACATCAAAACATTATATTCGATAAACTCGAACAGTTTATTAAGAAGTTTTACACAAACGAATTACTACGTGGAACCATTTTCTTCGTTGGAATAGGTTTGCTTTATTTTCTTTTTACGCTTTTTGTTGAATATTTTCTTTGGCTAAAACCTACAGCGAGAACCATTTTATTTTGGACATTCATCGCAGTAGAACTTTTCTTGTTGTTGCGTTTCATTTTATTTCCTCTCTTTAAATTATTCAAACTTCAAAAAGGAATTAATTATGACGACGCTTCCAAAATTATTGGAAATCATTTTAATGAAGTAGGCGATAAGCTTACCAATTTTTTACAATTATCTAAAGATAAAAACAAATCAGAATTATTAGTTGCTTCAATCGAACAGAAAGCTAATACACTTCAACCCATTCCTTTTGGAAATGCAATTAACTTTGGAAGTAATAAGAAATTTTTACCATTAGCAATTATTCCAATTTTGTTTTTTGCGTTTTTCTATTTGTCAGGAAATAGTAGTTTTATTTCTCAAAGTTTGAATCGTGTGGTTAATTACAAACAACAATTTTTACCGCCAGCTCCATTTGAATTTCAACTTTTGAATAAGTCTTTACAAACCGAACAAAACCAAGATTTTCTTTTGAAAGTTAAAACTGTCGGAAAAATAGTTCCAGAAAATGCTATGATTTTTATTGGTGAGGAAAGCTATTTTATGGAAAGTACTAAGCCAGGAGAATTTCAGTTTGTTATTCCTAAACCAAAAGAAAATTTAGAATTTCATATTGAGGCAAATGAGGTTTCGTCTAATGATTATGAATTGAATGTTGTGACAGTTCCATCGATTGCAAACTTCGAAATGGTTTTGAATTTTCCTGGGTATTTGAATAAAAAAGCAGAAGTAATTAAAGGAACAGGAAATGCTGTCATTCCAGAAGGTACTCGAGTAACTTGGAGAATGAATACCTTAGCTACTCAAAAAGTGGAATGGTTGGATGCTTCAGCTAAGTATGCTTTTACAAAACAAGAAAATCAATTTTTATTATCAAAAAATATTGTTCAAAATACAGATTACCAAATTGTTACTTCAAATAATAAGGTTCAAAACTACGAAAAGTTGAATTATCAGATTTCCGTGGTTAAAGATCAATTTCCAACAATTACTGTAGGAAATGCGCCAGACAGTCTTAAAATCGAAAAAAACTATGTTTTAGGGCAAGTTTCTGATGATTACGGACTTTCAAAATTACAAGTAGTTTATTATCCAAAAGACAAACCAAATTTTGCCAAACGTGGAACAATTGCTGTAAAGAGAGATGTTTATGACCAATTTGTTTTTGCTTTCCCAAGTAATTTACCTGTTGAAGAAGGTGTTTCTTATGAATATTATTTCGAAATCTTTGATAACGATGCTTTACACAATTTCAAGAGCGCAAAGTCTTCTGTTTTTTCAAATAGAATTGCTACAGAATCTGAAAAAGAAGACCAAGTTTTACAACAGCAAAATGATAATATTAACTCTTTAGAAAAGTCTTTAAAAACGCAAGATAAGCAATTGAACGAAATGGAGAAGTTGCAAAAAATGGGTAAAGAGAAAGACAATCTTGAATTTAAAGAACAACAGAAGGTTAATGATTTCTTGAACAAGCAAAAACAGCAAGATGAGCTGATGAAAAATTTTGCTGAAAAGATGAAAGAGAATTTAGACAAAGTTAAAACTGAAAAGAAAGATGAAGTAAAAGAGGTTTTAAAAGAACGTCTAGATAAAGTTGAAAAAGATTTAGAAAAGAATAAAAAGCTTTTAGATGAACTTCAAAAGTTAAATGAAAAACTTCAAAAAGAAGAGTTGTTTGAAAAGATGGATAAGCTCAAACAGCAGAGTAAAAATCAAACAAAGAGTCTACAGCAATTAGTTGAATTGACTAAGAAATATTATGTAGAAAAGAAAGCAGAACAAATCGCAGATAAATTAGATAAGCTTTCAGAAAAGCAAGAAAAGTTATCGGATAATGACAAGGAAAATTCTACTGAAAAACAAGAAGAGATAAACAAAGAGTTCGATAAAATTCAAGAAGAACTTAATGAATTAGAAAAAGAAAATAAAGAATTAAAAACGCCTGTTGAACTTCCAGATACAGCTCCAAAAGAGAAAAGTATAGATGAAGATTTAAAGAAAGCTTCAGATGAATTAAAGAAAGACTCTAAGTCAGCAGCAAAACCAAAACAAAAAAGTGCTTCAAAGAAAATGAAGCAAATGAGTCAAGACATGCAAGCAAGTATGGAATCTGGCGAGATGGAACAAATGGATGAAGATATTGCAATGCTGCGTCAAATCCTTGATAATCTTTTAGCCTATTCTTTTTCACAAGAAAACGTTATGAAAGAGTTTAGAGGTTTAAAAAGAGGTTCTTTGAGTTTTAATAAAAACCTTAAAATCCAACAAGATTTAAAACAACAGTTTAAACATGTAGATGATAGTTTATTTGCTCTTTCATTACGTAACCCTAAAATAGCTGAAGAGGTAACTACTGAGGTTGGAAATGTTCAATACAACGTTGACAAATCTTTAGAAACTTTAGCAGATGCAAATGTTCTTAAAGGAATTTCTCATCAACAATTCGCAACAAGTTCTGCTAATAAATTGGCAGATATGTTAGCTGATACTATGAACAATATGCAGATGTCTATGTCAATGTCTGGCGCAGGAAAAGGGAAACCAAAACCAGGTGAAGGTAGTGGAATGCAATTACCTGACATTATTAAAAAGCAAGAAGGTCTTGGTGAAAAAATGAAGAAAGGCATGAAACCTGGTCAAAAGCCAGGTGATGGTAAAGACGGAAAAGAAGGTGAACAAGGAAGTGGTAAAGAGGGTCAGAAGGAAGGAAAAGAGGGTAAAGGAAAATCTGGAAAAGACGGAAAAAGTGGTGGCAGCGGAAACAGTCAAGGTGATTCTGATGGAGAAAACGGCGAAGATGGAGAAGGCAATGCTAAAGCCATTATGGAGATTTATAAAGAGCAACAACAGTTAAGAGAGGCTTTACAAAACGAACTTAACAAACAAGGCTTAGGAGGTCAAGGTCAAAACGCTTTAAATCAAATGAAGCAAATAGAGAAACAATTATTGAATAAAGGTTTCAATAATGAAGTTCTTCAAAAGATGCTTAATCTAAAATATGAAATGCTCAAATTAGAAAAAGCAATTCAACAACAAGGCGAAGAAAAGAAACGTCAGTCAGAGACTAATAAAAAAGAATTTACTAATTCAACGAATGCTTTACCTAAACGTTTGCAAGAATATTTGAATAGCGTTGAAATTTTAAACAGACAAACCTTACCTTTGCGCTCCAATTTTAACCAAAAGGTTCAAGAATATTTCAAAATAAATGATTAGTTTCAATTACGAATTAGAGTTTCTACTTGAAAATGAAGAACAATATTCTTCATGGATTTCAAATGTTATTTCATCTGAAAACAAAAAAGAAGGTGATATTAATTATATCTTTTGTGATGACGAATACATCCTTGAAATTAACAAGCAATACTTAGATCACGACTATTATACAGATATTATCAGCTTTGATTATTCTGTAGGAAACGAATTACACGGCGATATTTTTGTTTCTATAGAAAGAGTTCGTGAAAACGCTATAGAATTCGAAGTTACTTTTGATGAAGAACTTAAAAGAGTTCTTGCTCATGGTGTTTTACACTATTGTGGATACAAGGACAAAACAGAAGAAGAAGAGTTGTTAATGCGCTCCAAGGAAGACGAGAAAATCAAAATGTTTCACGTGGAACATTAACTGTTTTTTATAATTTGAATTTACAAACGTTCCACGTGGAACAATAAATAAATCGAGCATATAGTTGTCTCGAATCAAAATAAAATGTTTTTAGAAAAATACGATGTTATTGTTGTTGGTGCCGGTCATGCTGGTTGTGAAGCCGCTGCTGCTGCTGCCAATTTAGGCTGTTCAACCTTGTTGGTCACGATGAGTTTGCAGAACATTGCTCAAATGTCTTGCAATCCTGCTATGGGCGGAATTGCTAAAGGACAAATTGTTCGTGAAATTGATGCACTTGGTGGTTATTCAGGAATTGTTTCAGACAAAACCGCAATTCAGTTTAAGATGCTTAATAAATCAAAAGGCCCAGCAATGTGGTCGCCAAGAGTTCAATCAGACAGAATGCGTTTTGCTGAAGAATGGCGGTTAATGCTTGAGCGAACTCCTAATGTTGATTTTTATCAAGAAATGGTTTCGGGTTTGATTATCAAGAACGGAAAAATTGAAGGAATAAAAACTTCTTTGGGAATTGAAATTAAAGCTAAAACAGTTGTTCTTACTAATGGTACTTTTCTAAATGGTTTGATTCATATTGGTGACAAACAATTTGGAGGAGGAAGAGCTGGTGAAAGTGCTGCTTATGGAATTACAGAAGATCTAATTAAAGTGGGTTTTGAATCTGGAAGAATGAAAACAGGAACGCCACCAAGAGTTGATGGTCGTTCTTTAGACTATACTAAAATGAGAGAAGAACCTGGTGATGATAATCCAGATAAATTTTCTTATTCAGACGAAACTAAACCATTAGTTCAGCAAAGGCTTTGTCATATGACTTATACATCGCTTGAAGTTCATGATATCTTAAGAGAAGGTTTCGATCGCTCACCAATGTTTAATGGAAGGATTAAATCACTCGGACCAAGATATTGTCCCTCTATCGAAGATAAAATTAATCGTTTTGCAGATAAAGAAAGACATCAACTTTTTGTTGAACCAGAAGGTTGGGATACGGTTGAAGTTTATGTAAATGGTTTTTCAACATCTTTACCAGAAGATGTTCAATTTAAAGCACTGCGTTCTGTTGCTGGTTTTGAAAAAGTAAAATTCTTTAGACCTGGATATGCAATAGAATATGATTATTTTCCGCCAACACAATTAAAGCACACATTAGAAACCAAGCTAGTTAATGGATTATATTTTGCTGGTCAAATAAACGGAACAACTGGTTATGAAGAAGCGGCTTCTCAAGGCATGATGGCAGGTATTAATGCTGCTCTTAAAGTAAAAGAGCAAGAACCAATGATTCTTAAAAGAGATGAAGCTTATATTGGCGTTTTAATAGACGATTTAATCACTAAAGGAACAGAAGAGCCTTATAGAATGTTTACTTCTAGAGCAGAATACAGAACGCTTTTAAGACAAGATAATGCAGATTCTCGCTTAACGCCAAAAGCATTTGAGATTGGATTAGCCTCTGAAAAGAGAATGCGTAGAATGGAAGAGAAGTTTGCAAAAAGCGACGCTATGGTAAATTTCTTCAAAGAAACCAGTGTTTCAATTGAAGAAGCCAATCCAATTCTTGAAGCCAAAGGAAGTTCTCCAATGGTTCAGTCTGATAAAATGTTTAAAGTATTTTCTCGACCACAAATTGATTTGGATGATTTCATGAAGTTTGATAAAGTTCAACAATATATTCAGGAACACGATTTGGACAAAGAAATTATTGAGCAAGCAGAAATTAATGTAAAGTATTCAGGTTACATCGAAAAGGAACGAAATAACGCTGATAAACTTACTCGACTTGAAGATATGAAAATCCCAGTTGATTTTGATTATAATAAGATTTTATCAATGTCAATTGAAGCAAAACAAAAATTGAGTAAAATTAGACCTATTACAATTTCACAAGCTTCTAGAATAAGCGGAGTATCTCCAAGTGATATTTCGGTTTTATTGATTTACATGGGTAGATAAAAAAAATTAATTTAAAAATTAATATAAATTGTTCCACGTGAAACCAACTTTGTTAACACCTACAAATAAAGAGAATTTAATGAATATTGAAAAAACAAAACATTTTTTAAACGTAAAAGATCATTCGGTTTCAAAAGAAACTTTTGAATTGCTTTATGAAGAAGATTTGGATATGTTGATTACGCATCCGCAACCTTCTTTAGAAAAACTTCCTAGTTATTATGAAAGTGTAGATTATATTTCTCACACTGATGGAAACAAATCGTTGTTTGAAAAAATGTATCAGTTCGTAAAAGGAATTGCTTTAAAAAATAAATTAAAGTTAATCAATACAGAATCTGCAAAAGGAAGAATTTTAGATATTGGAGCAGGAGTTGGTGATTTTTTATCGGTTTGTAAAAATGATGGTTGGGAAACAATTGGAATTGAACCGAGCAATAAAGCTAAAACAATTGCAATCAAAAAAGGAGTTTCATTTGTAGAAAATCTTTCAGAATTAGAAAGTAATTCATTTGATGTAATCACAATGTGGCACGTATTAGAACATGTTCCTGATTTAGAAAACCAGATTAAAGAATTAAAAAGATTAATCAATCCAAACGGAACGATTATAATAGCTGTTCCAAATTTTAAATCATTTGATGCAAAACATTATGGAGCTTTTTGGGCTGCTTACGATGTGCCAATTCATTTATGGCATTTTTCTAAAACAGCAATTAAAAAATTATTTTCTAAAGAAAATTTAGAATTAGTAAAAGTGCTTCCAATGAAGTTTGATAGTTTTTATGTTAGTCTTTTGTCTGAAAAATATAAATCTGGAAAAATGAATTTCATCAAAGCATTTTTCGTTGGATTGAAATCAAATTGGAAAGGAAGTCAAAATTCTGAGTATTCTTCGCATATTTATGTGATAAAAAACGCTAAAAACTAAAATAAAAGCGAAATTTTAATCATTTTCAACAGAACAATCACTTAAGTTGTCAAAAAAGAGAAGGTTTCTTAAATGGCTTTATTTCGATTCGTTTTTAATAGAGGATTACTATTTAAGTTTATAAAACAATAACAAACACTTATATTATTAAAATTTGGCCAATTTTATAACTTTTTATCTTTTACGATTAAAATTTTATACTTTTGGCAAATAGAAAAAAATAACACTTTTAAAATGAAAAAAATTATAGTATGTCTTGCAATGGCAGTTGCAATTGTATCATGTAACAAAGCTACAGACGCAAAAGAATTTAAAACAGCTTATATCGATACCAATAAACTTTTAGATGAATCTATAGAGAAAAAAGACATTGAAGAAAAATACAAAGCTAAAGCTGATGTAATGGATTCAAGATTGAAAGTTGCTGCAGAAAAATTTCAAAGTGAGGCAGCTAGTTTCAAACAAAATGCTATGGCTAATGGTCAAGCTTGGGCTCAACAAAAAGGAGCAGAATTGCAACAAAGAGAACAAGAATTGCAATATGCTCAGCAAGGAATGTTGCAACAATTGCAAACAGAAAGCGGAAAAGAAATGGATTCTTTAGTAACTAAATACAAGAAGATTTTCAAAGAATACGGAAAAGATAAAGGTTACGACTATGTTTTCGGAACAGGTGAAGCTGCTACCGTATTGTATGCTAAAGACAGTTATGATATCACTAAAGAATTAATCAAATTAGTGAACGATAAATACAAGTCTGAAGGTAAAAAAGAAGAAAAACCTGCAGATAAAAAAGAAGAAGCTAAAAAATAATTTTAGCACTTATTTTAAGATAAACGCCTTTCAAAAGAAGGCGTTTTTTCTTTGTATATTGATTAACAAACTTTTATATTTGCTTTTTAAAATATAAGCCATGGAATTTGTATCAGCAGAAGCAAAATATGTTTTGCAATTTATCAACCAAACCAACCGTTCAGTATTCCTTACAGGAAAAGCTGGAACAGGAAAAACTACTCTTCTCAAAGAAATTATTAGAACCACTCACAAGAATTGTGTGGTTGTTGCTCCTACAGGAATTGCAGCTTTAAATGCTGGAGGTGTAACGATTCATTCTATGTTTCAACTTCCTTTTGGTGGATTTATTCCAGATAATTCATCACCACAATTTGCAGAAAATTCTAAGTTTGAAAGCCGTGCGACACTTCGTAGACACTTTAAAATGAGCGGTTTAAAGAAAGCTGTAATAAAAAACATGGAGTTGCTGATTATCGACGAAGTAAGTATGTTGCGTTCCGATTTATTGGATGCAATGGATTTCATGTTGCAATCGGTTCGAAAAATAAAGCAACCTTTTGGTGGCGTTCAAGTTCTTTTTATAGGTGATTTATTACAACTTCCGCCTGTTATTCGTGATGAAGAATGGCGAACTTTAAAACAATATTATCGAGGAAAATTCTTCTTTCATTCTCACATTATTGAGCAATATCCGCCGTTGTATATTGAACTTTCTAAAATTTTTAGACAAACAGATGATCGTTTTATTTCTGTACTTAATAATTTGAGAAACAACCGAATAACACAAAATGACATCCAAATTTTAAATGAATTTGTTAAACCAGATTTTGATTTAAAAGCAAATAAAGGTTACATAACACTTACAACACATAACGTAAAAGCAGATTCTATAAATTCAGAATCTCTTCAAGATTTAGAAGGAAGATCAAAAACTTATTATGCAGAAATAACCGGCGATTTTCCAGATAAGATTTATCCAATTGAAGAAAAATTAGAACTTAAAGTTGGTGCTCAAATCATGTTTATTAAAAATGATTTGTCTTTTGATAAGAAATTCTTTAATGGTAAAATGGGTTTTGTAAAATCTATTTCAGAGAAAGAAATAATGATACATTTTCCTGATGAAAATAAAACCATTGAAGTTGAAAAATATGAATGGCAAAACATTAGATACTCCATAGACGAGAATACAAAAGAGGTTCAAGAAGAGGTTTTGGGTACATTTGTTCATTATCCAATTAAATTGGCATGGGCAATAACCGTTCATAAAAGTCAAGGATTAACTTTTGACAAAGCAGCGCTTGATGTTTCGCAAGTTTTTCTTCCAGGACAAGCGTATGTTGCGCTTTCTCGTTTACGCTCTTTAAACGGCTTAATTTTACTTTCTCCGTTAAGAATGAACGGAATTTCTAACGATCAAGATGTAATGGATTATTCTTTGAATAAAGCTTCAGAAGATCACTTAGAAAATGCTTTACAAAATGAAACTAAGAGCTTTATTCATAATTATTTAATAAACGGTTTTGATTGGACTGAACTTGCTCAAGAATGGCGTAATCATAAATTTAGTTACCTTGATAGTGATAAATCTGTAAAGTCTAAATCTGCCAATTGGGCTGCGCAACAGTTAGAGCTTTGCGATTCAATTATTGATCCATCTAGGAAATTTATTTCTCAATTGAATAAATTATTTTCTCAAGAAACTATAGATTATCAATTTATTAACGATAGAATTCAAGCAGCTTACAGTTATTTTTTTGATAAATTAGACAAGCTAGAATACGAAATTTTATATAAAATTGAAGAAATAAAAAGGGTTAAACAAGTAAAACAGTTTTACGACGAATTGCTAGATTTAGAAGATTTGCAAACCAAGGCAGTATTGCGATTAATGAAAGCAAAATTGTTGATGGAAACTATTATGAATAGAAAAACCATTAGTAAAGAAAGTTTAAATTCTTCGGAAATAAAGAATTACAAATTGAACAAAATTGAGAGAGTTGTTGAGGATTTCAAACGAAATAATCTTAATTTGATAGAAGATAAAGAAGACGTTAGTTATTACGAGCCAAAGAAAAAGAAGTCGGAAAAAACGCCAAAAAAACCAACGTCTCAAATCACTTATGAACTTTGGATTGAAAGAAATTCAATTGAAGAAATTGCCAATTTAAGAAAACTTACTGTTGCAACAATCTTATCACATTTTACAAAACTTATTCAAGATAAAGCCGTTAGCATCAACGATATTATGCCGGAAGATAAAATTGAAATTTTAACTAAAGCATTTTATGGTTACAAAGAAGAGTCACTAACACCAATGAAAGAACAATTAGGCGACGATTTTTCTTGGGAAGAATTAAGAATGTTTAAGGCAAGTTTGAATGTTTAACTCAACCAAAAAACGCCTAAAATAGCTATAACAAAGTAAATGGCTATGGTTCTAGCTCCGTCAAAATCTTTTGCCAATCGTTGACCAAATAACATCATTAGTAGTGAGATACAAGAAAAAACAGCACCATAAAAACCAAACATTCTGCCACCATTAATGTAAAGTTCTATGATTCCTACAACACAAGAAATTCCTGCTATTAATTCGAAAAAAACTAAAACTCCAACAGCTTGAGGAACATAGTTTTTTAGTATAGTTTTTTCAAAATGAGGTTTCATCCATGCCATATTATCGTTCCAATGAAAAAGTTTATCATGAGCCGACATTATGAAAGTTATTGTTAGAAAAACTAAAACCAAAACAGTTGCTGTATTATTCATGGCTTATTTTTTATGAATTAAACGAGTAAGTTTTATAGATAAATCAGTCAATATAATTTTTGCATTTCCGTTGCGTTCAATGTGATAAGATGCTTCGGATAGTTCTTTAAAAATTTCTGTAATATTATTTCCAGTTACATATGGAGCAAAGTTTTCCAGTTTAAATTTGTCAACACTTGGTTCCATATAAACCAATTTTTCTGCTCGATAATTCAATAATAATGCTTGACGGAACATATCGATACAATAATTTAAAAATTTCTTCTGAGCTTCACGACCTAAACTTGCAATTTGATCGCTCCAGACAATTAAATCTTGAATAGCAGCGGCATTTCCTTTAGCTCTAAAGGCAGCACGAACCCAATCAACAAACCACTTTTCAAAAGGCAATTCGTCATTATCTTCTTTTAAAATACTTAAAGCTTTGTTGAAATTTCCTTGAGCTTGATGCGCAATTTTGAATGCTAATTTTTCATCAATATTTTCACGTGAAACCAAAGCTTCTGAAATCACACTTTCAGGTAATCCATTAAAATGTAATACTTGACAACGAGAACGAATAGTTTGAATTATATCTTCTTCATTTTCAGAAATTAATATAAAAACTGTCTTGTCTGTTGGCTCTTCAAGAAGTTTTAAAAGTTTATTGGATGCATCTAAATTCATTTTATCTGCCATCCAAATAATCATTATTTTATATCCTCCTTCGTGCGATTTCAATGCTAATGATTTTAATACTTCAGAAGCATCTTCAACACGAATCATTCCTTGTTTATTCTGTACACCCAATATTTTGTACCAATCGAATAATCCACCATAAACGTTTTCGGCAATGAATTGGCGCCATTCTTGAATAAAATCTAAACTTTTAGGTTTCGTTTTTACCTCTTCAGTTGAAACTGTTGGATAAACAAAATGTAAATCAGGATGTTGTAAGTGATTGAATTTTAGGTTACAAGCTTCATTCTCTCCAATATTTTCATTTCCAGAATTTTGACAAACAATGTATTGAGCATAAACTATCGCCATTGCTAATGTGCCACTACCTTCTGGTCCAACAAATAGTTGTGCATGAGGAATTCTTCCAAGACTTGCACTTCTAATTAAGTGGTTTTTAATGTGTTCTTGACCTAAAATTTCTGAAAAAAGCATAAGCAAAGATAATAAAAATCAGCATTCATTTTGTTAATAACTTTAAAAATATTGTAAGAATAAGCTTTCAAATATTATAAAAACACAAGAAATATTCCTCAAAACAATAAAAAAACAGCATTTAATCGGATAAAAAACACATTTAATCGATATTTATTATAATTTTGAATTGTTAATAACCATTATTTCAAATGTTTTAAAGACCCCAATCTAAAAAACTTAGAATCATGAATGCTAAAATTACTATTCGAAAAATAGTTTTTCTAACTATGTTGTTAGTTAGTACAACCAATTTTGCTCAACTTTCGGTTCCATTTAAAATTCGTTACCAAGGATTCGTTAAAGGCGATATGACTATAATTGCCAACAATAGTGTAAACAGAGTTGACTTTACTAGCGGTCCAAACGAACCATACTATAATCTTACTTCTTATGCCAAATTGAATGATGAATTTGATATGGCATATATAGATATTGATGATGATGAATCTACTTTTTCTTCAAGTAGTGCTGAATTGTATCTTGATAATTCAAACAGTAAAAAAATTGTTTACGCAGGACTTTATTGGTCAGGTACCTATCGTTATAACGCAGGAATTCAAAAATCAGAAAAAAAGTTTATTCCAACAGACGCTTCTAGAGGAACTTTTTCTAGTGTAAAATTAAAATTGCCTAATAAAGAAAATTACATACAGGTTTCAGGACAAGTTCTATTTGATGGCGTTGGTAAAAGTGAATTTGATGCAATTGCTCCATACGCAGTTTATGCAGATATAACAGATTATTTAAAAGAACTATCTAATGCTTCGGGTGTTTATACAGTTGCTAACGTAAAAGCAACTCAAGGCATAATTGAAGGAGGAGTATCAGCAGGATGGACTATTTTTGTTGTCTATGAGGACCAAAACATGAGCGGCAAGTTTGTAACAAGTTTCGATGGTTTTGCAGGTGTTACAGACAAGTCAACAGATATTGTTTTTAATGGATTTCAAACCTTACCTGAAGGAAATGTAAGAGCAAAAATTGCATGTGCTGCTTTAGAAGGTGATAATAATCTTATAGGCGATCAACTACTTTTTAGCACTAATGAAAGTAAAATCTTTACACCTTTAAGCACAAACATTAGAAAAGATAATAACTTTTTTAATAGTTCAATTACCATAGAAAATCACAATTTTATTAATAGATACCCAGATAGTAAAAACACATTAGGATATGATGCATGTATGTTCACTATTCCAAATCCAAACAATAGTGTTATCGGAAATAATATAAAAGAAGCAAGTTTAAGATTAAAATCAATTGGAGATAGATGTTTTATGTTTTTTACCGCATTTGGAGTAGAAGTAACGCCGCCTACTGAGGAAATTATTTATGCTTCAAGTGATGATAAACCATTGAAAGTGGCCTCAAAAAATAATCTAATAAAATTTATTCCAGCCAATAAAGATTTTTTAATTGAAGATTACAGAACTAGCTCGTCTATAAACAGAAATAGAAAAAACACTTTTATAGATAGTAAAAACAATATTATTGAGGTTCAAACAGCATCAATTTCATCTGCAACTTCTGGTTATTATATTGTTGCTAATATTTTTAAAACTGAGCAAAGCGCAATAGAATTCGTTACTTTCCTAAAAACAAAAGATATTGAAGCCGATTTTTTTACTAATGTTTTAAATAATTATCGATATGTTTATCTAAAAAAGAACAATGATTTAAATGAAATAATTGATTTGTTTCTTTCAAAATTAGATGACACTTACGAAGATAGAATTCAGATTTTAGCTATTAACAAAAACAACAACGAATTAATAGTTGATGCAAATAAAAAAGAGACACCAAGGAATCAAGAAGTTGTAATTAAAGAAATGAACAAAAAAGAATTGTTTGACATTCAAATAGTTACAATACCTAATGAACCTAAAGGATATTACATTGTAGCTAATGTTTTTTCAATTACCGATAACTCTAATAAGTTTTTGAATTTGCTAAAAACTAAAGGTTTAAATCCTAAAGTATTAATAAATCCAGTAAATAATTATAAATATGTTTACTTAAAAAAGGTTGATGATGAGCAAGAGGCAAAATCATTGTATCTATCAAAAATAAATAACACATATCAAGATAAAATTTGGATTTTATCAGTAAACAATAACAACGCATTAATTACAGACAATGACGATTAACATACTTATATACGGAATCTATAAATCAGTTTTAGAAAAGAAAAATATGTTCCCAAAAATCATTAAAGAAATTGAATTTAAAAGCAGTATTTTTGGAGGTGAAGGAGTAAAAATACATTCAAAGTATGATCTTGATTCAGAGGTTGAATAGACCTGATATTTCTCATTTTTAATAAAAAACAAAATACTTATATTTGCAGATTAATATCAATTAACACTGCATTTAAATGAAAACCTTAAAAGATTTCAATTTCAAAGATAAAAAAGCTTTAATCAGAGTAGATTTTAATGTTCCATTAGACGAAAATTTTAATGTTACAGATACCAATAGAATTGAAGCAGCAAAGCCAACAATTGATAAAATTCTTGCAGACGGCGGAAGTGTAATTCTAATGTCTCACTTGGGAAGACCAAAAGGAAAAGAAGAAAAATATTCTTTAAAACATATCGTTAAAACAGTTTCAGAAGTTCTTGGAACAAATGTTGAATTTGCTTCTGATTGTAGAGGAGAAGTTGCTTTTAATGCTGCCGAAAATTTAAAACCAGGTCAAGTTTTACTATTAGAAAATCTACGTTTTTATGCAGAAGAAGAAGCTGGAGATGTTGATTTTGCTAGAGAACTTTCTCAACTTGGAGATATTTATGTTAATGATGCTTTTGGAACTGCACATAGAGCTCATGCTTCTACAACAATTGTTGCACAATTTTTTCCAAATCAAAAATGTTTCGGATTGCTTTTGGCAAAAGAAATAGATAGTTTGAATAGAGTTTTAAATAATTCTGTCAAACCAGTAACCGCTATTCTTGGTGGCTCTAAAGTTTCTTCTAAAATCA
>Ga0209572_1001008_pt1 | contig 26006 bp, 23 predicted proteins | sample EBPBio232012_DNA_FD_185867 | JGI IMG/M metagenome (GOLD analysis project Ga0209572, IMG submission 185867) | Wastewater treatment Type I Accumulibacter community from EBPR Bioreactor in Madison, WI, USA - Reactor 1_1/23/2012_ DNA (SPAdes)... | ecosystem: Engineered > Bioreactor > EBPR >...
GGGGGCTGGGGCTGTGCGCGCGCTAGGCACGCAGCAACCCGAGCAGTTCGCGCACGTCGGGCGAATCGAGGTCGTCTCCAGGCTCTTTCCGGCGCAGCAGCAGGTCGAGCAAATCGTTATCCGATAAATCCATCAGGCGGGTCATGGCGTCGGCCTGCCGCGCCGTGATCTGTTCGCCGTGGCGCAGAAAGAAGCGTTCGATGAACAGATCGTTCTCCAGCATGCCGCGGCGGCAGCGCCACCGGAGCTTGCCCAGCGCGCGCTCGTCAAGGAATTCAGGAGACATGGCGAGTCGCGGGGTGGGCGCGCACGTGCGTCACACCGCGCGGCGGACCATCAGTTCTTTGATCTTGCCAATGGCCTTGGTCGGGTTCAGGCCCTTGGGGCAGACGTCGACGCAGTTCATGATGGAGTGGCAACGGAACAGACGGTAGGGATCTTCCAGATTGTCCAGGCGCTCGCCGGTGGCTTCGTCGCGGCTGTCGGCGAGGAAACGGTAGGCCTGGAGCAGACCGGCGGGGCCGACGAACTTGTCGGGGTTCCACCAGAAGCTGGGGCAACTGGTCGAGCAGCTGGCGCACAAAATGCACTCGTACAGGCCGTTCAGCTCCTCGCGCTCCTCGGGCGACTGCAGGCGTTCGGTCTCGGGCGGCTGGGTCGGGTTGATCAGGTAGGGTTTGATCGAGTCGTACTGCTTGAAGAACTGCGTCATGTCGACGATCAGGTCGCGGATGACGGGCAGGCCCGGCAGGGGCTTGAGCACGATCGGGTCCTTGAGCGTGCGCAGGTTGGTCAGGCACGCCAGGCCGTTCTTGCCGTTGATGTTCATGGCGTCGGAGCCGCACACGCCCTCGCGGCAGGAGCGGCGAAACGACAGCGTCGGATCGACGGCCTTGAGCTTGATCAGCGCGTCCAGCAGCATGCGCTCGTTGCCCTCAAGTTCGATCTCCACCGTCTGCATGTACGGCTTGTCGTCCTTGTCCGGGTCGTAGCGGTAGATGTTGAAGGTACGTTTTTGCATCTTGTCTTCCTTTGAGCCGGGCGCCGATCAGAACGTGCGGACCTTGGGGGGGATCGTGTCGACGGTCAACGGCTTCATGCGCACCGGCTTGTAGTCCAGGCGGTTACCGTCCTGGAACCACAGGGTGTGTTTCAGCCAGTTGGCGTCGTCGCGGCCCAGCGGCGCAACGGGGTCGTCGGCCGGGCGCTCGTAGTCGAGCACGGTGTGCGCGCCGCGGCATTCCTTGCGCGCGGCCGCCGATACCATGGTGGCTTGCGCCACTTCGATCAGATTCTCGACTTCCAGCGCTTCCTGGCGCGCCATGTTGAACACCCGCGAATGGTCTTGCAGGCCCAGGCCGTTGACGCGCTCGCGCAGCTCGGCCACCCTCTTGACGCCTTCGTCCATGGTGGCCTGGGTACGGAACACGCCGGCGTGCGACTGCATGGTGCTGCGGATGTCGTTGGCGATGTTCTGCGGGTATTCGCCGCTGCTGGCGGCTTCCAGGCGGTTCAGGCGTTCCAGCGAGCGGTCGGCGGCGTCGGCCGGCAGCGGCTTGTGCGCGCCCTTGGCGTGGTGGGCGATGATGTGGTCGCCGGCCGATTTGCCGAACACCAGCAAATCGAGCAGGGAGTTGGTGCCCAGGCGGTTGGCGCCGTGCACACTGACGCAGGAGCATTCGCCCACGGCGTACAGGCCGTTGATCGGCACGTTGTGGTCGCCGCCCTGCGGCACGCTGACCTGGCCGTGGATGTTGGTCGGAATGCCGCCCATCTGGTAGTGGATGGTGGGCACCACCGGAATCGGCTCCTTGGTGATGTCGACGTTGGCGAAGTTGTGGCCGATTTCTTCCACCGAGGGCAGGCGCTTGCGGATGGTGTCGGCGCCCAGGTGGGTCATGTCGAGCATGATGTAGTCCTTGTTGGGACCACAACCGCGACCTTCCTTGATTTCCTGGTCCATCGAGCGCGAGACGAAGTCGCGCGGGCCAGGTCCTTCAGCGTGGGCGCGTAGCGCTCCATGAAGCGCTCGCCATCGGAGTTGCGCAGGATGGCGCCCTCGCCACGGCAGCCTTCGGTGAGCAGCACGCCCGCGCCGGCCACGCCGGTGGGGTGGAACTGCCAGAACTCCATGTCCTGTAGCGGAATGCCGGCGCGCGCCGCCATGCCTAAGCCGTCGCCGGTGTTGATGAAGGCGTTGGTGCTGGCGGCAAAGATGCGACCGGCGCCACCGGTGGCCAGCAGCACGGTCTTGGCGTGCAGCACGTAGAAGTCGCCGGTTTCCATTTCGATGGCCGTGACGCCGACCACGTCGCCATCGGCGTCGCGGACCAGATCCAGCGCCATCCATTCGACGAAGAAGGTGGTGTGCGCGGCCACGTTCTGCTGGTACAGCGTGTGCAGCATGGCGTGGCCGGTGCGGTCGGCCGCGGCGCAGGCGCGCTGCACGGGTTTTTCACCGTAGTTGGCGGTGTGGCCGCCGAACGGGCGTTGGTAGATGGTGCCGTCCGGGTTGCGGTCGAACGGCATGCCGAAGTGCTCAAGCTCGTACACCACCTTGGGTGCCTGCTGGCACATGAACTCGATGGCGTCCTGGTCGCCCAGCCAGTCGGAGCCCTTGATGGTGTCGTAGAAGTGGTAGTGCCAGTTGTCCTCGCTCATGTTGCCCAGCGAGGCGCCGACGCCGCCTTGGGCAGCGACCGTGTGCGAACGGGTCGGGAAGACCTTGGACAGGACGGCGACGTTCAGGCCGGCGCGCGCCAGTTGCAGCGAAGCGCGCATGCCGGAGCCGCCAGCGCCGACGATCACGACGTCGAATTTGCGGGTGATGACTTTGTCTTTGGTGTAACTCATGGTCGTGGTTCGGTAGTTCTTGTCAGCGGAGTCGGGCAAAGCCTCTCAGAGGCGCCACAGCACCTGCAGCGCCCAGCCGCCGCAGCCCACCAGCCAGATAATGGACAGCACCTGCACCAGCAGGCGAACGCCCATCGGCGGCACGTAGTCCATGAGGATGTCGCGCACGCCCACCCAGGCGTGCCAGATCAAGGCCACGATGACGGCGAACGTGAGCGCCTTCATCCACTGCGGCGCAAACACGCCAGCCCACAGGTCGTAGCCGATCGGGCCTTGCGCGAACAGCACGCGTGCCAGCACGATCAGGGTGAACACGGCCATCAGGCCGCCGGTGAAGCGCTGCACCAGCCAGTCGCGCAGACCATAGTGCGCACCGACCACGGTGCGCTTGGCGCCGTAATTCACAGCCATTCGATTACTCCTTTTTTTCTTGAAATCAGTACAGTCCGAACAGCTTGGCGCCCAGGATCAGGGTCAGGCCGATGCTGAGCACCAGGGTGACCACCGCCGAGCTTCTGCCGAACTCCTTGGTGACCGAGTGCGTGGCGTCCATGTACAGGTGGCGCACGCCGGCAATGAGGTGGTGCAGGTAGGCCCAGATCAGGGCCAACGCCACCAGCTTGATGATCCAGCCCGGGAAGAACCACAGACCGGCGCTGAAGGCGGAAGTGAACTGGCCGAAGGAAATCTCGGACGACACCGATTTGTCGAACAGCCAGATGATGAAAGGCAGCAGGACAAACATGATCGCGCCACTGACGCGGTGCAGGATCGACACCAGGCCGGCCAGCGGCAGCCGGTAGGTGCGCACGTCGGTGAAGATGTTGATGTTGCGGAACTCGGGCCGGGGCTTTGCTGTTTCACTCATGGGGGCAACTCTCGTGAAAGATGGGAGACGGCGTTGTAGTTGTTGTCGGGGGTAACCGGTAAATTCTATTGCAACGCAACAAGCTGACTGCAGCATTTCGCCCGAACGCGCCCAGGGGCGGCAGGACGGCGCCGTCAGTTGAGCTGATTTCGGTAGTGGTGGGTGTCGGTGCGGTACAGGCCGCGGCGCAGCTCCATGGGCACGTCGTTGTAGGTGTAGGCGGTGCGCTCGACGCTGAGCAGGGGCGCCCCGGCGGCGACTTCGAGCAGCGTCGCCTGCGCCTCGTCGGGCAGCACGGCGCGCAGTTTCTCGTCGGCACGCACCATGCGCACGCCGAACTCGGCTTCAAACAGCGCGTACATCGGTCCGTGGTACTGCGACAGGCGCTCGGCGGTCAAGCCCTTGAATGGGCCGCCAGGCAACCAGATGTCCTCGAGGATGGTCGGCACGCCCGCAAAGCGCAGCAGGCGGCGCGCCTGCAGCACCGTGTCGCCGGCGCGCAGGCCGAGGGCGCGCGCGATCTCGGCCGTGGCGCGCTGGCGCCGGCAATCGACGAAGTCGCGCTGCGCCGGGCCCTCGCTGTCCACCGTGCCGCTGTCCGGTTGCAGGCGCAGGAAGCGGTACTGCACCTGCTGCTCGGCGTGCGTGGCCACGAAGGTGCCACGGCCCTGGCGGCGCACCAGCAGGTTCTCGGCGGCCAGCTCGTCCACCGCCTTGCGCACGGTGCCCTGGCTGACCTTGAAGCGGGCCGCCAAGTCGAATTCGCTGGGGATCACCTCGCCCGGTTTCCATTCGCCCTGCTGCAGGCTTTGCAGGATCAGGCCCTTGATCTGCTGGTACAGCGGGCTGAAGGAGGGCGCCTGTCCGGCCCAGCTCGTCTGTGGCGCGGAGCTGGTGTCGGGGGGGGCGGGGGAAGGTGCGGCGGTGGCCATCGGCGGCGGAGTTTTCACGAGCAGCGGCCAGGCAATCATATCTTATATAAGACACAAGACAAATTGACCCTCAGGGTTTTCGCGGATAAACTCGGGGGCTGCACCGGAAGGCGTTCCAGCACGCAGGCAAAGCGGCGTGATGGCGGCGCTTCGGTGGTCATACTTTCATCACTACCCATCGGAGTTTTTCCATGAGCAAGAAGCCCGTTCGCGTTGCCGTCACTGGTGCCGCTGGCCAGATCGGTTACGCCCTGCTGTTTCGCATTGCCTCCGGCGAGATGCTGGGCAAGGACCAGCCCGTGATTCTGCAATTGCTGGAAATTCCGGACGAAAAGGCCCAGAAGGCGCTCAAGGGCGTGATGATGGAGCTGGAAGACTGCGCGTTCCCGCTGCTGGCCGGCATGGAAGCCCATTCCGACCCGATGACCGCCTTCAAGGACACCGACTACGCGTTGCTGGTCGGTGCCCGCCCGCGTGGCCCTGGCATGGAGCGCGCCGACCTGTTGGCCGCCAATGCCCAGATCTTCACCGCCCAGGGCAAGGCGCTGGACAAGGTGGCCAGCCGCAACGTGAAGGTGCTGGTGGTGGGCAACCCGGCCAACACCAACGCCTACATCGCCATGAAGTCCGCGCCCAGCCTGCCGGCCAAGAACTTCACCGCCATGCTGCGCCTGGACCACAACCGCGCCGCCAGCCAGATCGCCGCCAAGACCGGCAAGGCCGTCAAGGACATCAAGAAGCTCACCGTCTGGGGCAACCACTCGCCCACCATGTACGCCGACTACCGCTTTGCCACCATCGACGGCAAGAGCGTCAGGGACATGATCAACGACCAGGACTGGAACGCCAACGTGTTCCTGCCCACGGTGGGCAAGCGCGGCGCCGCCATCATCGAGGCGCGTGGCCTGTCGTCCGCCGCGTCGGCCGCCAACGCCGCCATCGACCACATGCGCGACTGGGCGCTGGGCACCGGCGAGGAGTGGGTCACCATGGGCATCCCGTCGCAGGGCTGGTACGGCATTCCCAAGGACATCGTGTTCGGTTTCCCGGTCACCACCGCCAACGGCGAGTACAAGGTGATCGAGGGCCTGCCCATCGACGCCTTCAGCCAGCAATGCATCGACAAGACGCTGGCCGAGCTGCAGGGCGAGCAGGACGGCGTCAAGCATTTGCTGTGACGCTCCCCCCTGAGTCGCTGACGCGCCTTCCCCTCTCTGCCGCGCGAGGGGGGACAACGCCAGTGGGCGGGCCAAGCCCTTCCATGGCGTTCGCTGGCTCGGCCTGCTCCGCGGCCACTGGTTTCCGCTTTGGCACAGGCCCTTTGAATTTGACATGACTCATCCTCGCGACGTTTTGCTTGGGGCGCAGGCCATCGCCGGCCTGCTGCCGGTTTGCGACCACTACAGCGGCGTCGAGGCGCGCATGCGCAAGAGCCTGCAGCTGCAGACCGAGATGGCCGAGGAGTTCGGCACCTGCGTGTTCGACGTCACGCTGGACTGCGAGGACGGCGCGCCCGTGGGCGGCGAGGCCGAGCACGCCTTGCTGGTCACCGAGCTGGCCCTGGGCGCCGCGCCGCAGGCGCGCGTGGGCGTGCGTGTGCACCCGGTCGATCACCCGGCGTTCGAGGCCGATGTGGCCCAGATCGCGGGCAAGGCGGGGCCGCACCTGGCCCATATCATGATTCCCAAGGTGGAGTCGGTGGACGACGTGATTCGGGCCGAAAAAGCGCTTTTGTCGGCGTATCCATTGGGCTTGCCGCTACAAGTTTTGATTGAATCTCCGGGTGCCGTGCACCGCGCGTTCGACATCGCGGCGCACCCGCGCGTGCAGTCGCTCAGCTTTGGCCTGATGGATTTCGTGTCCGCGCATGCCGGGGCCATTCCGGCCGACGGGATGGGGCTCGAGGGGCAATTCACCCACCCGTTGGTGCTGCGCGCCAAGATGGAAATCGCCTCCGCGGCGCACGCCTTCGGCAAGGTGCCCTCGCACTGCGTGGTGACCGAGTTCAGCGACGTGGCCGCCATGCGCACCGCCGCCCGCCGCGCCGCGCGCGAGTTCGGCTACACCCGCATGTGGAGCATCCACCCCAGTCAGATCCGGCCCATCCTTGAGGCGTTCTCGCCCGACGAGCGGCAGATCGAGACCGCCAGCGCCATCCTGCTGGCCGCGGCGCGGGCCGACTGGGCCCCGATCAGCCACGCCGGCGCCTTGCACGACCGGGCCAGCTACCGGCATTTTTGGCAGGTCCTGGAGCGCGCCCACGCCACCGGCCGCGCCTTGCCGGCCGAGGTGGCGCCCTGGTTTTGAGCCGGCGGGCATGTCATCATCTTCCCATTGACGTCCTTCTAGAGAGTTTGCGCACCATGAAAATGCTTGTTGTCGCTTCCTTTGCCGCCATGTTGGGCCTGTCGTTGGGCGCCGCCCAGGCGCAGACCGCGGGCTCGGCCCAGAAATCAACGGCCGAGAAGAAAGCACCGGCCAAGTCTTCCCAGAAAAAGAGCAGCAGCTCGGCCAAGGCCGCCAGCGGCAAGTCCTCGACCAAGACCAGCAAGGGGGTGTCGGCGCAGACGGCACGCCGCGTCGAGGCCAATACCCCGGTCGAGCCGCCAGCGATCATGCAGCCGCTGACCGTGGCCGAGATGGCCATCGCCAAGCAAATCCACACCGGCAAGATCGACTGCGAGTTGGGCGCCGACGTCACGGTGCGGCCCGACGAGCGGAACCCAGGCTTTTTCGTGGTCTCCACCGGCAAGCAGATCTACCACATGCACCCGGTGGAAAGCCGCACCGGCGCCATCCGCCTGGAAGACAACCGTGCCGGAGCGCTGTGGCTGCAACTGGGCAACAAGTCGATGCTGATGAACCAAAAGCTCGGCCAGCGCGTGGCCGACGATTGCCAGGCGCCGGTGCAGCGCGAGTTCGCCGCGCAACTCAAGGCGCAACCGCAAGTCGATCTGCTCGGTGGCGGCAAATAGCCAAGCCCCCGTTCCCCGATCACCACATTGAAATGTCCCGCGAGCCCCGGGGCCAGTTTTTCCTTGGGCCGTGAATTTGTCTAGCAGGAGAAAGAAGATGCTGAAAGCCTACCGTGACCATGTCGCCGAGCGCGCCGCGCTGGGCATCCCGCCGCTGCCGCTCAGTGCCCAGCAGACCGGCGAACTGATCGAGCTGATCAAGAACCCGCCCGCCGGCGAAAACGGCGCCGAGCTGCTCGATTTGCTGACGCACCGCGTGCCCCCGGGCGTGGACGACGCGGCCAAGGTCAAGGCCAGCTTCCTGGCCGCCGTGGCGCACGGCGACCTGAAGGTGGGTCTGATCAACAAGGCCAAGGCCACCGAGCTGCTCGGCACCATGGTCGGCGGCTACAACGTGCACCCGCTGATCGAGCTGCTGGACGATGCCGAGGTGGCCGATGTCGCCGCCACTGGCCTGAAGAAGACCTTGTTGATGTTCGACTTCTTCAACGATGTGGCGGACAAGGCCAAGGCCGGCAACGCCAAGGCCAAGGAAGTGATGCAGAGCTGGGCCGATGCCGAGTGGTTCACCAGCCGCCCCGAGGTGGCCAAGAAGATCACCGTCACCGTGTTCAAGGTGCCGGGCGAGACCAACACCGACGATCTGTCGCCGGCGCCGGACGCCACCACGCGCCCCGACATCCCCATGCACTACCTGGCGATGCTGAAGAACACGCGCCCCGACGCGGCCTTCAAGCCCGAAAAAGACGGCGTGCGCGGCCCGATCCAGTTCATCGAAGACTTGAAGAAAAAGGGCAACCTGGTCGCCTACGTGGGCGATGTGGTGGGTACCGGCTCCAGCCGCAAATCGGCCACCAACTCGGTCATCTGGGCCACCGGCCAGGACATCCCCTTTGTGCCCAACAAGCGCTTTGGCGGCGTCACCCTGGGCGGCAAGATCGCGCCGATCTTCTTCAACACCCAGGAAGACTCCGGCTCGCTGCCGATCGAGGTCGAGGTTGGCCAGTTCGAGATGGGCGACGTGCTCGACATCTACCCCTACGAGGGCAAGATCGAGAAGGACGGCAAGCAGGTGGCCGACTTCAAACTCAAGAGCGAAGTGCTGCTCGACGAGGTGCAGGCCGGCGGCCGCATCAACCTGATCATCGGCCGCGCGCTCACCGCCAAGGCGCGCGAGACCCTGGGCCTGCCCGCGTCCGACAAGTTCCGTCTGCCGCAACCACCGGCAGAAACCAAGGCCGGCTTCACCCTGGCGCAGAAGATGGTCGGCCGCGCCTGTGGCCTGCCCGAAGGCCAGGGCATCCGCCCCGGCACCTACTGCGAACCCAAGATGACCACCGTCGGCAGCCAGGACACCACTGGCCCGATGACCCGCGACGAGCTGAAAGACCTGGCCTGCCTGGGCTTCTCGGCCGACATGGTGATGCAGTCCTTCTGCCACACCGCCGCCTACCCCAAGCCCGTGGACGCCAAGATGCACCGCGAGCTGCCGGCCTTCATCAGCAACCGCGGCGGCGTGGCCCTGCGCCCGGGCGACGGCGTCATCCACAGCTGGCTCAACCGCCTGCTGCTGCCCGACACCGTGGGCACCGGCGGCGACTCGCACACGCGCTTCCCGATCGGCATCAGCTTCCCTGCGGGTTCCGGCCTGGTCGCCTTTGGCGCCGCCACCGGCGTGATGCCGCTGGACATGCCCGAGTCGGTACTGGTGCGCTTCAAGGGCGAACTGCAGCCCGGCGTCACCCTGCGTGACCTGGTGCACGCCATTCCGCTGTACGCCATCAAGCAGGGCCTGTTGACGGTGGCTAAGGCCGGCAAGAAGAACATCTTCTCTGGTCGCGTGCTGGAGATCGAAGGCCTGCCCGATCTGAAGGTGGAGCAGGCCTTCGAGCTGTCCGACGCCTCGGCCGAACGCTCGGCCGCTGGCTGCACGATCAAGCTCAACAAGGAGCCGATCATCGAGTACCTCAAGTCCAATGTGGTGCTGATGAAGAACATGATCGCCAACGACTACGCCGATGCCAAGACGCTCAAGCGCCGCATCGAGAAGGTCGAAGCCTGGCTCGCCAAGCCCGAGCTGCTGGAAGCCGACAAGGACGCCGAATACGCCGCCGTGATCGAGATCGATCTGGCCGACGTCAAGGAACCCATCGTCTGCTGCCCCAACGACCCGGACGACGCCAAGTTCATGTCCGAGGTGGCCGGCACCAAGATCGACGAGGCCTTCATCGGCTCGTGCATGACCAACATCGGCCACTTCCGCGCCGCGGCCAAGCTGCTGGGCGGCCAGCGCGACATCCCCGTCAAGCTGTGGGTCGCCCCGCCGACCAAGATGGACCAGGACGAGCTGATGAAGGAAGGCCAGTACGCCGCCTTTGGCGCCGCCGGTGCGCGCACCGAGATGCCGGGCTGCAGTCTGTGCATGGGCAACCAGGCGCAGGTGCGCGAGGGCGCCACCGTGATGTCGACCAGCACGCGCAACTTCCCGAACCGCCTGGGCAAGAACACCAACGTGTACCTGGGTTCGGCCGAATTGGCCGCCATCTGCTCCAAGCTGGGCCGCATCCCGACGGTGGCCGAATACCGCGCCGAGATGGGCGTCATCGACAAGGACAAGGCCAGCGTCTACCGCTACATGAACTTCGACCAGATCGAGGAATACGCCGATACGGCCAAGGAAGTCAGCGCGGCCTGAGCCTGAGCCCCGAGCGCCGGTTGATCGGCCGGCCACACGACAACGCCCCGGGATTGCCGGGGCGTTGTTGCTTTCAGCTTCTGAAATCGAGCGTCTGCCTTGGCCAGGGCGCGGCGCCGCCGTCGGCCCGAAAAATTCAAACTTCATCCGGCCGGCGCCATGGGGGCCGCGGCTCCCGCGTGGTCCGGGTGTCTTGGGGTGGCGCGACTTCTGGGGTAGAACCCAGCCTGGATACCGCACCCAGTCAGGAGAATCCATGTGTGAACTGTTCGCCATGAGCGCTTCGCAGCCCACGGTGGTCGAATACGCGCTGCACCGCTTTGCCGCCGAGGGCGGCGAAGGCCACCTCAACCGCGATGGTTGGGGCATCGTCTTTGCCGAAGACCGCGATGCCCATGTCTACCGCGAGGTCGAACCGGCCGCCGACAGCGCGCTGGCGCGCATGGTGATCGAGCGCGCCATTCCGTGCCGCCACCTGATTGCCCACGTGCGGCATGCCTCGCGCGGCGACCCGCAGCTGGCCAACACGCACCCGTTCACGCGTGTCGTGGCGGGCCGCACGCAGCACTTCGCGCACAACGGCACGCTGCATGACATCGACCGCCTTGCGCCGGAGTTGCGCGCTCAGTGCGTCGGCGACACGGATTCCGAGCTGGCGTTCTTGCTGCTGCTGCGCGAGCTGCAGGGGCTGTCGGCGGGGCCCGAGGCCACCGAGGCGCGTTTTGAGCGCTTCGTGCGCTTTGCCGCGCGCATGGCGCAGCTCGGGCCGGCCAATTTCATGTTCTTCGACGGCTGCACCCTGTTCGTGCACGCGCACATGCGCCAGTACGAAACCCCCGAAGGCCTGTCGGAGCCCAGGGCGCCGGGCATGAGCTACCGCCTGATGGGCGGTGCGCACGCCGACGCGCCCTGGGAAGGCCCGGGCGCGCGCATTCCCAAACTTCCGGAGCACACGGTGCTGCTGGCCAGCGTGCCCTTGAACGAGCACGGCTGGATTCCCTTGCCCCAGGGCTGCGCCGTCGCGCTGCGCGATGGGCAGCTGTTGCACCTGTCGGGGACGCCAGGTTAGTTGCACGATCAGTGCCCGAGGGCCGGGGCGCAACGCAGTCCGCGCAACCCCGGGCGGGAGCTCAATGCGCCTCGGCCTGCCGGGCGGCCTGGATGCTGGCCGCGGTATCGCCCTGGGCGCCGTTGAAGAACAGGTTCAGCAGCACCGCGCTGACCGAGGCCAGCAAAATGCCCGATTCGATCAGCGGGTGGATGGCGTGCGGCATCCACTGCGAGTACTTGGGCGCCACCAGCGGGATCATGCCCACGCCGATGGAAATGGCCACGATCAGCGCGTTGTTGCGCTTGTGCGTGAAGTCCACCCCGCCCAGGATGCGGATGCCGGTGGCGGCGACCATGCCGAACATCACCAGCCCGGCGCCGCCCAGCACCACGGTGGGCAGTGACTCGACCAGGGCCGCCATCTTGGGCAGCAGGCCCAGCACCAGCAGGATCACACCGGCGGCCACGCAGACAAAGCGGCTCTTGACGCCGGTGACGGCCACCAGGCCCACGTTCTGCGAGAAGCTGGTGTACGGAAAGGTGTTGAAGATGCCGCCGATCAACGTGCCCAGGCCGTCGGTGCGCAGGCCGCGCGCCAGGGCGGGCTGGTCGATCTTGCGGTCGGTCATCTCGCCCAGGGCCAGGAACATGCCGGTGGATTCGATCATCACCACGATCATCACCAGCACCATGGTCAGCACCATCACCGGCTCGAAGATGGGCAGGCCAAAGTGGAAGGGCAGCACGATGTCGACCCAGGGCGCCTTGCCCACCTTGTCGAAGTTCATCATGCCGGTGGCGGTGGCCACGATGCCGCCGATGACGATGCCCAGCAGCACCGAGATGTTGGCCACAAAGCCCTTGGCGAACTTGGCGATCAGCAGAATCGACACCAGCACGATGGCCGACACGCCCACCCCCGACAGCGCCGCGTAGCGCGGGTTGGCCACGGTGGGCGCCAAGCTCAGGCCCTGGGGCACGGCCAGCACGCCCGGCGCGCCGGTGGCGCCGGCCGAACGCATGGCGCTCAGCCATTCCACGTGTTCCGTCGGCACGATCTGCGGCGCCGTGGGCCCGACCGGGTTGCCGAAGATCCAGTTGATGCCCACGCGCATCAGGTTGATGCCGATCACCGCGATGATGGTGCCGGTGACCACCGGCGGAAAAAAGCGCAGCATGCGGCTGACCAGCGGCGCGATGAGGATGGAGATGACCCCCGCGCCGATGATGGCGCCGAACAGCATGCGCGCCCCGTCGGTGCCCGGCGTGCTGTTGGCCATGGCCACCATCGGGCCGACGGCGGCAAAGGTGACGCCCATCATCACCGGCAGGCGGATGCCGAACCACTGCGTGACGCCCAGGGCCTGGATCAGGGTGGCGATGCCGCAGCAGAACAGGTCGGCCGAAATCAGCAGGGCCACTTCCTGCGGCCCCAGCTTGAGTGCGCGCCCGACGATCAGCGGCACGGCGATGGCGCCGGCGTACATCACCAGCACGTGTTGCAGGCCCAGCGCGGCCAGCTTGGGGGTGGGCAGCACCTGGTCAACCGGATGGGGGGTGGCACTCATGACTTGTCTCCGTCCTCTTGTGAATTATTTTGGGCGTTTGTCGGCGTGAATACAGCCTGGGTAGCTATCGTTATGGGAGCAACTCGGCCAGTGTGCGGGCCAGCACCTGGGTGGCGCGGCGCAAATCCTGCAGGTCCAGGCGCTCGTCGGCGCGCTTGGCGTGGCTTTCCAGCACGGTGCGCGGGCCGGCGCCGTAGATCACGCCGGGAATGCCGCGTTCGACATACAGGCGCACGTCGGTGTACAGCGGCGTGCCCACGGCGGGCGGCGTTTCGCCAAACACCGCCTGGCCGTGCTTTTGCAGCGCCTCGACCAGCGGGGCGTTGCCGGCCAGGGGTGTCATGGCGCGGGCCAGCAGCAGGCGCTTGATGTCGACGTGAAGGCCTGCGTCGGCGCGTCCGGCGTTGAAGCCGTCCACGGCGTCGGCGATCACCTGGCGGATCAGCGCCTCGACGTCGGCCGGGTTTTCCTCGGGGATCATGCGGCGGTCCAGCTTGAACACCACCTTGCCGGGCACCACGTTGGTGTTGGTGCCGCCCTCGATGCGGCCGATGTTGAGGTAGGGGTGGCTGATGCCGGGCACGCGCGAGCTGATGTCCTGGTAGCGCCGGTTCTGCGCATACAGCGCGTTCATGATGGCCACGGCGCCTTGCAGCGCGTCGATGCCGGTGGCCGGCACGGCGGCGTGGGCCATGTTGCCGTGTACCGTCACTTCCAGCTGCAGGCAGCCGTTGTGGGCGGTGACCACCTCGTAGCTGAAGCCGGCGGCGATCATCAGGTCGGGTTTCGTCAGGCCCTGCGCCAGCAGCCAGCCGGGGCCCAGCTCGCCGCCAAATTCCTCGTCGTAGGTGAAATGCAGCTCGATGGCGCCGCGCGTGGGCCGCGCCACCGCTTCCAACGCGCGCAGGGCGAACACGAAGCTGGCGAAGTCGCCCTTGCTGACGGCGGTGGCGCGGCCGTACATGCGGCCAGCCTCGACCTCGCCACCGTAGGGGTCGTGGGTCCAGCCCTCGCCGGGCGGCACCACGTCGCCGTGGGCGTTCAGCGCCACGGTCGGGCCGCCCGCGCCGTAATGGCGCCGCACGATCAGGTTGGTGATGCTTTCCATGCCCTGGGCGCGCACCTGCTCGGCCGGCACGGGGTGTTTCTCGACCTCCAGGCCCCAGGCGGCGATCAGCTCGGCCGTGCGCTCGGCGTGCGGCGCGTTGTTGCCGGGCGGAGTGTCGGTGGGCACGCGCACCAGCTCGCGCAAAAAGGCGACTTCCTCGTCGAAATGCTGGTCGATCCAGCGGTCCAGGGCGGCGGCGTCAAAACGGTCGGTCATGGTGATTTTTGCAATGAAATGAGGCCTTGGTCGGCGTGGATACAGCCAGGGCAGCTATTAAAAAATGAGTTCTCAGGCGGTGCCGCCCATCTCCGCGGCCAGCTCGTCGACCAGGTGGCGCATGGCGCGCACCGCCAGTTCGATGTCGTCGCAGGTGCTGGATTCGAGCGGGTTGTGGCTGATGCCGCTGTTCTCTCCGCGCACGAACAGCATGGCCTGCGGCATGATCTGGTGCAGCATCATGGCGTCGTGCCCGGCGCCGCTGGGCATGCGGAACACCGGCAGGCCCAGCGATTCGACGGCGCGTTCCCAGCGCCCTTGCCAGGCTGGATCGCTCGGCGCGGCGGCGGCGCGCATGGTTTCCTCCACGCTGTAGGCCAGGCCCCGGCGCTCGGCGATCTCGGCCAGCCGGGCCAGCACGTCGGCGGCCAGCGCGTCGCGTTGCGGGTCGTTCGGGGCGCGCATGTCCAGGCTGAAGGTGCAGCGGCCCGGCACCACGTTGACGGAGCCGCTGGGCACGCTCAACTGCCCGATGGTGGCCACCGAATCGCCGTCCTGGGCGGCGCGCTGCTCCATGTACAGCATCAGCTCGGCCACGCCGCAGGCGGCGTCGCGGCGGCGGTCCATGGGCGTGGTGCCGGCGTGGCTGGCCTGGCCGAGCATCTCGCCGACATGGCGCAGGCCACCGTTGATGGAGGTCACCACGCCCAGCGGCAGCTTCAGCTGGCTCAGCACCGGCCCCTGCTCGATGTGCACTTCGATGAAGCCCAGGTAGCGCGAGGGGTCGCGCTTGATGGCGGGAATGTCGGCGGGGTTCAAGCCCGCATGGACCATGGCCTCGCGCATGGGCACGCCGTCGGCGTCGCGTTGCTCCAGCCAGGCCGGATCGAACGCGCCGACCAGCGCGCCCGAGGCCAGAAACGCCGCCTTGTAGCGTTGGCCTTCCTCCTCGGAAAACGCCACCACCTCCAGGTTGAAGGGCAGGCGCCGGCCCTCGCGCGCCAGGGTCTGCACGCACATCATGGGCACGAAAATTCCCAGGCGCCCGTCGTAGCGGCCGCCGTTGCGCACGGTGTCGTAGTGGCTGCCGGTCAGCAAGATCTTGGAGGGGCCGCGGCCGGCCGCTTCGTCGGCGCTCAGGTAGTGGCCCACCACGTTGCCGACGGCGTCCATCTCAATCTGGTCAAAGCCGGCGTCGCGCAGGCGGGCGTCGATCTCGGCGGCGCAGGCGCGGTGCGCGTCGGTCAGGTAGGTGACGGTGAGCTGGCCTTTTTCGGCAAAGCCCGGGTCGCTGTGGCGCGCCAGCGAGGCGTGCCAGTCCCACACCTCTTGCCCCAACGTGGGCGGGGCGTCGAACCGGTCGGCCAGACGGACTTCGGCGATGCGGTGGATTTGGCGCAGCGCTTCGTCCAGTTCGGCGTCCGGGTGCAGCGCTAGGCGGCGCGCGAAGCAATCGATGATGTGTTGCCGCCCCAGGCCCGCGCCGCGCGGCCCGCGCACCGCCAGGATGAAGGGAAAGCCGAACTTGGCGTGGTAGTCGGCGTTGAGCTGCTGGAGGCGCGCGAATTCCTCCGGCGTGCAGGCGGTCAGGCCGGCCTGGTCCTGCTCGTGGCTGGATTCGGCGGTGAGCGCTTGCGCCACCATGGCCTTGCCGGCCAGTTCGGGGTGGGTGCGGATCAGGGCCAGCTGGGCTTCGCGCTCGGCCTCGGCCAAGGCCTGCACCAGGGCATTTTTCAGCTGGGCCAGCGAGGCGAAGGGGCGCTTCTTCAGCGCCGCTTCGGCGATCCAGGGCGTGTGCTCGTACAGGCCGTCGAGCATCCGCAAGGCCTCGGCGGGCGAGGCGGCGTTGAGTTGGTCTAGGGTGTGGGCCATGGTCAATGGGGGTAGGGGTGTGTCGCGATCCAATGCCGCGCGATGTCGATGCGCCGGCACACCCACACGTCGGGGTGGCCGGCCACGTGGGCCATGAAGCGCTTGAGCGCCGTGATGCGACCGGGCCGCCCCAGCAGGCGGCTGTGCATGCCGATGCTGAGCATCTTGGGGCGGTCCAGACCCGTCGGGTCGCCTTCGGCGTACAGCGTGTCGAAGCTGTCGCGCAGGTACTGGTAGAAGGGCTCGGCGTGGCTGAAGCCCTGCGGCAGCGCAAAGCGCATGTCGTTGCTGTCCAGCGTGTAGGGCACCACCAAGCGCGGCACCACGGCGCCGTCGCTGCGCCGCACCTTCATCCACAGCGGCAGGTCGTCGCCGTAGTAATCGCTGTCGTACAGCAGGCGGCCGTCGTCGGCCACCAGGCGGCGTGTGTTCGGGCTGTCGCGGCCGGTGTACCAGCCCAGCGGGCGTTGGCCCGACAGGCGCTCCAGAGTGTCCAGCGCCTCGGCCATGTGGGCGCGCTCGGTGGCCTCGTCCACATGCTGGTAGTGGATCCACTTCAGGCCGTGGCAGGCGATCTCGTCGCCGCGGCGCTGGAACACCTCGATCAGCGCCGGCGTGCGCGCCAGCGCGCTGGCCACGCCGAACACCGTCAGCGGCCAGCCGCGCGCGTCGAACTCGCGCAGGATGCGCCACAGGCCGGCACGGGCGCCGTACTCGTAGATGCCGTCCATGCTCATGTGCCGCTCGGGGTAGCTGGCCGGGTTGAACAGCTCGCTCAAGAACTGCTCGCTGCCGGCGTCGCCGTGCAGCACGTGGTTCTCGCCGCCTTCCTCGACATTCAGCACGAACTGCAGCGCGATACGCGCGCCGCCCGGCCAGCGCGCGTGCGGCACGTCGGCGCCGTAGCCTTGCAGGTCGCGCGGGTAGGGGGCGGTGCTGTCGTAGACGGGCAGGGGCATGGCGGTGCTAGGCGGTTTGCCGTGTCAGGGCGGTGGACATGTCGTGCGAGGGGGCGGGGCGGTCCAGTTGCAGGCTGGCTTCGACATGGTCGAGGTGCTCGCCCATCAGGCGCGCCGCGCGCTCGGCGTCGCGCGCGGCGATGGCCTCGACCAGGGCCCCATGCTCCTCCGACGAATGCTCGGCCGCGTGGGCGCTTTGAAAGCTGAGCGCGGCAATCGCGCTGCGCGCCAGCAAGTCCTGCAGCACCTGGGCCAGCACGGCGTTGTCCATCAACTGGGCGATCAGGGCGTGAAAGTCGGCCAGCAGGCGGGTGCGCCCGGCGGCGTCGCGGTCGGCGACGGCGCTTTGCTCCTGCTGGAGGTGCGCGCGCAAGGTGGCGATCTGCCGGGGCGTGGCTTGCAGGGTAAAGGCGCGCACCATCTCCAGCTCCAGCATGCGGCGCACGGCGAACACCTGGCGCGCCTCTTGCGGCGACAGCGTGGCCACGAAGGCGCCGCGCGCCGGCGAGAGGGTCACCAGCCGCTGCTGGGCCAACTGGTGCAAGGCTTGGCGCACCAAGGTGCGCGAGACGCCGAAATGCGCCGCCAGCGTTTGCTCGACCAGCTTGGCGCCGGGCTGCACGCGCCGTTCCACAATGGCGTCGGTCAGCGCTTGCGCGATGGTGGCGGTGGTGCTGGTGCGCTCCATGCGGCGAATGATAAGCCAGCGGGCGTAAACTGTATACAGTTCTGTGGACAATTTAACCCGGTCGGTTGACCGGTGCCAATAAGGAGACTTCGATGGGCTTGAGCACGCATGTCCTGGACACCATGCACGGCACGCCGGCCGCCGGCATGCAGGTGGCGCTGTACGAGACGCATGGCGAGGCCGCCACGCTGATCACGCGTCTGACCTTGAACGCCGACGGCCGCAACCCGGACGGCCTGCTGATCGACCACGCCCGCCTGCGCCCCGGCACGTACCGGCTCTGCTTCGAGGTGGCGGCGTATTTCCGGGCGCGTGGGGTGGAGCTGCCCGAGCCGCCGTTTCTGGACGTGGTGCAGCTGGATTTCGGCATCGCCCTGGCCGACCAGCACTACCACGTGCCGCTGCTGGTCAGCCCCTGGAGTCATGCCACCTACCGCGGTTCCTGACGCGCCGGTCGTGCGCGTCAGCCTGGCGCGCTGCGAGGGCTCGACGCCGCGCGAGGTCGGCGCCTGGCTGGCGGTGTGGGACGGCGGCGTGCTGGGCAGCATTGGCGGCGGCCAGTTGGAACACCTGGCCCTGGCGCACGCGCGCCAGCGCCTGGCCGAGGGGCGCCATGCGGTCGAAACGCAGCGCCATGCCCTGGGCGCCAGCCTGGGCCAGTGCTGCGGCGGGGTGGTGCACCTGCGTTTTGAAGCCAGCACCATCGCCCAGGTGCGGGCCGAGCTGGCGCGCGAGGCCGAGCAGGACACGCCGGTGGCCTTGTTCGGTGCCGGGCACGTGGGGCGCGCCATCGTGCGGCTGGCCGAGGGCTTGCCGCTGCGCCTGACCTGGGTGGACAGCCGCGCGGACATCTTCCCCGACGCCGTGCCGCCGGGCGTGTGCCGCGAGCCGTCCGAGCCGGTGCAGGCCGCCGTGCCCGGGCTGGCGGCCGGCAGCCACGTGCTGATCATGAGCTTCAGCCACGCCGAGGACTTCGACATCCTGCGCGCCTGCCTGGCGCGCCAGCGCGCGCACGGCGATCTGCCCTTCATCGGGCTGATCGGCAGCCGCAGCAAGTGGGCCGGTTTTCAGCACCGCTTGGCCGCGCGCGGCTTCACGCCCGAGGAACTGGCCGGCGTGACCAGCCCGATCGGCTTGCCTGGCGTGGGCGGCAAGCGGCCGGCCGAGCTGGCGGTGGCGGTGCTGGCGCAACTGCTCGGCCTGCGCGCGGCGCGGTCGGCCCCAGCGCGTTAACCTTGGGGTTTCCCGACCCGCCCGAGTCCGCCGATGCCTGCCTTGCCTTCCTCCCTGCGTGTGTTCCAGCGCGACTGGCTGTCTTCCAACAACGTGCTGTGCCTGGGCGAGGCCCCGGCGCTGATCGACACCGGCCACGTCAAGCACGCCGACGACACCGTGCGCCTGGTGCGCGAGGCGCTGGACGGGCAGGCCCTGATCGACATCGCCCACACCCATTTGCACAGCGACCACTGCGGCGGCACCGGCGCGCTGCAGCAGGCCTGGCCCGACGCCCGCACCTGGGTGCCCGAGCCCTCGCTGGCCCACGTGCTGGCCTGGGACGAGGACGCCCTGACCTTTGGCACCACCACCCAGCGCTGCGCGCGCTTCACCGCCCAGCACGCGCTGGTGCCGGGCCAGAGCGTGCGCCTGGGCGCGCTCGACTGGCAGCTGCACGCCGCCCCCGGGCACGACGCGCTGGCCGTGCTGCTGTTTCAGCCCGAGCACGGGGTGTTGATCTCGGGCGACGCCATGTGGGAGCACGGCGTGGGCATCATCTTTCCGCACATCGACGGCAGCGACGGCTTCGCGCCCTTCACCGACACCCTGGCGCTGATCGAGCAGCTCGACCCGGACCTGGTGATTCCCGGCCACGGCGCGCCGTTCGGGCGCCAGGGCGGCGCCATCCGCGCGGCGCTGGCGCAGGCGCGCGCGCGCATCGCCCAGTTCCACGACCATCCGGCGCAGCATGCGCTGTACGCGGCCAAGGTGATGATCAAGTACCAGTTGCTCGACGTCGAGACCATGCGCCACGCCGACTTCCAGGCCTGGCTGGACAGCTCCCCCATCTTGCACCAGTTGCACGGCCAGCACCGGCCCGACCTGACCTGGACCGCCTGGCTGGCGCTGATCCTGGCGCCGCTGTTCGGCAAGGGCGTGCTGCGGCGCGACGACACGCACGTGCACAACGGGGTGTGAGCGGCGGGGTGTGAGCGGCGGCGCCCGGGTGTTTCCCGCTTGAAGCCGGGTCGGGCGCGCTCCACAATGGCTTGACCCCGCCTCAGACGGGGTGCCGGAGATTCGCCATGTCCACCTCCACCCAGGTATTCCATCGCCACCTGCACCACACACCGCCGGCGGCCGTGCGCGGGCAGGGCCTGTGGCTGGAAGACGCCAGCGGCCAGCGCTACCTCGACGCCTCGGGCGGGGCGGCGGTGTCCTGCCTGGGCCATGGCCACCCCGAGGTGCTGGCCGCCATGCACGCGCAGATCGACCGCCTGGCCTACGCCCACACCAGTTTTTTCACCACCGAGGTGGCCGAGCAGCTGGCCTCGCAGCTGGTGCGCACGGCGCCCGAGGGCATCAGCCACGCGTACTTCGTCAGCGGCGGTTCCGAGGCGGTGGAGGCGGCGCTGAAGATGGCGCGCCAGTACGCACTGGAAATCGGCCAGTCCGAGCGCAGCCACTTCATCGCCCGGCGCCAGAGCTACCACGGCAACACCCTGGGCGCGCTGGCCGTCGGCGGCAACGCTTGGCGCCGCCAGCAGTTCGCGCCCCTGCTGATCGACGTGACCCACGTGGCGCCGTGCTACCCCTACCGAGATCGGCACGACGGCGAAACCCCCGAGCAGTACGGCCAGCGCTTGGCGCGTGAGCTGGACGAGACCATCCAGCGCATCGGGCCCGGCAAGGTGCTGGGTTTTGTGGCCGAGACCGTGGGTGGCGCCACAGCTGGCGTGCTGGTGCCGGTGCCGGGCTATTTCAAGGCCGTGCGCGCCGTCTGCGACCGGCACGGCGTGCTGCTGATCCTGGACGAGGTGATGTGCGGCATGGGCCGCACCGGCAGTCTGCACGCCTGCCAGCAAGAGGGCGTGGTGCCCGACCTGATGACCATCGCCAAGGGCCTGGGCGGGGGCTACCAGCCGATTGGCGCGGTGCTGGCGCACGGCCGCGTCGTGCAGGCCCTGTCGGGAGGCAGCGGTTTTTTTCAGCACGGCCACACCTACCTGGGCCACGCCGTGGCCTGCGCCGCCGCGCTGGCCGTGCAGCAGGTCATCGAGCGCGCTGGCTTGCTACAAAAAGTGCAGCGCGATGGGCTATTGCTGCGCCGGCTTCTGGCCGAAAAGTTCCAGAACCATGCGCACGTGGGCGATATCCGCGGGCGCGGCCTGTTCTGGGGCCTGGAGCTGGTGCAGGCGCGCGCCAGCCAGGCGCCTTTCGATCCGGCCCGACGCCTGCACGCCCAGGTCAAGGCGGCGGCCTTCGAGCGGGGCCTGCTGGTTTATCCCATGGGCGGCACGCTGGACGGCCGCTATGGTGATCACATCCTGCTGGCGCCGCCTTTCATCGCCACCGAGGACGAGCTGGCGCAGATCGTGGACCGCCTGGCGGCGGCTGTCGATGCGGCGCTTGCGCAGGCCTGACCCACCACCGTCCCTTTTTCCAGGAGGTGCCTTCCCATGAAGATCCGTCCCCTCGCCCAGGGCCTGGCCCTGGCCGGCGCCGTCGCCACGGCGCTGCTGGCCGCGCCCGCCACGGCGCAGCAAAAGTTCGTCACCATCGGCACGGGGGGCGTCACCGGCGTTTACTACGCGGCCGGCGGCGCCATCTGCCGCCTGGTCAACAAGGACCGCGCCAAGCATGGCATCCGCTGCTCGGTCGAATCCACCGGCGGCTCGGTGTTCAACGTCAACACCATCAAGGCCGGCGAGCTGGACCTGGGGTTCGCCCAGTCCGACGTGCAGTACAACGCCACCAAGGGCGTCAACCAGTTCAAGGACGGCCCGGTGGCTGATCTGCGCGCGGTGTTTGCCGTGCACCCCGAGCCTTTCACGGTGGTGGCACGCAAGGAGGCGGGCATCACCAAGTTCGAGGATTTCAAGGGCAAGCGCTTCAACGTCGGCAACCCCGGCTCGGGCACCCGCGCCTCGATGGAAGAGCTGCTCGCGGCCTTGGGCTGGAAGATGAGCGACTTTTCCCTGGCCTCCGAGCTGAAGGCCGATGAGCACGGCCCCGCGCTGTGCGACGGCAAGATCGACGGCTTTTACTACGGCGTCGGCCACCCCAGCGCCAACATCCAGGACCCGACCACCACTTGCGGCGCCAAGCTGGTGCCGCTCACCGGCCCGGTGATCGACAAGCTGGTCGAGGCCAAGCCCTACTACGCCAAGGTCACCATCCCCGCCGGCCTGTACCCCAACAACCCGCAGGCCACCCCCACCTACGGCGTGGTGGCCACCGTGGTGGCCTCCGCCAAGACGCCGGCCGACACCATCTACGCCGTGACCAAGGCGGTGTTCGACAACTTCGACGAATTCAAGAAACTGCACCCGGCGCTGGCCAACCTGAAGCCCGAGGACATGATCAAGAACGGCCTGTCCGCGCCGCTGCACGACGGCGCGGCGCGTTACTACAAGGAAAAAGGCTGGCTGAAGTGAGGCGCCAAACCTGAGTCAGAAGAGAGTTTCCTGGGGTAAGAGTTTTTGGGCGAAGGCGACTTCGCCCCTTTTTTTGCCCCCCAGCCCAAGATTTGAATAAAAACAAGCGGAGGCCGGCGTGAATACATCCAGTGCAGCTATCAATTTAGTAGTTATCGGCAGCGCCTGAGCATGGCCACCGACATCGAGAAGGCCCCCAAGGCGCTGCAGCAGCTGGTGGCCGAGACCGACACCGGCGGGCGCCAGCCCGGCGGCTTCACGGCGCGGCTGATCTTTGGCCTGGCGCTGGTGTGGGCGCTGTTCCAGTACTGGTACGCCTCGCCGCTGCCTTTTGCGCTGGGCTTTGGCGTGCTGAACGACACCGAGGCGCGCGCCATCCACCTGGCTTTTGCGCTGGCGCTGGCTTTCCTGGCCTATCCGGCCTTCAGCAGCTCGCCACGCCGCCACGTGCCCGCACTCGACTGGGTGTTGGCGGCGGTGGGCGCCTTTGCCGGTGCCTACCTGATGCTGTTCTACCGCGAGTTGGCGCAGCGCCCTGGCCAGCCCAGCACGCAGGACATCGTGGTCGCCGTCGTCGGCATGCTGTTGCTGCTGGAGGCCACGCGCCGCGCCGTCGGCTGGCCGATGGCGGCGCTGGCCGTGCTGTTCATCGCCTACTGCATGGGCGGGCCCTGGCTGCCCGACGTGCTGGCGCACAAGGGCGCGTCGCTGAACCGCCTGCTTTCGCACATGTGGCTGACCACCGAGGGGGTGTACGGCATCGCGCTGGGCGTGTCGGCCAGCACCATCTTCGTCTACGTGCTGTTTGGCGCGCTGCTTGACCGGGCGGGCGGTGGCAACTACATGATGCAAGTCAGCTTTGCCGCCTTGGGCCACATGCGCGGCGGGCCGGCCAAGGTGGCGGTGGTGTCGTCGGCGCTGAACGGCATGATCTCCGGCTCGTCGGTGTCCAACGTGGTCTCGGGCGGCATCTTCACCATTCCGCTCATGAAGAAGGCCGGCTACGGCGGCGTCAAGGCCGGGGCCATCGAAACCATGTCCTCGGTCAACGGCCAGATCATGCCGCCGGTGATGGGGGCGGCGGCCTTTTTGATGGTCGAGTACGTCGGCATCCCGTATTCCGACGTGGTGCGGCATGCCTTCCTGCCGGCCTCGCTGTCCTACATCGGCTTGCTCTACATCGTGCACCTGGAGGCGCTCAAGCTGGATCTGCAGCCGGCCGCCGTGCGCGTGCACCGGCCCTGGCGCGACCGGGTGCTGCGCACGCTGATCGGCCTCAGCGGCTCGGCCGTGGTGGTCGGCGTGCTGTACTACCTGCTGAGCTTCTTGCAGGCCCACCTGGGCGCGGCCGCGCCCTGGGCGGTGGGCGGCACGGTGCTGGCGCTGTACCTGTACGCGCTCAAGCAGGCGGCCAGTTGCCCCGATTTGCCCCAGGACATCGACATCCACCACCCCGAGCCCCTGGAAACCTGGCCCACCGTGCGCGCCGGGCTGCATTACCTGATCCCGATTGGCGTGCTGATCTGGTGCCTGATGGTCGAGGAGATGTCGCCCGCGCTGGCCGCCTTCTGGGCGGTGACGGCGCTGATCGCGCTGATGCTGACGCAGTACCCGCTCATCCACGGCTGGCGCGGCGTGCGCGTGCCGGGGGCCTGGGCGGCCGGCGCGCGCGCCGTGGTGCTGGGCTTCAACGACGGCGCACGCAACATGATCGGCATTGGCGTGGCCACCGCCACGGCCGGCATCATCGTCGGCGCCATCACGCTCACGGGTTTGGGCCTGCGCATGACCGAGTTTGTCGAGTTCGTCTCGCAAGGCAATGTGATGGCCATGCTGCTGTTCATCGCCTTCGTCTGCCTGGTGCTGGGCATGGGCGTGCCGACCACCGCCAACTACGTGCTGGTGGCCACGCTGATGGCGCCGGTGGTGGTGGAGCTGGGCGCGCAGGCTGGCCTGGTGATCCCGCTGGTGGCGGTGCACCTGTTCGTCTTCTACTACGGGATCATGGGCGACATCACGCCGCCGGTGGGGCTGGCGACCTTTGCCGCGGCGGCGATTTCGGGCGAGGACGCCATCGCCACCGGCGTGCAGGGCGCGCTGTACGCGCTGCGCACGGTGATCCTGCCCTTCATCTGGATCTTCAACCCGCAGCTGCTGCTGATCGACGTGCACGGCTGGGCCGAGTTGGTGCTGGTGGTCACGGCCAGCACGTTGGCGATGCTGATCTTTGCCGCGCTCACGCTGGGCTGGCTGCGCGTGCGCATGAAGTGGGCCGAATTCTTGATCCTGTCGGTGGCCGTGGTGATGCTGTTTCGCCCCGGTTTCTTCATGGACATGCTCGCGCCCGAGTTCAAGACCGAGCCCGCCACCCAGGTGTTCGACGTCGCGCAGGGCATGCGCGGCGACGGCACGGTGGTGATGCTGATCAAGGGCACCACGCTGGAGGGCGAGGCGGTCGAAAAGACCGTGTCGGTGCAACTGGGCGACAAGGGCAAGGACGGGCGCGCGCGCCTGTCCGAGGCCGGGCTCTTGCTGATGCCGCTGGGCGACGATTTGCAGGTGGGCGCGGTGAAGTTCGGCTCGCGCGCCAAGAAGGCCGGCTTCGAGCAGGGCTGGGACATCTCCCACGTGCAGGTGCCGACCGACCGGCCGAGCAAATACTGGTTCTTCTTGCCGGGTTTTTTGCTGGCGGCGCTGGCCTGGTGGATGCAGGGGCGGCGGATGGGCGCCCACCGAAGCGCCTGACGGCGTCTTTCTCCGTTTTGATGGCGGCGAAGTCTGTTTGAGGCAGATTATTGGCCAAATGTCGGCGTGGATAAATCGTTTATAGCTATAATAAATATAGCAAATATCACGACCCTCTGAGACAGGTCAACGCATGGCTTCAGGGGCGCGGTTCGGCGCCCGCCTGCCCCCAGCACGCCCACTCGTCGCCGGGCGGGGCGGTGATGCGCAGGGGCTGGCCGCTCACCGGGTGGGTCAGCGCCAGTTCGGCGGCGTGCAGCCACAGCCGCCGCACGCCCAGCCAGTCGGCCAGCGCGCGGTTCAGCGGGCCCTTGCCGTGCGTGGCGTCGCCGATGATGGGGTGGGCGATGTGCTTGCAGTGGCGGCGCAGTTGGTGGCGGCGGCCGGTGTCGGGCCGCAGTTCCAGCAGGGCGCAGCGCGTGGCGGCAAAGGCGCCGTGTGGCACCGGCAGGGTGTGGCGCGCCAGCGTGCGGTAGCGGGTGCGCGCGGGCTGCACCTCCAGGGCGCGGGCCGTGGCGCGTGCGTCGTCGGGCAGGCGCTTGAGCGGGTGGTCGATCAGGCCCGCCTCGTCCGGCCAGCCGCGCACCATGGCCAGGTAGGTCTTGTCGAGCTGGCCGCCGTGCTCAAAGGCCTGGCCGAGCGCGCTGGCCGTGTCCCGATCCAGCGCGAACAGCAGCACGCCGCTGGTGCCCTTGTCGAGCCGGTGCGCGGGCCAGACCGGGCGGCCGATCTGCTCGCGCAGCAGTTGCACGGCAAAGCGCGTCTCGGCGGCGTCCAGGCCGGTGCGGTGCACCAGCAGCCCGGCCGGCTTGTCGATGGCGATCA
>Ga0209572_1001009_pt1 | contig 25947 bp, 23 predicted proteins | sample EBPBio232012_DNA_FD_185867 | JGI IMG/M metagenome (GOLD analysis project Ga0209572, IMG submission 185867) | Wastewater treatment Type I Accumulibacter community from EBPR Bioreactor in Madison, WI, USA - Reactor 1_1/23/2012_ DNA (SPAdes)... | ecosystem: Engineered > Bioreactor > EBPR >...
ATCGCTCGTCGTCAGTCAATGCCAATTCTGCCTTCGGTCTGCCTGTTCTCATCGCGGTATCTCCCTTCTAAAGATACCGCATTGGTATGCAAAATTAATGACAGTTATTTGCAGGACAGAACACTAGGCGGGGGACGTAGTGGGCCGGAACTGGGCGTGTCGGCTTGCCAGTTCACGTCGCCCAGCATATCGCCGTAACGATCAAGAATTCTGTGATAGCCGTCATCCGGGTAGCTGGCTGCGGTCGACGGCGCCCAGGGCGTCCACGGCACGCCCAGCGGATCGGTTTCGGTCTCGAAGCGCCCCTTTATGCGCCCCTCCATCTCCTGACCGATGCTCTGCATTGCCGGGGTGAGGTCGTCGAGGCGCCCTTGCAGGCGCGCCAGGTAGTCCCGGAATGCCTGATCATCCACATCAATAATCAGCATCGGTTCACCTTAAAATAGACCGTGCACAGGGCGCGAAAGCGGTTGGCGCTGGGCCTATAGCCGCCTGAAAGTTGACCCCGATGTCCAGACAGTCGCGGGAGCTTGATCCCCTGTGCGCCCTTACTTCGGGGCTTCATACAACAGCTCACCGATGCGGCCGTGCCGCCGCCCGCGCTGGCCTGGCCCAGGCCCGGCGCAGGGCTTTCAGCCGTGGGCGCGCGGCGCCACCCAGCGCTGGTACTGGCGCACCCGGCAGGCGTTGGACAGTTGCTGCCCGATCAGCGCGCGCAGCGGCGACACCGTCGGGTCTGTGCGTCTGCCCCGGCTGAGCTGCTGCAACTGAAATTTCACCGTCGCCATGTTGGCCAGCGAGGTCAGCGCCTTGTTCTTCCAGGCAATCGGGCGCAAGGCCGGCGCGCTGTCCTGGCCGGCGCGCCAGTCGCGCGGCAGCATCGGGTCGATGGCCAGGGCGGTGCCCATGCCCACCATGTCCACACCGCTGCCCACCACCTGCTCGGCCACCGGCAGGCGGCGTACGCCGCCGGTGACCATCACCGGCATGCTGGACACGGCGCGGATGTCGCGGGCGAATTCGACAAAGTAGGCTTCGCGCGCCAGTGTGCGCCCGTCGCGGGCCTGGCCCTGCATGGCCGGCGCCTCGTAGCTGCCGCCCGACAACTCGACCAGATCCACGCCCAGCGGGTTCAGCATTTGCACCACCTCGCGCGCGTCGTCGGCGCTGAAGCCGCCGCGCTGAAAATCCGCCGAGTTCAGCTTGACGGCGACCGCGAAACCCGGTGACACCACGGCACGCACGGCTTTCACCACCTCAAGCAGCAGCCGCGCGCGGTTTTCCAGCGGGCCGCCCCAGGCGTCGGTGCGCTGATTGGAGAGCGGCGACAGGAACTGGCTCAGCAGGTAGCCGTGCGCGGCGTGAATCTCCACCCCGGTGAAACCGGCCTGCTCCGCCAACTCGGCCGTGCGGGCAAAGCGCCGAATCACCTCCTCGATCACCTCCTGGGTCATGGCCTGGGGCGGGTTGAAGTGCTTCGACATCTTGCCCAGGTCCAGCGCCACGGCCGAGGGTGCCCAGGTCGGCTGCCCCAGATTGGCCGGCATCTGACGGCCGGGATGGTTGATCTGCAGCCAGAACTGCGCGCCGCGGGAGCGGCCCACGCGCGCCCAGCGCTGGAACTTGTCCAGTTGGGACGCATCTTCCAGCACCACGCCGCCAGGCCCCGTCATGGCCCGGCCATCGACCATCACATTGCCGGTGATCAGCAGGCCGGCCCCGCCGTCGGCCCAGGCCTGGTACAGCCGCATCAAGGCTTCGGAAGGCGCCTGGTCGGCGTCGGCCATGTTCTCTTCCATGGCCGCCTTGGCCAGGCGGTTGGGAATGCGCGAGCCGTTGGGCAGCGCCAGTTCGGCAAATACGTTCATCGTGTGAGTTTGGTTGATCATGGTTCGACTTTAAGATTAAAGTTAACTTCATAGTCAAGTGTTTTTTGGGATTGAGCACATGAAGATCGGTGAACTGGCCAAACACAGCGGGCTGGCGCCCTCCCGTATCCGTTTTTACGAGGCGAGCGGGCTGATTCGAGGCGTGGCGCGCCAGGAGAACGGCTACCGCGAGTACGGCCCCGAGGCGCTGTGGACGCTGGACATCATCACCACCGCGCAAAGCGCCGGCTTCTCACTCGACGAAATCCGCAAGCTGCTGCCCAGCGCCCAGGACAACACCTGGCAACACGCCGAGCTGCTGGACAGCCTGGAGCGCAAGGTGGCCGAGATCGAGGTCTTGCAACAGCGCCTGGCGCGGAACAAGGCGCAGCTGCTGATGGTCATCGAGACCGTGAAGAGCCGCCCGGAGGATCTGGCTTGCGCGGACCGAGCGCAGTGGGTGCTGGGGCGGCTTCGGGAGGGGCGTGGGGCGGTGGGAGCGCTGCCTCGGACGGCGGAATAGATCACGCCGTTTGGAAGAGAGGCGGTGGGGTGATGTACCCCTGTGCGTTGACAGGCTTGCGCGTATTTTGTCGAGTTTGACCCGGCAAGCCAGAGTGGTTGGTGGGTGACTGTCGTTGGCCAACTCCAGACACTGGACCGATGGCGGTAGGTTGTTAAGTTCAACTCGGGTTTCGACTACCGCTCCGCCAACGCCCGCCCCAAAAAATCAAACACCACCCGAATGCGCCGTGAGGTGCGCAGTTCGCGGTGGGTCACCAGCCAGATCGGAAAACGCACCGGGGGTAAGTCGTCCAGCACGCGCACCATGCCGGGCGTGACCTGGGCCACTTCGATCATCATGGCGCCAATGCCCAGACCCTGGCACACCAGGGACCAGTGCGCGGTGCTGTGGTCGGCGTAGCAGCTGAAGTTGGCCTCGCTCAGTGGTAGGCCGTGCTGGCGCAGGTAGCCAAGGTACTCGCCTCGGCGATCGGTGCCGACGAAGGCGTGCCGCACGGCGTCGTCGGCGCCGCGCGGGTGGCCGTGCGTGCGCACCCAGTCCTCGCTGGCGTAGAACCAGGCCTCGGCCTCGCGCACCAGCCGGGCAATCAGGTCCGGCTGCTCGGGTTTGACGTGGCGGATGGCGATGTCGGCCTCGCGCCGGCGCAGATCGCTCAGCGCGTTGGAGGAGATCAGCTCGATCAGGATGCCCGGCGCCTCGTCACGCAGCCGCCGCACCAGCGGCGGCATCAGGTAATTGGCCACGGCGTCGCTGGCCGAGACGGTGACCACGCCTTGCACGGCCTGCGCGCGCCCGGTGGCGGCCAGGGCCATGGCGTCGGCCGCCGCGCCCATGCCGCGTGCATGCTCCAGCAGCGCCAGCCCGGTATCGGTCAGTGCCATGGCCTTGCCCAGGCGCTCAAACAAGGTCACGCCCAGGCGCTTCTCGATACCGGCCACCTGTCGGCTCAGCGTGGGTTGGGTCAGCCCCAGTTTGCGCGCGGCGGCCGACAAGGAGCCGGTTTCGGCGGTTTCCAGAAACGCGCGCAGCTGGTTCCAGTCGACTTTGTTCATGCAAAAAAGTATATGTAATCTGCGATTTTTGAAGATTCCATGCGGTGATGTATGTCACTAGGATGGCGCCATCGCCTCCCCGGGGGGCATACCTCGTCGTTGTCGTCGTCCATGCCCATGTCTTCCGCTGCCCCGCACCTTCCCGTCGCAACCTCTCCCCAGACCGAAAGCGCCATGCTTCGCCAGGCCCGCTTTTGGGACCGCGTGGCGCTGCGCTATGCCGGCGAATCGATCACCGACCTGACCGGCTACGAGCGCAGCCTGCGGCGCGTGGGCGAGTTGCTGGGGTCCGGTCATGAGGTGCTGGAAATCGGCTGCGGCACGGGCGCCACGGCTCTGCGTCTGGCGCCGGGCGTGCGCCGGTTGCACGCCACCGACGTGTCGGGGCGGATGATCGCCATCGCGCGCCAGCGCTGGCACGCCCAGCCCATGGCCCAACTCAGTTTCGAGCAGGCCGACGCATCGACCGCGGCGGCGGCCCCGGCGGCCTACGACCGGGTGCTGGCCTTCAACCTGCTGCACCTGCTGACCGATCTGGATCGGGGGCTGGCGGCGGTGGCCGCCACGCTGCGCCCTGGTGGTTTGTTCATCTCCAAGACGGCCTGCGTGGCCGAGATGAACCCGCTGGTGCCGCACCTGATCGTGCCGCTGATGCGTGCGCTGGGCCGCGCCCCGGCGTTGCTGTGCCTGAACGAATCGGGCCTGGTTCGGGCCCTGGCGGGCAGTGGCCTGGATGTGATCGCCATCGAGCGCCACGGCAGCACGCGCCGCGACATCCGCGCCTTCATCGTCGCGCGCAAGCCGGGCTGAATCTTCGCCGACCCGAACCCGCTGGCGAACGCCGCCGCCGCCAGCCAGGCGCCCTGCTGGACCGGGGTCGAATTCATCGGCACGCGCTGGCCCCAGAGCGCACCAGCGTCATGAAACCGTCACGACCCCGTCACGCCCGGGTCACGCGCGCGGCCGACCATCGGGGCGAAAAGCACCACAGGAGCCTTGCCCATGAAAGAACTGCCCACGCCCACCCACGCCTTGTCGCCCGGCCCCGCGCCGGGGCCAGGTGCCCGGAGCTGGCTTCATCCGGGCGCTGCGCGCCTGGCGCCGGCGGCGGGCCTGCGCGTGGTCTGGGCGCGCCACCACGACGAGGTGAGGGCGGCGCAGCGCCTGCGTCACGCCGTGTTCGCCGTCGAGATGGGCGCGCGCCTGTCCACTCCGGTGCCGGGCCACGACATCGACCTGTTCGACGACTACTGCGAACACCTGCTGGTGCGCGCGGCCGACACCGACCAGGTGATCGGCACCTACCGCGTGCTCACCCCAGCCCAGGCGCGCCGCCTGGGCGGCACCTACACCGAGCAGGCGTTCGACCTGACGCGCCTGCGCACCCTGCGCCCGCGCATGGTCGAGCTGGGGCGCAGTTGCGTGCACCCGGCGCACCGGCACGGTGGGGTGATTTTGGCGCTGTGGGGCGCGCTGGGTGAGTTCATGGCGCGCAACCAGCTCGACACCATGATCGGTTGCGCCAGCATTCCCGTGATGCAGGGCGGGGTGTTCCATGGCGACGTGGCCGCCAGCCTGTGGCGCCAAGTGCGCGAACGGCACCTGGCGCCGATCGAGTGGCGCGTGCGACCGCGCCTGCCGCTGCCGCTGGAGCACCTGGACGACAGCCTGTCCGTGGAGCCGCCGGCGCTGATCAAGGGCTACCTGCGCCTGGGCACCCAGGTGCTGGGCGAGCCGGCCTGGGATCCGGATTTCGGCACCGCCGACTTGCCCATGCTGATGCGCGTGGCCGATCTCCACCCGCGCTACCGTCGGCATTTGCTGGGCGCATGAGGGTGGCTGATTCAAGCCGCTCGCCAGGCCAGGCGGGCTCGGGTATGCTGACCGCGATGCTCTCATTCTTGATGCGCCCCCGTGCCTGAACCGTCGAACATCCTGGCGCGCTACCCGCTGCAGGGGCGCGACGCCGGCATCCTGGCGTTCAACCTGCGCGTGCTGAGCTGGGCCGAACGGCCCGAGGTGCCGCTGCTGGAGCGCCTGCGCTACCTGTGCATTGTGTCGTCCAACCTCGATGAGTTCTTCGAGGTGCGCGCCGAGCCGCACCTGAGCGCCTGGCGCGCCGGCACCGACGCGGCCGGCGGCATGCGCCGCCTGATGGCCGACGCGCACGAGCTGGTGGCGCAGCAGTACGGCATCTTCAACGACGTGCTGCAGCCGGCCATGGCCGCCGAGCACATGCGCATCGTCTCGCACCTTGAGCGCACCGAGGCGCAGCGGCGCTGGGTGCGCGACTATTTCCTGCGCGAGGTCAAGCCCCTGCTGGTGCCGGTGGCGCTGGATCCGGCCCACCCGTTTCCGCTGGTCGCCAACAAGTCGCTGAACTTCATCGTCCAGCTCAAGGGGCAGGACGCCTTTGGCCGCGCCAACGAGATCGCCATCGTCAAGGTGCCGCGCGTGCTGCCGCGCGTGCTGCGCATGCCCGACCGGGTGGCAGGGCGCGGCGAAACGCTGTTCGTGATGCTTTCCAGCGTGATCCGCGCGCACCTGGCCGATTTGTTCCCGGGCCGCCAGGTCGGCGACTTTTCGCACTTTCGGGTCACGCGCGATTCGGACCTGTCGGTGGACGAGGACGAGGTGAAAAACCTGCGCACCGCCCTGCGTCAGGAGCTGCACCAGCGCCACTACGGCCAGGCGGTGCGGGTGGAGGTGTCTTCGGCCTGCCCCGAGCCGCTGGCTGAGTTTCTGCTGCGCCAGTTCAACCTGCCGCCCGAGGCGCTGTTCAAGGTGCAGGGGCCGGTGAACCTGGTGCGGCTGCAGCAGCTGATTCAGCTGGTGCATCGGCCCGAATGGTTGTTTGCTCCGTACCAGGCCAGCTACCCGGTGCAACTGGTGCGCGGCGAGCCGCTGTTTCAGCGTCTCAAGCAGGGCGATGTGCTGATTCACCTGCCGTTCGAGAGCTTCGACGGCGTGATCGACTTCCTGCGCCAGGCCGTGCACGATCCGCAGGTGCTGGCCATCAAGCAAACCATTTACCGCACCGGCAACGACAGCCGCATGATGGACTTGCTGATCGAGGCGCAGCGCCGCGGCAAGGAAGTGACGGCGGTGGTGGAGCTGAAGGCGCGTTTCGACGAAGAGGCCAACATCAACTGGGCCGAAGGCCTGGAGCAGGCCGGCGCCCAGGTGGTGTACGGCGTGGTGGGCCTGAAAACCCACGCCAAGATGCTGCTCATCACACGGCGCGAAGGGCGCCAGCTGCGCCGCTACGGGCACCTGTCCACCGGCAACTACAACCCGCGCACGGCGGCGCTGTACACCGACCTGAGCTACCTGACGGCCGACGCGCGCCTGACGGCCGACATGGACCAGCTGTTCGTGCACCTGGCCAGCCACAGCCGGCTGCCGCGCATGCAGCGCATGCTGCTGGCGCCCTTCACCCTGCACCGGCAGATGCTGGCCAAGATCAACGCCGTGGCGCAGGCGGCGCGGCGCGGCCAGGGCGGGCGCATCATCGCCAAGATGAACGCGCTGACCGATCAGCCGCTGATCGAGGCCCTGCTGCGCGCCGGCGAGGCGGGCGCGCGCATCGACCTGATCGTGCGCGGCGCCTGCATGCTGCCGGCGCAGCTCACCAAGAACATCCGCGTGCGCAGCATCATCGGGCGCTTTCTGGAGCATTCGCGCGTGTTCTACTTTCGCGCCGGCACCGACGAGCAGCTGTGGCTGTCCTCGGCCGACTGGATGAACCGCAACATGCTGCGCCGGGTGGAAACCGCCTGGCCTGTCACCGACCCGGCGCTGCGCCGGCGCATCATCGACGAATGCCTGCTGGCCTGCCTGCACGACGCGCGCGACGCCTGGGTGCTGGGCGAGGGCGGCATCTACCGCGACGTGGTGCCCGCCGGCGCCGCGCCCGGCCCCGGTGCGCAGGCCGCGCTGATGGCACGCTACCGCGCGCCCGCGCCGACGGAGTGACGCGATGGACCTGATCCTGTGGCGCCACGCCGAGGCGCGCGAGCCCGAGGAAGGCCAGGGCGACGCGGCGCGCCCGCTCACCCTGCGGGGCGAGCGCCAGGCCGCGCGCATGGCCCAATGGCTGGACCGGCAACTGCCCGAAGGCACACGCATCCTGGCCAGCCCGGCGCGGCGCACCGAGCAGACCGTGCGCGCACTGGGCCGAAAATACCGGCTGCCGGACGAACTGGCGGTGGGCGCCGCGCCCGCCCAGCTGCTGCAACTGGCCGGCTGGCCGCAGGCGCGCACGCCGGTGCTGATCGTCGGCCACCAGCCCACGCTGGGCGCCACCATCGCCCAGTTGCTGGGCCTGTCCGCGCCGGAATGCGCGGTGAAGAAAGGCGCCGTCTGGTGGCTGCGCAGCCGCCAGCGCGGCGATGTGCCTCAGACGGTGATCGTCACGGTGCAGGCGCCGGAGCTGCTGTAGCCAGTAGGTGGCCCAGGCACGGTGATTTGGTTCTCTGCCGGGTGGGCAGAAGGTGTGTGAACGACGTACTTACTCGGCCATCACGCCAGCTTTTGTGGCCACCTGGTGCACCAAGCGCGTTTCGTTCGCGATGTGGCGCTTCACCATGGTCGGGCCTCCGGGAGGGGCGGGTTCGTAACCCAGTTCGCGCAGACGCTTCTGGGTTTGGGGCTCCGCCAACACGTGTTCCGCCGCAGCCGTCAGCTTCGACATCACAGCCTGAGGTGTCCCGGTAGGGGCAAACAAGCCGTTCCACACCGGAAACTCACAATTGGGCACTCCGGATTCGATGCAGGTCGGCACGTCTGGCAGGGCACTCAATCGCTTCGGACCGATCACGGCCAAGGCGCGCAGCTTGCCGCTTTCGACCGCGCCAGCGGACTCCGCCGTTCCCAGACCCAGGTCGATCTGTCCGGCCATCAGATCAACCAGAATTTGGCCGCCTCCCCGGTAGGGCACCTGCAGCAGGCGAACACCGGCGAGTTGCTCAACATGAGCCATCGTCAGGTGGACGGCGGCACCGGGGCCCGTGCTGCCATAGCTGATCTTGCCTGGGTTTTCCTTGGCGTACGCCAGGGTCTCCTGGAGGTTCTTGAAAGGGAGCGTGGGGCGTGCCAGCAGCACATAGGACGTCGTGCCGATCATTGCGATCGGTTCGAAGTCCTTCAGAGGGTCGTAGGGCATCTTCTTCATCACGACCTGCGGGGTCGTATGCGTCGAGCCGGCGCCCAATAGCAGGGTGTAGCCGTCGGCCGCGCTACGCGCCACGTGCGTGGCTCCGATGACGGCACCGGCACCGGATCGATTTTCCACAACCATGCTTTGCCCCAAGGGCTCTTGCATGCCGGCGGCCATCATGCGAGCCAGGGTGTCGGCTGTCCCGCCCGGCGTATACGGAACCACGAGCTTGACGGGGCGGGATGGATAGTCCGGGGCCTGAGCGAACGAACTGAAGGCGGTGACCGTCAAGACGGCCCAACTGAGCACGTGTCGCAATGGCGAGCGGCGAAAGAATGTGGGCATGAAAACTCCTTGGAATTGGTTTCAGGAACGTGAGCTGGGCTTGGGCTGAAGTGGCAGCACGATGTGGGAGGCGTGCAGGCCATCCGTCAGAACGGTCTGATGAGCGACGACGGTATGGGTGTGCTGTCCCAGGGGTTCACCCGTATTCGGGTTAACGTCGTACTGAGGAAAACTGGCGCTGGATATATCCACGCGGATGCGGTGTCCGACTTTGAACACGTTGCTGGTGGGATTCAGCTCGATGTCTACCTGATAGACCCGACCGGGTTCAATCAACTCGCCATGAGCGCGGCGATCACGGTAGCGCATGCGCACGATGCCCTCCGAGAGCAGCAAGGCCAAACCCTCAGCGTGGGCATCGCTTGTCGGATAAACATCGATGAGTTTTGCGGTGAAGTCGGTATCGCGGGCGGACGATGACACCCAGAGCGTCAGCACCAGCGGCCCGGTGACTTCACAGGCTTGCGGCAATGGGTCGGTCTGGAAAACCAGCACATCCTGGCGTGTCGACAAGCTCTCTTGGGTCCCTCGGCAGGCGGCGAAGTCGGGGCGGCAACGTTGGTCGCGGGGGCCGGGGAGAACGAAAGCTGGATAAGCATCGCTCTGTAGACTGCTTGCACCGATCCCCGGGCAAGGGTTCAGCGGGTCGAAGTCGTAGCGCAGCGGCGCCGCGTTCATGGCTGGCCGCTCCTGGCGCAGGCTGCCATCGTTGTGCAGGTAATAAGGGGTGGCTTGGGTGGTCGTCAGAGGCCAACCATCGGCGCTGCGCCATTCACCTCCGTGGAATACGCGCCCCTCGACGGTGCGGTGGCCGTTCCCCAACCCCATGACGAAATAGCGCAGTTGGGGCTCGCCGGGGTCCAGCGTGCGGGCCTGATCGCGCAGATGGCGATCTAGCCAATACAACCAAGCGCGCTCAATAGGCCCTTCCGCCGCTGCCTCTGGTCCAAAGTCGACTTCGCCCGCGGTGGTCAGTTCCAGCATCAGGGGGCTGTGCACCCAAGGCCCCATGATCAGCTTGATCGGGCGTTGGCTGCGTCGGCTCAGCTCCTGCAACTTGTCGAGATTCGCATTCGCGTGGTGCGCGAACCAACCAGAAATCAGCAAGATCGCGACGTCGTTGGGGTACTCATTCCAACGGCCTTCCAGGCGTACCGTTGGGTTGTGCCAGTACGGCTCGTCGTCGGCTGTCTCCAGCATGCGGAAGTAGATGTCTTCATACACCGGGGCATGGGCCAGGGGCGACGCCCCACGCCGCAGTGGCAGCATGGCGCCCCAGTTCGCCGAGTCGTCGCGCATGGCACGCAGGGCAACCTGCACCTCGGTGTCGCCGCTCAATTCCGCTTGTTCAAGGCCGTGGGTGATTGCCCAGGGCAGCATCACACCGACGTTGAACGCACCGTGGTAGCGAAACATTCGTTCCCGGTAGTTATTGCCGGCATCGCGCAGTATCTGTGCCCGCAAGCCACTGGGTTGCTCTAGCGCCAGTGCCTGTTGATTGGCTGCGCTGAACGAGCCGCCCACCATCCCCATCCGCTGCGTGTCACACCAGGGCTGCTGTTGCAACCAGTGCCAGGTATCTATTCCGTCGCTGCCCTCATGCGGAACATTGGTCATCATGTGAAAGTGACCACCGGAGTCGCCGCGACCGCGCACATCCTGAATCACGAAGGCGTAACCTCGGGCTGCGGCAAGCTCTCCAAATGCCCTGAAGCGTGCGATGTGTCGGCCGTAAGGGGTTCGCTCCAGTACCACCGGCACCCGCTGATCCTTTGCCGCAGGGGGAAGGTAGATATCCGCCACGAGCCACGTGCCGTCGCGCACAGCCGTTTTCACACCTCGGTGGATGACACCGCCGGTATCGAGGCGCGTCGTCGCTTTGGCCTGTGAAGCCGGCGGTCCGGCGGAGCGTTGTGAATGTGACATGGGTGTGCGGGATGAGGTGTCACAGCCAGTCTAGAAAGATCATTTATTGAAGTAAAGTTAGAAATATTTGATATTTATGGAGCAAATGGTTGATTTTGACGGAGCCTCTTCTCAGCAGTTGGCCGGTCGGTTGAAGCTGCGGCATCTGCGCTTCGTGCTTGTCTTGGCCGAAGCGGGCAGCCTGCAGGGTGCAGCCGACAAGCTCGCCGTGACCTACGCGGCCGTGGTCAAGACGCGGCAAGAAATCGAAACGGTGATCGGTACGCCTTTGCTGGTCGGCCGTGGCAAGGCCGTAGCCCTGACGCCTGTCGCTCATGCCATCCACCAAAGGGCGTTGCGCGTGCTGCACGAACTCGATTGCCTGGGAGAAGAGGTAGTGGCGCTGCGGTCCGGTCTGTGCGGTCAGGTTACGGTGGGGGTGCGGCTTTCGCATGCCCTGCACTGGTTGGCGCCGGCCCTGGTTGATTTCCACGTCATGTATCCGGAGGTGTCGATGTCGATGGTCGATGGCTTGCACCTGGCCGTGGCGGAGGGCGCGGTCGATATCGGATTGGGACGGGCAGGCTCTTCAAGATGGCACGGCCGGCTTGAGTTCACGCCCATCGCGCCAGTGCGAACCGTGGTGGTGGCCAGCGGCAGCGTGATGGCTGCGGTGGATGCGCATTCGTCTTGGCCGGACATGCTTGACCACGAATGGTGCTTGCCGCCCATGGGAACGCCCTTGCGTGATCGTTTCGATGATTTTTTGCGTCAACGCGGTTTCGGCTCGCCCAAACGGCAGATCGAAATCAATGACTTGAACACGCACGCGGAGCTGATGCGGGCGGGTAGCTTTCTCGGACTTTGCGCGGAGCCGACGGGCTCGGCGCTGGAAGGTGAGGGCGTAGCTCGAATCGTGCATGGCCCCGTGCCAGAGCTTGACGACCACATTGCCTTGTTTTGGCGAGCCGACCAGACATTGCGGCCGGTGGTGCGCAACCTGCGCAATTTCCTGCAGCAGCGAGCGGCCCGAGCCACCTCGGAGGTTGCCGACCCACGGCCCGATCAGCGCTGAGCCGCCCTACGCCTCCATCACCAACTGCGTCTGCGTGACCACCGCGCACAGTTTGCCCTGGGCGTTGCGGATGCTGGTTTGCCAGACCTGGGTGCGCCGGCCGCGGTGCAGGGCCACGGATTCGCCCGTCACCACGCTGCCCACCTTGGCGCCGGCGATGAATTTGGTGCTGGAGTCGGTGGTGGTGGTGGTCTGCCCGCGCTGCAGGTTGACCACCGTGCCGACGGCACCCAGCGTGTCGGCAAAGGCCATGTAGGCGCCGCCGTGCAGGATGCCGCCGGCGGTGCACACGTCGGGGCGCACCGTCATCTCGGCCAGCACCCGCTCGGGCGAGCATTCGAGCAGGCGCACACCCAGAAGGCCGGGCAGAAGCGGGTCGATCAGCTGTTGCAGTGCGGGCAAATCAAGCATGTTGGCGTGGGATCAAGGTTGGAAAAAAGCTTGGGTGCATCGGCCCGAAGACGGGCTGACCCCGAGGGCGGTATTCAGAGGAAAATACGCCGTATGTCGGCGTCTGTCAATCTTCTTTAGCTATTGAAATAGTAGTAAAAATGACTCCTAAACCGTCCGTCAAGACCGGCCCTTGGGGCCGCGGACGGGCTTGGCATGCCAGGGGGATCGACGGCGTTTGCCTACAATCGTCGGCCGCACCGGCCACTAGGATGGCACGGTAAGCCAAGCCCGCCACGCACAAGGTGGTGGCGAAGATCACACGCAAGGAGTCTGCTCATGTTCACCCTCGTCCCGGTTTCCTCGCGCCTGGTGTGGCCGGTGCTGGCCGTGGCACTGCTGGCGGCGGGCTGCGCTTCCGTGGATCTGGGGCCCCGCTACGATCCGCCCCCGGTGCACATGCCGCCGGCCACGCCGGCACCCGCTTCCCAGGCACAGGGGGCCATGCCGCAGCCGGTGCCGCCCACCTACCCGCAGGCGCAGCCGCTGCCGCCCATCGGCAGCACGGCACCCATGCCGTCGCCGCCGCCGGTGGTGCAGGCGCCGCCCGAGCAGCCGGCGCCCAGCCCACGGTCCAACCTGGTCACGCTGACCACGCGGCTGGACAGCGCCAGCACGGTGCCGCCCGCGCGCAGCGCCGCCGTCGGTCAGCTGGATGCCCTGTACGACAGCGATACCGGCCTGCTGCGCTGGAAGGCGAGCTGGAGCAGCCTGTCTGGCCCGATCGCCAGCGTGCAGTTCCATGCCCCCGCTGAAATGGGCCAGATCGCCCCGCCGGCGCTGGTCTGGCCCGGGCCGTTCGGCCCCAGCTACGAAGGCCGGGCCGTCATTACCCCCCAGCAGGCCACCGATCTGCTCAGCGGCCGCTGGTACCTGAACCTGACCACCAGGGCCTACCCCACGGGTGAGCTGCGCGGGCAACTGCGCGTGGTGTACTGACCACCGGTGCCGAGAGGAGGGCCTGCCATGAGCCACCTGCCGACTCCGTCCACCGCGACACGGCGCCGCGCCGCGCTGGCCGCCCTGGCGCTGGCGGCGCTGCTGGCCGGGTGCGGCACCCCGCCGCGCGCGCCCAGCCCACCGCAGGCGCCCGCGCATCAGCCGGCGCTGGTGGCCTTCAAGGCGGTGCTGAGCGGCCGCGACGTGGTGCCGCCGGCCGATACCCCGGCCCAGGGCGAGCTGCTGGCGGTGTTCGACCGCGACACCAACTTGCTGCGCTGGCGCCTGAGCTTCAGCCAGCTCAGCGGCCCGGTGCGCCGGGGCGCCTTTCACAGCCCGGCCATGGGCGGCGAACTGGCCGACCCGGTGATCGGCATCGGCCGTTCGATGGTCTCGCCGAGCGAAGGCCGCGCCATGCTCACCGAGCCGCAGCGCCGCAACCTGTTGTCGGGCCAGTGGTACATCAACCTGGTCACCGACCGCTTCCCGTACGGCGAGCTGCGCGGGCAGTTGATCGAGCAGAGATAGCCCTTTGAGCGGCTGACGCCGCTTTCCGGCAGTCTGCGGGCGCGGCAACTGTCCGCATGGCCTGCTCCGCAGCCGCTGGATTGGGCCGAGCCGGCTTTGCAGCCATCGCGCACCGCCCACGTAGGCTGGGTAGAGCGCAGCGAAACCCAGCCGACAGCGCCCGGCACGAGTACCAAGCGTTTTGGGCAGTAGGGCAGGACGCAAGCCCACACACCAGCGCACACAGGGCGTGGCGCCTAAAATTGGAGGTTTGCCGTCCGCTGCGCGCCTTGCAGCGCGGCCACCCCCATGAACGCGCTGACCGACGTCTCCTTCTTCCCGCGCGCCGCCAAGCCTCTTGCCAGTTACAAGCCCTACTGGGCCAAGCGCTTTGGTACCGCGCCTTTTCTGCCCATGAGCCGGGCCGAAATGGACGCGCTCGGCTGGGATTCGTGCGACATCGTTCTGGTCACTGGCGACGCCTATGTCGACCATCCCAGCTTCGGCATGGCCGTGATCGGCCGTGTGCTGGAGGCGCAGGGCTTTCGGGTCGGCATGATCGCCCAGCCCGATTGGCAAAGCGCCGACGCCTTCAAGGCGCTGGGCAAACCCAACCTGTTCTGGGGCGTGACGGCGGGCAACATGGATTCGATGATCAACCGCTACACGGCCGATCGCAAAATCCGCAGCGACGACGCCTACACCCCCGGCGACGTGGGCGGCAAGCGCCCCGACCGCGCCGCCATCGTCTACAGCCAGCGCTGCCGCGAGGCCTTCAAAGACGTGCCCATCGTGCTGGGCGGCATCGAAGGCAGCCTGCGCCGCATCGCCCACTACGACTACTGGAGCGACACCGTGCGCCGCTCCATCGTGGTGGATGCCAAGTGCGACCTGCTGCTGTACGGCAACGCCGAGCGCGCCCTGGTCGAGGTGGCCCACCGCCTGGCCCGCCGCGAGCCCATTGGCCAGATCACCGACGTGCGCGGCACCGCCTTTGTGCGCCGCAGCTCCACCGTGCCCGAGGGCGAAGCCGGCTGGCTGGAGATTGATTCGTCCGAGGTCGACCAGCCCGGCCCCGTTGACGCGCACCTCAACCCCTACCTCACCACTGGCGAGCAGGCGGCCGCGCAGGGCACCGCTTGTGACGCGCAAAGCGCTTCAAAAAACATAGCTGATAACGCAATATCCACGTCGACATCTGGCGGTATTTCTTCAAAATGCGCGGCGCAGCCCCTGGTTTTTGTCCCCAACCCCGCGCTGCGCCCCAAGCCCGGTGCCACTGCCAAGCCTGCACGCGAGCGCACCGTGGTGCGCCTGCCCAGCTTCGAGCAGGTCAAGCGCGATGCCGTGCTCTACGCCCACGCCAACCGCGTGCTGCACCTTGAGACCAACCCCGGCAACGCCCGCGCCCTGGTGCAGGCGCACGGCACGGGCACCACAGCGCGTGACGTGTGGATCAACCCGCCGCCCATCCCGCTCACCACCGCCGAGATGGACCACGTGTTCGATCTGCCCTACGCGCGCAGCCCGCACCCGCGCTACGCCGACGAGCGCGGCCGCCACGACGGCGCCACCAAGATCCCCGCGTGGGAGATGATTCGCTTTTCCGTCAACATCATGCGCGGCTGCTTTGGCGGCTGCACCTTCTGCTCCATCACCGAGCACGAAGGCCGCATCATCCAGAGCCGCAGCGAGGATTCGATCGTGCGCGAGGTCGAGGCCATGCGCGACGGCGTGCAGGGCTTTACCGGCGTCGTCAGCGACCTGGGCGGCCCCACCGCCAACATGTACCGCCTGGGTTGCAAAACCCCGCAGATCGAGGCGGCCTGCCGCAAACCCAGCTGCGTCTACCCCGGCATCTGCCAGAACCTCACCACCAACCACGACCCGCTGATTGCCATCTACAAGCGCGTGCGCAAGCTGCCCGGGGTGAAAAAGGTGCTCATCGGCTCCGGCCTGCGCTACGATCTGGCCGTCAAATCGCCCGCCTACGTCAAAGAGCTGGTGCAGCACCACGTGGGCGGCTACCTGAAGATCGCGCCCGAGCACACCGAGGACGGCCCACTGTCCAAGATGATGAAGCCCGGCATCGGCAACTACGACCGCTTCAAGCAGTTGTTTGAAAAATACAGCGCCGAGGCCGGCAAAGAGCAGTTTCTTATCCCGTACTTCATCGCCGCCCACCCCGGCACCACCGATGAAGACATGCTGAACCTGGCCCTGTGGCTCAAAAGCAATGGCTTTCGCGCCGACCAGGTGCAAGCCTTCTACCCCAGCCCCATGGCCACCGCCACCGCCATGTACCACACGGGTTTGAACACCTTGAAGGGCGTGCACCGCGACGAGCGCACCGAGCGCGTCGATACGGTGAAAGGCGAACGCCGCCGCCGCCTGCACAAGGCCTTGCTGCGCTACCACGACCCCAACAACTGGCCCCTGCTGCGCCAGGCCCTCAAAGACATGGGCCGCGCCGAGCTCATTGGCAACGGCAAACACCACCTCATCCCCACCTGGCAGCCCATGGGCGAGGGCGGTTACCAGAGCCCCCGCCGCAAGAACTCGACCGGCGCGCCCGCGCCCGCTGCCGGGGCGCGAGCCGATGAGCTACAAAAGAAGAAGCGCTCTGCGCCCGCTGCACCTGCGCGGGGGCGGGTTTTGACGCAGCATACGGGGTTGCCGCCGAGGGCACGGGGCAAGGGGTCGTCGCAATAGAAAATCTGCCGATGGTAGTTTTTCTATCGTGAATGCATAGCCCGATTTTCGGTCTTTAGGCGAGTGCTTTGGCCGTTTGTCTTCGAGCGCCGCAAATTGACGTGTTGATGTGCGATCCAATAGGATGAGTGAAGGGCTGTGCCTGCTATAGAGATGACTACGGCGGAGGTGCCGAGCGTGTATCGACGTTTCGCGACAGCAGTTGGTGCGCGATTTTGGCAAGGTGCGGTGGCGCGGCAGGAGGAGGCGATTAGGTTCAACCCTTTTCTCCGCGAGCATCTGCGCTCAGAGTACGCCATTGCGTACCAGTTGGAACGGTTGCGAATAGTGTTCGCAAAGTTCAACACGGTGCCGTATGAAGTTTGCAACGACTCGAGTCTTTTCCCGGCGTTGGCTTTCGCCGCGCAGGTTCTGGAAGTCCTTAAGAGAAGTCGCCACAAGCAGGCGAAAACATTTGTCAAGCGCGTCCGAACGGCCTTCGCAAGTTCCGAGAACATGCATGGTTTGTGTTTAGAGTTGCAGGCGGCAACTCACTTCACCCGTCGCGGGCATTCGGTGATTTGGCACAGAGTTAGCAACGGTGGGACTTTTGATCTCTTGGTAGAGGATCTTGGACCCAATGGGCTTGAGGTCGAGTGCAAGTCCATTTCGACAGATAAAGGGCGACGTATCCACCGTCGAGATGCGCTGGAATTTTGGGGCGAACTGTGGAGCGAGGTAGCCGGAGTTGTTGGGAACCTTCGCTCGGGCCTTGCGGTTGTGTTGACCGTTGCGGAACGTTTGCCGCGAGACCTACAGGAAAGGGTACGACTCGTTAAAGGAATCGTAGCCCGAATCATCGAAGGACGCGGTGCGGAATTGGGCGGTGGCGCGAGCGTGCGCATAGAGACCTTCGATATCGTCAGGATCGAAAAAGTGATTAGCAATATCGGCAATCAATTGAGGGAGGTGATTAACGACGTTACTTTCACCACCAATCGAGAATCTGTCTTGCATAGAACCCCTCAAGGCGGAATACTCGCGTTCGTGATGCAAAGCAGAGTCAATGATGACGTACTGGATCAGATGTTTGCTACCCTTGATAGCTCTGCGGGGCGACAGTTCACACTCCAGCGAGGTGCTTTATTTTGGGTAGCGTTGCAGGGCATCGACGCAGATCAGTTGTGGTCCCTGCACTTACAGGACCGTAACCCAGGCGAGCGAGCGACTGGCCTGACGCGTAGAGTTAGCGATTTCCTGAACCGTGCGCCAGATCACATCGTCGGTGTTGTGTTCGGCAGTAGAAGTGGACTTATTCCCGTCGTCGACGGTGACACAGACTCTGGCGGAATGACATTCTTCTTCCTGAAGGAGGAAAGCCCGCATTGGCATGCAAGTTTCCGCGACCCATTAAGGGCGCTGCAAGCGACAGAGCAGTCCACTTTAGCCGATTGATACGTCCGAGTACGGTTGCTATCGGGGAGTAGTGAAAGTTATTTAATTTCATTTGAATATAATTTCAAAATGAAATAAAATCGCCGCATGACCTTCGAATCCCGCCGCCAGCGCCTGCTGGCCGGCAAGCCCCAGCCCCTGCGCGATGGCGTCACGGCCGCGCGGGCGCTGACGCACATCGCGCACCTGCTGGAGCAGCACATCAATGCCGCGCTGCTGCCGTGCGGCGTGACTATGCGCGAATACCTGGCGCTGCGCCTGCTGTCGGACAGCGCGCATGAGCCGCTGCGCCCGACCTCGCTCAGCGTGGCGCTGCATGCCACGCGCACGCAGATCACGCGCTTGCTGGACGCGCTGGAGAAAAAGGGCCTGATCGCCCGCACGTTGGACCCGGTGGACCGCCGCGGCCTGCAGGTGGCGCCGACGCCGGCCGGGGCCGAGTTGCTGGCCCGCGCCGTGCCGTTGGTGGAAGCGGTTTACGTGCGCCTGTGGGCGCCGCTGGCTGAGGCGGATGTGCACGCGCTGGCAGAGCAGCTGACGCAGGTGCATGCCGCCTTTGGCGCACCGGCTGAACCCGAGGCGGAGGACACCCCGGACCGCAGCGTATGACGGGTAAACCACTGCAGCGGCTGGTTCACAAGAGCAAGCAGCGCTTGCTGATCGCCGTGGTGTGCGGGCTGGTGGGGATCGAGTTTCTCGAAAGCGGGATGTTTGTCTTTGCCTCCTCGCACATCCTGGGCGCCATTGGCGCGGCGCCGCAGGAGTTTGCGCTGGCGCAGATGTCGTACGCGGTGGGCAACATGCTGATGATCGTGCTGCAGCAGTGGCTGACGCGGCATTTTGGCTACCGCCAGTATCTGGTGCTGGCGCTCGCGCTGTTCGGCCTGGGCGACCTGGCCTGCGCCACCGCCGTCAACCTGACCGAGCTGGTGGCGGCGCGCATGCTGGTGGGCATGGGCGCGGGGGCGTTTTTCCTGAGCACGCGGGTGCTGATCCCTTTGCTGTTTGCGCCGGCGCTGCGGCCGCTGGCGTCGCGCTGGTTCATGCTGACGGTGTTTGCCATTGGCGTGGTGGCGCCGGTGCTGTCGGCCACGCTGGTGGACGGCGCGGGCTGGCAGTGGGTGTTCTGGATCGTGTTGCCGCTGACGGCGCTGCTGGCCCTGGGTGTGCAGCGCCTGATGCCGCGCCACCTGGGCAAAAGCACGCAGCCGGTGCGCTGGTCCTGGATGTCGCTGGCGCTGTTCGCGCTGGCGGCGGTGGCGGTGCAATGGGCCTTTTCAGAGGCGCGCTACGAGCTGTTCGACCGGCCTGACCTGCTGGCGCTGGCGGTGTTGGTGGGGGTCACGCTGCTGGGCCTGTTCAGCCTGCACCAGTGGCGCCACAACGAGCCCCTGCTGCACCTGCGTGATTTGACGGACCCGGCCTTTCTGGTGGGGCTGGGGCTGTACGCGGCGTATTACTTCATCGTCAACCTCAGCAATTACCTGTTTCCGCAGTTTGCGCAGCAGGGTCTGCGCATCCCGGTGCTGACCACTGGCTGGCTCAACAGCTTTGCCGGCGTGGTGACCTTTGCCGCCGTGCTGCTGTACATGCGCTACGCCGCCAAGGTGACGGACAAGCGCGCGCTGATGATTGCCGGCTGCCTGTGCATGGCCACGGCGGCGTGGTGGATGGCTTCGCTGCCGCCCGATGCCCCGCTGTCGGCGCTGTACGGCGTGCTGGCCGTCAAGGGGCTGTTCGGCGTGCTGATGATCCTGCCTGTGGCGTCGCTGACCTGGCGCGCGCTGGGCGACAGCCGCCTGGCCAAGGGCTACCAGGCCAAGAACGTGATGCGCCAGATGATGGTGTCGCTGGCGTCGGCCACGGGCGCGGTGGCGCTGGAGAACGGGCGCGTGGCCCAGTACAAGGAGCTGGCCAGCCGCATCAACCCCAGCAACCCGACGGCGGTGCAGTGGATCGACACCTTGCAGCAGCACTTCGAGCACCTGGGCATGGCGGCACCGCAGGCGCATGAGGCCGCCATGTCGCAACTCAGCGCGCTGGTCAGCACGCAGGCGGTGTTCATGGCGGGGCAGCATCTTTACCGCGTGATCGCCGTCATCGCCGCGCTGGCGGCCGTGGCCGTGGCGGTGCAGCGGAAGCTGCGGTGACGGGAGCCCTGACGGCCCGCAAGAACCCAGAGTGCGGACCTTTAAGACGGGCGAAATCAACCGCCTGGCTCATCCACAGGCACCGTGCGCTCTGTCTTGACGCGGTTCATGACCACCAGCGTGTTGAAGGTTTTGACGTTGCTTGACTCCAAAAACAGGCTGCGCGTCAGCTCGACGTACTGGTCCATGGACCGGACGAGGAAGACGAGCACAAAGTCCCATTCGCCTGCCAAGTAGTAGCACTGCTGCATCTGAGGGCAAGCGGCAAAGCGGCGCTGCAGCTCGTCCAGTAGGTCGGCGCATTCGCTCCGAAGGCGCCGTGAACGACGAGATAGAACTGGCTTTGCCGGGTGGCCAGACCCTGGTGGCCGTCATCACGCGCCGCAGCAGCGAAGCGCTGGGTTTGAAGCCAGGCGTGCAGGCGTTTGCGCTCGTCAAGGCATCCTCGGTCATTGTGGCCAGCGATCTGCAGAGCGTGCGTTTTTCGGCGCGCAACGCCTTGCAAGGCACCGTGTCCAAGCTGGTGCGCGGCGCCGTCAACGCAGAGGTCGTGATCGACTTGCCCGGCGGCGCGCAGGTGGCCGCCATCGTGACCATGGAAAGCGCCGCCAGGCTGGCCCTGGGGCCAGGCAAGCCCGCCACGGCGCTGATCAAGGCGTCGAACGTGATCCTGGGTGTGCCGGCCTGAGCGCAGTCCGGCCGAGCACGCCCCCCGGGCCTGGATTGACGCCAAGCTCGGCAGTGGATCCGGTGGCGGCGCCGACATGCCTATCTGCGGGGGCGGCCGGGGCCGGGGCTGCGGCAATCTTCGTTGTCGGCATCCGGGCCGGCGACCGCGGATTCGTCCAGGCTTGCGGAAGCTGCCAAAGCAAGCTATATTCAACAACCTGCAGTCGTTTGCTTTCCTTGGCTGCAGTCAGGTTCGACTCGGGCAGCGGTAACCCCAACCACCGCATACCTCCACCGCCTCCCACTGCATCGTGGCACCGCTGGTGGTCTAACTTTCCCCATTGGCAAGCTTAACTTTCGCGGCCTTCACGCCGTCGCCAAATCCCATGCTCCGTTGCGCTTTCGTGGCGGACATGAATCCGGGCCACACCGGCCCGACGATCACCGGTTTTAATGTCATCTCTTTCTTCGCTGCCATTTTCTGTTGGCAAATATCGGTTCACACCGCTGACCCGTTCACATTCCGCGGGCCATCACACCGCCTCCCTCTCGATTCGCCGGGGCCAGGGCGCTCAGACGCACGACCGCGTCTACACCTTCAAGCCTGAGTTCAATACCCCGGACAGCGCGCTGATGTACGCGGCCGCGCAAGGGCGGCACTGGCTGCTCAACCCCCATTCGTTGCCATGAACCTGGCCACCTTCACGGGCGTCGCGGCATCGCCGCGCCACCGCTGAATTTTCCTAAACCATTCTCATTTTTTAACCCGCGCCCGATTTTTCTTGCAAGGCGCTTTTTTCTGAAAGACTCCACCATGAGCAATAAACTTTATGTCGGCAACTTGTCCTATGCGGTGCGCGACGAAGACCTGATGCAGCAATTTTCTTCTTTTGGCCAAGTGCAATCGGCCAAGGTGATGATGGAGCGCGACACGGGCCGCTCCAAGGGTTTCGGCTTTGTCGAAATGTCCAGCAGCCAGGAAGCCGAGGCCGCGATCCAAGCCATGAACGGCAAGAACATGGGCGGCCGCGACCTGGTCGTGAACATTGCCCGCCCGATGGAGCCTCGTGCTCCTCGCAGCGGTGGCTACGAAGGCAATCGCCGCGGCTACTGATGCTGGGGTAAAAACAGCAAAAAAAGCCAGTGGAGACACTGGCTTTTTTCATGGTGGGCCCCGAAGACCCCACCTGACCGGGGATGGTCTCGGTGCTTACCATGTCACTGGAGAAACCGACAGGCGAGCGCGCCAGACGCGCAAAACTCTTCCTGGACGGGGGGGCGGGTGCATCAACGATGTTCTCCGCCCAGACGTGCCCCACAGCGCGTCAGTCCTCGTCCTTGACCCTGTACCCGCCCACCAGCTCCTGCTGCACGCCCGGCGGCACCACCTCGTAGTGCGACAAGGCCAGCGCGTAGCTGCCCTGGCCGGCGGTCATGGCGTTCAGCCGGCTCTGGTAGTCGGCCAGTTCGGCGATGGGGCATTGGGCGCTGACGGTGAGCGAGCCCAGGCGGCCGCTGTCGGTGCCGTTGACCATGCCGCGGCGCGACGACAAATCGCCCGTGATGGCGCCCATGGCGCTTTCCGGGGCGGTGACGTGGATGCGGGCGATCGGTTCCAGCACCACGGGCTTGGCCTCGCGGATGGCGGCTTTGAACGCCCGTTTGCCGGCCGTGACAAAGGCAATCTCCTTGCTGTCCACCGGATGGTGCTTGCCGTCGTGCACGATCACGCGCACGTCCTGCACGGGGTAGCCGGCGATCACGCCTTCGACCAGGGCTTCGCGCACGCCTTTTTCCACCGCCGGCATGAACTGGCCGGGGATGGTGCCGCCCTTGACCTGGTCGACAAATTCAAAGCCGCCGCCGCGCGGCAGCGGTTCGATGCGCAGGTGCACCTCGCCAAACTGGCCGGCGCCACCGCTCTGCTTCTTGTGGCGGTACTGCGCGGCGGCCTGCTGGGTGACGGTTTCGCGGTAGGCGATGCGCGGCGGGCGCGTGTCGACCTCGAACTTGTGGATCTCGCGCAGGCGCTCCAGGAGCACGCGCAGGTGCAGCTCGCCCAGGCCGAAGACGATGGTCTCGTTGGTCTGGGCCACGTGCTCCAGCTTCAGGCACGGGTCTTCGGCCACCAGCTTGCCGACGATCTCCCACATGCGCTGCTCGTCGCCGCGGCGCTTGGGCGCAATCGCCACGCCGTGCACCGGCACGGGAAAGGGCAGGGGCTTCAGGTGGATGTGGTCGTCTTCCGCCGCGTCGTGCAGCACGGCGTCGAAGTGCAGCTCGTCGATCTTGCCGATGGCGCAGATATCGCCCGGCCCGGCGCTGGGCACTTCCACGTGGTTCTTGCCCTGCTGCAGGTACAAATGGCCCACCTTGAAAGGCTTGCGCCCGTCGCCCACGTACAACTGGGTGCCGGCGGTGATGGTGCCCTGGTGCACGCGCACATAGCCCAGCTTGCCCACGTAAGGGTCGATGCTGATCTTGAACACGTGGCCCAGCACGTGGGCGGCGGGGTCGGGTTGGGCGTGCATCAGCTGGGCGCCGTCGCCTTCGCCGTTCAAGAAATCGGGTGGGTTGCCCTCGGTCGGGTTGGGCAGCAGGCGGGCGATGACGTCCAGCAGCTCGGCCACGCCGGCGCCGCTGCGCGCCGAGACAAAGCACACGGGAATCAGGTGGCCTTCGCGCAGGGCCTGCTCCAGCGGGGCGTGCAGCTCGCTGGCGTCGATGTCGCCGTCGTTCAGGTAGCGGTCGACAAATTCACCATCGACCTCGACCACCTGCTCGACCAGGGCGCGGTGGGCGTCGGCCACGGCACCGAAGTCGCTGTGTCCGTCGCGCTTGTAAAAGCAGTCCACCACCTTGGTGGCGCCGGCGTCGGGCAGGTTCAGCGGCAGGCATTCCTTGCCGAAGGTGGCCTGGATGTCGGCCAGCAGCGCCGGCAGGTCGGCCCCTTCGGCGTCGATGCGGTTGACGATGATCAGGCGGTCCAGCTCGCGCTCGGCGGCGTAGTCCATCATGCGGCGGGCCATGGGCTCGATGCCGGTGGCGGCGTTGATGACGATGGCGGCGGTTTCCACCGCCTCCAGCGCCGGCAGGCTCTGGCCGATGAAGTCGGCCGCGCCGGGGGTGTCGATCAGGTGGATGCGGCAACCCTCGTGCTCGGCATGCATCACCGCCGACTGCAGCGAATGGCCGGCCTTGACCTCCATCGGGTCAAAGTCGCTGACGGTGCTGCCGCGCTCCACGCTGCCGGCGGCGCCGATGGCGCCGGCGTGCAGCAGCAGGGCTTCGGCCAGGGTGGTCTTGCCGGCGGCGGCCGGGCCGACCAGGGCCAGGGTGCGGATGTGCTCGACGGAAGGGGTGGCGACGTGCATGGCGTGTTCTCCTGATGAGGTCTGCCGCACGGCCCACGTCGCGCGGCCCGCAGCCATCGTACTAGATCGACCGGACCGCCCCGCCGCCGCCCTGCCTGGCGGCCGGGGCACGCTGGCGTAGAGTGCGGGTGTTGTTGACTGTGGACCTCTTGCCGCCATGAACCCCACCCCCGTGCCGCCCGCCACCGCCGTGGCCACCCCCGACGACGTGCTGACCTTCTGGTTGGGCGCTTGTCCACCCGACGACGCCGCGGCCCTGTCGCTGCAGCGCCAGTGGTTCACCAAGTCGGACCCCTTCGACGCCCGCATCCGGGCCCGATTTGCGCCCACCATCGAAGCCGCCCTGGCCGGTCGGCTGGACGACTGGGCGCGCGAGCCGCTGGGCTGGCTGGCGCTGGTGGTGGTGCTGGATCAGTTCACGCGCAACGTGTTTCGCGGCACGCCGCGCAGCTTCGCCGGGGACAGCCAGGCACGCGCCCTGGCCGAGCAGGGCCTGGCGCGCGGCTGGGACCGCCAGCTGTGCTGGCTGGCGCGCCCCTTCGTGCTGCTGCCGCTGGAGCACGCCGAGGACCTGGCCGCGCAAGACGATTGCGTGGCGCGCTTCACCGCGCTGTGCGCCGAGGCCCGCGCCGACGCGCCGCCCGAGGTGCAGCAGACGCTGGCCGGCAACCTGGACTACGCCGAGCGCCACAGCGACGTGATCCGCCAGTTTGGCCGCTTTCCGCACCGCAACGCCGTGCTGGCGCGGGACAGCACCCCCCAGGAGCAGTCCTACCTGGCCCAGCCCGGCGCCGGATTCTGAGTCAAATACCGGCTAGGCCGGCGTGGGTGAATCCTGAGTAGCTATTAATTTAGGAGTATTCAGGGCGCCGTTCAACCCACCTGGGCAAAGTCGATGAAGCCGCGTTCGACCTGCGTGGCCAGCAGCTTGGCACGCACCTTGTCGCCCACCTGCACCTTGCCGCGCGGCTGCAGCTTGCCTTCGGCCGGCGGGTTGAAGATGCGCACCCAGGTGCTGCCCTTGGACTGGCCGGTGACCACGCCGTCGAACACCTGGCCGACGCGTGCTTCCAGCAGCATGGCGGCTTCCGACTTGCGCATCTGCCGCTCGACCTTGTTGGCCGCGTCTTCCTGGCGGGTGCAGTGCTCGGCCAGGGCCTGCAACTGCTCGACCGGGTAGGGTGAGCGGGCGCCGGACAGCGCGGCTTTCAGCAGCCGGCCGGTGATCAGGTCCGGGTAGCGGCGGTTCGGCGCGGTGGAGTGCGAGTAGTCGCGCACCGCCAGGCCGAAGTGGCCCAGGCGCGGACCGCCCGGGTACTCGACCACGTACTCGCCGCGCCCCATCAGCTTGACGATGACCAGCGACAGGTCGGGAAAACGCAGCGGATCGCGTCGGCGCTGGCGCGCCAGAAACTGCTCCAGCGCCGCCGAATCGGGATCGGTCGGCAGGCTGTCGCCGTATTCGGCGGCCACCTGCGCGATGCGCGCCCAGCGCTCGGGCGAGCGCACCACGCGGCGGATGGCGGGGCGCTTCTTGGCGGCCAGAAAGCGCGCCGTCACACCGTTGGTGGCGACCATGAACTCCTCGATGATCTGGCGCGCGCGGTTCTGCTCCTGCTGGCGGATGTCCACCACCTTGTCGCCGTCGAACAAGGCCTTGGGCTGAAAGGTCTGGAATTCCAGCGCGCCTTGCTCGCGCCGGTTGGCGCGCAACTGCTGCGCCACGCTGTCCTGGGTGCGCAACTGCTGCGCCATGCCGGCGTAGGCGGCGGCCGCGGCCGGC
>Ga0209572_1001010_pt1 | contig 25927 bp, 22 predicted proteins | sample EBPBio232012_DNA_FD_185867 | JGI IMG/M metagenome (GOLD analysis project Ga0209572, IMG submission 185867) | Wastewater treatment Type I Accumulibacter community from EBPR Bioreactor in Madison, WI, USA - Reactor 1_1/23/2012_ DNA (SPAdes)... | ecosystem: Engineered > Bioreactor > EBPR >...
AAACATGGCCAGGCCTTCGTCCAGGTTCAGCTGGATGACGTTGACGCCGCGGCGCACGCAGGCCAGCACATTGGCGTCGGCCAGCTCTATGCCGTAGCCGCTGCAGCCGCGTTCGCGCTGCAGCAGATCGAGCAGGGCGCCGTCGCCGCAGCCCAGATCCAGCACGCGCGCCCCCTGGGGTACCAGGCGTGCAATGGCTTGCATGGTGGCGTGGTCGCTCATGGTTGTTCTCCCTGCAGCTCCTTGGCAATACTATCGAAATAAGAGCGTACCACGCTCATATATCGGGCGTCATCGAGCAAAAAGGCATCATGACCATGGGGGGCGTCGATCTCGGCGTAGCTCACGTCGCGGCGGTTCTCCAGCAGCGCCTGCACGATTTCTCGGCTGCGCTGGGGCGAAAAGCGCCAGTCGGTGCTGAAGCTCACCAGCAGAAATTTGGCACGCGCCACGGCCAGCGCCTGGGCCAGGTTGCCGCCATGCCGACGCGCGGGGTCGAAGTAGTCCAGCGCGCGCGTGATGAGCAGATAGGTGTTGGCATCGAAATACTCGCTGAACTTGTCGCCCTGGTAGCGCAGGTAGCTCTCGATCTGGAACTCTATGTCCTGGGTGCTGTACTTGAGGTCCATGCCCTCCCTGAGCTGACGGCCGAACTTCTCGTTCATCACGTCGTCGCTCAGGTAGGTGATGTGGCCGATCATGCGCGCGATGCGCAGGCCGCGCTGCGGGATCACGCCATGGCGGTAGAAATGCCCGCCGTGAAAGTCCGGGTCGGTGACGATGGCGCGGCGCGCCACCTCGTTGAAGGCGATGTTCTCGGCCGTCAGATTGGGCGCGCTGGCCACCACCACGGCGTGGCGCACGCGCTCCGGGTATTGCAGCGTCCACGACAGCGCCTGCATGCCGCCCAGGCTGCCGCCCATCACCGCGGCCAGTTGCGCAACGCCCAGGCGATCGAGCAGCAGCGCCTGGGCGTTGACCCAGTCCTCCACCGTCACCACGGGGAAGTCGGCGCCATAGACCTCGCCGGTATCCGGATGCTTGTGCATCGGCCCGGTGGAGCCAAAGCAGGAGCCCAGGTTGTTGATGCCGATGACGAAGAAACGGTTGGTATCTAGCGGCTTGCCAGGGCCGATCATGTTGTCCCACCAGCCCTCGCTCTTGGGCTGGCCCTCGTACATGCCGGCCACATGGTGCGAGGCGTTGAGCGCGTGGCACACGAGCACGGCGTTGTCACGCACGGCGTTGAGCTCGCCGTAGGTCTCGTAGGCCAGGGTGTAGTCGCGTATCGAGGCGCCCGACTGCAAGCGCAGGGCCTCGGCAAAGTGCATGGATTGCGGTGTGGCGATGAACGACATGAAAAAACCCGGCTGTCGCTAAAAACGAGGCCGGGTCATGCATCCATCGGTCATGTCTTTAGCTGAATTTATAAAGCGCCCGCAAGCGGTAGCAAATCGGCGCGTCTGGCGGGCATTATGCCAAAGGCGTGGCCTGCGGCACAAACAGCGCCAGCAGACCCAGCACCAGAAAAATCACGGCCGAGATGATGTGCACCAGGCGTATCGGTACCTTCTTGACCAGGCGGTCACCCAGCCAGACCACGGGTGCGTTGGCAATCATCATGCCCAGCGTGGTGCCGGCCACCACCCACAGATAGGCGTTGTACTGCGCCGCCAGCATGACGGTGGCAATCTGCGTCTTGTCACCCATCTCGGCGATGAAGAAGGCCACCACGGTGGTGCCGAACACGCCCAGGCGCACGCCCTTGCCCTCGCCGTCATCGTCGAGCTTGTCGGGGATCAGCATCCACACCGCCATGGCGATGAACGATAGGCCCAGCACCCAGCGCAGCGCCTGCGGCCCCAGTACCGTGGTCACCCACGCGCCGACGGCCCCGGCCAGCGCATGATTGGCCAGCGTGGCCACCAGAATGCCCAGCACGATGGGCCAGGGCTTGCGAAAACGCGCCGCCAGCACCAGGGACAGCAGCTGGGTCTTGTCGCCCATTTCTGCGAGGGCGACGATGGAGGTGGAGATGAGAAAGGCTTCCATAGCGGGACTGGGTCAAGGGATTTCCGGCCGGAAGCATTCGGACAGCATTGACCACGCCCCGACTCCGGCCTGATGGATCGGTGCATGGTCAATGGTCTCGCCCAGTCCGCCATTGCGGCGAACCTCATGCACCATGGCGCGCGGGCGCGCCAAGTCTGTTGATGCATGCCTCCCGTGGCGCCTGCGGCGCGCGTGGGCAGGCTACTCCCCATGGACGGCCGGCATTGTATCCATCCGCGCCGGTGCTGCCCGATGGACAACAAATACCCGGTAAATACCCTCGAAAGTGTTGCTGGAACGCACTTATCACCGTTCTGAGGCCATAGGGATACTTGATAATGGCCGAGCCTTCCTGTCCTGCAGGAAAGCACTTTGCGGTGTCTGGTCAGTTTCGCGTCTTTGAAGTCGTCACAGGTTTGTTGATTGCGTCGGGCTCCATCGCGTTCCATGTTTATTTCTAGGAGTCCCGTCATGGGCAACAAACTTTACGTGGGCAACCTGCCCTATTCCTTCCGCGACCAGGATCTGGAGCAAACCTTCGGCCAGTTCGGCGCCGTGCAAAGCGCCAAGGTCATGATGGAGCGCGACACCGGCCGCTCCAAGGGCTTTGGCTTCGTCGAGATGGGCAGCGATGCCGAGGCACAGGCCGCCATCCAGGGCGTGCATGGCCAGAATTTCGGCGGCCGTGACCTGGTGGTCAACGAAGCGCGCCCCATGGAGCCCCGCCCCCCGCGCAGCGGTGGTTACGGTGGTGGCGGCGGCTACGGCGGTGGCCGCGGCAATGGCGGCGGCTACGGTGGCGACCGCGGCGGCTACGGCGGTGGCCGTTCCAGCTACTGATCTCGATCAGACAAGGGGCCGCAAGGCCCCTTTTTTTGCGGCATATCGGTGACATGAGCGCACAAACCCCCTTGTATTTGCCCAAGAGTTTTGCAACATAATCTCCGTTGGTGAAGGGCGACCTTCATCGTGGTTGCGGTGATCCGTCAGTTTTCGCGCATAGGGCGTCTTTGTGATCAACTGGCTGCGGGTTCGGGACTCCGTCGCTCATTTCAATTGTTTTTCAGGAGTCCCTTGATGGGCAACAAGCTGTACGTCGGCAACCTGCCGTACTCGGTGCGCGACCAGGATCTGGAGCAGGCCTTTGGCCAGTTCGGAACCGTGACCAGCGCCAAGGTCATGATGGAACGCGACACCGGTCGCTCCAAAGGCTTTGGTTTCGTGGAAATGGGCAGTGATGCAGAGGCCCAGGCCGCCATCAACGGCATGCACGGCCAGCCCCTGGGTGGCCGCGCCATCGTCGTGAACGAGGCGCGCCCCATGGAGCCCCGTCCCCCGCGCAGCGGTGGCGGTGGTTTCGGCGGTGGTGGCGGCGGCTACGGCGGTGGCCGTGGCGCGGGTGGCGGCGGCGGTGGCCGCGGCGAAGGCGGTTTCCGCAGCCCCTATGGCTCCGGCCCGCGCGGCGGTGGTGGCGGCGGCGGTGGCCGTGGCGGCTACGGTGGTGGTGGCGGCGGCTACGGCGGCGATCGCGGCGGTTATTGATCCACTGACCCCATGCACAAGGGCTCCCTCGGGAGCCCTTGGTTTTTTTCAGCTCGAAGGCGGCTGCCGGTGCTTGCGTGGCCGTCCCTGCAGCAGGCGGTCGAACCAGGGGTTGGGCAGCAGGCGCAGCAGCTTGGCAGCCACGCCCATCTGCCAGGGGATGACGCGGTAGCTGCTGCCGGTTTCTATGGCCTTGAAGGCGCTCTCGGCAAACGCTTCGGGGGTCATCAGAAACGGCATGCGGTAGCGGTTTTCCCGCGTCAGCGGCGTGTCCACATAGCCGGGGCTAATCGTGACCACGCGCACGCCGCTGCCGCGCAGCTCGCCGCGCAGGCTCTCGCAGTAGCTGATCACCGCCGCCTTGCTGGCGCAATAGGCGCCATGGCCGGGCAGGCCGCGTATGCCGGCCACGCTGCCAATGCCCACCAGGCGCCCGCTGCCGCGCTGTGTCATGGCGCTAATGAAGGGGTGGAAGGTAGCGGCCAGGCCCAGGTTGTTGGTGGCAAAGACGCGCGCCATGACGTCCAGGTCGGCGCGCTCGGCAGTGTCCATGCCGACGCTGATGCCGGCGTTGGCGATGACCACGTCGGGCAGCCCCTGGTGCTGCAGGCAGGCCTGGCCGGCGGCGATGATGCTGTCCATTTGCGCGACATCAGCACCATAAATTTGATAGCTGCTTGCGCTTAATTGGTGAGCGCTAGCCCATGATTTGATCTCAAGTTCGCGGCGGGCCACCAGGGCCAGTCGCCAGCCCGCACGGTGGTAGCGCTCGGCCAGCGCCCGGCCTATGCCGCTGGAGGCACCGGTGATGAAGACCAGGGGGCGCGCGGGCATGGCCAATCTGGGGGTTCAGCGGCGTGCCGCCGGCTGCAGCGTGCCGTGCACGCGCCCGCGCAGGTTTAGGATCTGATCCAGGTTGTCATAGTCCATGCTGTCGGCGGTGAAGGTGTCGGAGCCGCGCTTGAGGGTCACGGGCTGGTTGGAGCGCACGCGCTCATCATTCACCCAGGCATGCAGAAATTCGCCCCGGAACTCCAGGCGCGGCAACGTGGCCTGGCCTTTGCGCACCAGGGGCTCGCGCGTGACGATGGCGTTGCCGAACAACTGCACCTCGCTGCCATCGGCATTCGTCAGCGCACGGTTGGCGCTGGCCGTGGTCACGCGCCCTTCGGGGCTGACCGAGCGCATGCGCGCCTGGTCGATCTCCAACTGGTCGCTGTCGGCATAGTGGCGCGCCAGCTGGCCGCGGATGTCGCTTTGCAAGCGGCCCGTGGCGTCGAAGTTTTTCACGGCGAAGTCGCGCATGAAATAGTCAGGCTCGTGGCTGACGGGGCGCTCCACCACCGCCGGCTGCGGCTGGGGTGCGTTGCGCACCAGCCACCAGGTGCCCAGCGCCAGCAGCCCCATGAGCAGCACGGGCAGGTAGAGGGTCAGGCGCTCCCAGGCCCGGCGCAGGCTGCTCATCATGCGCCGTGCGCGGCCAGCAAGCCGGCATAGCGGCCGCTGGCGACGAGCAGCAGGTCGCACAGCTCGCGCGCAGCGCCCGCGCCGCCGGCCGCGGCGGTGACATGGTGGGCCACGGCGCGCACCTCGGCCTGGGCCTGCGGCGGCGCGCAGGCAAAGGCCGCGCGGCGCATCACGGCCAGATCCGGCCAGTCGTCGCCCATGGCGGCGGCCTGGCCCCAGGCCAGGCCCAGCTCGGCCAGGATGGCCTCGGCGGCCGGGCGCTTGTCCTCGGTGCCAAAGCGCGCATGCACCACGCCCAGCGCCGCGAGGCGCAGGCGCAGCGCGGGGGAATCGCGCCCGGTGATCACCGCCGGGGTGATGCCGGCCTGCTGCAGCAGCTTCAGGCCATGGCCGTCCAGGGTGTTGAAGCGCTTCAAGGTCTCGCCGGCTTCGGAGAAATACAGGCCACCGTCGGTGAGCACGCCATCCACGTCGAAAAAGGCCACGCGCACATCCTGTGCACGCAGCAGCAGCGCTGGGGCGAATTGCAGCACGGGGCGCAGCGGGGGCAGGGGTTGTTGCATCAGATCACCTTGGCGCGCATCAGGTCGCCGATATGCACCACGCCCACCAGCACACCGCCGGGCTCGGTGACCAGCACGCTGGTGATGGAGTGCTGCTCCATCAGCTGCGCAGCGTCGGCCGCCAGCGCGTCGGCGGCAATGGTGCGGGGGTTGGCATGCATGATGTCCTGGGCGCGCATGCCGCGCAGGTCGGCGCCGGCCTCTATGCGCCGGCGCAGGTCGCCGTCGGTGAAGATGCCGATGGGGCGACCCGCCTCGTCCACCACGGCTGCGGCGCCCATGCCCTTGGCGCTCATCTCGCGCATCAGGGAGCTGAAGTCCACCTGCGGCAGTACCTGCGGCACCTGCTCGCCGCTGCGCATGACGTCGCGCACATGGGTCAGCAGGCGCCGCCCCAGCGCACCGCCGGGGTGCGAGCGGGCAAAGTCTTCGGGACGAAAGCCACGCGCGTCCAGCAGGGCCACGGCCAGCGCGTCGCCCATGGCCAGCTGCACCGTGGTGCTGGTGGTCGGGGCCAGGTTCAGCGGGCAGGCCTCGCGCTCCACGCTGCAGTCCAGCACCAGGTCGGCATGGCGCGCCAGTGACGACTGCAGCCCGCCCGTCATGGCGATCAGGGGCACGCCCTGGCGCTTGAGCATGGGCAGCAGCACGGTGATTTCGCTGCTCTCGCCGCTGTTGGACAGGGCCAGCAGCAGGTCGCCACGCGTGACCATGCCCAGGTCGCCATGGCTGGCCTCGGCCGGGTGCACGAAGAACGCGGGCGTGCCGGTGGATGCCAGCGTGGCGGCGATCTTGCGCCCCACATGGCCGCTCTTGCCCATGCCCATGACGACCACGCGCCCGGGCGTGGCCAGCAGCAGCTGCACCGCCTGCACAAACACCTGGCCCAGGCGCGCGCCCAGGCTCTGCAATGCCTGGGCCTCGATATCGAAGGTCTCGCGCCCCAGGCGCAGGGCCTGCGCGGCATCGAAGGGCGGGGGGGCGGATGGGGCGTTGGGCATGGGCGAATTCTATCGGTCGGCCCGCCCCCGGCTCGGCTAGGATCAGGCATGTCCTCACTCGCCCTGACGCTGCTGTACCTGCTGGCTGCCGTGCTGGGCGTGGTCGCCTGCCGCAGCCTGCGGCTGCCGCCGATGATGGGCTATCTGGCGGCGGGCATCCTCATTGGCCCGCATGCGCTGGCGCTGACGCAGAACTCCGAGGGCGTGCGCCACCTGGGCGAGTTTGGCGTGGTGTTCCTGATGTTCACCATCGGCCTGGAGTTCAACCTGCCCAAGCTGCGCGCCATGCGCCGCCATGTGTTCGGCCTGGGGCTGCTGCAGGTGCTGCTGTCCATGCTGGCCTTCACCGCCTGCCTGCTGCTGCTGGCACGACTGGGCGGCGTGTGGGACATGGGCTGGCAGACCGCCCTGGCCCTGGGCGGCACGCTGGCCATGAGCAGCACGGCCATCGTCGTCAAGCTGATGTCCGAGCGTGGCGAGCTCGAGAGCGAGCATGGCCGGCGCGTGCTGGGCATCCTGCTGTTCCAGGACTTGGCCGTGGTGCCGCTGCTGGTGCTGATACCGGCGCTGGGCTCGTCACCCGACAAGCTGCTGCTGGCGCTGGGCCTGGCCCTGCTCAAGGCCATGGTGCTGGTAAGCGTGCTGCTGGTGGGCGGTCAGGGCGTGATGCGCTGGTGGCTGACCCTGGTGGCCAGGCGCAAGAGCGACGAACTGTTCATGCTGAACCTGTTGCTGGTCACGCTGGGCCTGGCCTGGATGACCGAGCTGGCCGGGCTGTCGCTGGCGCTGGGCGCCTTCATCGCCGGGGTGCTGGTGTCCGAGACGGAGTTCCGCCACCAGGTGGGCACCGACATCCGCCCCTTCCACGACGTGCTGCTGGGCCTGTTCTTCATCACCGTGGGCATGATGCTGGACTGGCATGTGATGGTGGAGCGCTGGGCGCTGGTGCTGCTCTTGCTGGCGGCGCCGCTGCTCATCAAGACCGCCATCATCGTGGCCCTGGCGCGCGGCCTGGGCGCCACCACCGGCGTGTCGCTGCGCACCGCGCTGTACGTGGCGCAGGCGGGCGAATTCGGCTTCGTGCTGCTGTCGCTGATGCAGACGCACGAGCTGCTGGCGCCGGCGCTCATGAACCCGGTGCTGGCGGCCATGGTGCTGTCCATGCTGGCCACGCCCTTCCTGATCCAGTACAGCAACCGCATCGTCATGAAGCTGGTGGCCAGCGACTGGCTGCAGCAGTCGCTGCAGGTGACCAGCATTGCGCGCCAGGCCATCAACACCAGCGGCCATGTGCTGATCTGCGGCTATGGCCGCTGCGGCCAGAACCTGGCGCGCATGCTCGAGCGCGAGGGCATCCCCTACATGGCGCTGGATCTGGACCCGGACCGCGTGCGCCAGGCCGCCGCCGCCGGCGACTCGGTGGTGTTTGGCGATGCCACGCGCGTCCAGGCTCTGAAGGCCGCCGGGCTGGGCCGGGCCGCGGCCCTGGCCATCACCTATCTGGACACGGCCGCCGCCTTGAAGGTGCTGGCCAATGCCCGCGCCCATGCGCCGCAAGTCCCGGTGGTGGTACGCACCGAGGACGACACCCACCTGGAGAAGCTGCAGGCCGCGGGCGCCACCGAGGTCGTGCCCGAGGCCATCGAGGGCTCGCTGATGCTGGCCGGCCATGCCCTGGCCCTGGTGGGCGTGCCCATGCGCCGCGTGCTGCGCCTGGTGCAGGGCCAGCGCGAACAGCGCTATGGCCTGCTGCGCGGCTACTTCCACGGCGCCGACGACGACACCGTCAGCGAGCGCGACCAGGAGCGCCTGTACTCCATCACCCTGCCCCCGGGCGCCGCCGCCGTGGGCGCCAGCCTGGCCACGCTGACGCTGCACGCCATGGGCGCGCGCCTGATCAACGTGCGCCGGTTCAGCGGGCGCATGTCCGGCCCCGACGATGAGGCGCCACTGGCCGAGGGCGACACCCTGGTGCTGTCGGGTCACCCCACGGCCCTGAGCCTGGCGGAAGAAAAACTGTTGCGCGGCTGATTACACTTTGCGCCGCCCCTGACCCGACCTGCGACAAGCCATGCCCCATCTCAACGTCACCCACTACCTGCGCCAGCACATCCGCACCGTGCCCAACTGGCCGGCGCCGGGCGTGCAGTTTCGCGACATCACGCCGCTGCTGCAGAACCCCAAGGTGTTTCGCGTGCTGATAGATGCCTTCGTGCAGCGCTACATGGACCCGGCCCTGCGCCCGGACGTGGTGGCGGGGCTGGATGCGCGCGGTTTCATCCTGGGTTCGGTCGTGGCCTATGAGCTGGGCCTGGGCTTTGTGCCCATCCGCAAGAAGGGCAAGCTGCCCTTCACCACGGTGGAGGAAACCTACGAGCTGGAATACGGCAGCGCCACCGTGGAGCTGCATGCCGACGCCGTCCAGCCCGGCGACCGGGTGCTGCTGATCGACGACCTGATCGCCACCGGCGGCACCATGATGGCGGGCAAGAAACTGCTGGAAAAGCTGGGCGCCAGCGTCATGGAGGGCGCGGCCATTGTGGATCTGCCCGAGCTGGGCGGCTCGGCGCGCCTGCGCGCCAGCGGACTGCCGCTGTTTACCCTGGTGGACTTCGGCGGCCATTGAGGCCGCCGTTTTCAGCGCAGATCTCCGTACTGCGTGCTGCTCAGGTCGGGGCTGCGCCCCTCCTGGCTGGGCATCACCGTGTCCTCGAAGCCGGTCAGCGCCGGGCTGGGCGGCAGCAGCGGGCCGCTGCGCGTGGCCACGCCGGGCTCCACCGGGGCTTGGGGCGCGCGCCCGGCGGCATTCACCAGCGCCTGCTTGAAGGCCGCGACCTCGTCGGCCTCGATGGGGTCGAAGCGCGTGCTGCCCGGCGCCACTTCCGGCACCGTCGGCGGCACCAATGCGGTCGGGCGTGGGGCGGCCTGGCGCGCTGCCGCGGGCCGCGGAGCGACCACGACCGGCGAGGCCGCAACGGCCCCTGCCGTGAATTCGGGCACGCGGCTCTGCGCTGGCGCACCTGCCACGGCCTGGCGCAGCGCGGCGCCCACCACGATCTGCGCATTAGTGCGCCAATACACGGCCGGCACGCCGATACCAAAGCGCGTCTTGGCGGACTGGGCGATCAGCGTCTCGATCTCGCCCAGGCGATCCATGTCGCCGCCATATTCGGGCGCCAGATCCATCATCACCAGGAACTGCGAGCCCCGCTGATCCAGCGACAGCACCTTGAACTTGTAGCCCGCCGACAGCACGCCGGCACGCACCATGGCGTCGCGCACCGCGGTGTAGAGCAGCTCGCGGCGCTCGGTGCGCTCGCTCCTGCGCACCTGATCCTGCGAGGGCGCCGACGGCGAGGATGGCAACGGCTTGCCATGGGCACCGGGTGCCGCAGCGGCTGCGGCCGGTGCCTGGGGCTTGGATTTGCGAGTGAACCAACTGAACAATGACATACCTGCCTTCGCGAAGAAGTGCTAAATTTGTCAGTAAGTGTACTGCGCACCAGCATCAACGCCACGCCGGGCGTGGGACTGTCAGGTGGATGCAACGCGGCGGCGGCGGTTGGCCAGGCGCTTGGCCTGCACGGCGCCTATGGCCATGACCAGCTGCAGGGCCACGGCCGGGTTGCGGTTGGCGAACTCCGCGAAGCGGATCGCCGTCAGGTTCCACAGCCTGGTCGGCGCCCCGGCCTGCACCGTGGCGCTGCGCGGGCGGTGCGAGAAAAACGCGCCCTCGCCCACCACCGAGCCCGGGCCGACGATGGCCAGGCGCACGCGCTGCTGCTCGTCCTCATAGTGCACGGTCAGGCTGCCGCTTTCGACCAGGTACAGGGTGCGTTCGGTCGTGCCCTGGGCAAACAACACCTGGCCGACCGGCAGCTCCATGGGCCGCAGATAGGGCAGGAGCAGATCCCACTGCTCGGAGCTGAGCATATTGCCCATGCTGTCTTCGGTGGCGGCCTGGCTGATGGCCTGCACCAGGCCCATCAGCTGGGCCTTGAGGGTGGGAATGGCGGCGATGTTCATCGCGCGCGAAAGTAACGTGGTCGTGCCGTTCACACAAGCACGCATTACTTTTGTTCACAAAAACGTCGCTTCACTTGCCGATGCAGAAGTGTCGTTTTCGCCGCATGCTGTTGATTTGCAAGGGAGTTTTTGAACCCCATCGACGCGCTTGGATCTATTCTTGGATCAAAAAACCAAGCGTGTCTCTTGGTAGCGGCGGATGGCCCTCCCTGGACACTTCCCGCTCTCCCATTACCGATGCGATGCATCAGCAGACGACCTGATCAGTGGCAGCGAAACCGGCCATCGACGTTCGCCAACGTCCAATGCACTGCAACGAACTCATTTTCCCACCTCCTGATCCGGAACACCAAGGATGTTGCGCCCTGCTTCAGTCCGAAAAAACGGGAGGAACGCAGTTCGGATTGATGGCTGCGGCAGCGGTGATGCCGGGGTGAGATGACGGCTCCTTTGGCCAGTTGGCCGATACCGACAGGAGCCTCACCATGTCACACCAAGCCTCAGACATCATCACCCCGAAAGCCCTGTTGCTCGATGAGCGGCTGACGCCGCTGGAGCGCAACGCTTGGCTGACTTTCCGTGCGCTGGCCGGCAGCGACGGCACCGTGGTTCTCAGTTACGACGCGCTGCGCGGATACCTGCCCAGCGCACCGGGCAGCAAGCGTGCTGCCCTTGAAACCGTGTCCAGGGCCGTGCTGTGCCTGCGGCTGTCCACGTGGATTGCGCTGGTCGAATACCGTCGCAATCCGATGACCGGCTTCTCGATGGCTAGCCGCTACGCGGTGCGGAATCAGCCCCTCGCGTTCGACGACGCCTGCATGGAGGACGAAGACTACCTGCCCCTGCTGGAACGGGCGCTCGGCCATGCCAGCGCGACGATTCGCCAACTGGCGCAGTCCATTCTCGATGAGGCCATGCGCCATCCGGACAGGTTGGAAAAGCTGCCTGCAACGATGCAAGAGCGGATCAGTCGCCTACAGCACCGTGGCGACGACCATGACCCGGGCAGTCCTGGTGGCTCAACTGCGCGCGATGCCCTCGTGCCCAAAGCCAGCGGTGGCGTTCCGAAACCCGTTCCGGCATCTGCGACAGTAGTACGTACTGTACAAAAAGAAGTATTTAAAGAAGTACATACGTACCGGTCACCAACCGAAGTCCAGACATCGGGGTCGGATGTGCCCATCCGCTTCCGGCAGCTCCCGCAGGATCAGCAGCAGATTCTCACCGCTCGTCTCAGGGGCTTGCCTCTGGAGCAACGCTTGGCGGTGCTGGCCGAGTGGGACGTGCGCTGCGAATCAGGTGGCGTGCACAACGCCATCGCCTACCTCTACGGGTTGATCAAGAAGGCCGTGGAAGGCGTGTTCAAGCTCTGGGCGGCGCGCAAATCCACCCCGCAGCAGACACCCGTGCAGACCATCAGCAACAGCCAACATGGCTCGCCGCCTGCTCCTTCGCCATCGTCCAGCAGCCAAGCCGCAAAGCCTGCGTCGCGCGAGGTGGCGCAACGGCATCTGGATCAGATCAGGCGCATGCTGAAGACGCCATCGCTGCCCATCGGGCAGATCATCGGGTGCATGGCTGACAGCGGAATGCTGCCAACAGCCCCGGGAAACACGCCTGCTGCTGCAAGGCTGGGACCACTGGGCTCGGCGTGAGACAGATGGGGCCGTCACTGCCCACCGCAGTGACGGCCCGGCGAACTGCCGCAGGAATGCGGGTTGGCGCGGCGTCGCATTGATGGCTGCGCACATGACGATGCCCCGGCACACTGGCCCAGCAACGACCTGCCGGTGGGTATGAATACCGGAACCATGGCGCAGGTTCCTGCAAGCGCCGACCCGGCTCGCCGGACGGAACCATCCCAGGCACACCCCGGCTCGCTCTGTGTGCCGCCCTACCATGGGCAGAGCCTTCCTCATCCTCGGCGTGGTTCGTCGCGCCATCGTCGCCGCACACATCCGCCGTTCCAGGCACTCGTCGCGGGTCGCCCGACCTGCCGGCTTCTTTCCACCACTGCACAACAGGAGGCACCCATCCCAGCACATCGCGTTGTCGTCCCTTGCAACTCTTCCGCCCGGCCTTCCCACAGGAAGCAAGGCGGACGCCTCATTCGAGGCCACAGGTGAACTGAGCACCTGGCCCTTGCCCTTCGGGGATCTCGCCTTGGCGAGTTGGCAAAAACACTGACCGTTTGCTTCTCAGCCCCGACAACCGATAGAACAGCACTGCGGTGGACGACCTGACCTATACCCTGCGCCAGCTCTGCCTGCGCAACCGCGACGGCAGCCACGCCACCCAGGCCGACCGGCAACGGTCACTGGCACTGGCCGCCCGCCAACTGCGCGAAGCAGGCTTCCGCCAGATGCGGGCCACCTCGCTCAAGGGCAAGCACGTCGAAGCCCTGTTGCAGCGCTGGCAAACCGAAGGCCTGTCGGCGGGCACACTGAAGAATCGCATGGCGCACCTGCGCTGGTGGGCAGAGAAGGTCGGCAAGGCGGGCATCCTGCCAGCGGACAACACCAGGCTGGGCATCCCTGAACGCCGCTATGTGACCAATGAAAGCAAGGCCAAGGAATTGGGCGACGGACTGCACAGGATCATTGATCCACACGTCCACATGAGCCTGCGCCTGCAAGCGGCCTTTGGCCTGCGGCGGGAGGAGTCCATCAAGTTCCAGCCTCGCTATGCCGACCGTGGCGACCACATCGCCATCAAAGGCTCGTGGGCCAAGGGTGGGCGCGACCGGACGGTGCCGATCACGACGCCGGAACAGCGGACGGTGCTAGACGAAGCGCACCGACTGGCAGGGTTGGGCTCGCTGATCCCGGCGAACAAGACCTACATCCAGCAGCGGCACGTCTACGACGGGCAGTGCAAGGCGGCAGGCCTGAGCAACATGCACGGGCTGCGGCATCGGTATGCGCAGATGCGCTATGAGGCGCTGACGGGGTGGAAGGCACCGGCAGCGGCTGGTCTTGGCAAAGCCCAGCTCAATGCAAGCCACCGAATGAATGATCAACACGCCCGGCAGCAGATCAGCCGCGAACTTGGGCATGAAAGGCTGAAAGTGACATCGATCTACCTGGGCGCCTGAAGCGTACCTTGATGCCACCTCAGGCTACGTCATCATCTGCGACCTTTGTCAGGATTCGACTGAGACAACACCTTCCATTCGTCCTTTATGGAGGATTTCCAGCAGAACGAGACTCTGCTTCTCTGTTGGAATCTTGATTGGAATCTGCATGGCCACCTTCAGTACGCCAGCCTCCTTTGGCGTAAGTAGATTTCTTTCAAGCAGAGACCGATGGATGCGGGTCCATTCCGCAGCAGGAACAGCCAGAACTTTTCGCTGTGCCTCGATGCCATTGTCGATTCGCTGCGTCTGCTTCGCGGAACGCACGGTCGCCGTCTGATTTTCGAGCGAAACAAGGCGATCATGGAACTGGGACGGGAGAAGATTGGCAATGGCTTCGGTACGAGCCTGTATCCTCGTCCAGCACGCTTCCTTCTTGCACCACTCGGAAATGTTCGAGATACCGTGTGGTGGCTTGGTGATGTCATCGTTCACCACGCCCGACACGATAGCGATGGCATCCTCCAACACGGCATCAACCATCTGTGCATTCCAGACTCCCAGAAAATCGATGCTCTCCTTTCTTCGCTTCGTGATCTCAGCCAATACCGCCAGCGTGTAGGCCACGATGTTTGCTCGATACCCACCGTTGTACCAAGGTTGCGCAGAAACAATGCGCTCGGTGGCACGGAAGATCAGCCCGCGCGCGACGGCTCTCTTGAAATAGAACTCGTTGAAAGCGTCGGACGATTTTTCCCACTCGCTGCCGATTCGTGCAGCGTAGCGCGCAAAGTTCTTCTGGGAGCCAAGATTGACCCATCTTGGATGGTCATCCCAGACATTCTCGAACTTCGCCAGATCCGTCTTGGTGAACATCTGCGGCTTGGGATGCTCGGCCTTGAAGCGACGCTGCTCTGCCGGTGTCAGTTTGGACTGTGCATCGGCATACTGACCGCGTGCCCGCTCATAGAACCAGCGCGTCTCGCGGGGGGCTCCCTTCTGCGCCGGCGCCCAGATGCGCCGCGAAAATCCTTCCATCCGGACATGGAACGGATGATTCGAGAAGAAGTCGGCAGCATTCACCCGATTCTGGGTGTTCGCATACTCCGATATCTTCGGCACAACCATCTCGCTTTGCTGGCTGTCGATGACGGACAGCTTCATCTGAACGAATATCTGGGAAAGGTCCGCCTTGTCCCGCTTCCGCGTATGGAACAGGGATGCGGTCGTCTGCCCACCATTGACGATCTGAAGATCGACAATCCTTGTGATCGCCAGACCGGAATCCGTTGCCTCGGTTTCGACACTCTGCGCAGTGGCCGTGATCCCATTGTTGTAGGCAAAGAACATTCCCGGCTCATTCAGAATCGTTGCTCGTATGCCCTGGTTCACATTGCCACGAGCCTGCAAGAATGTCCGGACGTTCTGCTCCAGCAGGCGCGCTCCGAAACTTCCGTACAGGGTCGCCAGCACATCTGCTGGCATGACCATGAGGTAGGACTGATAGGCATCGGTCGTCAAGTGAGCGGGAAGGCAGGCGATGCCTTGGCCGAACATCTGCTCGAAGTCGAGATCGAGTGGTTCCTTGTGGCTGCGTGAGCTTCGCTGACGATGAAGCCGTGAAATATCCCATACGTGATAACTCGTGGGAACGCCAGCGACCTCTCCATCCGGAAGGCTCTGCACCGCCCCACTGAGCGTGCGCTCGGAGAGAAGAACAAGGTTGAGCGAGCCGATGGCACCTCTGCGATCGACAATCTGTCTGGCAAGGCCGTATTCCGGCGAAGTGACTTCCAGATCGTCAGCCAGATTCCTGTCGATACTTGCATCGAAGAAGTTGGCAACGCGCTTGAATGCCGCATCCACGTCCGTCTTGGTCAGGGACACCAGTTCGTTGCGGGACTCGAAGTCTGCGATGAAGAGGTGCAGGACTCCCTCGTCATTGAACCAGTAGCCGTCCACGCGCATGCCACGTTGCGCCCGGAAATGACAAAGCTCGAAGCCTTCCGTGAAGCCTGTCTCGACAAGCTCTGCAGCGATGGTTTCCATGAACTCGTCGAGCTGAAACCTGCCATTGGCCTCGGCTCCCGCCAGCAGTTCCTGCCGGAAGTCGTGGAAGAACTCTTCGCCGGTTTGCTCCATCACTCTCCTCCGAAGACAGCGGCTCCGTCGCACTCGTATTGAGCAATCGTTTCCAGCCTGATGTCGTAGGCTACCTTGGCAATCCCTGTCGGCAATTGTGATCGCATGAGACGCGGAAAATCATCGGCGACCTGATAGCTGCGCACGTCGCTGACAACAAAACGCGGTTCATCGTAGTCAGGGAGCGGCGCGTAGCCATGTGCAACCAGCTTCCGGTCAAAGGCCTCGACGGCCTCTGCCTTGCCGAGCCGCGCCTGGACGGCGGCGACAAGCTCGTTGAGCGAGCGGGCACCTGCCGCGTCATCCAGATTGCTCAGCCGGTACACGCGCAGGAACAGTGCATCGTTCAGGGATTCGAGCTGGTCTTCCGACGAAATGCGGATGCTGCTCCGTTCGGCACCCGAGAGCGACTTAACCTCGACAGCCGTGTTGCCGAAGATGAAATCCTGATGTGACCGTTCCGGACCAAGCCAGGCTTCAACGACGGCATTGCTCGGCATTTCCCGATCGATCAGTTCCGTCAGAAAGACGATTTCGGCGAAGAGGCCTCGAACATCCTCGGCGGACAGATGCTGACTTCGGCCCGAGAGGAAAGTCTTCCAACGACGGATGTGCGCCAACGAGACGGCCAGAGAACTGGCCGAATCGGTGGCGTGCTCCAGCGCGAATGCAAGGGTGCGGCACAGTCCCTCGAAAAGATCGCGATCGACCTGCCTTTCAAGAGCGAGGATCAGGTGTTGCTGACCTTTATCTCCCGCACGAAGATCGACATCGATGCCGTTCACCGTGACCGCGTTCTTCCGGTACTGGGCTGTGTGGTTGCCGTGAAGCTCCACAATGAACAGGCAGGCACCACTGGCATCGCGTCCCCAGAAGCAGGGCACGGCCATTTTCGCCGCAACCTGGCGGACATTGAAGTCCGTGCCAGGAACGGCGATTTCGTCCCATGGCGAAGTTTCAGGCATCGTAGTCCTCCTCCTCGTCAGGATCGTCCACATAGCCCTGCATCTGCTGGAGCCAGACCTTGTTGACGACGACATTGATGGTCGTCGAGTAGTCCCCGTAAGGGAAGCTCATGCCAAAGGCAGCAATCGGCCCTGTCACGGCATCACCCTTGGGCTCCAGACTGTGAATCATGAGGAGGGGTCTGTTTCTCACCATCCGGTAATGTGTGTCGGATACTGCCCCCGAGCCGTCGTCATTGCCAGCAACCGTTCTCGCCTCGGCGCGTTGCTCATCGCTGAGCCCGAGTTTCTCGTCACCACGCGAAGCAACTCTGTCCTTGTTGAGGCGCCACGCAGTGCCGTTCGGCTGATCCTTCCCGACCACACGCACCTGATTCCTCAAGGTGAATGGGCGTTCGCCGCCCGATCCACCCGAGGGGGAAATCAGCAGAACATCCGCAAGCGGACGCTTCGTCGCAATCCGTTCGAGATAGCTCACCACGTCCGATTTCTGTCCCGCAAAGGTCGAATGGCATTCGAATCGAGTGAGAAAATCGTCGATCACCTCGACGGGCACGTCTCTGAAGATGACGCCTTTCTCGGTGAACTCCTCCGGCCGTCCGCCGAATCCACTTCGCCAGTGATCGGCGATCATCTCAAAGTTCTTGGCATTCACGTCGGGGTCGGTGGAGACGATGTAGCTTTCACGGAGTCGTCCGCTGAAGCTCTGTTCGACAGTGACTTCCTGGCCGGATCGCATCTTGTTCGCAGCCGTGATCAGCAGACTGTCCGGATGCGAACGGACGTAAAGTCCAAAATCCTTCGGACTGAGGCGATCACGCCGCATGCGCTTGACCTGCTGGACAAGTTCTTCGGCGGCATCGGCGATGTGGGAGTACCAGTTGATCGAATCGCGCGAGAGATGGACGCGACAGAGATCCTCGAAGCCCGGCCGGTAGCCGAACCAGCGACCCATCTGCATGAGGGTGTCGTACATCTTCGTGTTGCGGTACATGTAACTGACGGTCAGTCCCTCGATGGTCAAACCTCGCGACAGGCTCAGGCCACCGACCGCAACCGCCGTCAGCCCGATGCCTTCCTTCTCGTACCGGGTGTAGTCGAGTACTTCGTCACTCTTGCTGTTGATGACGTAGAGATGAAGGTGCTCGAAGACGCCGACGAGGGCTGCCTTCACTTCCTCCCACGTCACCCCGACATCGGCATACTCGGCGTCGAAGGCATCCTTCAGGCCTTGCATGTACATGTTCCTTGAAGAAACATCCTCCGGCATCGCGTAGTTTGCGAGAACCGCTTCCCTGATCTTCTTTTCCCTGAGACTCAGGAAATCGCGCACAGCCTTCTGCACTGGCACGAAGCGCGACACATTGACCATCATCGAGCAATGCTTGCTGGCCTGTCCGCGCAGGTTTCGGATGGCGCGTGCAATGATGAACTCGTCGAGTGCGCGATAGAGGCTGGGAGGCAGCTCATGGACAGGATCGTCGCGTTTGTGCGAGTAGGGAATGAGATCCTCGCAATCATCGATCGGCATGACGATCGATTCGCTTGTCGCCTCATTGAGGAATACCTTCTCCGCACCGAAATAGGTTGTGGGTGCATCCAGGCAATAGATGAAGTCGCGAGGGAAAAGCTCTTCCCGCACATCATCGCCATAGGCATCCGGATTGATGAAGATGTTGGCGAACGGGGTTGCCGTATATCCGACATAGCAGGACTTCGCGAACAACCCCAGGATGCGGCGAATCATGGCATTTGTCCGGGTCGGATCCAGATCCTCCTTGTTCGTGTTGATGGATGCGTTGTCGGCTTCGTCGTCGATCAGCAGCATGGGTACATCGGAAATGCGGTCTTCCCCTTCGGCGTTCAGCGCCTTCAGCCATTTGTGCAACGCAGTGAGCGTCGTGACGTTCTTCTTGATGATCAGGATGATCGGCTTGCTGAAGTCGTTGATCTTCCAGCCGCTCTTGGCCGCTGTGTTCTTGTTGAAGTCCTCGTTGATGTTGGTGAGCGTTGCCGGATGCGGATATCCCGGGGCGAGACCGACGCCGATGTTGCGGCGATCCTCGGGATCACTTGATCGGCCGATGAAGGCCTCGTCGATTCGCTGCTGTGTCTGCCTGCGCAGGTTGTTGTGAATGCCTGCGATGACGACGATGAACTTGTAGCCCGCATCGGCTGCACGTGCTATCAGGCCCGTGTAGTTGGCCGTCTTCCCCGACTGCACATGGCCGATGACCAGACCACGGCGGTTCCAGCTCGTGCCTTCACTCAGTGGATCCTGAAGATGACCAAGAATGCGGGTGGTCACATCGCTCAGTGACTGGACCATCTGTGGAGGCCAGCCCTCGTTGCGAAGGAATTCCTCGTATGCACTGGCATAGATCCAAGCGACGTCCTCGCGCTTGTGAACCCATTGATCGTCATGCTTCGCATTGACATCGACCAATGAAATGCCCGCTCCCATGCGGGTCACAACCGATTCCATGGCCTCGGTGACAATGTTGCGGAGATCCCCTGCATAGCCGAAGATTGCAGCAATCTGTTGTGCCTTTTCCTCCACCTGATCGCGCGTCGGCGTTTCCGCCATGTTGGCAAGGCCCGAGATGAGCGCGTTGGCAATGTTTCGTTCTTCCGTGATGGCTGTAATGCTCATGCAAAAGCCTCGCTGATGAATTTCTCGGCCAGATCCATCTGGCCATCGAAAAGATGCGTGGAGCGCACGATCTGAAGAAAGGCTTTCGCATCGCCCGGCCCGTCGCCGTACAGCACTTGGCGCAAGCTTCTCAGGCGCTCCATGGTCTGACTTTCATCCACCGATCGCTGATTGATCTCTCGTGCGTGGGTCGAGTAGTCGGAATAGATCATCTCGACCGGCAGTGAGGCAGCAACCGAATCAAGCAGTGTGCGCAGCAGGTCTGCGTCCTCTGGCGAGAGTCTTTCTGCCAGTGAGACGATGATCGGATGCCGGGCGTTGATCGCGAACCGAATGCCATCATGATCGGCATAGCGCTCCCAGAACGGTGCCTGGGTTTCCTGAAACAGCTTCTGTCCGCGTCCCCGATGTACCGTCACGCTGCGGCTGGTGATTCTGGCGATGATCTGGCGCAGGCGCTCACGCACCGCATGTGGGGGTCGGGCACGCGACTTCTTGATGTCGATTGTCCAGGCTTCGTCCAGACTGTTGGGGAAGTCGATCTGCACCCGCGCCAGCTTGGTGGCCTCACCCTTGGGCACCAGCCGGAACCAGTCTCCCCACGCCATCAGGCGCCCGTTCCGATAGACATAGCCTCCCTGGTTGGAGATGAAGTCGCTGCGATCCTGGTAGTAGTCGTACTCGGACGCGGAAAGACGGCTGTGGTGTGGCAGCACATAGGGCTGCAGGCGCACTTCCGCATCACCGATGCGGACAATTTCCTCCGGGAGAACCTGAGTGGCCGAATTCTTTCTGCAAAAAGGATCGAATGCGGCAATGGGGTGACCGTTGATGGCAAGCGTGATTCTGGGATGCCCCTTGACCTCGCCAGAAAGGAAGCGATGGAAGACGAGGGCGAGATGTCGCCCCACCACCTCAAGCTTCTCGTTCACGATTTCCTGCCGCCGATCCCCGACTTCGTCTTCGAGCATGCGATCGAGTTCTCGCCAGAGGACTGCGGTGCCGTTCCTGCCGAGGCGATCGACATAGGGCAGCGCCTGGATGTCGGCCTCATCAAGGATGCTCAGAATCCAGTCGTCTGCTGCATCGATGCGATCCAGGTTCCACTCGGCACCACAGATGGAAGCATCACTTGTGCTGACCACTGTCAGGGAACGGCACTGCGAGAACGACGCCGTCTTCAGTCCAAGACCAAAGCGCCCCAGATCCTTTGGCGAACGGTGCTGTCTTGGGTTATCGGTTCCATGGCGCATTGCCGCCAGCAACTCTCCTTCCGTCATTCCCTTGCCGTTGTCGAGAATGACGACCAGAGGAAGCTCGCCGGAGACATCGCAGATGATGTCTATCTTGTCCGCACCGGCAGAAATGCTGTTGTCGATCAGATCCGCGATGGCCGTTTCGAGTGAGTACCCGAGATCCCTCATCGATGCCGAGAGGCAGGCCGCGCTTGGTGGATGTCTATGTTCCCTTGCCATCAGGATGCCCCCCTCGTGATCTCTCGCGAATCAACTTCATGCTAACCTTCAAAGGCTACATCCCCTCTGTCCGATTGACTGACAGCGGTGTGAAGCAGCGGTTGCTGAAAATATCCAAGCTGGATGTCCCCAAGGTCATGCGCGTCCCGACCACCCCTCAGCGCAGCCGCATGATGTCGAGCATTCGCGGAAAGGATACTTGGCCGGAGCGGACCCTTCGATCGCTTCTTTTCGCCAGAGGATTTCGCTATCGACTTCATGTCAGAAAGCTGCCCGGCTCCCCGGATCTTGTGTTCCCGAAGCACAGGGCGGTGGTGTTCGTCCATGGCTGCTTCTGGCATCGGCACGAAGGCTGCCGCTATACCACTACCCCTCGAACCAACGAAGAGTTCTGGCAACGGAAATTCCTGGGCAATATTGACCGTGACAGGCGACACGTGGAGACGCTTCGGTCTCTTGGCTGGCGTGTGGCCACCGTGTGGGAGTGCGCGCTGAAGCATTCGGTCGAGGACACTGCGCGATTGGTTGAGGAGTGGCTGCATGGCAATGAGGAGGCCCTGGTGATAGGTCAGTCGGCCTCGATAGGCAACGGAACCTGAACCTGCTCGGGAGCGCTTCGCCTTGGCTTATCCACCAGCTTGCTGTTCACGCGAACATCAACCAGCCTGCGTTTCTTCCTGTTCATCTCGTTCAGAAGGCTGCGCACGATCCTGGCCAGCTTGTGCGCCAACAGCGGAGGGACGGCATTTCCGACCTGGGTGTATTGCTCCGTGCGATTGCCCGCGAAGAAATAGTTGTCGGGAAACGTCTGCAGGCGCGCTGCCTCTCTGACGGTGAGGCTTCTGCATTGCGAAGGGTCGTAGTGGATGTAGTAATGACCATCCTTGGCAATGTGCGCCACAACTGTCGTGGCTGGCTCGTTTCTGCACTGCACGCGGAACCGATCCTTGAACGGAATGGCTTCGGCCTCGCTCCAGAGTTGCACGTTGAGGTGATCTGGCAGCAGCTTGGACGGGAATACATCCAACCGAGGGGAATATCCCTGCGAATGCGCAAAGGTCGCCGCGAAAAGGTATCTGGCCAGATCGGAGGCCATGTGTGAGCGCGCCTCATGCTGGCATATGCCGCCCAAGCTTCGATCATGCAACCACTGCTGCAACTCGGTCGGTTTCTTGGGCCTTCTGTATTCTTTCGGAATGAAGGCTCCACCGGTACTGGAGTTGGTGGCTGCAGCAGCAAAGGTTTTCATCAACTCGATCATGGCGGACTCGTTTTCCGCTCGCCATCCCTTGACGTAGGCAGGTGCGGCCTGAACCGCCTTGCGCCACGCTTCCAGCGATTCTCCTCTGGACAGTCGGCTCCGGATCCTCGGCAGGTCTTCGATGGTCTGCCTGACGGTCATGGGCCTTGATACGGGCTCCAGCAATTGATGCTGAGGCACGCCCTGTCCCTTGCGGACTCCTAGCAAGATCACTCGATGCCTGCTCTGAGGTATGCCATAGCGCTCGGAGTGAATGAGGTAGTCGCCAGGCTCCAAAGAATCACTACCGCCCCTCTTCGTGAAGGAGCGAATTTCATACTCCAATCCGTCCGCAGGTGAGGAGAGATCCGCAATGATCTTCTCGAACATCGGATTTCCGGAGTGCTTGGACGACAGTAATCCCTTGACGTTCTCCATCACGAAGATGGTCGGTTTGTGAACCTGGATGATCCGCAGATACTCCTTGTAGAGAAAATGCTTTTCGTCCTTGTGAAATTCCTTGTCGTTGGCACGCCGTGACCGACCGGCAAGGGAATATGCTTGGCAGGGAGGGCCACCGATGAGTACCCAAGCCTCCTGTCCATTCAGTGCAGAACGGATTTCAGCGTCGATGTCGGTTTCATCGGACTTGCCAAGTTCGAGGCATCTCGCTTCCCTCGCTGCGTGCTCGAAAGCACTGGCCACGGCAGGAATGCGGCGGAAGGCAGCCTCATCGATCTCGCCTCGTATGTAGCTGTAGTAGTGCCTGACATCCTTTGTACCGCGCAGGCGCCTGAATGCGGCTCGCAGCATCAGCGTGCGATGCGCGACCTCCGTCTTTTCGATGGATAGCCCGATTTCGAAGAATGGCTGCTGCTTATGTCCTCTGAGAGAGGCAAACCCCTCTCCAAGCCCTCCTGGACCAGCAAAGAGGTCGATTACAGGAATCGGCATTTTTTGTTCGCCATTGGATTCTGATTGGCTTTGTTTGGCTGTGTTTGGGCGTGGAGCCTGACCATCAACTCACTTTTTCTCGATGGGCTGTATTGCGACATTGCATTGCCTTCCCTCAGCCACTCTGGTTGATATAAGTATTTGATTTTTCTTGTGAAAACAGCATATCGCCCAGCCTCTATCGCCCGGTCTTTGCTGATAGGACTACCGTTGTCCGATAGCTTGTTCATGGCATTGCCCAGTACCGCCGCCAACGATTGTTCCCCTCGAAGCGCACATCGCCACGTTCGATCAGATCTTCCAGCGTCCGCTTGACTTGCTTCGGATGAATCTCCCCGCCAACACGTTTATGTATGTCACTGATCGCAGACCTTGGATAGCGCTGCAAATCTTCAAGTACAAGTGCTGCCAAGCGGTGTGGCTCGATGCGCTTGAGCGTGGTGGACGTGGAGAAGTCCAGACTGCGCAACAGTTCCGGATCAATGAAGTAGCGCGTGGCCTGGGTTCGGCCGACACTGCGCACCAGTTGCCACTCCAGCGGCCGCTTGAGCCACGCGGACAGCGATTCAACCGATGGAAGCTCCAGCGCCTGGGCCAGTTCCCGGGCTGTCAGGGCATCATGTTGCGCCAGCAACCCCAGGGCGATGCGTTCGCGCTGGGTCAACTGATAGGTCTGGTCGGCCTTGGCAATGAAGTCGATGACTTCGGGTTTGATGATGCGACGGCGCACTGTTACCTGCACGCGATCATGCCGTTCGGTCAGTTCCGGCGCGGGCCGGCCCTGCGACAGCAACACCTCGAACATCTTGTCGAAGCCACTACCTTCCCGCTCCATCAGCTTGAGATCGTGAAACAGGCGGGCAAGGTGTTCATTGCGGCGCACTGTCGTGTGCAGGACGTTTTGCGGAGTGACGCCCAAGGGAAGCAAGCCTGGATTGACGACTTCAAGCCGGTCGGGGTACAGGTTCAGGAAGATGTCGCCTCGCTGGGTGTAGGGGCGATGCACGAGGGCATTGACCAGCAGTTCTCGCACCACGATCTCATCGAATGCAGGCACGTTCTGGCGGTACAGGCCATCGGGCAGTTCATAACGTTCACGGAAATCCGGTACTTCCTGCCAGACGGCCTCGATCAGCTCCATCGGGTTCAACGTGTGGTCGTCCCAGGGTAGTTTGTTGACCTTCTGCTCATGTTCGTCGTACTTGATGAACTGGATAACCGGCGCGGTTGCCAGTTGCGCCCGGTGCTGTTGCTTGCCGATGCACAGGATGCCGAGGTGGGTCAGATACTGGCCCTGTGCAAGCTGGTAGTGATCGAGCAGCTCCTCGTCATCCTTTTCCTTGACAGATGCCTTGACACGGTCGGATGCACGCAGGCCGTCCAGCAGGCGGTGAAGCTTGACATCGTCGCGCTCCGCGCGGGGGATGTTCAGGGTGGTCTGGGTTTCCCAGGGCAGCGCACTGCGCTCGGTTGCCAAACGCATCACCTCGTCGCCGGTGACCGGCTTGCTCTGGTCTGCGACGCGCAGGAAGTAACGGCCGTCAGTGGTCGAGGCGACAGCAGCGGCGCGCGGGATGCTCAGAGCGATGTACTGGCCGCCATTGACGGCAGTCACGAGGTTGGGGAGCACCACCACATTGACCGTGCGCTCGGCCAGCTTGCGCCGCAATGTGTCCGGCAGGTCAATCGGCACTTGCTGACCTGCAGGCGGCAGATCCTGGTCGTCCTCGATACCGATCAGGAGGCGGCCGCCCGTCGCATTCGCGAAGGCCACGCAGTCCTTGACCAGTTCGCCCCAGTCGGCCGTCTTGCCTGATATCGCGCGCAGCGACTTCTTGTCGAGCAGTTGCCCTTCCTGGCTCATCGGCAGACCCTCTTCATGTCCGTGTCCATCAATCCAGTACTACCAGGAATTCGGTCGCCAGCGCGGTCGGCTGAACGTCCCGGACATTGCGTTGCAGGGAAACCAGCCCATAGTCCGCCATCAGCCGCAGCGTGCGCGACAGGTTCGGCACCTTGCGCCCGCTGAGTTCGGCCAGTTCCGTCAGGGACTTGGGTTGCCTGTCGTGAATGAGGCACAGCAGACGGCGGTTGTCATCGGAAAGCACAGCAGCCAGCGATGCCAAGGATGGAAACCAGATGCTTGGCATCTCGCTCCCTTTTTGGGGTGGTCTATCTGGCTGTCGGACGCCGACAATGCAACGCTTCATGATCGTGAGGTTCATGACATATCTCTTTGATGAGCATATCAGTGCGTGATAATCATCGTCGTTAAAGATGTCTCGGTTGCAGATGGCGGTGCCCTTTTGCAACCAAAGGGGGAAAAGGCAAGGGAATGGCGCTCAAGGGGCAACGGCCCTACCCGGAAAAGGAAAAGGCCACCCTCAAGCCAAAGCCGCATTGATCACCAGATTCCCCGACGGCGCCAGCCCGTCGATGTAGTCCGACCACGCCTGCAACATCTCCCGCCGCTGTTCGGCGTACTCGGCCCGGTTGTAGACACCACGCACACCGCCGATGGTGTGGTTCAGCGCCTTTTCCACCACATCCGAAGGCCAGCCCTGTTCGTGCAGCAGCGTCGATGCGGTGCGTCGCAGGTCGTGGATGGTGAAGGCCGGGATCTCCTGCCCCTGCAATGACACCTTCAGCGCCTGGTTCAGTGCATTGCTGGCGAAGGGCTTGGCCAGGGTGCCACGGCCCGGCAACACCCAGACGCTGCTGCTGGCCAGCGGCTTGAGTTCCTTGAACAGCGTCTGCGCCTGGGTGGACAGATA
>Ga0209572_1001012_pt1 | contig 25868 bp, 25 predicted proteins | sample EBPBio232012_DNA_FD_185867 | JGI IMG/M metagenome (GOLD analysis project Ga0209572, IMG submission 185867) | Wastewater treatment Type I Accumulibacter community from EBPR Bioreactor in Madison, WI, USA - Reactor 1_1/23/2012_ DNA (SPAdes)... | ecosystem: Engineered > Bioreactor > EBPR >...
TTCGTCGGCCTGGCCGCCGGCATCGACGGCCTGGTGCACCTGTCCGACCTGTCCTGGAACGAGCCCGGCGAAGCCGCCGTGCGCAACTACAAGAAGGGCCAGGAAGTCGAAGCCATCGTGCTGGCCGTCGATGTGGACCGCGAGCGCATCAGCCTGGGCATCAAGCAACTGGACCAGGACCCGTTCACCACCTTCGTCACCGTCAACGACAAGGGCCAGATCGTCAGCGGCACCGTCAAGACCGTCGACGCCCGTGGCGCCGAGATCGATCTGGGCAACGACGTGCTGGGCTATCTGCGTGTCTCGGAAATCAGCCGTGACCGCGTCGAGGACGCCAGCCAGGTGCTGAAAGTGGGCGATGAGGTCAGCGCCGTGGTGGTCAACGTGGACCGCAAGACGCGCAACATCCAGCTGTCCGTGAAGGCCAAGGACGCCGTCGACCAGCAGGAAGCCATGTCCAACCTGAGCCAGAACAGCGGCAACGCTGGCACCACCAGCCTGGGCGCTCTGCTGCGCGCCAAGCTGGACAACAACGACAAGTGACACAGGAGCACACGCAAGCGGGGCCCGGCGCCTTGCTTGCGTCCCTGGCATGACCCGTTCCGACCTTGTCGAGCTACTGGCCGAGCGCTTCGGCCAGCTCACCCAGCGCGACGCCGACGCGGCCGTCAAGACCATTCTGGACGCCATGAGCGACGCGTTGGTGCGCGGGCACCGCATCGAGATCCGCGGCTTCGGCAGCTTCTCGATCAACCGCCGGCCGCCGCGCATGGGCCGCAACCCACGCACGGGCGAGAGCGTGCCCATCCCCGAGCGGCGGGTGCCGCATTTCAAGCCTGGCAAGGCGCTGCGCGAGGCCGTCGGCCGCCAACCGGTGGAAGCCGCACCCGCAGCCGACACCTGAGCGTCACGCGCTCGCTAGAATCTTCCCGAACCCGCACGAAGATTCATGACCAAGCTCACCCGGCTGCTGAAGTGGATACTCAAGGCAGCCGTTTTTTTTGCCCTCTTCGCCTTCGCGCTGAACAACCAGCAGGACGCCACCGTGCATCTGCTGTTCGGCCGCCAGTGGCGCTCGCCCATGACCCTGATCGTGCTGGCGGCGTTTGCCCTGGGCATGGTGGTCGGCGTGCTGGGCATGCTGCCCGGCTGGTGGTCGCGCCGCGCCGCGCCTCCGCAGGCCACGCCGCCCCCGCCAGCGCCGCCCGACGACACCTTGAGCACACCACCCCATGGAGTTTGACCTCGGCTGGATCCTGCTCGGCATCCCGATCGTCTTCGCGCTCGGCTGGCTGGCTTCGCGGCTCGACTTGCGCCAGTTGCGCATTGAAAACCGCCAGGCGCCCAAGGCGTACTTCAAGGGCCTGAACTACCTGCTGAACGAACAGCAAGACCAGGCCATCGACGCCTTCATCGAGGCCGTGCAGGGCGACCCCGACACCTCGGAGCTGCATTTCGCCCTGGGCAATCTGTTTCGCCGCCGTGGCGAAGTCGAGCGCGCGGTGCGCGTGCACGAACACCTGCTGCGGCGCGCCGACCTGAGCGACAGCGACCGCGAGCGCGCGCAGTACGCGCTGGCCCAGGATTTCCTGAAAGCCGGCCTGATCGACCGCGCCGAGGACGCCCTGCGCCAGCTTGACGGTACCCGCCACCAGGAACAGGCCTGGCTGACCCTGCTGGCCCTGCAAGAGCGCGCGCGCGATTGGCCCGAGGCCGCGGCCACGGCGCGGCGCCTGCAGCAAGCCGGCCTGGGCGACTTCAGCGGACGCCTGGCGCACTACCTGTGCGAGCAGGCCGACCAGGCACTGAACCGCCGCAAGGACGCCCCCGCCGCGCGCGAGCTGCTGGAGTTGGCGATCCGCGAGGCGCCCGGCTCGGCCCGCCCCCGCATTCAACTCGCGGGCCTGTTGGCCAGCCAGGACCACATGGACCAGGCCTTCGAGCAGCTGAGCCAGCTTGATGCCCACGCCCCGCAGTCCATCCCCCTGATCGCCAGCGAGCTGGTGCGCATTGCCCAGCGCACCGACCAACTGCCGCGCGCCGTCGACATCCTGCGCCACAGCTACGCCGTCACGCTGGCCATCGACGTGGCCGACGCGTTGGTGCAGGCCGACCTGGCGGGCGGCGTGCCGCTGCAGCAGGCCCGGGAAGGCTACGTGCGCCACATGGCGCAGGAGCCCTCCCTGATCGCGGCCATGCGCTGGCTCAGCCACGAACCCTTTGCCCAGGAGGATGCACACCCCGTGGTGCAGCGCTCCATCGAACACGCGGCGCGGCCGCTCACCCGCTACCGCTGCGCGGCCTGCGGCTTCGAGGCGCAAGGCTATTTCTGGCAATGCCCCGGTTGCCAGGCCTGGGAGAGTTTTCCACCGCGGCGCATCGAAGAGCTTTAAGGCGCCGGTCAACGCCCATGCCCAGGCAGTCGTTACGATACTGCCTGACCGGCAGCGGCCGGTCGACACCCACCACCCAGAAAGGGAATCCATGCTCAAGAAACTCCTGGCCGCCCTGGCCTTGTTCGCCGCCGGCGCTGCTTTCGCGGCCGTTGAGGTCAACACCGCCGGCGCGGCCGATCTCGACAGCGTGAAGGGCATTGGCCCGAGCACCTCGAAAACCATCGTCAAGGAGCGCAAGAAGGGCGAGTTCAAGGACTGGGAAGATTTCATCTCCCGCGTCAAGGGCGTCGGCAGCAAGACCGCCACCCAGTTCTCCACCAACGGCCTGACGGTCAACGGCAAGCCCTACGCCGGCGCATCGGCTGCTCCGGCCAAGGACGCCGCACCGGCCAAGGCCGCGACCTCCGCCGCACCGGCACCGGCACCGGCACCGAAAAAACCCTGACGACACGCCTTCCCGCGCGAGCGGGAAGTGGCCACGACAACGGCGCGCTTGACGCGCCGTTTTGTTTTTTCCGCCCCACTCGCGCTTTCCGACCGTGCAAAAAAGTCGCCGCTGACCCTACACTCCGCGCATGAGCCAGATCACCGTCACGCGCACGCACGACCTGCCCCCCAAGAAAGCCCGGCTTGCCGTCGAGCAAGTGGCCGCCGACCTGAAATCCGAGCATGGCCTCGACTACGCCTGGGCCGAGGACGACGTGCTGGCGTTCAAACGACCGGGCTTGTCCGGGCAACTCACGCTGGCACGCAAGGAAGTCACCCTGCATTTGCGCCTGGGCCTGCTGCTGCTGCCACTTCGCTCCTTGCTGGAGCGCGAGATCCACAGTTTCCTGGACCAACGCTTCGGCGTCAGCGCCGACTGACCCGCGCGTTCTTTCCCCAACTCCCCCATCACCTCAGCCGGAACCCGCCCCATGCCGAGACAAGAAAGAATGACCCCCGTTGACACGGCTTGGCTGCGCATGGATCGGCCCAACAACCTGATGCAGATCCTGGGGGTCATGCTGTTCGATGGCGACCTCGATTACGACCGCCTGCGCGGCATCATCGAGCAGCGCATGCTGGCCTACGACCGCTTCCGTCAACTGGTGCAGCGCGATGGGGCCGGTTACCGCTGGGTGGACGATCCCGACTTCGACCTCGATCAGCATCTGCGCCGAGCCGTGCTGCCAGGTCGCGGCGACAAGGCCGAGTTGGAGCGCTTCGTCGCCGATTTGGCCAGCACCGCCCTGCATCCGGCACGCCCGCTCTGGGAAATGCATCTGGTCGACACCCAGATGGGCGGACAAGCCCTGATCGTGCGCTTTCACCACAGCATCGCCGACGGGATCGCGCTGGTGAGCGTGGTGCTGTCCATGGCCGACGACACGCTGCCGCTGCCCGTCACCAACTCAAAGCGCACGGAAGATGCCGACCACCCCGAGTCGCCCTTCAGCGCACTCTGGCAGCCCATGACACGCGCCATGCAGAACTCCTGGGAGCTGTCGAATTCGCTGTGGGGCAAGTACATCGACCTGCTCGGCAACCCCGCCCGGGCCATGAAGTACGCCCGCGTGGGCGGGGGCATGACGGCCGAGGTGGCCAAGCTGGCGTTGATGCCCAACGACTCCACCACCCGCTTCAAGGGCAACCCCAGCAGCGTCAAGCGCGTGGCGTGGTCCGAGCAGATTCCGCTGCCCGAGGTCAAGGCGGTTGGCAAGGTGCTGGACGCCTCGGTCAACGACCTGTTGCTGTCTTCCGTCGCGGGCGCCTTGCGCGCCTACCTGGCCGATTGCGGCGACCCCACCGACCACGTCGAGATCCGCGCGCTGGTGCCGGTCAACCTGCGCCAGCCCGACGACATGGGTAAGCTGGGCAACCGTTTTGGCATGGTCACACTGGAGTTGCCGGTGGGCATCGCCAACCCGCTGGCGCGCCTGTACGAGACACGGCGCCGCATGCAGGCGCTCAAGCAGTCGTACCAGCCGGTGTTGTCACTTGGCCTGCTGGGCGCGGCCGGCCTGGGCCCGAAGATGGTGCAGGAGGAAATGCTCGACTTCCTGGCCAACAAGGCCACCGCCGTGATGACCAACGTGCCCGGCCCACAGCAGGCCATTGAATTGGCCGGCGCGCGGCTGCGTCAGCCGTTTTTCTGGGTGCCGCAGTCGGGCAACATCGGCATGGGCGTGTCGATCCTGTCGTACAACCAGCAGGTGCAGTTCGGCCTGATCACCGACAAGAAGATGGTGCCCGACCCCGAGCGCATCGTCAGCCGCTTCGCGCAGGAATTCGAAAAGCTGATGATGCTGGTGCTGATGGAGCCCTGGGAGCTGTTGAACGACCCGGACCTGATCGCCGCGCACCACGCGTGCTACCAGGCGCCGACGGCCTGACACGGCGGAGGCCGCCGCGCCAGGGCGGCCCCATTCAAGCGGCCAGTTCGGCCTTGGCGGCTTCCACGTCCAGCCGCTCCATGGCGTCGGCCGGCGTGCATGCCGCGGCCTGCGCATAGAGCTTCTCGGCGTCCTTCATGCGCGAGCGGCCGAACAGCATGACCATGCCGTCGGCGTACTCGGTCATGGCGATGGGTGAATCGGGGTTGAGTTTGAGCGCGGCCTTGAAGTGGCCCTCGCCCGCGTCCTTCTTGGCGCCGTAGGTCAACCCGCCGACCATGGCCCCCACCTTGTTGATGATCTCGGCGTGCCAGGTGCCCAGGCCGATGTGCGCGTCGGCGTGCTTGGGCTCCAGCTCGATCGCCTTCTCCAGGCTAGCGCGCACCTTGCTGCCCAGGCCTTCGGCCAGGGCCTTGGCCACCGAAATGCCCTGGCTGTACCGCCCCAGCGCGTAGGCCTGGTAGTACCAGGCGTTGGCGTTGTCGGGCGCGCTGGCCTGCAAGGCTTCGCTGCGCTTGGCCACCTCCTGGAAGATCGCCAGCTTGCGTGCATCGTCGGTCTCGAGCGCATTGGCATAAATCATCGCCGCCTTGTTGGCGGCGTTGGTGCCGCCGGTGCCGCCAGCCTTCAAGCCCAGCTCCAGCGCCTTGGCAAAGTCGCCCGCGTGGTAGGCACGCCAGGCCTCTTGCACCGGCGTCTCCTGCGGCCAGGGTTCCGCATCGCCCAGATGCAGGCGTGCCCAGTTTTTCTTCAACGCCGCGCCGGCGTAGGCGTAGTCGGCCGAGGGGTAGGGAAATGTCTTCCAGGCGTTTTTGCTCATGGCTTGTCTCCAGAAAAATCAGTGGGATTGAATGTAGGCACGCGAAAGCTGTTGCAGCAACTGCCGCGCGGGACCGCGCAGCCAGGGTGCGGCCAGGGACATCACCTGGTAGATGCCTCGGCCGATGTCCGGCTCCCGGCGTGGCTGGCGCGCATGCTCGAACGACAACCAGAACGTCGTCACCAGCGTGATGTTGACGGCCAGGGCCGCCACCTCTTCGGGCGTGGCATCCAGCAGGTCCGACGCCACCAGCCCCTGACACAGGGCAATCGCCGTCTGCTGCTTGTGCGCCAGGATGCGCTGAAAATGCGTCTCGACCAGGCGGTGGCGCGTCAGCAGGTCGTTGATGTCGCGGTACAGGAAGCGGTACTTCCAGATGATCTCGAACAGCACGTGCAGGAAGAACCAGATGTCCTCCGCCTCCCGCGTCGCGGTGTCGCGCACCGTCAGCAAGGCATCGATCTCGCGTTCGTACTCGGCGAACAGCGCGTCGACGATTTCTTCCTTGTTGTGGTAGTGGTAGTACAGATTGCCCGGGCTGATGTTCATCTCGTCGGCGATACCGGTCGTGGTGACGTTCGGTTCGCCCAATTCGTTGAACAACCGCAGCGCGGTCTCCAGGATCCGTTCCGGCGTGCGGCGCTTGGGCTTTTTCATGGCGTCATTTCATCACGCCGCCCGCGCCGCGTCATGCCGGCGCGCCGGGCCGGGTCAGCGGCGCCAGCCCACCGAGCCAGTGTTGCAGATCGTCCAGCGTGTCGCCCAGCGCGTCGGTGGTCACGTTCACGGGCACCAGCCGCTGGCCCTGGGCGTCTTCGATCAGGGTGCGGCGGTGGTCCTTGAGCACCGCTAGGTTCAGCTCCAGGCCGTGCCGCCGCAGCACGGGCATCAGCTCGTGGCGCCGGCGGTACAGGTCGGCGCGCGTGCGCTGGTAGGCGTGCTCGCACAGCCGGCTGCGCTCGCCGTAGCTGAACACGTTGGCAAAAAACATGTCGGCGTCGTCCTGCGCGGGCTCGAACAGCAGCACGTCGGCGTTCTTGAACTCGTGTTGGTAACGGTCCATGCCCACGCGCATGCGCGAATGAATGATGGCGCGAAACGTCTGCGACAACACCACCGGCAATCCGCCGTCGCTGAGCCGCTGGTCCTGGGTGCGGGCGTCCCGCGTGGCATCGAAGGGCACCAACGGGTTGACGCACAGCAGGCAGTCCACCCCGGCGCGCAACGCCACCGAGGCGTGCAAGGTCTTGATCAGCGCGCCATCGACATAGTGGCGCCCGTCGATCTCGACCGGCGGAAACAAACCCGGCAGCGCCGCGCTGGCCTGCACCGCGGTGGAAATCGGCACCGTGTCGTGCCCCGGGCCGCCAAACGCCACCGCCTGACCCGAGTCGAGGTCGGTGGCCACCAGGAACAGGCGACTGCGCAGCTCACGGAAATCGTTGGTGCGCCCGGCCGTATTGAAGATGCGGCGCAGCATGGTGTCCACGCCGCGCCCGTCGAACATGCCGGTCGGGATGGCGCGCGAAAGGCGCTGAAACGACTCCAGCAAGCCATGGCGCCACGGATCGCTCAGGTACTGCAGCAAGGCCCCCGAGGCCAGACGCGGAATGGAAAGCGCCCGCGCCAGGTACTCGCGCAGCGCGGGCCGCAGCAGCAGGCCGGGATCGAAGGGCTGCGCCAGATCGGTGCGCAGCAGCATGCGCGCCAGCTCGGCCGGCGCGATCCCGTTGGCCAGGGCGGCGGCCACGAAGCTGCCGGCGCTGACCCCCACATAGACATCGGCACGCGCCAGGTCCAGCCCATCGATCGCCTCGTCCAGCGCCGCGCAGGCACCCACCTCGTAAATACCACCAAGTGGGCCGCCTCCGGCCAGGGCGATGCCGATCTTGCTCACCTTTTCGTGCTCCTGTCAGGTTCCTCGTTCAACGCGTGGGCCATGGGTGGCCGCCGAAGCGGCCGCCTTCGCCTCAGGCGCGCTTGCGGGCCGTCTTGCGCGTGCTCTTGCGGGTCGGCGCGGCCTCCACGGCCTCTTCAACCGCCTCGACCTCGACCGCCTCGATGGCGTGCGGCTCGGCCAGGGCTTGCACGGCGGCGGTCAGTTCGGCCACGCGCTTGGACAGCTTGTCGATCTCTTTCTTGCTCGGCACACCCAGGCTGGCCAGGGCGCGGGCCACGCGGTCCTCGAACACCTGCTCCAGGCGGTCCCAGGTGTCGGCGGCACGGCCGGCGACGGCGGCCACGCGCTGGTCGGCCAGGTCCTTGGTTTTCTTCTGCAGGCCTTCGCCCTCCTTGACCAGGGCGTCAAATACCTTGCCGCCTTCCTGCTGCGCCTTGGCGAACGCGCCCAGACCCGCCAGCCAGATCTGCTGGGTGGAATCCTTGATGGTGGCGGTGAGTTGCTTGTCGGAAATGTTCTTCAGTTTGCTGACCATGATGGACCTCTCTTTCGATAGTGCTGAAGAGCAGTCTAGGAAAAATGTCTAGAGGAAACATACTATTCTTCTGCAGCGTGGCGCCACTGCCGCAAACCCTTGAAAGTGCTTCGCGGCGGGCAGACCGCATGCCAGAATTCTCGCTCGCCAGGGGCCCGTCGTCCCGGCATGCCCCCGTGCCGGGGCGGCCTGGTTTGTCGCCAGTCACGACGTGCCCGAACCCGAATCACACACCACATCTCTGGGGGACACATGCAATATTTCATCACCGGCGCCACCGGTTTCATCGGTAAGCGCCTGGTCGCCAAGCTGCTGGAGCGCGAGGACAGCCGCATCTTCTACCTGGTGCGCGATCTCGATCCCGAGCGCCTGGCCGCCCTGCACGAAGACTGGGGTGTCGACCAAGACCGCGCCACGCCCATCGTCGGCGACCTGACGCAAGAGCTGCTGGGCGTGTCCGCCGCCGACCGCCGCAAGATCGGCAAGCGCACCACGCATTTTTTCCACCTGGCCGCCATCTACGACCTCAGCGCCGACGCCGAAAGCCAGCTCAAGGTCAACGTCGAGGGCACGCGCAACACGCTGCGTTTCGCTGAGTCGCTGGGCGCCAAGCATTTCCACATGTTCAGCTCCATCGCGGCGGCCGGCATGTTCGAGGGCGTGTTCCGCGAGGACATGTTCGAGGAGGCCGAGGGACTGGACCACCCCTACTTCCGCACCAAGCACGACTCCGAGGCCATCGTGCGCCGCGAGTCCACCATCGCCTGGCGCATCTACCGCCCGGCCATCGTGGTCGGCGATTCGCGCACCGGCGAAATGGACAAGATCGACGGCCCGTACTACTTCTTCAAGCTGATCCAGAAGCTGCGCGAGATGCTGCCGCCCTGGATGCCGACCATCGGCATCGAGGGTGGCCGCATCAACATGGTGCCGGTCGACTACGTGGTGGAAGCCGCCGACCGGATCGCCCACGCCAAGGGCGAGGACGGCAAGTGCTTTCACCTGGTCGACCCGTCCCCGCGCCGCGTCGGCGACGTGCTGAACATCTTCGCCCGTGCCGGCCACGCCCCGCAGATGTCGCTGCGCATCAACGCCGCGCTGCTCGGCTTCGTGCCGCCCTACCTGCGCAAGGCGCTGATGTCGCTGGCGCCGGTGCGCCGCGTGCGCTCCGTCATCATGAAAGACTTGGGCCTGCCGCCGGACATGATGCGCTTCGTCAACTACCCGACGCGCTTCGACGACCGCGAGACGCGCCGCGTGCTCAAGGGCAGCGGCATCGCCGTGCCGCGCCTGGAGGACTACGCCTGGCGCCTGTGGGACTACTGGGAGCGCCACCTCGACCCCGACCTGTTCATCGACCGCAGCCTACGCGGCACGGTGGAGGGCAAGGTGGTGGTGGTCACTGGCGGCTCCTCGGGCATCGGCCGCGCCGTGGCGCAAAAGCTGGCCGAGGCCGGGGCCGTGGTCGCCATCGTGGCGCGCAGCCGCGAGCAGCTGGACGCCACGGTGGCCGAATTCAAGGCGCTGGACCTCAGCCTGCACGCCTACGAAGGCGACCTGGCCGACATGGCGCAGGTCGATGCCGTGGCCGGGCGCATCCAGTCTGAACTGGGCACGGTGTCGGTGCTGGTCAACAACGCCGGGCGCTCCATCCGCCGCGCCATCGAGAACTCGTACGACCGCTTCCACGACTACGAACGCACCATGCAGCTGAATTACTTCGGCGCGGTGCGCCTGAGCATGTGCCTGCTGCCCGACATGTCGGCCAATCGGCGCGGCCACATCCTCAATATTTCCTCCATCGGGGTGCTGACCAACGCCCCGCGCTTCTCGGCCTACGTGGCCTCCAAGGCCGCGCTGGACGCCTGGACGCGCTGCGCCGCCTCCGAGTTCGCCGACCGTGGCGTGCAGTTCACCACCATCAACATGCCCCTGGTCAAGACGCCGATGATCGCGCCAACCAAGCTGTACGACCAGGTGCCCACGCTGACGCCGGACGAAGCCGCCGACCTGGTCTGCGACGCCATCGTCCACAAGCCGGTGCGCGTGGCCACGCGCCTGGGCATCACCGGGCAGGTGATGCACGCGCTGGTGCCGCGCATCGCCCAGGTGGTGATGAACACCTCGTTCCGCATGTTCGACGACTCCAGCGCCTCCAAGGGCGACGGCAAGTCCGGCGCGCCGAACAAGGACCAGTTGGCCATGCAGCACTGGATGCGCGGCATCTACTTCTGAACCCCACCGCCGGCCCGGCGCTTCTTCACGCCGCCGGCGGCTTCAGGTGCTGGCGCAGCAGCGCCAGGGTGCGCGGGTGGAACAAGGCGCTCACGTGCCCAACGCCGTGCAGGGGTTCGTCCAGCGCCTCGGGGTGGCGCTGGCTGTTCTGCGGCATCACGATGTTGTCGCGCGGGGTCCGGATCGACACAAAAGGCACCCCCACGCGCTGGGTGCCCAGCCAGGCCAGCCAGGCCGAACCCCGCTCCATCTGCCGGGCGCACTCGCCCACCCCCAGCCGCGCCACCGCCGTGCCCCGGTGCGGGGAGCCGATGGTGACCAGGCCCGCCACGCGCCCGGCGCCATGGCGCGCCAGGTAGGCGCGCGACACCAGCCCACCCATGCTGTGCGCCACCAGGGTCACCTGCGCCGCCTGCGTGGCCGCGCATACCGCCTCCACGCGTGCGTGAAGTTGCTCGGCGAACCCATCGATGTCGCCCCAGGGCGGCTCCAGGTTCAAGGTGGCCACCTCATGCCCGGCCCGCCGCAACTGGCGCCGCAGCCACCACCAGATACCCCGGTTGCACTGGTAGCCGTGCACCAGCAGCACCGGCTGCGCATCAGGCCGCAAGCGCTCGCGCCCCAGCCACAGCCGCTCGAAAGGCTGGATCAGCCCAAAGCCGAGCAGCGTGGCGCCGTACTCCCGCAGCACCATCGCCAGGTAGGCGGGCATGCCCAACGGCAGGGCCGACGAACGGTAATACCAGCCCAGCCCGAACGTGATGGCGACGCCCACCGCCCGCGCCACCAGCATGGCCAGCAGCGCGAACAGCAGCACGCCGCACCACGACGACCCACCCCAGATCCACCACCCGAGCGCGCCCCACAGCACCAACTCAGCCAGCATCTGGACCCTCAAGACCAGCGACAGCATCGCACCTCCATGCAAGCAGAAAATGGCCCCAGTCTAGGGCCCCCGTCCACCCCGCTTTAGATGAAAGCTTCTAAACACCCGAGGCCGAGCTTCCGATAATTCCCTCATGCGAGCCGATGCCGATACCCCTGACGACCGCAAGACGCTGGCCGCCCAGCTCAGCCACTGGCTGGCCGAGGCGCACGAGCTGCGTCTCAGCGCCGCCGACCCCGCGCGCACGCCGCGCCGCCAGCGCCTGCGTGAGTTCCAGGCCGCGCGCCTGACCCACACCCACGCCGACCTGCTGGCCAGCTCCCGCTACGAACAAGCGGCACGCTTTTTTCTGACCGACCTGTACAGCCCCAAGGACCTGAGCACCCGCGACGCCGAAATCGAGCGCGTGCTGCCCGTCATGACCAGCGCGCTGCCGCGGTCGGCCCTGCACGCCCTGCTGCAGGCGGCCGAGCTGGACGCGCTGTCCGAGCGTTTCGACGGCCAGCTGATCGACGCCCTGGCGGGCCGGCTGGACGCCCCCTTGGCGGAGGCAGACTACGCCGACGCCTACCGCCAGGTCGGAAATGCCCCGGGGCGGCAGCGCCAGATTGAGTTGATTCAAGCCATCGGCACCACGCTCGACCACCTGGCGCACAAACCGGGCTTGGTCACCTTGCTCAGAATGATGCGCCGCCCCGCCCAGGCCGCTGGCCTGGGTGAACTGCAGGCGTTTCTGGAGCGCGGCTTCACCGCCTTTCGCAGCATGGAACGCGCGGACGAGTTCGTGGCCACGGTGGTGGCGCGCGAACGGGCCTTGTCGCGCGCGTTGTTCGACGGCGCGCCAAGCCTGGCCCTGCCCGCGGACCAGGGCGCCACCGCCCATCCAGCGCCGTAGCCACTTGCCGCTCGCGCCGGTGTCGGGTGTCGGCGGCCCGGCAATTCGGCCGCGCGCAGGGTGTGGAACAGGCCCGGATCGGCCTCTTCACACCGGTCGAATATTCCTATTTTTATAGCTACTCAGGATGTACCCACGCCGGGGTATGGCCAATTTGCCTGTTTTTTCTCAAGTACCGCCAGACGCGGGCCACCTCACCCCAGCAGCACCCGGGCAAACTTGCGCTTGCCGACCTGCACCACGTAGCTGCCGGCGGCCAGCTTCAGCCCCTTGTCGCTGATCACGGCGGAATCCACACGCACGCCGCCGCCATCGATCAGGCGGTTGGCCTCGCTGGTCGAGGGCGCCAGGCCGGCCTGCTTGAGCACCTGACCGATGCCCAGCGGCGCGCCGCCGAGCGACACCTCGGGGATCTCGTCGGGCACGCCGCCCTTGCTGCGGTGGATGAAATCCTGCTCGGCCGCCTCGGCCGCCGCCGTGGAGTGAAAGCGCGCGGTGATCTCCTTGGCCAGCATGACCTTGGCGTCCTTGGGGTTGCGGCCGGCGGCCACTTCCTTTTGCAGCGCCTCGATCTCGGCCATGGACTTGAAGGACAGCAGGGTGAACCAGCGCCACATCAGCACGTCCGAGATCGACAGCACCTTGGCGAACATGGTGTTGGCGTCCTCGGTGATGCCGATGTAGTTGTGCTTGGACTTGGACATCTTCTCGACGCCGTCCGTGCCCTCCAGCAGCGGCATGGTCAGGATGCACTGCGGCTCCTGCCCGTATTCCTGCTGCAGATGGCGGCCCATCAGCAGGTTGAATTTCTGGTCGGTGCCGCCCAGCTCGATGTCGCTCTTGAGCGCCACCGAGTCGTAGCCCTGCATCAGGGGGTACAGGAACTCGTGCACGCTGATCGGCGTGCCGGCCTTGAAGCGCTCGTGAAAGTCGTTGCGCTCCATCATGCGCGCCACGGTGTATTTGGCGGCCAGCTCGATCATGCCGCGCGCGCCCAGGGCGTCGCTCCACTCGCTGTTGTAGCGCAGCTCGGTCTTTTCAGGGTCCAGGATCTTGTAGGCCTGGGCGCGATAAGTTTCGGCGTTGACCTTGATCTGCTCGGCCGTCAGCGGCGGGCGCGTGCTGTTGCGCCCGGACGGATCGCCAATCAGGCTGGTGAAGTCGCCGATCAGGAAGATCACCGTGTGCCCCAGATCCTGCAGCTGGCGCATCTTGTTCAGCACCACGGTGTGGCCGATGTGGATGTCCGGCGCCGTCGGATCCAGCCCCAGCTTGATGCGCAAGGGCTGGCCCGTGGCCTGCGAGCGCGCCAATTTCCGCAGCCAATCCTCCTGCGGCAGCAGTTCGTCGCAGCCACGCAACGAGATGGCCATGGCTTCACGAACTTGGTCGGTCACGGGGGGAAAAGTCAAAAAACTGTCAGACATACTCGGATTTGGTTTGTAGGAAAGACCCTACGCCGTTATACTTTTGGGCGAAGTCCCGATTTTAGGGGCCCCGCTCTCTTGACACTGAGCGTTTCGTCTGGCAATCGCTCAAGATTGTCATGTTCTGGATCAGCCCTCCCCTCGGAACCCCCCGCGTGAAGCAACACCTGATCTCCTTCGGCCTGGCCGCCGCGGATTTTGTTCATCGTCATCCCAAGCGCATCACCGCCACCGTCACCAGCCTGCTGCTGACGGGCGCGGGCGGTGCCTTCGCCGTCGCCTCCCTGGAACCTGGCCTGCCCTTGGCGCACACCCACCTGGTGTCCGAAGCCGTGCAATTGCCGGAACTGGCGGCGCAGGCCGATACGCTGGACAGCCACCATTTCACCCTGTACCGCAGCGAGCAAACGCGCGGCGCCGACACCCCCGAAGCCCTGCTGCAGCGCCTGGGGCTGGCCGATCCGGCCGCCGCCGCCTTCCTGCGCGCCAACGCCACCGCGCGCAAGGCCTTGTTCAACCACGCCGGTCGCCCGGTCACGGCCGAGGCCTCGGCGCAGCAGGAACTGCTGTCGCTGCGCACCCACTGGGTCGAGAAAGACAGCGACGGCGACTTCAAGCGCCTGGTGGTCGAACGCACCGACACCGGCTTCACCACCCGCGTCGAAACCGCGCCGCTGGAAGCGCGCCAGCGCCTGGTCAGCGGCGTCATCCAGAGCTCGCTCTACGCCACCACCGACGAAGTGGGCCTGCCCGACAGCGTGACCAAGCAGCTCATCGAGGTGTTCGAGTCCAATGTCGACTTCCACCGCGGCCTGCACAAGGGCGACCGCTTCTCCCTGGTCTACGAAACCCTGGAAGCCGACGGCGAGCCCGTGCGCGCCGGCCGCCTGCTGAGCGCCGAAATGCTCAACCGCGGCAAGGAGCACCAGGCGCTCTGGTTCCAGGAAAACGGCACCGACAAGGGCAGCTACTACTCCTTCGAGGGCCAGAGCCTGCGCCGCGCCTACCTGCTGTCACCGCTCGAGTTCTCGCGCATCACCAGCGGCTTTGGCATGCGCAACCACCCGGTCTACGGCTACAGCCGCGAGCACAAGGGCACCGACTTTGCCGCCCCCACCGGCACCCCGGTGCGTGCCGTGGGCGACGGCACGGTGCTGTTCGCCGGCGTGCAGAACGGCTACGGCAAGATCATCCAGATCAAGCACCGCAACAGCAAGGACACCACCTTCTACGCCCACCTCTCGCGCATCGGCGTCAAGGTCGGTGAGCAGGTGAGCCAGGGCGAAACCATCGGCAACGTCGGCACCACCGGCGTGTCCACCGGTCCGCACCTGCATTTCGAGTTCCGCGTCAACAACGACCCGCAAAACCCGGCCGAGGTGCTGGCCGAGCAGCGCGAGGCGGTGCCGGTCTCGTCGGCCGGCCGTGCCGCGTTCGCCAAGCTGGCCGCCGGCATGAAGCTGCAACTGGCCGCCGCCCGCGACGTCGGCCGCGCCACCTTCGAGTAACGCGCCCGCGCCCCAGGGCGGCGGGCATTCGCCAGTCGCCTGCCCAACAAAAAAGCGCCTCACGGCGCTTTTTTGTTGGGCGGATGGACGGCAGGTGCGGTTTACTCAGGCACCGAGAACGAGGAGCCGCAGCCACAGGTGGTGCTGGCGTTCGGGTTCTTGATGACGAACTGCGCGCCCTGCAGATCTTCCTTGTAATCGATCTCGGCGCCGACCAGGTACTGGTAGCTCATGGCGTCGATCAACAGCGACACACCGTTCTTGGTCATGGTGGTGTCGTCGTCGTTGGAGATTTCATCGAAAGTGAAACCGTACTGGAAGCCCGAGCAGCCGCCGCCCTGCACGAACACGCGCAGCTTCAGCTCGGGGTTGCCCTCCTCGGCGATCAAATCGGCCACCTTGGCGGCGGCGCTGTCCGTGAAGACGATCGGATCGGGCATCGCGGTAGGGGTGTTCAGGGTCTCGGCAACGGCGCTCATGGCGGCTCCTGCGAATCAAGAATCAGACGATTCAATAGTATATCAAAATACTCGGAAATATGCCGAACCCGCGCCTGTCAGGGCCGGTCCAGGTCCAGCGTGGGCTCGGTCGGCTCGCGCGGGCCGCCGTCGCGGGGCGTGCTGGCCGCCGCATCGCCCGCCGCCGAGGGCGGTGTCAGCTGCGGCTGCAGCTGCCCGGCGATGACCGCGCCCTGCGCCATTTCCAGCGCCTTGTAGCGCACATCGCCCTGCACGCGGGCTTTCGACTGCAGCTCCAGCAGCTCGCGCGCCAGCACCGGGCCGACCACCGCGCCGGCGATCACCACGTGGTCGGCGCTGATGGCGCCTTCCACGCTGCCCGTCTCACCGATCACCAGCACGCTGGATTGCCCGGCATCGGCCGTCACGTCGCCCAGCACCGTGCCGTCGATCTGCAGGCCATCCTGGAACGTGCACGGCCCCTGCACGCGCATGCCGGCGCCGATGACGCTGCGCGTGGCCGGTTGTCGCTTGATGCCCAACATGGTGTGCTCTCCTGCCTGTGTCCAAGACGCTGCTTTTACCACGCGCCAAAGAAAAAACCGTGCCACCCCACAGGTTGGCACGGTCGCTTGCAACGGGATACCGCCGGCGCCCCACACGGGGGCGGCCAGCGCCCGAAGGCGTCAGCGCTTGCTGAACTGCTTGCGGCGGCGTGCGGAGTGCAGGCCGACCTTCTTACGCTCGACCTCGCGGGCGTCGCGCGTGACGTAACCGGCGGCCGACAATTGCGGCTTCAGGTTGGCGTCGTAGTCGATCAGGGCGCGGGTGATGCCGTGGCGCACGGCGCCGGCCTGGCCGGATTCACCACCACCGTGCACATTGACCTGCACGTCGAAGTTCTCGACGTTCTCGGTCAGCACCAGCGGCTGCTTGCAGATCATGATCGAAGTCTGGCGACCGAAGAACTCTTCAATGGGCTTGCCATTGACCGTGATCTTGCCGGAGCCTTTTTTCAGAAACACGCGGGCGACGCTGGATTTGCGACGGCCGGTGCCATTGTTCCATTCACCAATCATTGCGGCTCCTTAGATTTCCAGCGCCTTGGGCTGCTGGGCGCTGTGCGGATGCTCGGCACCACCGTAGACCTTGAGCTTCTTGATCATCGCGTAACCCAGCGGGCCCTTGGGCAGCATGCCCTTGACGGCCTTTTCCAGCGCGCGGCCGGGGTGCTTGGCCTGCATGTCGCGGAAATTGGTTTCGCGGATGCCGCCCGGGTAACCGGTGTGGCGGTAGTACTTCTTGTCGAGCTCCTTCGCGCCGGTGACGCGAAGCTTGGAGGCGTTGACGATGACGATGAAGTCACCGGTATCGACGTGAGGCGTGTAAATGGCCTTGTGCTTGCCGCGCAGACGGAGGGCAACTTCGCTGGCTACCCGTCCGAGCACCTTATCGGTGGCGTCAATCACAAACCACTCGTGCACCACGTCAGCGGGTTTGGCGCTGAAGGTTTTCATGAGTTTTCCTGCAAATAAGGAAGGTTTGGTCTGCCCTTTTCCACGGTCGGCGCTCCTCTTGGTGGCGGGAGCCTCTTAGGTGGTGGTACAACTTCTCGCCGCGGGGCAAAAACGCTGCGAAACCTGGCATTCTACTGGTTTTACAGGACTGCCTCAAGTTACCCCGGCGTTACAGTGCTGCCATGCCCGCCACCTTGCAAGACCAGCTGGTCGTCGCCGTCTCCTCGCGCGCGCTGTTCGACTTCGAGGAAGAAAACCTGCTGTTCGACGCGGGCGACCCCCAGGCCTACATGCGCCTGCAGCTCGAACGCATCGACGTGCCGGCGCGCCCGGGCGTGGCCTTTTCGCTGGTCAAGAAGCTGCTGGCCTTCAACGACGCCACGGCGCAGCGCGTCGAGGTGGTGGTGCTGTCGCGCAACGACCCGGTCAGCGGCATGCGCGTGTTTCGCAGCGTGGCCGCCGCCGGCATGACGGTGCAGCGCGGCGTGTTCACCCAGGGGCGCGATCCGTTTCGCTACCTGAAACCGCTGGGCGCGCACCTGTTCCTGTCGGCCAACGAAGCCGACGTGCGCCAGGCGCTCAGCCTGGGTTTTCCGGCCGCCCGCGTGGCCATTGGCGCGCCGCAGGCCGGCGGCAACTACCCCCAGGAAGTGCGCATCGCCTTCGACGGCGACGCCGTGCTGTTCGCCGACGAGGCCGAGCAGGTGTTCCAAAAGCGCGGCCTGGCGGCCTTTCAGGCGCACGAAAAGCGCAAGGCCGCCCAGCCCCTGCCGGCCGGCCCGTTCAAGCCGCTGCTCGATGCGCTGCACCGCCTGCAACGCGCCGGCGCCGCGCCCATGCGCCTGCGCACCGCCCTGGTCACGGCGCGCAGCGCCCCGGCGCACGAGCGCGCCATCCAGACCCTGATGGCCTGGGGCGTCAGCGTCGACGAGGCCATGTTCCTGGGCGGCCTGCCCAAGGGCGAGTTCCTGCGCGAATTCGAGCCCGATTTCTTCTTCGACGACCAAACCGGCCACATCGAGAACGCCGCCGCCCACGTGCCAGCTGGCCATGTCGCCGCCGGTGTGGCAAATTTCACGCCGATGCCTGAAACTCGGCGCCGCCCGGCGCGCTCCAAACGGACATGACCCGCCGTACCCTGCCCTGGTGCGCGGCCGCCGCGCTGGCCGCCGCGCTGCTTGCGCCCCCGGCTGCAGCCCAGCTGCCCCAGCTTGAGGGCGCCCCCGCCGCCACGCCGCCGCCACCGGCCGCCGCGCCCACCCCACCCACGCCCCCGCGCGCCACGCGCCACCGGGGCACCGGCGAGCAGCAGGCCCAGCAGTGGTTCATGCTGCTGGACAGCAACCGCGACGGCCGCATCTCGCGCGAAGAGGCCGAACCCGCGCTGCGCCGCAGCACGGCGCTGGCCGACTACTTCCGCCAGGCCGACGAAAACGGCGACGGCTACGTCACCGAGGCCGAAATCCGTACCGTCGCCGCGCGGCACCGCGCCGAGCGCCAGGCCCGCCGCCAGCGCGCCGCCGCCAGCCAACCGGCCGCCCCCAGCCGCTGAGCCGCCTCGGCCGGCACCGCCGCCACGCCCGTCCCTGCCGCCCGCCATGGCCCTACCCACCGCGTTCCGACGCCGTCCGCGGCCCCGGCCCTGGCTGGCGGCGGCGCTGCTGGCCAGCGCCGCCGCCCTGGCCACGGCCCAGCCCAGCCCGGCGCCCGAACACGCCGACACCTGGCGCGCCCTGTCGCGCCTGGGTTACGGGCCAACCCCAGAACTCATCGAGCAGGTGCGCCAGGCCGGCGGCGCGCGCGCCTGGGCGCTGCGCCAGATCGACATCGCCGCCCGGGACAGCCTGCTGCCGCCGCCGCTGGACGGCCTGGCCGACGACTTCAACGCGCCCTTGCCAGACATCTTCACGCAGTTCGCCCAGGAGCGCGAAGCGCGCCGCGCCCTGCGCGCCGCCCCCGCCAGCGCACCGGCCGCCGCCCCGGCGCAGCCGCCCTACAGCTTCCGCGTGGCGCGCCAGGCCGCCGGCTGGCGCCTGCACGCCTGCAGCCGCCCGGCGCTGGAAAACCCCCTGCTGGCGCGCCTGACCGAGTTCTGGTTCAACCACTTCAACGTCTCCGACGACAAGGACCCCGCCCGCCCCTTCGTCGGCCACTACGCCGTGCACGCCATCCGCGCCCACGCCCTGGGCCGCTTCGACGCCCTGCTGCTGGCCAGCGCACGCCACCCGGCCATGCTCAGCTACCTCGACCAGGCGCAGAGCGTGGCCGAAGGCACGCTGCAAGGCCAGCGCCCGCGCGGCCTGAACGAAAACTACGCGCGCGAGCTGATGGAACTGCACACTCTCGGCGCGAACGGCGGCTACACCCAGCAAGACGTGCGCGAGCTGGCGCGCGTGCTCACCGGCTGGACGCTGGGGCCGAACCAGCCGGACGGCTTTCGCTTCGCCGCGCGCCTGCACGACGCCGGCGTCAAAACCGTGCTCGGCCAGCGCTTGGGCGGCCCGGGCGATGCGCAAGCCGGTGAAGGCGAAGGCCTGGCCGCGCTGCGCCTGCTGGCCGCCCAGCCCGCCACCGCGCGGCGCGTGGCGCTGCGCCTGGCCCAATGGTTCGTGGCCGACCAGCCGCCACCGGCCCTGGTCGAGCAGCTCGCGCGCAGCTTCCAGGCCAGCCGCGGCGATCTGCGCGCCGTGCTGCGCACCCTGGTGCAGGCGCCCGCCTTCTGGGACCCGGCCCACGCGCTGTTCAAAACCCCCTACGACTACGCCTGCTCGGCCCTGGCCGCCGCCGGCGGCCCCGCGGACGAGCGCGAAGTGACCCAGGTGCTGGCCCAGTTGCAGCGCGCCGGCCAGAGCGTGGACCGCTGGCCGACCCCGGACGGCTACCAGACCGACGCCGCCACTTGGCTGGCGCCCGAGGCCCTGGCGCGCCGCGCCGATTTCGCCATGCAACTGGCCCGGCGCCAGCCCGATGTCGAATTTCTGGCCACCTTCCTGTCGCCGACCCTCAGGCAGCGCATCGACAGCCAGCCGCCGCCCCTGCGCGCCACCCTGCTGCTGGCCAGCCCGGGGTTCATGCGCAAATGAGCTTTTTCGTGCTTTTTTCGGCCCAGGCCGGCGTCCATACATCCTGAAAAGCTATCAAAACAGGAGCACACCATGCCCCACCCCCTGTCGCGCCGCCACCTGCTGAGCCGCGCCGCCGCGCTGACCCTGGCGCCCCGCGCCTTCGCCCAGCCCGCCCCCGGCCTGCCCGGCCCCGGGCGGCTGGTGCTGGTGTTCCTGCGCGGCGCGGTGGACGGCCTGTCGCTGCTGGTGCCCTACGCCGACCCCGACTACGCGCGCCTGCGCCCGGCCATCGCCCTGCCCGCCCCCGACGGCACCGAGCAGACCGCGCTGCGGCTGGACGCCCACTTTGCCCTGCACCCGGCCCTGGCGCCGCTGCTGCCGGCTTGGCACCAGGGCCAGTTGGCCGTGGTGCCCGCCGCCGGCTCGCCCGACCCCACCCGTTCGCACTTCGACGCCCAATACCACTGGGAAACCGCCCGCCCCGGCCAGCGCGGCGAGGCCCCTGGCTGGCTCAACACCCTGGCCGGGCTGGGCGGAGGCGACCCCGAGCTGGCGCGCGCCGTCGGCGCCGGCGAAGCCATGCCGCGCATCCTGGCCGGGCGCGCGCGCGTCAAGCTGCTGCCGCACGGCCCGGGCGCGCAGCGCGCCGGCGCACTCGAATACCCGCAGGCGCGCGAGGCCCTGCTGGCCCTGTACGACGGCCCCGACGCGCTCTCCCGGGCCTTCCGCCAGGGCGCCGAGAGCCGCTTGCGCACGGCACGCGACCTCTCGCGCGAGATGCAGGCCGCCGACAACGGCGCCCCGCCCGCCGCCCTGCTCGAACGCGACGCGCGCCAGCTCGGGCTGCTGATGCGTCAAGAGCCCGAGCTGCGCCTGGGCTTTCTGTCCGCCGGCGGCTGGGACACCCACGTCCAACAAGGCGGCGTGACCGGGCAGTTGGCCAACCGCCTGCGCAACCTGGCCGCCGCGCTGGCGCAGCTGCGGCGCGACTTCGACCGGCCGGGCGACGTCATCGTGGTGGCCAGCGAGTTTGGCCGCACCGCCGCCGAGAACGGCACCCTCGGCACCGACCACGGCCACGGCAACGCCCTGTGGCTGATCGGCCCGCGCGTGGCCGGCGGCCGCTGGTGGGGCCAGTGGAGCGGCCTGGCCGCCGCCAGCCTGCACGAGCAGCGCGACCTGCCCGTGCACCACGACTTCCGCGCCGTGCTGGCCCAGGTGCTGCGCCCGAGCTTTGGCCTCACCGACAGCCAGCTGGCCGAGGTGCTGCCGGGCGCCAATTGGGACCGTCAGCTGGATGGCTTGCTCCGTCGAGGCTGAGCGCACAACGCTTCAATTTTCATAGCTTGAAGCGCCAGGCCTGCCAGGGCGTGCCATCAGATCACCCCGATATAGGCCGCCGCCGCAGCGGCTGTCGACACCGCGAACGGCGCGGATCGACGCGCCCCGCCCCCGGCACGCCCGCTGTACCATCGCAGGCGGCGACGCTGCGCGGCCGGTCTGGTTGCGCCATGGCGCCGTGATCGTCCAACGGAAAGTGATGCCTCATGCCGCTCATCCCTGACGTTCCTACGCGCCGCGCGGATGCCATCCAGGTGGCGCACCTGAGGCAGATTCTGCTGTGGCCACTTCGATTGACGCGAGGTGGCTCGGCCAGCGCCAGCGTCGGCAAGCGGCCCTGGCAAGCCCTTCGCGACGACCCGGCACGGCGCTGGACCGAGGTCGTGGACGAATTCGACTCGACGGGCGGCGGCAGGTTTCGCGAGCGGCATTACAGCGAGTTCGTCGCCTTTCTGCCGCACGTACAGCGCTTTCTTTACGGCGAGGGCCGCGTGCGACGCGGTGACGACGAGGCCGGTGGCGCGCCCATGCGCGTGTTTCGCCGCACCGACATCACCGGCCTGCGGGTGGTGCCGAGCCCCGGTGCCGCGCCGCGCGTGCTGAGCGTGGCGCACGCTGACCTGTACTTTTTCTTCGACGTTGACGTGGTGCTGCTCAATGTCGAGCTGGCAACCGATGACCTGACGCTGGCCGAAGCCCAGACCCTGATGTACCGCGTGGGTCGCGCCTACCCACCGGGCTGGGACGCAGAGGGCAAGCCGCTGAACAGCGCCACCGAGCTGACCTGGCTGGGCGCCGACGGACAGGCGCTGTCGCCGCCGGACGAGAGCTCCCGCGAAGAGCATCTGGCCCATGTCTCGGCGCATCGCGCGCCGCGCATCGGCTTGGCCTGGCGCTGGCTGCTGGAGCCGCTGATGGCCCACCCTGAGGGCCAGGGCGACCAGCTCAGCTACCGCCAGGTGCAGTACCACCGCATGCCGCTGATGGCCTATCTGTCGGTAGACGACCCGCGCGCCATCTGCGCCGACGACTGGCTGCGCCTGGGGCAGGTGATGGAGCCGGCGCCCGCCCACACAAGCGTGGCGCCGCCGCCGGCGCGCGTGCTGCGGGAGTTCCAGGCACGGCATGTCGACGATCGCTTCTGGAACGCCGATGGCAGCGCACCGCTCACGCGCTACCTGCTGGGCGGCGTGTCGCTGGTGGTGGTGGGCGATGCCCGCGCCCACACCTTCTGCTGCGGCGAGCGCGGCGTGCTGGCGCAATTCCGCCACCAGCATTTCCTGGCCTTCCTGATCGCGCACTTTCAGAAAGCAGCGCTGCTGGCGTACGCGGACAAGCTGGTGTCCACGCTGGAGCTGCTGGACGTGGCAGACGCCGAACGGGTACGGGAGTTCAAACGCTCGATCCGTGCCGCCTTTGAGGCGTTTCTGCGCTTCACTCACCGCTACTGGTTCCACGATGTAGCCGAGCAAGCGCACCTGCGTTCGCTGTTTCGCCGCACCGCCGCGTTGCTCAACCTGGAAGAGCTGTACGACGAGGTGAAGTCGCGCATCGAAGACATGGAGAACTACCTCGAATCCGACTCGGTGCGGCGCCAATCGAGTACGGTGGTGCGGCTCACGGTGGTGACCATCCTCGGCTTGGTCGGCTCGATTACCACCGGCGCGCTCGGCATGAACCTGCTGGCCGAGGCCGATTCGCCCATTTGGTGGCGGCTGTTCTTGTTCGCACTCACGCTGGTCGTCGTCGGCACCATCACGGTCACGACCATCGTGCGCTCCAAGCAACTGGCGGACGCCATCGACACGCTGGCCAACCAGCGCATGAGTTGGCCGGAGAAGCGCCGCGCGCTGGGCCGGGTGTTCAGGGACCCCTCGTAGCGGCCCCAAAAAACCGCGCAAAGGCGGCGTCACCCCAGCAGCGTCGAGCCAGATCGACGGCCGCCGCCTAAGCGCGGCCTCATTCTGGCGCGGCTAGCATGCGGACTTGCTCGTGCATTGATGTTCTCCACTGAGGCCGAACCGAATGACCTGGTCCGACAAATTCGCCCGTTTCCACAGCTTTTTGCGCCAACTGGGCCAGCTTTCGGCGCCGTACTTCCACCATTCCGACGAACGCTGGAAAGCGCGCGGGCTGCTGGCGGCCATCGTCGGGCTGAACCTGGCGGCGGTGTACATGCTGGTGCAGATCAACGAATGGAACCGCGTCTTCTACGACGCGCTGCAGAACAAGGATTCGGCCGTGTTCTGGGCCCAGCTCGGGCGCTTCACCTGGCTGGCCATGGTGTTCATCGTCATCGCCGTGTACCGCTTCTACCTGACGCAGTTGCTGGAGCTGCGCTGGCGCGCCTGGATGACGCGCCACCTGATGCAGCGCTGGCTCAGCGGCCAAGCCTTCTACCGCATGGAGCTGAACCGCTACGCCGATGCCGCCGAACCCGGCCCGACCCAGCCCAGCGGCCTGCCCGACCCCACGCGCCGCGTGCCCGACAACCCCGACCAGCGCCTGCAGGAAGACGTGCACCTGTTCACCGGCCAAACCGTCACTCTCAGCATGGGCCTGCTCAACGCCATCGTCACCCTGGCCAGCTTCGTCGGCATTCTGTGGGGGCTGTCGGGCAACTTCGCCTTCACCCTGGGCGGCCACGCCTTCGACATCCCCGGTTTCATGGTCTGGATGGCCTTGCTCTACTGCATCGCCGGCAGCGTGCTCACGCACTTCATCGGCCGCCCGCTGATCGGCCTGAACTTCGAGCAGCAGCGGCTGGAAGCCAACTTCCGCCACCACCTGGTGCGCGTGCGCGAGTACAGCGAAGCCATCGCCCTGGACCGAGGCGAGGCGGTGGAAGGCCGCCAGCTCGACGGGCGCTTCTCGGCCGCGCTGGCCAACTACTTGCGCCTGATCGGCAAACAAAAGCAACTGGTCGGCTTCACCAACCTGTTCGGGCAGGCCGCCGTGGTGTTTCCCTTCATCGTCGCCGCGCCGCGCTTTTTCTCGGGCGCCATCCAGCTCGGCGAGCTGATGCAGATCGCCAGCGCCTTCGACCGCGTGCAAAACGCCCTGTCCTGGTTCGTCGACAACTACGACCAACTGGCCAGCTGGCGCGCCACCACCGAACGCCTGACCAGCTTCCAACTCGCGCTTTCCAGGCAAAATCAGGCTGAAGCCGGCGTGAAAACTTCCCAAGCAGCTACTGATTCAGGAGCATTCGACGGCCTGCGCGCCGAGCACCTGAACCTGGCCCTGCCCACCGGCCAGGCCGTGCTGCGCGACGCCAACCTGCACATCGCCCCCGGCCAGCACACCTTGCTGCAAGGCCCCTCGGGCAGCGGCAAATCGACCCTGCTGCGCGCGCTGGCCGGCATCTGGCCCTGGGCCAGCGGGCGCGTGCACCTGCCGGCTGGCGCCATGGTCATCCCGCAGCGCCCCTACTTTCCCGACGGCAGCCTGCGCGACGCCCTGGCCTACCCCGAGCCGGCCGCCGCCTACGCCGACGAAGCCCTGCGCCAGGCGCTGCGCGACGCCCTGCTGCCGGCCCTGGCCGAGCGCCTGGACGAGCGCGACAACTGGAGCCAGAAGCTCAGCGGCGGCGAGCAGCAGCGCCTGGCCATCGCCCGCGTGCTGCTCAAGCGCCCGGCCTGGGTGCTGGCCGACGAAGCCACCGCCGCGCTCGACACCCCCACCGAAGCGGCCGTGTACGAGCGCCTGAAAACCCTCACCGAGAACCGCGGCGGCGCCCTGCTGTCCATCGCCCACCGCCCCACCGTGGCGCGTTTTCACCAGCGCCTGTGGCGCCTGGAGCCCACCGGCGAACCCGCCGCCGCCAGCCACCGGCTGGTGGACGAGCCGCAAACCGCGGTCCAGGGCTGATCTGGGTACGCGCGGTTTGCTTTAATTTTGATAGCTACTCAGGATTAATGGGCGCCGACCAAGGCCAGTTTTGAGCCTGAACCGATCTCCAGCCCGCCTCAGAACACCGACTGCGGCGTCAGCCCATCGGGCGCCTGCCCGATCAGGCTCAGCGGCATCTGCCCGGCCAGCGCCAGCAGCTCGATCTGACCGTTGGCCTGGCCATCGGCATCGAACGGCCCGCCGTCGCTCACCTGGAAGTCCAGCCGCAGCCGCCCGTCTTCTTGCCGTACCACCTGACCGCCCATCAGCGGACTGGCCAGGTTCACCCAGCCGCCCTGGGCATCTTGCACCCACAGCCCGTTCACGGCCAAGTCCCCGGCCACGTAGATGCTGAAGCTCTCCTGGCCGCTGCCGCCACTCAGCCGCACGCTGGCCTGCAGCAGCCCCAGCGGCGCCTGCAGGGACTCGGGCAGGGCGCTGGTGGCCGGCAACAGATGCAGCGCGCCGATCTGGGCGCTGCCCGCATCCGGGTCCGGCTGGCCGGCCAGGGCGTCGGCCTGCAGGGCGTACCCCCCGGCCGTGGACGGTGGGGCCGGCGGGGGCGGGGGTAGGGGCGGCTCCGGCGGTGTCGGCGGCGGCGCTGGCGGGGGCGGCACGC
>Ga0209572_1001016_pt1 | contig 25690 bp, 23 predicted proteins | sample EBPBio232012_DNA_FD_185867 | JGI IMG/M metagenome (GOLD analysis project Ga0209572, IMG submission 185867) | Wastewater treatment Type I Accumulibacter community from EBPR Bioreactor in Madison, WI, USA - Reactor 1_1/23/2012_ DNA (SPAdes)... | ecosystem: Engineered > Bioreactor > EBPR >...
GGCCTCGAAGCGCAGCTTGTCGCAGGCGTCGGAGGCGTTGGAGATCAGCTCGCGCAGAAAGATCTCGGGGTTGGAGTACAGCGAATGGGTGACCAGGTGCAGCAGCTGGGCCACCTCGGCCTGGAAGGCATGGGAGTGTTTGCTCATGGTGGGGAGTGAGTTGTCAGATCGGAAAAAGAAGGACGCGCCGGGCCGGCGCCTCGCGCGCTACACCTGGGGATGAGGGGGCTGTTTTCAAGTTCTTTCGAGGGCGCGCGCCGGGCTCAGAACCGCTCCTGCGCACCCAGGTAGCGCCACTGCCCGGCCGGCAGCTGGCCCAGGGTGATGCGGCCGATACGGATGCGCTTCAGGCCCGTCACCGTCAGGCCCACGGCCTCGCACATGCGGCGGATCTGGCGTTTTTTGCCTTCGTGCAGCACGAAGCGCAATTGCTCGGGGTTTTGCCAGTCCACCTGCGCCGGCTTCAGCGCCTGGCCGTCCAGCGCCAGGCCATGGCGCAGCCGCGCCAGCTGGGCGACGGGGAAGGCGGCCTGCACGTTCTGCTGCACCTCGCCGTAGGCCACGCGCACCAGGTATTCCTTGTCGACCTGCGAGTCCTCGCCGATCAACTGGCGCGCCACGCGGCCGTCTTGTGTCAGCACCAGCAGGCCCACCGAATCGATGTCCAGCCGCCCCGCCGGCGCCAGCCCGCGCAGTTGCGTGGGCGCAAAGCGCGTGCGGCTGGCGTCGCCGCGCCAGTGGCTGCGGCTGTTGATCAGCGTCACGGCGGGCTGGTGACCGTCCTCGGCCTGGCCGCTGACGTAGCCCATGGGCTTGTGCAGCAAGATGGTCACGCGCTGGGCCTGGGCGGCGTCGGCCTGGCGGTCCACGCTGACCTGGTCTTGCGGGCCGACCTTGAGCCCCATCGGCGCGATCTGCCCGTTCACCCGCACCCAGCCGCGCTCGATCCACTCGTCGGCTTCGCGGCGCGAACACAGCCCCAGGTCGGCCAGGCGCTTGTTCAGGCGCACGCCGACGGCTTCCGCGGCCGCCGAGGCGGCGCCGGGGAGGGCGTCCTGCGGCCGCGGCGCGCGACGAAAACGGGGTTGGTCGGTCATGGCAGGATTATGAAATAGTTCAAAAATGATAGCTGATCTGGCTTATTGGGCGCCGACCAATGGCAGATTTTGCTCAAAATACCGGTTCAGAAGCGCCGGCTGCGCAGCGCCGCCACGTCCAGGATGCGCAGGCCGCCGTACTCGATGCGCACCACGCCCTGGGCGCTGAGCGCGCGCAGCGCCTCGTTCACGCGCTGGCGCGACAGGCCCACCAGGTAGGCCAACTCTTGCTGGGTGATGCGCAGCACCTCCCCGACACCGGGAAACAGCACCGGATTGACCAGCGTCGCCAGGTTGCGCGCCACGCGCTGTTCCGGGCTGGGTTGGCGGTCGGCCTCCAGGGCGCTGATGAACTGGGCGATGCGCTCGTTGAGGTGGTTCATCACGAAGCGGTTGAAGCCGATGGAATGGTCCAGCAGCCAGTGGAAGGTGTCCACCGGCAGCCCGGCCACCGTGCTGCGCCGCAGCGCCGCGATGCTGTAGCGGTAGGGCTCGCGCTTGAGCGCCGTGCCCTCGCCGAACCAGCCACCGGAAGTCAGGCCCGAATAGGTGATGGACTGGCCTTCGGGGGTTTCCGCGCTCATCTTCAGCAGGCCGTCCAGCACCCCGAACCAGTAGGTCGGCGCCCGGCCGATGCGGCAAATCACGTCGCCGGGCTCGGCATCGCCCACGCGGAGCACTTGCACGGCCCGTTCGTACTCGGCCGGCAGCAGCACGCGCAGCCACGGGATCCCGGTCAACTCCTCGCGCGTGGCGGGCCGGCGCCGCTGGTGCAGGGCGGAATGGGGCGGGTGATGGACCATGGCGACGGCTTTTTGACGTTGCCCGGGCGCGTCGCGCGGGCGGCGATTGCTCAGGATTTACCCGCAAATTGTCGTCGCAAAGACATCTTGACGTCAAAGTGAGGTGCACATTACGCCCAGTTACCAAGGGAGAACCGATGTGACGCCCCCGCCGGACAGGCGGTCGAGTCACCCAGCCACAGGACACCACCACGTGCGTACCTTCACTTCATCCGCTTTCCCCGCCACGCGCCCTGCGCGCCCCAATGGCACACGCCGGCAACTCGTGCTGGGCACGCTGGCCTCGGCCGCCTGCATGCCAGGGGCCGTGCGGGCGCAGAGCGGTGAGCCGATTCGGCTGGGGCAGTCCACCGCCATGTCGGGGGCCCTGGGCGACCTGGGGCGCGCCACCCACGACGGCGCCAAGGCCGCGTTTGCCGCGCTGAACGCCGCCGGGGGCGTGAACGGACGCCGGATCGAGCTGATCACGCACGACGACGCCTACGATGCCAAGAAGGCCCTGGCCAACGTCGAGAGCTTGCTGGCCGACCGCACCATCTTCATGCTGTTCAACTGCTTCGGCACGCCGGCCATCGAGGCCATGCTGCCCAAGGTGGTCGAGCACGGCATGCCCTTCTTCGCGCCCTACACCGGCGCCAGCGCCGCGCGTGTCAAGGCGCGCAACGTGTTCAACATCCGCGCCAGCTACGCCGAGGAGGCCGAGGAGATCGTGCGCCACCTGGGCACCATCGGCCTCAAGCGCGTGGCGGTGGCGTGGCAGAACAACGCCTTCGGCAAGGAAGTCGAGGGCGGCGCCAGCCGGGCCATGTCGCGCCACGGCTTGGCGCAGGCGGCCTCGGTGCCGGTCGAGGGCGACAGCAGCAACGTCGACGCGGCGGCGGCCCAGCTGGCCTCCTCGGGCGCCAAGGCGGTGGTGCTGGGCCTGGCCGGCAAGCCGGCGCTGGACATGGTCAAGGCCTTGCGTGCCAAGGACAAGGGCCTGACGCTGTACGGTCTGTCGGTGCTGGGGGCCGCCACCACGCTCAAGGCCATGGGCGAGGACGGTGTGGGCGTGGCCATCTCCCAGGTCGTGCCCTCGCCGTTGAGCCAGTCCGTGCCGGTCAGCCGGGCTTTTCAGCGCGACTGGAAAGCCGCCGGCCTGAACGAGGAGCCGTCCTTCGTGGCGATGGAAGGCTACATCAACGCGCGCGTGCTCGCCGAGGCGCTGCGCCGCGCCGGCGCGCAGCTGTCCACGCAGAACTTCATCGACAGCACCTGGGCCTTGAAGAACCTGGACCTGGGCGGGTTTCGGGTCAATTTCAGCGCGCCGGGGGCCAACGCCTCCTCGCTGGTCGAGCTGACCATGATCGGCAAGAACGGCCGCTTCATCCGCTGAACCGGCCATTTCCCTCCATTTTTCTTCCCACGACGAACCGGATGAACACCACCTTTCCCCACCTGCTGATCCAGCACGCGCGCAGCCGTCCCGAAGACCCGGCCCTGCGCGAGAAAGAGTACGGCATCTGGCAGAGCTGGAGCTGGAAGCGCGCCCTGGACGAGGTGCGCTGGCTGGCCGCCGGCCTGGCCTCGCTCGGCTTCGCGCCTGGCCACAACCTGGCCATCGTGGGCGACAACCGCCCGCACCTGTACCTGATGTTCCTGGCCGTGCAGTCGCTGCGCGGGGTGCCCGTGCCCATGTACCAGGACGCCGTGGCCGCCGAAATGGCCTTCGTGCTGCAGGACGCCGAAGTCAATTACGTGTTCGCCGAGAACCAGGAGCAGGTCGACAAGATGCTGGAGCTGCGCGCCAGCGTGCCGGGCCTGACCCACATCATCTACGACGACCCGCGCGGCATGCGCAACTACACCGATCCGGGCCTGATCAGCGTCGACGAGCTGATGGCCCTGGGTCGCAAGCACGATGAGCTGCACCCGCAGCTGTTCGAGCAGCGCGTGGCGCAGGGCCGGCCCGACGACGTGGCCGTCATCCTCTACACCTCCGGCACCACCGGGCGTCCGAAGGGCGTGTGCCAGACCCATGCCAGCTTCATCGGCGCGGCCCAGGGCGGCGTGCAGACCGACGGGCTGAGTGACAGCGACAACGTGCTGTCCTACCTGCCGCCGGCCTGGGTGGGCGACTTTCTGTTTTCCACCGCGCAATGGATGGTGGCGGGCTTCACCATCAACTGCCCGGAATCGGCCGAAACCGTGGCCATCGACATGCGCGAGATCGGCCCCACGTACTACTTCGCGCCGCCGCGCGTGTTCGAGGGCATGCTGACCTCGGTCTCCATTCGCATGGAGGACGCCGCCCGGTCCAAGCAGTGGCTGCACCACAAGTTCATGGCCGTGGCGCAGCGCGTCGGCGCCGACATCCTGGACGGCAAGCCCGTGCCCCTGGGCGACCGCCTGATGTACGGCCTGGGCAAGCTGCTGGTCTACGGCCCCTTGAAGAACGCCATGGGCCTGTCGCGCATCCGCGTGGCCTACACGGCGGGTGCGGCCATCGGGCCGGATCTGTTCAAGTTCTTCCGCTCCATCGGCGTCAACCTGAAGCAGTTGTACGGCCAGACCGAGACCTGCGCCTACGTGTGCATTCAGCAAAACGGCCACGTCAAGCTGAGCAGCGTGGGCCAGGCCGCGCCAGGCATTGAGCTGAAGATCGCCGACAACGGCGAGGTGCTGGTGCGTGGCGTGTCGGTGCTCAAGGAGTACTACAAGCGCCCCGACGCCACCGCCGAGGTGATGGACGCCGAGGGCTTCTTTCACACCGGCGACGCCGGCGTGCTGGACCACGACGGCCACCTGCGCATCATCGACCGCGCCAAGGACGTGGGCAAGATGGCCGGCGGCGCCATGTTCGCGCCCAACTACATCGAGAACAAGCTCAAGTTCTTCCCGCAGATCAAGGAAGCCGTGTGCTTTGGTCACGAGAAGGACAAGGTCTGCGCCTTCGTCAACATCGACTTCGAGGCCGTCGGCAACTGGGCCGAGCGCCAGGGCCTGCCCTACGCCGGCTACGTCGACCTGGCGGCCAAGCCCGAGGTGCTGAAGATGATGGCCGAATGCGTCGAGAAGGTGAACGCCGACCTGGCCAGTGAAGAGGGCATGGAAGACACGCAGGTGGCGCGCTTTCTGGTGCTGCACAAGGAGCTGGACCCGGACGACGACGAGCTGACCCGCACGCGCAAGGTGCGCCGCGGCTTCATCGCCGAGAAGTACGGCGTGCTGATCGAGGCGCTGTACGACGGCCGCACCGAGCAGTTCATCGAAACGGCGGTGAAATTCGAGGACGGGCGCACCGGCAAGGTCAGTGCCCAGTTGAAGATCCTCGAAGCCAAGACCTTCCCGCCCGTCAGGAGCGCCGCATGAACGCCGCGACGACCACAGAAAATGCCGCCGCCATGGCCGATTCGGCGCTGGCCGAGGCCCCATTGAGCACCAAGAGCATTGGCGAGGTGATTCTGGACGTCCAGAACATCAGCCTGCGCTTTGGCGGCGTCAAGGCCCTGACCGACATCAGTTTCGACGTGCGCGAGCACGAGATCCGCTCCATCATCGGTCCCAATGGTGCCGGCAAGAGCTCGATGCTCAACTGCATCAACGGGGTGTACACGCCCAGCGAAGGCTCGATCACCTTCCGCGGCAAGACCTTCAGCCACATGAACTCGCGCCAGGTGGCCGAGATGGGCGTGGCCCGTACCTTCCAGAACCTGGCCTTGTTCAAGGGCATGAGCGTGCTCGACAACATCATGTCCGGGCGCAACCTCAAGATCAAAAGCAACCTGTTTTTGCAGGCGCTGCGCTGGGGACCGGCCGAGCGCGAGGAAATCCGCCACCGCGAGTTCGTCGAACGCATCATCGACTTCCTGGAAATCCAGGCGCACCGCAAGACGCCCGTGGGCCAGTTGCCCTACGGCCTGCAAAAGCGCGTGGATTTGGGCCGCGCGCTGGCCATGGAGCCGCAGGTGCTGCTGCTGGACGAACCCATGGCCGGCATGAACGTCGAGGAAAAGCAGGACATGAGCCGCTTCATCCTGGACGTCAACGACGAGTTCGGCGCCACCATCGTGCTGATCGAGCACGACATGGGCGTGGTGATGGACATCTCGGACCGCGTGGTCGTGCTCGACTACGGCAGGAAGATCGGCGACGGCACGCCGGATGAAGTGCGCAACAACGAGGACGTGATCAGCGCGTACCTCGGCACCAGCCATTGAGGAGACACGGGACATGGCCTTTTTTCTCGAAACCCTCCTCGGCGGCCTGATGACGGGCATGCTGTATTCGCTGGTGGCGCTCGGCTTCGTGCTGATCTTCAAGGCCTCCGGCGTGTTCAACTTCGCGCAGGGCGCCATGGTGCTGTTCGCCGCCCTGGCGATGGCGCGTTTTTCCGAATGGATTCCCGGCTGGCTGGGCCTGGACAGCAAGGTGCTGGCCAACGTGCTGGCCTTCATCGTGGCCGGCGCGCTGATGTTCGTGGTGGCCTGGCTGATCGAGTTCCTGGTGCTGCGCCACCTGGTCAACCAGGAAGGCGCCACCTTGCTGATGGCCACCCTGGGCATCACCTACTTTCTGGAAGGCGTGGGCCAGTCGCTGTTCGGCAGCGACATCTACAAGATCGACATCGGCATGCCCAAGGACCCGATGTTCCTGCTGGAGGGCATGTTCCAGGGCGGCGTACTGGTCAACCAGGAAGACCTGATCGCCGCGCTGATCGCCGCCGGCCTGGTGGCGGGGCTGTCGCTGTTCTTCCAGAAGACCAAGACCGGACGCGCCCTGCGCGCGGTGGCCGATGACCACCAGGCCGCGCAGTCCATCGGCATTCCGCTCTCGCGCATCTGGGTCATCGTCTGGACGGTGGCCGGCGTGGTGGCCCTGGTGGCCGGGATGATCTGGGGCAGCAAGCTGGGCGTGCAGTTCTCGCTGACCACGGTGGCGCTGCGCGCGCTGCCGGTGGTGATCCTGGGGGGGCTGACCAGCGTGCCCGGCGCCATCATCGGCGGGCTGATCATCGGCGTGGGCGAGAAGCTGTCCGAGGTGTACCTCGGGCCCTTTGTCGGCGGTGGCATCGAGATCTGGTTTGCCTACGTGCTGGCGCTGGTGTTCCTGCTGTTCCGGCCGCAAGGCCTGTTCGGCGAAAAAATTATCGACCGTGTCTGATGCTACGTCTTTGATAGCTATTCAGGAAGTATCCACGCCGACAACGCACTAAAAGAGCAGGAAAACCATGTTTTACCGAGAAAACGGCCAGTTCAAGACCAGCTACCAAGCCGACCAGCAGATTTTCCCCATCGCGCAGGACCGCTGGGCGGTGCTGCTGCTGCTGGCCTTCGCGTTCCTGGTGGTGCCGTTTATTGCCAGCGAGTACCTGTTCTTTTCGATCCTGATCCCCTTCCTCATCATGGCGCTGGCCGCGCTGGGGGTGAATGTGCTGGTCGGCTACTGCGGTCAGATCACGCTGGGCTCGGGCGCCTTCATGGCCGTGGGTGCCTACGGCGCCTACAACTTCTTCGTGCGCTTTCCGGGCATGCCGCTGGTGCCGGCCGTCCTGTTGGGCGGGCTGTGCGCGACCGCGTTCGGCGTGCTGTTCGGCCTGCCCAGCCTGCGCGTCAAGGGCTTGTACCTGGCGGTGGCTACGCTGGCCGCGCAGTTCTTCTCGGACTGGATGTTCCTGCGTATCAAGTGGCTGACCAACGACTCGGCGTCGGGTTCGGTGTCGGTGGCCAACCTGCAGGTGTTCGGCCTGCCGATCCAGAGCCCGGAAGCCAAGTACCTGTTCTGCCTGGCCTTCCTGGTGGTCATGGCGCTGCTGGTCAAGAACCTGGTGCGCAGCGCCATCGGCCGCGAGTGGATGGCGATCCGCGACATGGACGTGGCCGCCGCCGTGATCGGCATCCGCCCGATGTACGCCAAGCTCACGGCCTTTGCCGTCAGCAGCTTCATCGTCGGCGTGGCCGGCGCGCTGTGGGCTTTTGTCTACCTGGGCGCCTGGGAGCCGAGCGCCTTCAACGTCGATCTGTCCTTCAAGCTGCTGTTCATGGTGATCATCGGCGGCCTGGGCTCGGTGATGGGCAGCATGTTCGGCGCCGCCTTCATCGTCGTGCTGCCGATCTTCCTGAACCAGTTCCTGCCCTGGCTGGGCGGCTTGTTCGGCATGAGCTTTTCCACCGCCACCGCCTCGCACGTTGAGTTGATGATCTTCGGCGCGCTGATCGTGTGGTTCCTGATCGTCGAGCCGCACGGCCTGGCCAAGCTGTGGTCGGTGGGCAAACAGAAGTTGCGTTTGTGGCCGTTCCCGCATTGAATATGGAACACCCCCCTGAGTCGCTGACGCGCCTTCCCCCCTCTCGTACCGGAGGGGGGACAACGCCGGTGGGCGGGCCTAGCCCTTCCACGGCGTTCGCTGGACTGGTCTGCTCCGCGACCGTTTGAGTTCTCGTTTTTCTCGTCGCTTCAACCACCAAAGGAGACTTGCATGAAGCTATCCCGTACCCTGATCGCCGCCGCCATCGTCGCGGCATCTTCGGTGGCCACCAGCGCCTTCGCGCAGGCCGAGCAGTTCTTTCCGCTGCTGTCGTACCGCACTGGGCCGTACGCGCCCAACGGCACGCCCTGGGCCAATGGCAAGCAGGATTACCTGAAAATGGTCAACGCGCGCGACGGCGGCATCAACGGCGTCAAGCTGACGTTCGAGGAATGCGAAACCGGCTACGCCACCGACCGCGGGGTGGAGTGCTACGAGCGCCTGAAGAGCCGCCCCGGCGTGGCGCTGTTTGATCCGCAGTCCACCGGGATCACCTTCGCGCTGACCGAGAAGGCGCCCAACGACAAGATTGCGCTGATGACGCTGGGCTACGGCCTGTCGGTGTCGCAGGACGGCATGGCCTTCAAGTGGAACTTTCCGCTCATGGGCAGCTACTGGACCGGCGCCGACATCCTGATCCAGGACATCGCCAAGTCGCTGGGCGGGGCCGACAAGCTCAAGGGCAAGAAGATCGCCCTGGTCTACCACGACAGCCCGTTCGGCAAGGAGCCGATCCCGCTGGTGCAAGAGCGCGCCAAGATGCACGGCTTTGATCTGACCCTGCTGCCCGTGACGGCGCCCGGCGTCGAGCAGAAAGCCACCTGGCTGCAGGTGCGTCAGCTGCGCCCTGATTACGTGATGCTGTGGGGCTGGGGCGTGATGAACTCCACCGCGCTGAAGGAAGCCCAGGCCACCGGCTACCCGCGCGAGAAGATGTACGGCGTGTGGTGGGCCGGCGCCGAGCCGGACGTGCGCGACGTGGGCGCGGGTGCCAAGGGCTACCACGCGCTGGCGCTGAACGGCTCGGGCATGCAGTCCAAGGTGATGCAGGACATCGTCAAGTTCGTGCACGACAAGGGTCAGGGCACGGGGCCGAAAGACGAGGTCGGTCAGGTGCTGTACACGCGCGGCGCCATCATCCAGATGCTCAGCATCGAGGCGGTGCGCAAGGCCCAGGAGCGCTTTGGCAAGGGCAAGGTCATGACCCCCGAGCAGGTGCGTTGGGGCCTGGAAAACCTCAGCCTCGACCAGAAGCGCCTGGATGCGCTGGGCTTCGGTGGCCTGATGCGGCCGCTGCAGACCACCTGCGCCGACCACATGGGTTCCACCTGGGCGCGTGTGCAGACCTGGGACGGCGCCAAGTGGAATATCGGCGAGACGTGGTACCAAGCCGACGAAGCCATCCTCAAGCCGATGGTCAAGAGCGGCGCCGCCAAGTACCTGGCCGACAAGAAGCTGCAACCGCGCGCCGCGGGCGACTGCAACTCTTGATCTCCCGCGGGCTTCACGCGCTTCGCGCTGTTGCGCCCCCTTTCCGGGGGCGCCCGCTGTGGCCGGGGTTTTCCCGGCCACAGCGGGCCTTGAATTTGTTCAGCCCCCTGGAGGCTTGTGGTCCATGAGCACTGACGCATCCGCCAAAACCATCCTCACCGTCAACGGCATCGAGGTCATCTACAACCACGTGATCCTGGTGCTCAAGGGCGTGTCGCTGACGGTGCCCGAAGGCGGCATCGTGGCCATCCTGGGCGGCAACGGGGCGGGCAAGACCACCACCTTGCGCGCCGTCTCCAACCTGCTCAAGGGCGAGCGCGGCGAGGTCACCAAGGGCTCCATCGAGTTGCGCGGCGAGCGCATCGAGAACCTGAGCCCGGCCGATCTGGTCAAGCGTGGCGTGGTGCAGGTGATGGAAGGGCGCCACTGCTTCGCGCACCTGACCATCGAGGAAAACCTGCTCACCGGCTCCTACACCCGCAAGGACAAGGCCGAGATCGCGCGCAACCTCGACAAGGTCTACACCTATTTTCCGCGCCTGAAAACGCGCCGAAGCTCGCAGGCGGCCTACACCTCCGGCGGCGAGCAGCAGATGTGCGCCATTGGCCGCGCGCTGATGTGCAACCCCAACATGGTGCTGCTGGACGAGCCCTCGATGGGCCTGGCGCCGCAGATCGTGGAAGAGGTGTTTAACATCGTCAAGGACTTGAACAGCAAGGAGAAAGTCACCTTCCTGCTGGCCGAGCAGAACACCAACATGGCCCTGAAGTACGCCGACTACGGCTACATCATGGAAAGCGGCCGCGTGGTGATGGACGGCCAGGCCAGCGACCTGGCCAGCAACGAGGACGTCAAGGAGTTCTACCTGGGCGTGGGCGGTGGCGAGCGCAAGAGCTTCAAGGACGTGAAGAGCTACAAGCGGCGCAAACGTTGGCTGGCCTGAGCCCATCGTCGGCGGCGGCGCGATGGGGTACGGGCATGACGGTTTTATGCTTTTTTGACGGAATGCCGGCATGGGCATTGCCAGAACAGCTATCAAAAAAATAGTAAATCGAGGCGACTGAGATGAGTGAATTCTTCGATGCCCTGGAAACGCGCGCACCGGCAGAGCGCGAAGCGGCGCTGATGGCGGCACTGCCCGGGCAGATCGCGCGGGCCCAGGCCGCCAGCGCCGCCATGGGCGAGATCCTGGCCGGGGTGGCCGCGTCGGCGATCGACTCGCGCGCCGCGCTGGCGCGCCTGCCGGTCACGCGCAAGGGCGAGTTGCTGGCGCGCCAGCAGGCCAGCCGCGCCGCCGGGCGCGATGCCTTTGGCGGCTTCTCGGCCCTGCGCTACGGCCCGGCCATGCCGCACCTGTTTGCCAGCCCCGGCCCCATCTACGAACCCGAGGGCACGGCGCGCGACTATTGGCGCGCCGCGCGCGCGCTGTACGCGGCTGGCTTTCGGGCCGGCGATTTGGCGCACAACGCCTTCAGCTACCACATGACGCCCGGCGCCTTCATCATGGAAAGCGGCGCGCACGCCATTGGCTGCACGGTGTTTCCCGCCGGCACCGGCCAGACCGAGCAGCAGCTGCAGGCCATCGCCGAGCTGAAACCCCAGGCCTACATCGGCACGCCCAGCTTTCTGCGCATCCTGCTCGAGAAGGCGCACGAGGCCGGCGGCGACATCGCCAGCTTCACCAAGGGCCTGGTCGGGGGCGAAGCCTTTCCGCCCAGCCTGCGCGACTGGTTCGCCGAGCGAGGCATGGCCGTCTACCAGAGCTACGCCACGGCGGACGTGGGCCTGATCGCCTACGAAACCGCCTCGCGCGAGGGCCTGGTGCTGGACGAGCAGGTCGTCGTCGAGATCGTGCGCCCCGGCACCGGGGACCCGGTGGCCGAGGGCGAGGTGGGCGAGGTGGTGGTCACCGTGCTGAACCCGGACTACCCGCTGGTGCGTTTTGGCACCGGCGATCTGTCGGCCGTGCTGCCCGGCACCTGCCCCACGGGCCGCACCAACACCCGCATCAAGGGCTGGCTGGGCCGCGCCGACCAGACCACCAAGATCCGCGGCATGTTCGTGCATCCCGGCCAGGTGGCCGAGATCGTCAAGCGCTTTCCTGAAATCGCGCGCGCGCGCCTGGTGGTCAGCGGCGAGATGGCCAACGACCAGCTGACGCTGCGCGTCGAGGCCCCCGCCGCGCCCGATCTTGGCGCACGCGTGGCCGAGGTGGTGCGCGATGTGACCAAGCTGCGCGGCGACGTCGAGGTGGTCGCGCCAGGCACCCTGCCCAACGACGGCAAGGTGATCGAGGACGCCCGCAGCTACAAATAAATGACCGAGATCCACTGCCGGGCTCGGGGTTTTCCCTTGATTTGCGCGAAAACCCTGGATTCAAGAGTGCACCGGCGGATGGTCAAGGGCGTTCTCTACGGATACGATTTGATGTTTCGAGACGTTTCACCTAAGGCAATAAAGGAGTTGAAGTACATGAACCTCACGCTCAGGCTGACAGTCGCCGCTGGCGCAAGCTTGCTGGCCCTTGGCGCGCACGCCCAGGCCTTTCCGGCTGGCAAGCCCATCAACATCGTCGTGCCCTTTTCCGCAGGCGGCCCCACCGACAAGGTGGCGCGCGATCTGGCCGAGGCGCTGCGCAAGCCGCTGGGCGGCGTGGCCGTCGTGATCGACAACGCGGCCGGCGCCGGCAGCACCATCGGCACGGCCAAGGCCTTCCGCGCGCAGCCCGACGGCTACACGCTGCTGGTCACCCACATCGGCATGGCCACCACGCCCGCGCTGTACCGCAGTCTGCCCTACAAGGTCGAGGACTTTGAGTACCTGGGCCTGATCAACGAAGTGCCCATGGTGGTGGTCGGCAAGCCCGCGCTGGCCGCCAACACCTGGAAGGAGTTGACCGACTGGATCGGCCAGAACAAGGGCAAGATCAACATGGCCAACGCCGGTCTGGGTTCGGCCTCGCACCTGTGCGGGCTGATGCTGCAGAACGCGCTCAAGACCGAGATGACCACCGTGCCGTACAAGGGCACGGCGCCCGCCATGACCGACCTGATGGGCGGCCAGGTCGACTTCATGTGCGACCAGACCACCAACACCACCAGCCAGGTCGAGGGCAAGAAGATCAAGGCCTACGCCGTGACCACGCCCAAGCGCCTGTCCATCCCGGCGGTCTACAAAGACCTGCCCACCCTGGAAGAGGCCGGCATGAAGGGCTTCAACGTGTCGATCTGGCACGGTCTGTACGCCCCCAAGGGCACGCCGCCTGCCGTGCTCAAGACGCTCAACGACGCGCTCAAGGTGGCCCTCAAGGACCCCGAGTTCGTGAAGAAGCAGGAGGGCCTGGGGGCCATCGTGGTCAACGACGCCCGCTCCAATCCGGCCGATCACAAGAAGTTCGTGCTGGCTGAAGTGGCCAAGTGGGGCCCGGTGATCAAGGCGGCCGGCCAGTACGCCGACTGACCGTTCTCCAGCATCCCACCGACGTGCCGCGCCGAAGCCAGGGGCTTCGCGCGGCCGTTTTTGCATCCGAGCCATGAACGTAGCCCTGCGCGTGGTCGATTCCATCACCGAACTGCGCCCGCACGACGCGGGGTGCATTGCCGTGAGCGGCTCGCACGGGGGCATCAGCTCGGCGCACTACGCCCAGGCGGCGCGGCCACTTATCGCGGTGTTCAACGACGCCGGGGTCGGCAAGGACCAGGCCGGCCTGGCCGCGCTGCCCTGGTTGCAGGGCCACGGCATCGCGGCCTGCACGGTGGCGCACACCAGCGCCCGCATCGGCGAGGCGCGCAGCACCCTCGACGAGGGTCTGGTGAGCCACTGCAACGCCCTGGCGCTGGCCCTGGGCCTGGCCCCCGGTCAGCGCTGCGCCGACTTCGTCCGGCGGCTGCGGACGCCGGCCCCTGTTTCATCACCCCCAGCACCCTCTCAAGGAGACTCTCATGCGTCGTGACCCATCCTTTCCACGCCGGTTGGCCTTGGCCGGCACGGCGCTGCTGGCGGCGCTGTGGGCCACCCCGGCGGCCTGGGCGCAGTCCGGCTGGCCGACCAAGCCGGTGAAGATCGTCGTGCCCTTCGCGGCCGGTGGCACCACCGACATCCTGGCGCGCGCGATCGCCCCGGAACTCTCCAAGGCCTTCGGCCAGCAGTTCATCGTCGACAACCGCGCCGGCGCGGGTGGCAACGTCGGTGCCGACATCGTGGGTCATTCGGCGCCCGACGGCTACACCTTGCTGATGGGCACCGTGGGCACGCACGGCATCAACCGCGCCCTGTACCCCAAACTGCCCTACGACCCGATCAAGGACTTCGTGCCCATCACCCTGGTGGCCGCCGTGCCGAACGTGATGGAGATGAACGCCGAGCGCGCCAAGCAGCTGGGCATCACCGACGTGCAGAGCTTCATCAAGTACGCCAAGGCCCATCCCGGCAAGCTGAACATGGCTTCCAGCGGCAACGGCACCTCGATCCACCTGGCCGGCGAGCTGTTCAAGTCCATGACCGGCGTGTTCATGACCCACGTGCCCTACCGCGGCTCGGGCCCGGCGCTGATGGACATGGTGGCCGGCAACATGGACGTGATGTTCGACAACCTGCCCTCGTCGATGCAGCAGATCAAAGGCGGCAAGCTGCTGCCGCTGGCGGTGACCAGCGCCAAGCGCTCGCGTGCCTTGCCCAACGTGCCGACGGTGGAGGAGGCGGGGGGCGCCGCGCTCAAGGGCTACGAAGCCAGCAGCTGGTTCGGCCTGCTGGCGCCGGCCGGCACGCCCGCCGACATCGTGACCCGCGTGCAGCAGGAAACCGCCAAGGCCCTGGCGTCCCCGGCCGTGAAGGAAAAACTCGAAGCCCAGGGCGCCGAGCCCGGCGGCATCACCTCGGCCGAGTTCGCCAAGATGATTGACGCCGAGCACCTCAAGTGGGCCAAGGTGGTGAAGGCGTCTGGGGCCAAGGTGGATTGATCGCACCCCCGCGGCGTTTGGCACGGCGGTGGCTCATGCGCCGCGCGCTACCGGAGAGGTGCCTCCGGGGGCCGCGGAGCAGACCATGCGAAAAGCCGCTGCGCCCGGCCGCCAGACGCGGCCGATTTGTCCCCCAGTGGGCGCGCGCCGCAGGCGTAACGGGGGCGTCCGTCTCCCACCCAAAGGCGTTCAAAAATACCAAACCGTTCGGGTTGAACCCTTCGATGGGCTCAGGGCAGATTTGTCGAAACGCTAAGCCGGGCTGCGACAAGCTCCGCCTGACCGGTTTTATAGCGGCATCACACCCCCCAGACCACGTCCTTGCCGGCGGCGGTGCTGCGCTCCAGCAGGTCGATGAACGGGGCCGCGCGCTGGCGCAGGGAAATCGGTTCGTCGACCGCCCGGCTCTGTTCTTCTTCCTTGCCGTTCTCGACCGAGGCGGCCTGGCCCTGACCTTGGGCCTCGCGCTGCTGGATGGCGGCCTGCAAGGCGGCGATGGCCGCCGGGGCTTGCGCGGCCGTGATGATGCCCTGGGCGCCCGGCGCCTTGCCGATGAGTTTGAGCAGCTCCTCCGCGCTGGGTTGCAGCATGATGACTTCGGCGGCGACCTGGGATTTGAACTTGTACAGCATCTGAATACCTCCAATGGACCTCGGCGCTGCCCATCGGGGGCACGCCGTCTGTCGGACTGACGACGCCGCTATTGTGCGCCGGAGCGCATCGCCCGGGCGCCGCAAGGGGCAGGCCCCGGCAAGCCAGGGCGGCCAACGCCGGAAACGACCGGGATTGGTGAAAACCCGATTGATGTTAAATAGTTGACACTTAAAATATTCAATCATGAAAATCGTCTGCATCGGCGGCGGCCCGGCCGGCCTGTACTTCGCGCTGCTCATGAAGCAGCACAACCCGGCCCACGACATCACGGTGGTCGAGCGCAACCAGCCTTACGACACCTTCGGCTGGGGCGTGGTGTTCTCCGACGCCACCATGGACCACATGCGCCAATGGGACACCGTCACCGCCGGTGAGATCCAGCAGGCCTTCAACCACTGGGACGACATCGAGCTGCATTTCAAGGACGAGGTGATTCGCTCCGGCGGCCACGGCTTCGTCGGCATCGGGCGCAAGAAATTGCTCAACATCCTGCAGGCGCGCTGCGAGCAGCTGGGTGTGAAACTGGTGTTCGAAACCGACGTCGATTCCGACGCCGAATTCCCCGACGCCGACCTGATCCTCGCCAGCGACGGGATCAACTCCAAGATTCGGACCCTGCACCAAGATCGGTTTCAGCCCGAGCTGATCGTGCGCCCCAACCGCTACATCTGGCTGGGCACGCACAAGCAGTACGACGCGTTCACCTTTTTGTTCGAAAAGACCGAGCACGGCTGGTTTCAGGCCCACATCTACAAATTCGACGAGAACACCACCACCTTCATCGTCGAGTGCCCCGAGCAGGTGTGGCTGGCGCACGGACTGGACAAGGCCGATCAGCAGCAGTCCATCGCCTTTTGCGAGCAGCTGTTCGCGGGCAACCTGCAGGGCGCCAAGCTGATGTCCAACGCGCGGCATCTGCGCGGTTCGGCCTGGCTGAACTTCACGCGGGTGAAGTGCGAGCACTGGTGGCTGAAGAACGCCCACGGCAGCCACGTGGTGCTGATGGGCGACGCGGTGCACACGGCGCACTTTGCCATCGGCTCGGGCACCAAGCTGGCGTTGGAGGACGCGATCGAGCTGACGCGCCTGTTCCAGGAGATGGGCGACGCGCCCGAGACGGTGGGCGAAGTGCTCACGCGCTACCAGGAACTGCGCAGCGTGGAAGCGCTCAAGCTGCAGAACGCGGCCTGGAACGCCATGGAGTGGTTCGAGGTGTGCGGCCAGCGCTACTGCGACACGCTGGAGCCGCCGCAGTTCATGTACAGCATGCTGACGCGCAGCCAGCGCATCAGCCACGAGAACCTGCGCCTGCGCGACGCCGCCTGGCTGGACGACTACGAGCGCTGGTTTGCCGGCGTCGGCGCCACCGCGCAGACCGGCGCGGTCGATACGCCACCGCCCATGCTCACGCCCTATACCGTACGCGGGCTTCGGCTGAAAAACCGCATCGTCGTGTCGCCCATGGCCCAGTACAAGGCGCGCGACGGCGTGGTCGGCGACTGGCACCTGGCGCACCTGGGCGCGCGCGCCGTGGGCGGCGCCGCCCTGGTGATGGTGGAGATGACTTCGCCCACCCTGGCCCAGGGCTACGACGGGCGCATCACCCCTGGCTGCCCGGCACTGGAAAACGACGCCCAGCAGGCGGCCTTTGCGCGCATCGTCGATTTCGTGCACCAGCAGAGCGACGCCAAGATCGGCCTGCAGCTGGGCCACAGCGGGGCTGGCAAGCCATGGACGAACCGCTGGCCAGCGGCAACTGGCCCTTGGTGGCCGCCAGCGCGCTGCCCTATGGCGCGCAGAACCAGACCCCCAGTGCGCTCACGCGGGCCGACATGGACGTGTTGCGCGACGCCTTTGTCGCCGCCACCCGCCGCGCCGACGCGGCCGGTTTCGACTGGCTGGAGCTGCACTGCGCGCACGGCTACCTGCTGTCGTCCTTCATCAGCCCGCTGACCAATGTGCGCGGCGACGACTACGGTGGCCCACTGGAAAAGCGCTGCCGCTACCCGCTGGAGGTGTTTGGCGCCATGCGCGCCGCCTGGCCGGCCGGCAAGCCCATGAGCGTGCGCCTCTCCGCGCACGACTGGGCGCCCGGCGGCATCACCCCGGCCGACGCGCTGGAGGTCGCCAGGCTGTTCAAGGCCGCCGGCTGCGACGTGATCGACGTGTCCTCGGGTCAAACCACGCGCGCCGCCCGCCCGGTCTACGGGCGCATGTACCAGACGCCGTTTGCCGACCGCATCCGCAACGAAGCCGGCATCGCCACCATGGCCGTGGGCGCCATCAGCGAGGCCGACCACGCCAACAGCATCATCGCCGCCGGCCGCGCCGACCTGTGCGCCGTGGGCCGCCCGCACCTGGCCAACCCGGCCTGGACCCTGCACGAGGCCGCCAAGCTGCACAGCCAGGCTGTGACCTGGCCGCTGCCTTACCTGAGCGGGCGCGACCAGCTGTACCGCGAAGTCGAGCGCCAGCAGGCTCAGCAGGCGTTGCTGGCAACGGCGCCATCGGCCGCGGCCGTGTAGGCCATGGACCTGGAAGCCCGCGCCCACGCCGAGCATCCCGACGAGCTGCGCCTGTGGCTGCGCCTGCTGACCTGCACCCAGCTCATCGAGCGGCAGATCCGCACCGACCTGCGCGAGCAGTGGAGCACCACCTTGCCGCGCTTCGACCTGATGGCGCAGCTGGAGCGCGCGCCCGAGGGCATGCGCATGAACGAGCTCTCGCGCCGCCTGATGGTGACCGGGGGCAATGTCACCGGCATCACCGACCAGTTGCAGTCGGAAGGCCTGGTCGAGCGCGCCGAGGTCGAGGGCGACCGGCGCGTGTACCTGGTGCGCCTGACGCCCAAGGGCCGGCGCCAGTTCAACGCCATGGCGCGTGCCCACGAGGCCTGGATCGTCGAAGCCTTTCAGGCCCTCGACGCACGCGAAATCGACACCTTGCACCGCCTGCTGGGCAAGGTGAAGGCACATTTTCAGGAACACGCATGAAGCACTACATCGGACCGTCCAACCCCATGCGGGCGCAGTACACGCCTCGCGCTGCGCACCAGGCGGCGCACTTTGCCTGGCACTGCGATGACGACGGCGTGGCCACCGTGACCCTGAACCGGCCCGAGCGCAAGAACCCGCTCACCTTCGACAGCTACGCCGAGCTGCGCGATCTGTTCCACGGCCTGCGTCAGGCCACCGACGTGAAGGTGGTGGTGCTGGCGGGCGAGGGTGGCAATTTCTGCTCGGGCGGCGACGTGCACGACATCATCGGCCCGTTGACCAAGATGACGATGCCGGAGCTGCTGGAGTTCACCCGCATGACGGGCGACCTGGTCAAGGCCATGCGCGGCTGCCCGCAGCCCATCGTCGGCGCCATCGACGGCGTGTGCGCCGGTGCCGGCGCCATGATGGCCCTGGCCTGCGACATGCGCTACGGCAGCGCCGCCACCAAGACCGCCTTTCTGTTCACCCGCGTCGGCCTGGCCGGCGCCGACATGGGCGCCTGCGCGCTGCTGCCGCGCGTGATCGGCCAGGGCCGGGCCAGCGAGCTGTTGTTCACCGGCCGCGCCATGACGGCCCAGGAAGGCCTGGCCTGGGGCTTCTTCAATGCCTTGCACGACAGCGCCGAGCTGCTGCCGAACGCCCTGGCCCTGGCGCGCGAGCTGGCCAGCGGCCCGGGTTTTGCCCAGGGCATGACCAAGACCATGCTCAGCCAGGAATGGGCCATGACCATCGAGCAGGCCATCGAGGCCGAGGCCCAGGCCCAGGCCATCTGCATGCAGACGCAGGACTTCCGCCGCGCCTACGAGGCCTTTGCCGCCAAGAAGAAACCTGTGTTTGGGGGCGACTGACATGAGTCTCGGTGTGATGCACCCTACGGGGCTGTCGCCTGCCACCGCGCACCTGGCGCTGCCGTTCTTCGACCCCGCGCACCGCGACATCGCCGCCCGCCTGCCCGACTGGGCCAACACGCAAGGCGTGGACGAATCGGACGACCGCGCCGCCTGCCGCGACTGGGTGCGGCGCCTGGGCGAGGGCGGCTGGCTGCGCTACTGCGTGGCGGCCGAGCACGGTGGCGCGCTGCCCGAGCTGGATTCGCGCGCCCTGGTGGTGCTGCGCGAAACCCTGGCGTTCTACTCGCCGCTGGCCGATTTCGCCTTCGCCATGCAGGGCCTGGGCAGCGGCGCCATCTCGCTGGCCGGCACGCCGGCGCAGCAAGCCGCCTACCTGCCGGCCGTGGCCAGCGGTGCCAAGATCGCCGCCTTCGCGCTGTCCGAGCCGGAAGCCGGTTCCGACGTGGTTGCTATGCAATTAATAGCTATTCAGGATGATTCCACGCCGGCTGACGGCCAAAAAGGCTCGAAATTCAGGTTGAACGGCCGGAAAACCTGGATCAGCAACGGCGGCCTGGCCGATTTCTACTGCGTGTTCGCCAAGACCGAGCCCGAGGCCGGCAGCCGCGGCATCAGCGCCTTCATCGTCGAGCGCGGCACGCCGGGCCTGGACGACAGCCGCGCCATCGCCGTGATGGCCCCGCACCCGCTGGCCGAGCTGGTGTTTGCCGATTGCCGCGTGTCGGCCAGCCAGCGCCTGGGCGACTGGAACGGTGGTTTCAAGCTGGCCATGCGCACGCTCGACATCTTCCGCGCCAGCGTGGCCGGTGCCGCGTTGGGCATGGCGCGTCGGGCCCTGGCCGAGGCCGTGCACCATGCGCGCGGGCGCCGCATGTTCGGCCGCACCTTGGCCGACTTTCAGCTCACCCAGGCCAAGCTGGGCGAGATGGCGGCGCTGATCGACGCCGGCGCGCTGCTCACCTACCGCGCGGCCTGGCTGCGCGACACCGCGCAAGGCAGCGAGCGCGAACGCTCGGCCGCCGCCGCCATGGCCAAGATGGTCGCCACCGAAAACGCCCAGCGCGTCATCGACATGGCGCTGCAAATGCACGGCGGCCTGGGCGTGAAGGTGGGCTGCAAGGTCGAAAGCCTGTACCGCGACATCCGCGCGCTGCGCATCTACGAGGGCGCCACCGAGGTGCAGCAGCTCATCATTGGGAAAACATGTTTATCTTCCCCCTGAGTCGCCTGCGGCGCCTTCCCCCCTCTCTCCTCGGGAGGGGGGACGACGCCAGTGGCCGGCGCAGGTCCGGCCACGGCGTTCGCTGGCCTGGCCTGCTCCGCGGCCTTTCGAAGTTCATCCAAATCCGGGAGACATAGGTATGACCGCACCCAGCGCCCAGACCGACCGCTTCGTGCACGACCGCCTGCCGCCACGGGAGCAATGGCCCGAGCTGCGCTACGACCTGCCGGAGCTGCTCATCCCCGATCAGATCAATCTGGTGGCGGAGCTGCTCGACGGCGCCGCCGCGCGCGGCTGGGCCGACCGCCCGCTGCTGCGCTCGCCGCAGACCGCCTTCACCTATGCGCAGGTGCGCGAGCGCGTCGACCGCATCGCCAATTACCTGATCCACGAGCTGAAGCTGGAGCCCGGCAACCGCGTGCTGCTGCGCGGCGGCAACTCCATCGGGCTGGCCTTGTGCTGGCTGGCGGTGGTCAAGGCCGGTCTGGTGGCCGTGGCCACCATGCCGCTGTTTCGTGCCACCGAGCTCGGCAAGGTGATCGACCGGGTGCAACCGGTGGTCGCCCTCTGCGACGCCCAACTGCTGGACGAGCTGGACAAGGCCAGCGCCCAGCATCCCGGCGTGCTGCGCCAGGTGCTGCGCTTTGGCGCCGCCGATGATCCGCAAGACCTGGGCGCCCTGGTGGCCCAGCAGCCCGGCCACTTCACGGCCTGCCCCACGGCGGCCGACGACATCGCGCTGCTGGCCTTCACCAGCGGCACCACCGGGCAGCCCAAGGTGGCGGTGCACAGCCACCGCGACGTGCTGGCCGCCTGCGCGGCCTGGCCGCGCCACGTGCTGCGGGCCACGCCGCAAGACGTGGTCACCGGTTCGCCGCCGCTGGCTTTCACCTTCGGCCTGGGCGGCTTGCTGCTGTTTCCCATGGCCGCGGGGGCCAGCATCTACTACCCCGACGGGCCGTACAAGCCCGAGACCATGGTGCGGCAGATGCGCACGGCCGGCGTCACCATCTGCTACACCGCGCCCACCTTCTACCGGCAGATGGCGCCGCACGCGAAGGCGATCGGCATCCCCAGCCTGCGCATCAGCGCCAGCGCCGGCGAGGCCCTGCCCGACGCCACGCGCCAGCTCTGGAAGGACGCCACCGGCATCGAGATGCTGGACGGCATCGGCGCCACCGAGATGTTCCACATCTTCATTTCCTCGGCCGGCGAGCAGGTGCGCCGCGGCGCCATCGGCCAGGTGGTGCCCGGCTACCAGGCCAAGGTGGTGGACGACGACGGGCTGGAAGTGCCGCGCGGCACCATCGGCAAGCTGGCCGTCATCGGCCCCACCGGCTGCCGCTACATGGACGACGAACGCCAGAGCAGCTACGTGCGGCACGGCTGGAACCACCCGGGCGATGCCTTCACGCAGGACGAGGATGGCTACTTTCATTACCAGGCGCGCGACGACGATATGATCATCACCGCCGGCTACAACGTCGGTGGCCCCGAGGTGGAAGACTGCCTGCTGACCCACCCGGCGGTGGCCGAATGTGGCGTGATCGGCAAGCCCGACGAGGCGCGCGGCATGCTCATCCAGGCCTTCGTGGTGCTGAAACCCGGTCAGACCGGCGACGCGGCCCTGGTCAAGGCCCTGCAGGAGCACGTCAAACAAGCCATCGCGCCCTACAAATACCCGCGCGAAATCGAATTCGTCACCGCGCTGCCGCGCACCGAGACCGGCAAGCTGCAGCGCTTCAAGCTGAGGCAGCTGGCATGAGAAAAGTGTTGCAACCCCCCGACTGGGCCGCGCCCAAGGGCTACGCCAACGGCATCCTGGCGCGCGGTGCCCTGCTCTTCGTTGGCGGCCAGATCGGCTGGAACGCCCAACAGCAGTTCGACAGCGACGACTTCATCGCCCAGTGCCGTCAGGCCTTGATCAACGTGGTGGCGGTGCTGCAAGCCGGCGGCGCCGGCCCCGAGCACATGGTGCGCATGACCTGGTACGTGGTCAGCCGGGACGAATACAACGCGCGCCTGAAGGAGCTGGGCGCGGTGTACCGCGAGGTGATTGGCCGCAACTTCCCGGCCATGACCTGCGTGGAAGTGTCGGCGCTGATGGAGGCGCGCGCCCAGATCGAGATCGAGGTGACGGCGGTGCTGCCGGACACCTGATTTGCTGCGTTTTTAATAGCTAAAAACTAAGATTTGACGCCGATATTCGGCGGTTTTCTTTGATTTTTCTCGGTTGGAGCCGAACCGCCGGGCGCCGAGGCCCGGGTCGGGTAGATCAGTTTTCGCGCAGCCGCTCGACCTTGCGCAGCAGTTCGCGCTCGTGGCGCTGCTCGGCTTCCCAGTCGTCGCGGATGGCGCGCACCAGGGCGATGGCCATCAGCACCACCACCGCCGAGAACGGCAGCGCGAACACGATGGTCGCCGTTTGCACCGACTTCAGTCCGCCCGCCAGCATCAGCGCGATGGCGATGCCCGCCACCAGCACGCCCCAGATCACCTTGCTGCGGTTGGGCGGCATCGGGTTGCCGTCGTGGCTCATGGTGGCCAGCACCAGCGTGGCCGAGTCGCCCGAGGTGACGAAGAACACCAGCACCAGCACCGTGGCCAGCACCGAGGTGATGGTGGCCAGTGGCAGCTGCTGCAGCAGCGCGAACAGCGCCAGTGAGGGGTCCTTGGAGGCCACGTCGGCCAGGTGCGCGCTCTGGAAGATCTCCATCGACAGTGCCGAACCGCCGAACACCGCGAACCACGCGAAACCCACCAGCGTCGGCGCGATCACCACACCGAGCAGGAACTCGCGGATGGTGCGCCCGCGCGACACGCGGGCGATGAACATGCCCACAAAGGGCGACCAGGCCAGCCACCAGGCCCAGTAGAAGATCGTCCAGCCACCGACCCAGCCGGATTCGCGGAACGGCGTCAGGCGCAGGCTCATGCGCGCGAACTCGGTCAGGTAATTGCCCAGCGCGGTGCTGAAGGTGTCCAGAATGGCCACCGTGGGACCGAAGGTGAACACCACCAGCGCCAATAGGCCCGCGGCGACCAGGTTGGTCTGCGACAGCCATTTCACGCCGCGCTCCACGCCGGTGACGGCCGAACCGATGAACAACACCGTCACCACCATGATGATGCCGACCTGCCACGCCGTGCCCTGGGGCATGCCGAACACCGTGTGCAAGCCGCTGTTGATCTGCGCGGCGCCGGTGCCGAGCGAGGCCGCCACGCCAAAGGCCGTGGCCACCACCGCCATGACGTTGAACACCGGCGAGAGCTTGCGCGCCCAGGCCCAGGGCAGGGTTTCGGTGGCCGAGCTGACCAGCGCCTTGCTGCCGCGCCGGAACTGGAAGTAGGCGATGGACAGCGCCACGATGCCGTAAATGGCCCAGGGGTGCAGACCCCAGTGGAAGAAGGCGTAGCGCATGGCGGCGTTGGCCGCCTCGGGCGTGTGCGGCGTGATGCCCGGCGGCGGCGCGCCGTAGTGCGACAGCGGCTCGGCCACGCCAAAGTAGACCAGGCCTATGCCCATGCCGGCGGCGAACAGCATGGCGAACCAGGCGGTGTTCGAGAACTCCGGCTCCTCGTCCGGCTGGCCCAGTTTCAGGTCGCCATAGCGGCTGAAGGCCAGCACCAGGGCCAGCACGACCAGACCCAGCACGATCCACAGGTAGAGCCAGCCAAAGCTGCGCGTGACCTCGGCCAGGGCGGCGTCGAACACCGTGCCCAGCGAGGCCGGCGCGAGCAGACCCCAGAGCACGATCAGGGCGATCACGCCCGCGGAAACCATCATTTGCATGGCGTTGAATTCCTCCGGATAAAGACACCTTACCCCCGGGCGCCTCGGCGCCATGGGAGTGGGGTACTGCTTTGAGTTAGGGATGCCGTGGGCGGCGGCGCTTCACCCGAAGGTTTGGCTCTCGGTGGTCGCCAGGACCAGGGCCGCGTCACCCAGGACCGACCGGGCCCTGGGGCGCTGGCTGGTGTGGCGAAGCCGGCTTGCGCGGCTTCTTATGCGAAATTCATTATAACAAAAATGAATTTCATGATTCAAAATAACAACGCCGGGACGGTGACGGGTCCGCCGGGCAGGGGATGTTGACGGAGGTTGGGCGGCGGATCAAGCGGCGCCGGTGGGCTGTCGCCGCCAGGAAGCTGTCCGGCCCGGCCCTACGCCGCCGCGCCTGTGCCGGGCCGGCGGCAGGGCCCGTGCCGATTCAGTGGACGGCCGCCTTGGCGTCGGCGACCCACTTGTCGAAGCGGGCCTGGTGCGCCCGGATCCAGCCGTTGACATGCTTTTCGATGTCCGCCGGCTTGTTGGCGCCGTCGTGCATGGCCTTGTTCTGGGCGTTGATGTCGGCCACCGGCAGCTTCATGCTCTGAAACAGCTTCTTGGCCGCGGGGTTCTTTTCGATGAACTGCTGGTTGGCCAGAATGCGCTGGGTGTTCACCACGAAGCCGTAATTCTGGCCATTGGGCAGCTTGGTGTCGGTGCCGGCGCGCGATCCTGGCAGCGCCGAAAACGGCACCTGCAGCCACACCACGTCCTGGCCCGGCTTCAGCACGTTGCTGACCCAGTACGGCGTCCAGGTGTAGTAGAAGATCGGCTGGCCCTGCTTGTGGCGCGCGATGGTGTCGGCGATCAGCGCCGAGTAGTTGCCCTGGACATGGCTCACGTGGTCGCGCAGCTGGTAGGCGTCCAGCTGGTGCTCGATCACTTTCTCGCAGCCCCAGCCCGGATTGCAGCCGGTCAGGTTGGCCTTGCCGTCGCCGTCGTTGTCGAACAGCTTGGCGATCTTCGGATCCTTCATCTGGTCGATGTGGGTGATCTTGTACTTGCTGGCCGTGGCCTTGTCGATCAGATAGCCTTGCAGCGCGCCGGTCGAATAGCTGTTGCCGCGCCACAGCTTGGCCGCGCCGCCGCTGTTCTTGAAATAGTCGTCGTGCAGCGGTTCCCAGTGATCGGCCATGAAGGTGGCGTCCCCGTTGGCGATGGCCAGGTGCGCGGCGGGGTAGTCGACTTCCTTGATCGGCTTGACGTCGTAACCCAGCTGTTGCAGCGCACGCGACACCAGCAGGGTCTGAAAGGTCTCTTCGGCGATGGTGCTCTGCACCGGCTGCACCACGATGCCCTTGCCGGGCAGATCGGCCGCCAGCGCCGGGGCCGCGCTGGCCGCGAGTGCCAGGCCGCCGGCCGCCAGCAGCGCGCGCAGGGGTGAGGTGGAAAATTTCATGAAGGCCTCCAGTTGGCGAGGGATCGGAAGACTGTGGGTCCGGCCGCGGCCAGGGCCCACGCGGAAAGAAGAGGTGCGGATCAGGCCGCGGCGGGGTCGGC
>Ga0209572_1001019_pt1 | contig 25582 bp, 21 predicted proteins | sample EBPBio232012_DNA_FD_185867 | JGI IMG/M metagenome (GOLD analysis project Ga0209572, IMG submission 185867) | Wastewater treatment Type I Accumulibacter community from EBPR Bioreactor in Madison, WI, USA - Reactor 1_1/23/2012_ DNA (SPAdes)... | ecosystem: Engineered > Bioreactor > EBPR >...
CTTGAGCGCGTGGGCTTCGCTTAGGAGCGGGAACTGTTGGAACCATTCCCGCATCCGGTCCATATCTCTCCCTGTCAGGTCGTGCTGCCGCTTGAGCAGCAGGAACCGCTCGTCCTTGGGTCGACGGCTGCCCTCTCCTAACCGCGATAAATCTTCCTTATCATTCGAGGTGATCGAGAGGGTCACGAACGATGGAATCTGGCTTCTTGAGTCCGTCCTCCAAAACCATAGGCCGAGGCGCGCGCATCGTGGACATGTACATAGCTAGTCGGGTGCACGGGGCCTAACAGGCGCTCAAAGCAGGCGAACACCTCGGCAAGGTACTCTGCCTTCTGCGCTTTGGTGTTGGTCTCATCCGTCACGATGATCTCCAGCGAGAAGCTTGAGACGCCAATCTCGCTCAGCGTCTTTCCTCCGATCAGCCAATCTTCAGGCCGGACATACGTGATGATCGTCGCGATCAGGCCCGCCTTCTTTCCTAGAATCCGGCTGGTTAGATCGCTCACCTGTGTAGATATCTTCGCGGTCAGCGCGGGAGACGAAGATGCAGAGACTTTGATGTTGATCAGAGGCATGAAGGAGCTCGTGTGAAGCCGAGAGGTTAGTTGATGGCGATGACCACTTTGCCGATGGGCCTTCCATGTTCCATGCGCGCAAACGCGGCAGCAGCTTCAGCAAAAGGAAAGATGGTGTCGATAACGGGCACGATGGCGTGTTCGTCGATGAAGCGGATAAGGGCTTGGGTCATTTTCTTGGAACCCACTACCACTCCGGTGAGTGACTTTCCGCCGATGAGTGAGAATGGATCGATGCTCAATGCAAATCCGCCAGCGACGCCACCGATGGTCACGACTTGGCCGCCGGGGCGCAGACTTCGCAGCGAGCGGGCAATCGTGCCAGCTCCACCGATGTCCATCACCAGATCTACGCCGCCGGTCGTGCGGAGCACCGTTTCACCCCAGTTGGGATCGGTGTTGTAGTTGATGGCAGCGTGTGCCCCCAATGCCACCATATGCTCGATGCCCTCTCCCCTCCCAGAGAGCACCGTGACGCGCAAGCCGGCTGCCAGCGCGAGCTGGACCGCCCATGTAGACACGCCGCCAGTGCCCTGAATCAGCACATGAGCACCGTCGGGCAGCGCGCCCAACTCAAACAACGCGTGCCAGGCAGTGACCCCTGCACAGGCGATCGTAGAAGCTTGCTCCCATGACAGAGTGCGTGGCGCGTGCACCAATGCGCTTTGATCTACCACCAGATGTGTCGTCAGCACACCGTCGATGTTGCCACCCAGCGACAGGGACAGCGCTTGCTCGCTGGCAAATCCGTCAGTCCACCGCGGAAAGAAGGTGGGGAGTACGGCATCACCGATGGAGAAGTCGGTGATCGCCGAACCTACAGCTACTACTTTTCCGGCAGCGTCCGACAAAGGGATGCGGGCTTCGCCGGCCCCCATCTGACCGTGAGCAACGAGTAAGTCACGGTAGTTGAGCGAGGCGGCCTTGACGGCCAGTAGCACCTGGTTCTCGCCCAAGGACGAGGGCGGAACCTCGATTCTGTGAAGGCTTTGTGGCCCCTGTCCACGGATGACGCGGTAGGCGTGCATGAGGCTCATTTGGCGAGTTTGGTGAGAGGTGACGATCGAGATGGCGCAATGGCACAACGCATTCTTTGATGACGCCATTAATGAACAATATGGGCCGGGTAGCCGATCAAGCTGAGTGCTTGCTTTATCAGCTCAAGCGGACGGCGGGTTTCGAGACTGATGCGACGTTGGTCCGGCATGAACTGCGCCCGCATCGAGGGGTCTACGCTCATCAGCGCACGTCGAATGGGTGCCACACATGCGCTGCAAGCCATGGCCGGGATATGTAGTCGATGCATGCGTTGCTGCTCCAACCAGCAGGGATAGCTAGCGTCAGGCTTCCCACTGTGGCAACGTCAATGCCCGTTCGTCGGACTCGCCAAATCGTCCAGAATCGGACATTCCGGGCGGTTGTCGCCATGGCATCGACTTGCTAGGTCGCGCAGCGTTCGCTGCATGGCCTGCATCTCGGTAATCTTGATCTGCAGATCGTCGATGTGGCCCTGGGCCAGTTTCTTGACCTGGGCGCTGGCTCGTCGGTCATCGCTCCACAAGCCTAAGAGCGATTGGATTTGTTTGATGGAAAATCCCAGGTTGCGGGCACGACGAATGAACCTAAGCCTGTGCACATCGGCATCGGTGTAAAGGCGATAGCCAGCAAAGGTGCGACTAGCCGGAGGGATCAGATCGATCCCTTCATAGTGGCGAATCATCTTGGCGCTGACCTCGCTGAGCGCGGCGGCCTCGCCAATGTTATGCAATCCGGCTTCGCGCGCGTCGGCCAGTTCGGGTCGCAGTGTCTTGGAGCTGCGTCTGGTTGCCATCATGCCTCTCCCACATCGATCTTGGTTGGCTGCCAACGGCGCAACAGCAGCGTGTTGGCAATCACGCTCACACTGGACAAGGCCATCGCTGCGCCGGCGATGACCGGATCAAGCAAGCCCAGGGCTGCCAGAGGAATCCCGACCACGTTGTAACCGAAGGCCCAGAACAGGTTCTGGTGGATCTTGCGGGTCGTGCGGCGGGAAATGTCGAGGGCATCGGCGATCAGACCCGGCTCAGCGCGCATTAGGGTAACCCCAGCAGCATGCATCGCCACATCGGTACCGGTTCCCATGGCCACCCCCAGGTTGGCGGCAGCCAGCGCTGGCGCATCGTTGACCCCGTCGCCGACCATGGCCACCGGTGCCGACAGAGCCAATTCTGCGACCAAGGCAGCCTTCTGCTCAGGCAATACATTGGCGCGCACCTCGTGGATGCCCAGTACCTTGGCCACCGAGGCGGCCGCGCCGGGGTTGTCGCCAGAAATCATGACGGTGCGTAGACCCAGCGTGTGCAGCCGTTGCACAGCTGCGGCTGCACCCAGACGCGGCGGATCCTCAAAGGCCAGAATGCCGAGCAACTGCGGATGATCGGTACCCTGCTCTGCCAGCCAGGACACCGTGTGGCCGGTCTGGCTGAGTAGGTCTGCCCGGGTCTGCAATGCCGTAAGCGCCACGCCATGCTCAAGCATCATGCGGGTGCTGCCCAGCAACAGGTTCCTGCCATCCACCGTGCCGGTGATGCCGCGGCCAGGCACCGCCTGCACGTCGCGTGCGAGCGGAATGGAGCGCTGGCCCATCACGCTCACTACGGCCTTGGCCAAGGGATGCTCGCTGCCTTGTTGCAGGGCCGCCGCCAACGGCAACAGATCGGCCGCGTGGCCACGGGTGGCAATTTCTTCGGTCAGTACCGGACGTCCTTGGGTCAACGTGCCTGTTTTGTCGAAGGCCACCACCTTGACGGTACGTGCCACTTCCAGCGCTTCGGCATCCTTGACCAGAATGCCCGCTCGGGCAGCCACGCCGGTGCCAGCCATGATCGCCGTTGGGGTCGCCAACCCCAGCGCACACGGGCATGCGATTACCAGTACCGCCACCGCGCTCAGGATCGCCTGGTTCCAATCACCCGTTCCCAGACCCCAGCCGAGCAGCGTGAGCAAAGCCAGGCCAATCACCACCGGCACGAAGATTGCGCTCACCCGATCCACGGTTCGCTGGATAGGTGCCTTCTTGGCCTGTGCATCCTCCACGAGGCGAATGATCCGAGACAAGGCGGTCTCGGCGCCGATGGCCAGTGTGCGCACCAGGATGCGGCCTTCGCCATTGATGGCCCCGCCGGTAACGCGATCGCCCTCCCCCCGCGCCACGGGCATGGATTCCCCGGTGATCAGGGACTCATCCACGTGCGTGCGGCCCTCCGCGATCACGCCATCCACCGGAATGCGCTCGCCTGGCCGCACACTGACGATGTCCGAAACGGCAACCTCGTGAATGGCAACCTCGCGCTCTTGCCCGTCCTGATACACGCGTGCGGTGGCTGGCCGCAGTGCTTGCAAGGCCCGGATCGCTTGCGTGGTCTGTTGCTTGGCGCGGGCCTCTAACCACTTGCCCAGCAGGATCAGCGTAATGATGACCGCTGAGGTCTCGAAGTACAGCGGGGCATCGCCGTGGTGTCCTGCATCATTGAACAAGTGATAGACACTCAGCCCATAACCGGCACTGGTCCCCAAAGCGACCAGCAGATCCATGTTGCCCGTGCCGGCGCGTAGGGCGTGCCATCCGGCGCGATAGAAGCGCGCACCGATCCAGAACTGCACCGGCGTTGCGAGCAAGAACTGCAGCCAGCCCGGTAGCATCCAGTGCTGACCTGCGACCCATCCCAGCATCGGGACGACCAATGGCAGGGACAGGGCCGCAGCGATCAGCAGTTTTAGGGTGTCACCACTGAGCGCCTGGCGCACCGACGCTGTATCGGCGTTGCCTGCCGGGGTCTGCGGTTCGATCGCGCGGTAGCCCGCTGCGCTGACCGCGGCTACCAGGGATGCGACCTCCACCAGTGACGTGGTCGCTATGCGCGCGCGCTCGGTGGCCAGATTGACCGACACCTCCATCACGCCCGGCACAGCGCGTAGCGCACGCTCTACCCGTGCCACACAGGAAGCGCAGGTCATCCCTTCGATGATCAGATCCCGCTCCTGGCTGGCAACCTCATAACCGGCTTGCTTCACCGCAGCGATCAATGCGGGCAACGCGGCCGCCGGCGCGCTGACCTCGGCCACTTCTGTTGCCAGATTGATCGACGCATCACTCACGCCGGCAACGGAGCGCAAGCTGCGCTCTACCCGGCCTACACACGAGGCGCATGTCATGCCGGCGACACTGAAGCGATGGGTGCCCGCAGGCGCCGGCCGCGGCGAGGTGAGCGTTATGTCCATGGAGTAGGAGCCAGTAAGAACGAGCAGGTAGCCTGAGCCTTCCCATGATGGGAAGGTCAACAGCGCACGGCGGACCAGCACTCAACTGGCCTGCCGTTTGACCTTCCCACCGTGGGAAGGCTCATCGTGACGCTGTCGGCAAACCGCCGATGCTTTTTGGAGGGTTGTCCATGAATCTCGTTGTTGAAGGTATGACCTGTGGCCACTGTGTCCGGACGGTCACCCAAGCCATTCAGGCCGTTGACCCCCACGCCCTGGTGGACGTCGATCTGAGCAGCGGCGTGGTCAAGATCGTGGGTCAGCTTGCCGTAGAACAGGCGGTGGAGGCTATCCAGCGGCAAGGCTATGTCATCGCCGCCGTGCTCCCTTCCGAGGCCGACACGCCTGCGGCCCCGACCGCATCCTCCTGCTGCGGCGGATGCCACCGCTGAGGCCACGCGAGGGCTTGATCCTGATCAATGCCAGTCGGCCCCAAGAGGGCTAGACTGGCAATTATGAGAGCTCGCACGTCCCCTGCCCTGATCCGCCCAGCGTCCGCAGGTGCTGCTTCGGGCGTGCGGGAGCTGTCATGGTGAAGCTGCTCAGGCGATGGCGGCGACCTCGTCCTCGTGCCCGGCTGGCATGGCTGGGACTGTGGGCGCTGCTCTTGCAGCAGCTGGCGCTGGTGGCCTACGCCTGTCCGCTGGAATCGGTGGAAGCCGGACAGGCGACCGTGATGGTCGGTTGCGAAGAGATGCCTGCGCCGGATCCCGATGCTCCGGCGTTGTGCGACCAGCATTGCCAACGCGATCACGTCGCCACGGCCGATGCGAAGGCCCCTCAAGTGCCTTACCAGCCGGCGCTGGCCGCCTTCGCGCTGGTGCAGGCTCTGTTGCCCCCGGTACACGCGCAGTTCTATCGGGATGTTCCGGTGTGCGTGTCCGATCCGCCTCCCCTGCAGCGCTTCTGTAGCCTGCTAATTTGAGCCCCCTCCTGGATTGACCCGTGCTCGTGCTGCATGCGTTGCAGCGCGCTCGTTGTCGTTTGTCCGGAGGTCTTATGGAGATGTCTTTCTTCTTGCGTGCAAATCGCAGGATCGCGTGTGTGTTCGTGTTTGCCCTGGCGCTCAGTGGTCCTGTGGTGGCAGCACCGCCAGCTATCCCGATCAGTTACACCGAAGCCCTACAACGGGCGCTTGCTAACGCCCCTACCCTGCAGGTGCGCCGATCCCAGATCGATGCCAGTACCGAAGAAGCTGCGCGTGCCGGCGCGCTGCCCGACCCACGTTTGAGCGTGGGGCTGGCGAACTGGCCCGTCAGCGGACCCGATGCCTTCAGCATGCGGGCCGATGAGATGACCACCCAGCAAGTCGGGCTGATGCAGGAGTTTCCTGCGCGTGCGAAACGACGTGCTGAGCAAGCGCTGGCGCAAGCGACGGTGACGCAAGCGCGCTCACTGTCGTTGGCCGAACAGCAGATGGTGACCCAGGCAGCTGCGCAGGCCTGGATCGAGCTGTGGAGTACCCAGCAAGCCGTAGATGCGTTGGAGGGTTTGCGCGAGCCGGCGCGCATCGCCGAGCGTGCGGCGCGTGCGCGGCTGGCAGGCGGCACGGCCGGGGCCAGCGACGTGCTTGCCGCCCAGGCCGCGCTACTGCAGTTGGATGATCGCCTCGAACAGATACGTGCGGAGCGCGCCGCGGCACGGGCCGGTCTGGCGCGATGGTTGGGTATCTCACCTGAAACGGTACGGGCCAGCGGTCCGGCCCCGGATTTCTCGCGGTTGCCACTTGAGCCCACCCAATTGCTGGCCAAGCTGGACCAACACGCGCCCCTACTGGGCTGGGAGGCGCGTCAGGACGTTGCCCAGGCCCAGGTGGATGCGGCGGTTGCCCAGACCCGCCCGGATTGGAGTGTGGAGCTCACCTACGGACGTCGCGAGCGCGCACCCGACGGCATGGCGCGCAGCGACATGCTCATGGTGGAAGTGGGTGTGGGCCTACCGCTGTTCCAGAAGAACCGCCAAGCACGAGGCATCGCGGCACGGCGGGCCGAGCTGGAGGCGGTGTCCGCAGAGCGCGATGAGGCCCGGCGCATCCAAGCCGAGTCGGTGCAACGCGCGATAGCGCGATGGCGCGGGTTAACCGGCCAGTTGGAGCGTCAGAACACGCAGAGCCTGCCTTTGGCGCGCGATCGCGCACGCACGGCGTTGGCCGCCTACGGCGCCGGTGCCGACCTGCAGCCGTGGCTGGAAGCGCGGCGCGATGAGATCGAATTGCAACTGGAGAACGCCCGTCTGCTGGGCGAACAGGGCCGTGCCTGGGCGGCACTGGCCTATCTGCTGCCCCATGAGGAGAACACGCCATGAGCCCGACCAAAACGCGTCTCACACAGCTCGCCGTGGCCCTCGGGTTGCTGGCGCTCGGCTTTGCCGGCGGCTACGCCTGGATGACTCGAACCTCTGATACCACCCCGCCCACCGGCACGAGCGGCGCAGATCAAGCACGGAAGGTGCTGTACTGGTACGACCCCATGGCGCCGGAGCAGCGATTCGACAAGCCGGGCAAATCTCCGTTCATGGATATGGAGTTGCTGCCCAAATACGCAGATGAGGCCATGGGGGGCGCAACGCAGATCGATCCGCGCCTGCAGCAGAACGTGGGCATACGCACTCAGGAAGTGACGGTAGAGTCACTAGGGACTGCCGTACGCGTGCCGGGCACACTGACGTGGGATCTGACCCAGGAAACCGTGGTCAGTGCGCGCATGGAAGGCTTGATCACCCACGTGCAGGTAAAGGCGCCGTTTACCGAGGTTCGTCGTGGTCAAGCGCTAGCCACCGTGCAGGCCCCGGCATGGAACGCTGCCATCGCCGAAGCACATGCCCTGAGCCAAGCTCAGTCCGCGGGCGCGCGTGAGCTACAGGGTGCGGCGCAACAACGGTTGCGTTCGTTGGGTGTTCCTTCTGGCGCCTCGGCCAGAAGTGGCGTCGTGCTTGGCGCAGACCACAGTGGTGTCGTGACCGAGATACTGGCACGCGAAGGGCAGACGGTGATGCCCGGTACGCCACTGTTCAAGATCAATGGGCTGGACACGCTGTGGCTGGAGGCCTCGGTGCCCCAGGCAGCGCTGGGCACCTTGCGGCCGGGGACCTCAGTGCAGGCCACGGTCAGTGCCTGGCCGGCAGAGCGCTTTGTCGGACAGATCCAGGCGTTGCTTCCCCAGGTCGACATGGCTAGTCGTACGCAGCGGGCGCGAATTGTGCTGCGCAACCCGCAGCGTCGGCTGGTGCCGGGCATGTTCGCCGAGGTTCTGGTGCAGCCCGATGCCGAGCAGGCCCTGCCAGTCGTTCCCACGGAGGCGCTGATCGCCACCGGGCGGGACAGCCGGGTCATCGTGCAGGATCCGGACGGGAGCTTCCGGCCGGTGCGGGTGAGTGTCGGACGTAGCGTGCAAGGGCGCACGCAGATCGTGGCAGGCCTGGCCGGTGGTGAACGCGTGGTCGTCTCGGGTCAGTTCCTGCTCGACTCTGAAGCCAGTCTCTCCGGTGCGTTGGAGCGCCTAGGCGCTGCACAACCGACAAGCGCATCAGGTGTGCACGAGCGCCATGACGCCGGGCACGACCCTCGCACTGTCGTGCCGTCACCGTCCAGACAGCCTGCGCCTGTCGCGCCAGGGACCTCCACCTCTACGCCGGCGCGCTGCCCGGTGCAGTACTGGTATGACCCGATGGTGCCGGAGAAGCATTTCGACAAGCCGGTCAAGTCACCGTTCATGGATATGCAGTTGGTACCTAAGTTCGGCCCCGCCGCAGCCGCTGATTGCCAGGCAAGCGACGTCATGTCCGAAGCGATGGAGAGCACACCATGATCGCGCGCCTGATCCATGCTTGCATCGCCAATCGCGTGCTGGTGCTGGTTGCCGCCGCGCTGCTGGCGGTGGTCGGTATCTGGTCGGTAAAGAACACGCCGCTGGATGCGCTGCCGGACCTGTCGGATACCCAGGTCATCATCCGCACGCAATGGGCGGGGCAAACCCCGCGCATCATCGAAGACCAAGTGACCTACCCGTTGGCCACCACGATGTTGTCCGTCCCGGGCGTGAAGGCGGTACGCGGCTTCTCCTTCTTCGGTGATTCGTTCGTCTACATCCTGTTTGACGATGCCACTGATCTTTACTGGGCGCGCTCTCGAGTGCTCGAGTACTTGAGTCAGGTACGCGATCGACTTCCGCCGAATGTGAATCCGGCGCTGGGTCCTGATGCGACAGGACTGGGCTGGATCTACCAGTACGCCTTGGTGGATCGGACCGGTCAACGTGATGTGGGGCAGCTGCGTGCGTTGCAGGACTGGTTTCTTCGTTATGAGCTAAAAACCGTGCCGGACGTGGCTGAAGTAGCCAGTGTGGGCGGTGCGGTGCGCGCCTGGCAGATCCAGCCCGATCCGCAGGCGTTGGCGGCCCGTGGACTGACGGTGGCCGAGCTCATCGAGGCGGTGGATGCGGCCAACGGCGCTACCGGGGGCTCGGTGATCGAACAAGGCGAAGCCGAACTGATGGTGCGCAGCGAAGGCTACCTGCGCACACAGGAGGCGTTCGAACAGGTGCCAGTAACCGGAAACGACGGCATCCCCGTCTTGCTCGGTGAGGTGGCCACGATCAGTCGGGGGCCGGTCTTCCGTCGTGGTATCGCAGAGTTGGATGGTCAAGGTGAGGTGGCCGGCGGCGTGATCGTCCTGCGCACCGGCAAGGATGCCTTGGGGGCCATCCGGAACGTCAAAGCGCGACTACAGGCGTTGCAATCCAGCTTGCCCGAGGGCGTGGAAGTGGTACCGGTGTACGACCGCTCCGAGCTGATCCAGGATGCGGTACGCAACCTCACCCACAAGCTTGGCGAAGAGTTCCTGGTCGTAGCGCTGGTATGCCTGCTGTTCCTGTGGCACCTACGCTCGGCGTTGGTGGCCGTCATCACCCTGCCCTTGGGTATCCTGGCGGCCTTCATCGTGATGCACGCCCAAGGGATCTCCGCAAACTTGCTGTCATTAGGCGGCATCGCCATCGCCATTGGTGCGATGGTCGATGCAGCGGTGGTGATGATCGAAAATGCACACAAGCACCTGGAGCACTGGCGGGAGGCGCACGGCCGGGAACCTCAGGGTGAGGAGCGCTGGCAGTTGATGGCCCGCTCGGCGGCCGAGGTTGGGCCGGCCCTGTTCGCCAGCTTGTTGGTCATCACCCTGTCCTTCGTGCCGGTCTTTGCCCTGCAGGCGCAGGAAGGGCGATTGTTCTCGCCCCTGGCCTACACCAAGACCTATGCGATGGCGGCCGCAGCAGGGTTGTCGGTGACCTTGATCCCCGTTCTGATGGGCTACCTGATCCGCGGCCGCATCCGCCCGGAACAGCAGAACCCCATCAATCGCATCCTGATCGCCGGATACCGGCCCATCCTGCTGTGGGTCCTCAAACATCCAGGTGTCACCTTACTGCTCAGCGGCCTGCTGCTGGTGCTCACGTTGATCCCCTTCAGCCGGCTGGGCAGTGAGTTCATGCCGCCCTTGGAAGAAGGCAGCCTGTTGTACATGCCCACGGCCCTGCCAGGCCTGTCCGCTGACAAGGCGCGCCAGTTGCTTCAGCTCTCGGGCCGGATGATCAAGACTGTACCGGAGGTCGAACACGTGTTCGGCAAGGCCGGCCGTGCCGAGAGTGCGACCGATCCGGCGCCTATCGAAATGTTTGAGACCACCGTGACCTTCAAGCCGCGGGATCAATGGCGCCCGGGCATGACCCCTCAGAAGCTACGCCAGGAGTTGGACGCAGCGGTCAAGATTCCCGGTCTGACCAACCTATGGGTCCCGCCCATTCGCAATCGCATCGACATGTTGGCCACCGGCATCAAAAGCCCGATTGGGATCAAAGTTTCCGGACCGGATGTGGAGCAGATCGAGCGCCTGAGCCAGCAGATCGAGCAGGTGGCCAAGACTGTGCCCGGCGTGAGTTCGGCACTGGCCGAACGCGTCACGGGTGGGCGCTATGTCGATGTACAGGTGCGCCCGGAAATCGCTGCACGTTACGGATTCACTCAAGGCCAACTCCAGCAACTGATTGCCACGGTCGTTGGCGGTGATCCAATCGGGGAAACGATCGAGGGGCGCGAACGCTATCCCATCGTCTTGCGCTACCCCCGTGACCAGCGTGACTCGTTGCAGGCCTTGCAGGATCTGCCGCTGATCGCGCCAGGCGGTGTGCAACTGACCTTGAGCCAGGTGGCGGAGCTGTCAATCAGCCCAGGCCCGCCGATGCTCAAGAGCGATAACGGCCGGTTGGTGGGCTACATCTACGTGGATGTGGCCGATCGCGACTTGGGATCGGTGGTCCAGGACCTGCAAGCCGCGGTGCAGACCCAGGTGAGTTTGCCTGCCGGCTATGGTGTGGCGTGGTCGGGGCAGTACGAGTATCTGCAACGGGCATTGGCACGCCTGCAATGGGTGGTGCCCGCGGCGTTGGCGATCATCTTCCTGGTCATCTGGATGGTGTTTCGCCGGCTTAGCGATGTATCCATCATCCTGCTCAGCTTGCCCTTGGCGTTGGTGGGCGGTTTCTGGTTGATCTGGGGGCTGGGCCATGCGATTTCGGTGGCCAGCATGATCGGATTCATCGCCCTGGGCGGCGTTGCGGCTGAGTTCGGCGTCATCATGCTGCTGTACCTGCGTCATGCCTGGGAGCAGCGCTTGGCCAGCGGTGCGCCGGAAGATGTGTCTACCCTGCAAGAGGCTATCTATGAAGGTGCCGTGCAGCGGGTACGCCCCAAGGCGATGACGGTGGCCGTCATCCTGGCCGGCTTGTTTCCGCTGTTCATCGGTGCCGGTGCCGGCTCGGAAGTCATGCAACGTATCGCCGCGCCGATGCTGGGTGGCATGCTCACCGCACCGGTGCTTTCCATGGTGGTTATTCCCGCAGCGTTCTATCTGGTGCGGCGACGTGGATTGCGCGCGGGCCGGGGCAACCAATGAGCGGCAGACTGAGCACTTGAGGTCCGTCCCCACAAAAAGACGCCAGTCATGGAAGAAGGCATGACTGGCGTCAAAGGGGGAGAGTACCGCCTACGTGCTTATCAGTGCCCGGCGTGCGGGGAAATCTCAAAGCTGGGACGAGTGAGAGGGAAAAGTCCGGTACACGCGGCCCGCCGGTACGTTCGGCCGGCGGGGCTGCTTCAGATCTTGAAGTCATCGAAAGCCACCTGGCTGTCGGGTACACCCAGCCGAGTCAGCAACTCGCGTGTGGCCTTAAGCATGGCCGGCGGTCCGCACAGGTAGAACTCGCAATCGGCCAAGGCCTGATGGGCCTTGAGCAGGCGGTCATGCGCTACCTCATGCACCAAGCCCCGCAATAGCGCATCGTTGTTCTGCGCTTCATCCGACAGTACCAGATGCCAGCTAAAGTTCTCGTGTTGCTGGGCCAGGCGCTCCATCTCCTCGATGTAGGGCGCTTCTTTGAGACTTCGGGCGCCATACCAGAAGTGGATTCGTTCACCGCCCTGCCCCGCCAACAGCGTCCGAATCATCGCGCGCAGCGGGGCCATGCCAGCGCCGCCGCCGATGAACACTTTCTCCCGTCCATGGGGCTTGAGCGCAAAGTCGCCGAAGGGGCCGCTGAAGCAGACCCGGTCCCCGGGCGAGAGCGTGTAGAGGTAGGTTGAGCCCCTGCCAGGAGGATGGCGCTTCTTGTCCGATCGTCCGGGACTGAAGCGGGCCAGCAAGGTCAGTCGCCCCTGTGCCTGATCGACAGGCAAGGCGAGCGAGTACGCCCGACGGACCGGTTCGCGGTTGACCAACTTCTCGGGCAGGTCCACGCCCGCCCACTCCTGATGGTGGTGCTCGGGCCTCACCAGCTTGTGGACCGGTACCTCGTAGTTGGGCACATGCACCTGCAAGTAAGCGCCAGGTTGATATTCCGGCCCGGGGTCCTCATCGGGCTTGAGCACGATCTCGCGCAGGAAAGGCGTCACCGCATTTACCTGCTCCACGGTGGCGCCATACTCGGTCCACAGGCTGGCCCCGCCAGCCACCTCGACATCGGTGTCTTCCGTCACAGCCAGGTTGCAGGCCAGGCGATAGCCCATCTTGACCTTGCTGGCCCCCAGGTGGGCGCGATCGGCCGCGGTGGCTTTGGGCGCCGCGCCGCGGAAGCGCACTTCGCACAGGCCGCAGCTCTGCCCTCCTCCGCAGTTGGACGGCAATTGCACGCCTTCGCGTGCCAGCGAGACGTAGACGTTGTCGCCTGCCGACGCCCGGACGGTACGCAGCCTTGTCCCATCCGGACCGAATACCGACAACTCGCGGGCCGGACGCCAGCGGCGCGGCACGAACTCGCTCCAATGGAAGCTGGCAAACAGCAGCCAGATGCCGGTCAGCGCCAACCACAGACCGCCGATTGCGGCGGTGATCACCAGCGGATTGTTGAAGTTCTTGCGCCCGGTGTAATCCATGATGTGCAGCATCCAGAACACATCGAACAGGCGCCAAGTCTTGTTGCGGTGGTAAAGCACCTCGCCCGTCTGGGCAGACAGGTACACCGTGGTGTCCTCGCCATCGTCGGTATCCACGCGCCACAGTCGGCCTTCGTGATCGCGTACCTCACCACTCCTCTCCAACAGGCGCGGCGCTTTCAACGTGCCAGGGCCGGTATAGGAGGCTTGCGCCAGCCGTGTGGCCCAGGCCGCGTCCAAGGCAATGGGTTGGCCGGACACGGCGTTGGCCAAGGTAATGCCCTGGGTATCGGCCAACTGATAGACCGGGGTATCCAGCAACCAGCCCGAACTGACGCGACTGATCTTCTTGTTTCTAGCCAGGAAGCTGGCCGGCGAGCGGGCATTGGTAGGCCACTCATGGGCCGCATGCTCGTGGGCCTGGAACTCATGGCCTTGCACCTGATCGTGATCCAGCCAGCTCATCATCACGCCACTGGCCATCCAAAGCAGCAACTGCAGGCCGATGATCAAGCCGACCCATTTGTGCAGCGTTCTCATCCAGGGCGTCATGCTGCGGCCCTCCTGCGAAAGCTGTAGAACAGCAACCATGCGCCACTGAGCACGAACACCAAGCCAACCGCCGAGGCCACGCGCAACAAGGTGTTGTTGACGTCCGAACGGGCTTCGTAATCCATGATGTGGAACATCCACAGGAAATCGAACCAGCGCCACAGGCTGTGCCGCCGCGCCAGCAACTCGCCGCTGTAGGGCGAGAAATACAGGGTGGTTTCACCGGCATCGGCGTAGTGCACCGCCCACATGGGAACCGGGCGGGTGGCCACTTCTTGCGGTGCCTGGGTGACCCACTCGACCCGAGCTACGGGTGCCTGGCCCTGATAGACATCTTTCGCCAAGGCGATCGCCATCTGCTGATCGCCCGGGGAGAGCACCTCACCTGTTGTGGCGTCCAGCAAGTACACCTGATCGCGGGCATGGATCTCGTAGACATCCCGCTCAAGCAATCGCTTGAGCTTGACCTGCGTCATGCCCGGGTAGCGCCGCTGCAGTTCCTCACCGGACAAGTGGGTGGGTGCCACCAGCGGCTGCTGATGGGCATGGGCCAAGTGATCGCCATGGATGATATCCAGGGAGATGACCGTCATGTACACGCCACTGATCATCCACAGCAGCGCTTGCACGCCGATGATCAGGCCAATCCATTTGTGGGCCTTGCGTGCCCAGAAAGCCGATTTCATAGTGATCTCGTTCGACAAGAGGACAACGCCTGCTCCCGTCACCAGGACGGGAGCAGGCCAAGCAGGTCTTACCAGTGGTAACCCACGCGGGCGTACCAACGACGACCCAGCAGGTCATATGTCATCGTGTCGGTATTGGCGTCGGTGTAGCTCTGGATGAACGGCGCTTTCTTGTCGTACAGGTTGTCGATGCCGAAGGACACATCGAAGGTCTTGCCCGGTGCGTACTTGAGCTGGACATTGTGGTAAGTCACGCTGGGGGCGTGATCGCCAATGTCGCCGGGGCTGGCATTGATGTCATCGGCCTTGCCAATGTACTGCAGGCTGTAGGAGCCGGACCACGCTTCGCGCTCCATCGTCAGCGAAGTCAATGCGCGCCAGTGGGTAAAGCTGCCACGGCCGCCGGTGATCTTGCCGGCGTACTCGATCACATCCGCCCCTGGGAACGGACGCACGTCGTACTGATCCAGATAGGACACATCCACGCTCAGAGTGGAGTCGAAGCCTGCCACTGCGAATTCATACAGGCCTCCCAGATCGATGCCGCGAACACGCTCGTTGGCCGCATTGACCGGCTGGGACGACAGGAAGTCCACTTCACCGGTGATCGGATTGCGGGTGAAGTTGTCATTGCCGCAGAACGGATGCGCCAGGCCCGGGGTGTTGTAGCAGATCGAGAGCTTGGTTGAGCCATCGATACGCTGGATCGCGTTGTCGATCTTGATGTTGAAGTAGTCCACCGTCAGCGTCAGTCCCGGCAGGAAGCTCGGGGTCCAGACCGCACCCACGGTCAGGGACTTGGCATCTTCCGGCTCCAGGTTAGGATTGCCGCCAGAGGTGGTGAGGATCGTGTTGCCCGGCTGCACGTAACCTGCCGGCACACCGTACGACTGGCAGTTTTGACGCACTACCGAATCAGCCGGCAAGCTACTCCAGCCGCTACAGGGATCGGTCGTGGTCAGGTTGCCTTCGGCCACGCCGCCAAACAACTCGGGGATGTTGGGGATGCGGAAAGCCGTGGCGTAGTTGGCGCGCACTTTCAAGGACGGCACGATCTGCCAATCCAGGCCTACCTTGTAGTTCACGTCTTCCCCGAACAGGTCGTAGTCGGAGTAGCGCACGGCGGCATTGAGCATCAGGCTCTCGGCGATCACGCTGTCCTGCAGCAGCGGCACGGCAAACTCGGCGAAGGCTTCCTTGGCCGTGTACTCACCGGCGATCGGATCCTGTTGGTTCGTGTTGGCGATGCCCAGCACCGTCAGCGGATCGGGATCACGCCAACCACGCTCCTTGCGGACCTCGATGCCCGAGGCAAAGCCCACCCAGCCGGCCGGCATCTCGAAGAGCTGGCCGCTGATGTTGGCCGTGAAGCTCTTCTGGTCGTTGCCGCCGTTGTCGCGCGTCCTGAAAAGGATGTAGTTGAGGACCTCGGGGGTCAGATCGCCGTAGCCGAGGTAGTCACCGCACGGAATCGCGGCACCGGGGGTGTTGCTGCACAGCGCGGTGTTGAGCGTGTCATCCACCCGGTCCAGATTGGCCACATTGGTCGAGCCATCCACACCGGTGTTGCGGCCCCAGTTCAGCGCGGCCGACCAGTCCCAGTTCATGCCGAGTTGGCCTTCGATGCCCGCGACCACGCGGAAGGTATTGGTTTCCTGGAAGAACTCGCGCGGACCGGCCTCTTCCAGACGGCGGCGCTGCAGCAGCAGGTCCTGTCCGGTCGGATTGGTCGGGTGACTGGCCGCAATGTTGATCGGGCGATAGACACCCAAGCTGCCGGGCGTGGCCAACTGGTCGGACTGGCGGTTGGTGAACATCAACTCGGTGAACACGCGCGTGGTTTCATTCACCGTGCTGTCGCCGAACAGGCTGAAGCTCAAACGCTTGATCGGATTGACGGCATTGAGATAGGGATTGCCGTTGTAGTTATGTTTGGCTGCCGAATACGGTTCATAGAAATCCCCGTCACCATTGGGATCCTGATTGAAGTTCACGCGCGAGCCGTCGGCTAGCAATGCGCGACCACCGATGGTGGCCGAGCTGCCCACACATTCTAGTTGCCCGTCGACCTCACCCAAGCCGCACGGTGCGCGTGAGGCCATGTTGACCGTGCCGGTCTCCGAGTAGTTGATGCCGGCCATCAACGAGCCGCGGTCTGACGTAATGCCCCAGGCGAAATCGAACGACTTTTCTTCGCCATCACTTTCGAAGGTCTGTCCATAACGCACTGCCGCCTCGGCACCGTCGTAGTTCTTCTTGGTGATGATGTTCACCACGCCCGCCACGGCATCGGCACCGTAGATGGCTGAGGCACCATCCTTGAGGACCTCGATCCGCTCGATCAGCGCTACCGGGATGATGTTCAGGTCCACCGAGCTGTTGGCACCGGTGCCACCATTGACCACACGACGACCATTGAGCAGAACCAGCGTGCGGTTAATGCCCAGGCCGCGCAGATTGACCTGAGTAGTGCCGTAGCCGTTCTCGGCCCAGTAGGCGTTGGACTGGCTGCCGGCAAAGCCGGCCGACGCCGGCAGGCGCTGCAGCAGCGTCTCCACCGAAGTGGCGCCGGAGCGCTCGATGGCTTCGGCATCAACCACGCTGACCGGACCAACACCGGAGAGCTGCAGTCGCTTGATGTGGCTGCCGGTGACCTGGACGGTGTCCAGCGTCTTGGCCGACTCGATCGTCGCGCCCTGTTCAGCCTGCTGAGCCAGAGCCACCGTAGAAAAACCGGCGCACAGAAGGGCACCGACGGATACCGCCAAAGGATTGCGCTTGAAGTACATGGGTTCTCTCTCCCCCGAAGGGCAATGCATGCGTATGACCCTGGTGCCCCAGACGTGGGGGCCTATGCGACATCAGGGCGTGCGTAGACGTCGCCAATCAATGGCGACCAAGCAGCATTAGCCGATGGGAGGTCGGAACAGCCGGGATACCTGTCGTCGCAGCGGCGGCAACTCAGGCGTAGGTAGGTAGGTGCTCGTCAGAGCGTGCTGGGCGGCAAAGATGACCGGCACACGCCCGGCGAAGAAGGTGAGCACACAGCTGCAGTCGCAGGAGGTGGTGCTGCAGTCGCACTGATGATCGTTCTGATCACCCTGCCCGGCTTGCTTGCCACCGGGAAGAATTTTGTTGCAATCGTTACTAATTTTGGCGCGTTCATTAACACGCGCACCGCCATGCACCGAGTGAGTGCCGTTCACTGTACCTGGCGGAGGAATGTGCCGCACGGTCATCCGCGTAGTGGCCTGCGCGCTCAGGATCCCATCCGCGCAGAGCACGAGGATCAGGAACATACGCAGTAGCACGCGAAGCGACGGCATGAGCGTGTGGCGAACCCGCAGGTTGTCTATACCACAGCAATAGCACGAGGAAATTCTTAGTGTCAACTGCTTGTGCAGCACAGCATCGAAAGTGGTTGGACTGGTTGTATAGACATGTAATGCTTGGGCCATGGACGAACCCAAGCCGCACTACCAGAAGCTCAAGCACTTCATCCTGCGTCACATCACCAACGGCGACTGGCCCGCGCGCAGTCGCGTCCCCAGCGAGAACGAACTGACGGCCAAGTTCGGCTTGTCTCGTATGACAGTGAATCGAGCGCTGCGCGAGTTGACCGATGCCGGCGTGCTGACCCGCGTGCAAGGTGTCGGTACGTTCGTCGCCGGACCCAAGGCCGAATCGGCGATGTTCGAGGTGCGCAACATTCGCGAAGAGATTCAGTCACGCGGCCAGACACACTCGGTCCAGGTGCTGATCTGCGAGACGGTCGAAGCGCGTTCCAGTGTGACGACCAACTTCGGCCTGACACCCGGCACGGAGCTGTTCCACAGCCGCTTGCTCCACCACAGCGATGACAAGCCAGTGCAGTTGGAGGATCGCTTCGTGCAACCCAGCGTGGCGCCGGACTACCTGGACATCGATTTCCACACCGAGATTCCGCACCAGTACCTGATGCGCGTTGCGCCGCTGGAGCGCGCCGAACATGTGATCGAAGCCGAGACGGCAAGCAAGCGTCTGGCCGCGCAACTGAAGATCAACGAAGGCGATCCGTTGCTGGTACTGACCCGACGTACGTGGTCGCGCGGACAGGTGGCCAGCTTCGTGCGGTTGATTCACCCGGCATCTCGTTACCGCTTTGTGGGCACCTTCCAGGTTGGCGCCCCCCTGACTCCCTGAGGATTTGATGGATACCTTGGAACGCTCCGCTTCCCCTGCGCGCACCGTGCGCGCTCCGATCGGCACCCAGCTGCACTGCAAGAGCTGGCTGACCGAAGCGGCCTACCGCATGATCCAGAACAATCTGGACCCCGATGTCGCCGAGCGCCCGGAAGACTTGGTGGTCTACGGCGGCATCGGTCGTGCTGCACGCGACTGGAAAAGCTTTGACCGCATCTTGGAAACGTTGCGATCGCTTGAGGATGACGAATCACTGCTAGTTCAATCCGGCAAGCCCGTCGGCGTGTTCCGCACGCACCCCGATGCGCCACGCGTGTTGATCGCCAACTCCAACCTCGTACCCCATTGGGCGACCTGGGAACACTTCAACGAGCTCGATAAGAAGGGCTTGATGATGTACGGCCAGATGACGGCCGGCAGTTGGATCTACATCGGCAGCCAAGGCATCGTCCAGGGCACGTACGAGACCTTCGTGGAGTTGGGGCGCCAGCACTACGCTGGCAACTGGACGAACAAATGGATCCTCACCGCGGGGTTGGGCGGCATGGGCGGCGCGCAGGCGTTGGCGGCGACCTTGGCCGGGGCCAGCAGCATCGTGATCGAGTGCCAGGAGTCTCGGATCGATTTTCGTATCCGCACGCGCTACGTCGATCACAAGGCCTACTCCATCGATGAAGCCTTGCAGATCATCGAACACAGCCCGACGCCGGTATCGGTGGGCTTGCTGGGTAATGCGGCCGAACTGCTGCCGCAGTTCGTCGCGCGCGCGCGCAATGGAGGTCCCCGCCCTCACGCCGTGACCGATCAGACCTCAGCGCACGACCTGATCAATGGCTACCTGCCCGCCGGATGGACACTCTCACAGTGGGAACAGGCCCGCAGCGGTGACGATGGCCAACGTCGCGAGCTGGCGCAGGCTGCCGCGGCCTCGTGTGCCACGCATGTGCGCGCGATGCTCGATTTCCACGCCATGGGCGTGCCCACGATCGATTACGGCAATAACATCCGCCAGGTGGCGCTGGATCAGGGCGTGGACAATGCCTTTGCCTTCCCCGGATTCGTGCCCGCCTGTATCCGTCCGCTGTTCTGCCGCGGCATGGGCCCGTTCCGATGGGTGGCTTTGAGCGGGGATCCCGAAGACATCTACAAGACCGATGCCAAGGTCAAAGAACTGTTTCCCGACAACACGCATCTTCACCACTGGCTGGACCAGGCCCGTGAGCGCATCGCCTTCCAAGGTTTGCCTGCACGGATCTGTTGGCTTGGGTTGGGCGAGCGCCACAAGGCCGCGCTGGCCTTCAACGAAATGGTGCGCACCGGCGAGCTCAAGGCACCGATCGTCATCGGACGCGATCACCTGGACTGCGGTTCGGTCGCCAGCCCCAACCGTGAAACCGAAGGCATGCGCGATGGCTCCGATGCGGTCTCGGACTGGCCGCTGCTCAACGCGCTGCTAGCCACCAGTGGCGGTGCCACCTGGGTGAGCCTGCATCATGGCGGCGGCGTCGGCATGGGCTTCTCGCAACACTCAGGCGTGGTCATCGTCTGCGATGGCACCGAGCAAGCCGACCGCCGGTTGGCGCGTGTGCTGTGGAACGACCCGGCCACGGGCGTGATGCGCCACGCCGATGCGGGCTACGAGCAAGCACTGGCCTGTGCCCGAGAGCATGGCCTGACCCTGCCGGCCATTTTGGAGTGAATCGCATGCTCACCCTGACACCGGGCCAGTTGTCGTTGGCCCAGCTGCGGCAGATCGCGCAAGGGGCTGATCCCATCGCCCTGGACGCAGATTGCTGGGACAACGTCCGCGCCTCTTCGCAGGCCGTGCAGGCCATCGTGGCCGCTGGCGAGCCGGCCTACGACATCAACACCGGCTTCGGCAAACTGGCCAAGGTCCACATCCCACGCGAGCAACTGGAACAGTTGCAGACCAATCTGGTGCGCTCGCACGCCGTGGGCATGGGGTCATTGCTCGACGATGCCTGCGTGCGCCTGATCTTCGCCACCAAGATCGCTTCTCTGGCGCGTGGCTACTCGGGTGTGCGCGAGCAGACGCTGACCACCCTGATCGCGATCTACAACGCCCGAATCTGGCCCTGTATTCCCGCCCAGGGTTCGGTCGGTGCATCCGGTGATCTGGCCCCCTTAGCGCATCTGACCTTGGCGGCTATGGGCGAAGGCCAAGTACGCGTCAACGGGCAGATCCTGTCGGCCAGCCAGGCCCTGCAAGACGCCGGGATCGCTCCTATCCGACTGGCGGCCAAGGAAGGGCTGGCATTGCTCAATGGCACCCAAGTGTCCACGGGCATTGCGCTCATGGCGCTGTTTGCCGCCGAACAAGTCTATGCGGCTGCCGTGCTAACGGGCGCGATGAGCGTGGATGCGGCGTGCGGCTCCGATGCCCCTTTCGATCCGCGTATCCATGCCGTGCGTGGCCAGCCCGGCCAGATAGCGGTGGCCGCTCACTACCAGCGACTGTTGGCCGGCAGTGCCATTCGCCAATCGCACCTCCGCAACGACACTCGCGTGCAAGACCCTTACAGCCTTCGGTGTCAGCCTCAGGTCATGGGCGCGGTGCGCGATGTCATGCAGCACGCCGCCCACGTGCTGCTGACCGAAGCCAACGCAGTCTCCGACAATCCGTTGGTATTCACCGACACCGGCGAAGTGATCTCCGGTGGTAACTTCCACGCCGAACCGGTGGCCTTTGCCGCGGACCAGCTGACGATGGCGGTGTCCGAGATTGGCGCGCTGTCGGAACGGCGCATTGGACCGGCCAGCCTTTCGTAGACATCCGGTTGCCATAATTGATGGCAATGACCGAGGTGTTTATGGGCAACAGCAAGCAGTACACGGATGAGTTCCGGGCAGAGGCGGTGAAGCAGGTGATCGAGCGTGGCTTCACGGTGGTGGACGTCGCCTCCCGGATCGGTATTCCCAAGCACACGCTCTATGGATGGGTGCAGGCCGCCAGGAAGGCGACACCGGCATCCGGTGCTGCAGCAGCGCCGACCGACTCAGCCGAGATCCGCCGGCTCAAGGCCGAGCTGCGGCGGGTGACCGAGGAGCGCGACATCCTAAAAAAAGCCGCGGTGAGTTCAACCCGTCAATGCAACATGATCAACAGTTGCACTGATAGGAGCGAACGATATGGCAAGGATGGGACGGCCCGGCATGTCTCGAGCCCAGAAGCGAGATCTATGGCGACGATGGAAGGGCGGCCAGTCGCTCAGCGACATTGCCCGCTTCTTTGACAAGAATCCGGGTTCGATTTTCGGGGTTCTGGCCGCGCAAGGCGGGATCGCGCCGAGGGAACGTCGCCGATCCGCCCGGTCGCTGAGCTTAATGGACCGCGAAGAGATATCTCGATGCCTAGCTTCTGGCCAGTCGTTTCGCCAGATTGCGCTCAGCCTAGGGCGGCCTACCTCGACGATTAGCCGGGAAGTGGCACGGCATGGTGGCCGTGACCGATATCGGGCCGCACATGCCGATGAGGCCGCTTGGGAGGCAGCCCGGAGGCCACAGTCTTGCCGGTTGGCCGATAACCCTCGTCTGCGCTGGTTGGTGGCTTGCAAGCTGGGCCAGCAGTGGTCGCCGGAACAGATCGCCGGCTGGCTTAAGCTGAGGTTCCCGCTCAACCAGGCACTGCAGGTGTCGCACGAAACGATCTACCGGAGCTTGTTCATCCAGGCGCGCGGCCTGCTCAAGAAGGAACTCCTGGCGCACCTGCGCACGCGTCGCCGTATGCGCCACTCAAAGCTGGCCACCGCGACGCCTCGCGGCGGGATTATCGACGCGGTATCGATTCGGGAGCGTCCGGCGGAGGTCGAAGATCGCGCCGTGCCAGGGCATTGGGAGGGTGATCTGATCACGGGCAGCAACAATTCCCACATCGCGACGCTTGTGGAACGGCACTCGCGCTTCGTGATGCTGGTGAAAGTGAAGGGTAAGGACACCAGCAGCGTCGTCTCGGCGCTGAGCCGGCAAGTGAAAACACTGCCAACCGCGCTGCGAAAATCGCTGACGTGGGATCGAGGCGGTGAGATGGCCAGCCACAAGAACTTCACCGTGGCGACCGACACGCAGGTCTACTTCTGCGATCCGCAAAGCCCTTGGCAGCGCGGTTCGAACGAAAACACCAATGGCCTTCTGCGGCAGTACTTCCCCGACGGCACGGATCTATCCCGCCATTCGCAGGCATTCTTGAACAAGATCGCCAGACGTCTCAACGAAAGACCTCGTAAGACCTTGGGCTTCCAGACGCCAGCCGCTAAGCTGAGCCAAGCCGTTGCGTCGACGGGTTGAACTCACCGCCGCGTACTTTGCCAAGGGGTAAGGGCGAAGTACGCGTTCATGCGTGCGCACGTCCGCGAGTTCCGTCTGGTGGCGATGTGCCGGGTGCTGGGCGTGCAGCGCAGCGGCTACTACGCCTGGCTGCGCCATGGCGCCAGCGCTCGCGAGCGCGAGGATCAGCGTCTGCTGGGACTGATCAAGCATCACTGGCTGGCCAGCGGCACGGTGTACGGCTACCGCAAGATCACCCTGGACCTGCGCGAGGCCGGCGAGCGCTGCAGCCGGCACCGCGTCCTTAGGCTGATGAAGGCAGAAGGCCTGCGTGCGCAGGTCGGGTATGGCCGCAAGCCGCGCCATCGCGGCGGCCCCGTGGGCCTGGTGACCAATGTGCTCAACCGGGACTTCACGCCAGAGGCCCCGAACAAGGTCTGGGTCACGGACATCACCTACATCCGCACTTACGAGGGTTGGCTGTTCCTGGCGGCAGTGATGGACCTGTATTCGCGCCAGATCGTGGGCTGGGCGACGGCGCCGACGATGACCAGCGATCTGGTGCTGCAGGCGCTGGTGGCGGCGGCTTGGCGGCGCAAGCCGGGCCCAGGCGTGCTGGTGCATTCGGATCAGGGCTGTCAGTTCACCAGCAGCGATTGGCAGTCGTTCCTGAAAGCGCACCGGATGGTGCCGAGCATGAGTCGTCGCGGGAACTGCCACGACAATGCCGTGGCCGAGAGTTTTTTCAGCGTCTTGAAGAAAGAGCGGATCAAGCGGCGGATCTACCCGACACGCGCCATGGCGGCATCGGACGTGTTCGACTACATCGAGATGTTCTACAACCCGATCCGCCGGCATGGTTCCGCTGGCGGACTGTCACCGGTAGAGTTTGAAAGGCGCTACGCGCAGAGCGGCGACTGAGTGTCTACAGAACTCTGGCCGGTCCAGTCCGGCCAGGGGCACCACCCCTTAAATTTGAGGTTGCTCAAGGCGGCCTGATGACCTATCTGTTCCTCGACACTGAATGGGCGGACCCGATCGGCTCCGAGCTAGTGAGTTTGGCGCTCATCACTGAAGACGGAATCCACCGGTTCTACGCTGAGCGCGATCCCTTGCCCGAGGTGGCCACCGACTTCGTGCGATCGGTTGTCTATCCCCTGCTCGAACGTGGCAGATGGCGTATGACCGATCAGGCAATGACGACCGGCCTGCGCGCCTTCTTGGGCGCCATCCCCGAGCCGATGGTGGTGGCTGACTATCCTAACGACTTGGCCCTCTTACAGTACGTGATCGCTGGGTTCGACCTTTCGGACGATCAGGCAGCGGCGTGTGGGCCGGTTCCCAAGCCCGTCATGACGCGAAGGGTTCTACCCCGTCTCCACGGACTGTTGGGTTAAGAGTCTAAAGGCCTGATCCTTGGCGTCGAGCCTTCGCTGGATGAGCGGATTATGGAACCGCTCGATGTAGTCGAACACATCGCTCCTAGCCTCTGCCAAGGTCAGGTAGCGCCGGCGGTGAACCCGTTCGCGCTTGAGCTTGCCGAAGAAGCCTTCAGCCGCCGCGTTGTCCCCACAGTGACCGACGTCGCTCATGCTGCTGATGATGTGGTGGTCCTTCAGGAACTGCTGGTACTCGGCACTGGTGAACTGCGTACCGCGGTCGGAGTGAAGGATCACCGAGCTGCGATCCGATCGCTGCCAGCTCGCCATCATCACCGACCTCAGCACCAAGTGCCGATCCTGCACCGGTGCCATCGACCAGCCGACGACCTTGCCGGAGTACAAGTCGAGCACCGCGCACAGATACAGCCAACCTTCCCCTGTGCGGATGTAGGTGATGTCCACGACCCACTTGGTGTTGGGCTCGTTGGCGGTGAAGTCGCGGGCCAGATGGTTGCGCACGAAGGCCGGGCGCACACCCGAGCGCTTGTGTCGCCATCGCCGCTTCTGCGGTACGCCCGACAGGTCGGCGTCCGCCATGAGCCGGGCAATCCGGTTGAGGCTGGCCGTCTCGCCCTCGTAGCCCAGCACTTCGTGCATGCGCGGTGCGCCCATCACGCCGTCGCTGGCCGCATGATGCTCGCGGATCTTCACAAGCAACCGGGCGTTGTCTTGATCGCGGGCACTGGGTGAACGCGACGCCCAGCCGTGGAAACCGCTGGGCGAGACCTTCAGGCAACGACACATGAGGCGGATCGGGTACTGGTCGCGGTGGCGTCGGATCGCCTCGTACCTCAAGACGATTCCTTGGCGAAGAACGCCGCCGCATCGCGCAAAAAATCCCGCTCCTTCTTCACCCGCGCCAGCTCGAGCTTGAGCGCGAGCAATTCCTGATCGCGGGCCACGCCATTACCCGGGAACGCCTTCTTGCCGCCTGTCTCAAGATCACGGCGCCATCGGTGGATCTGGTTAGCACGGATGCCCAAGTCCCGGGCGATCTGCGATACGTTCGCGCCTGGCAAGCGGGTTAGGCCGACAGCCTCGCGCTTGAACTCCTCGCTGTAACGCTTTCTCTGCTGCATGACACTCCTCCTGCCCCATCATGGGGCTTAACTGAAGTGTCCGTGTTAGCGGGGTAGAACCC
>Ga0209572_1001026_pt1 | contig 25422 bp, 18 predicted proteins | sample EBPBio232012_DNA_FD_185867 | JGI IMG/M metagenome (GOLD analysis project Ga0209572, IMG submission 185867) | Wastewater treatment Type I Accumulibacter community from EBPR Bioreactor in Madison, WI, USA - Reactor 1_1/23/2012_ DNA (SPAdes)... | ecosystem: Engineered > Bioreactor > EBPR >...
AAGAAACTTATGAGGTGAAAAAAATATAGCATCCAAATAACTTTCTGAATCTTCTGGATGCATATTGATTTCAACATAAGGTCCAGAGCAAGCAAAATCTACAAAACAGACACCATTATTCTGATGCATAACCTTTGCAACTTCATGATAAGGCGTTTTAATTCCGGTAACATTTGAGCAAGAAGTTATTGAAGCAATTTTGAAATTTCTGTCTTTATATTTATCCAAAAGAAGTTTCAAATTTTCAATTGAAAACAATCCATCTTCGTTGGCAGGAATAATTTCAACATCAGCAATGGTTTCCAACCATGAAGTTTGGTTAGAATGATGCTCCATATGAGAAATAAAAACTATAGGTTTCAATTCTTTTGGAATTGTAGTGAATTCTCTAATATTCTCTGGAAGTTTTAAACCCAAAATACGTTGAAACTTGTTCACAACACCAGTCATTCCTGTGCCAGTATTGATTAGAATATCATTATCCGTAGCATTAACATGATGTTTGATGATGTTTTTAGCTTCATGATACGCCATCGTCATTGCTGTACCAGAAATTGTAGTTTCTGTATGTGTATTGGCAACAAAAGGACCAAAATCATTCATCAGCTTTTCTTCGATAGGTCGATATAATCTTCCGCTTGCTGTCCAATCAGTGTAAATAATTTTCTTCTTACCAAAAGCAGATTCAAACTCTTGATCAATTCCGATGATATTATCTCGAAACTGTTGAAAATAAAGTTCTAAAGCTGTTGTAGTTTCCGTTGAAATCATTGCGTTTAATTTGTGTTCAAATATACGGATTTTTGACAATTAATTAGCAAACTAAAAAATGATGAAACTAGTTGTTTTTCAATTTGATATCATTTAAAATCCATTCCATTTCTGGATCTTTATTTTCAATTTTATCTTTCAATGTTGGAATAATTTCTTGGTCTGGAAAAATACCTCTACCAAAAACAGTAGTCTTGTTTGTGGTTCCAATATCCATAAGACCAACTCTAAGGTATAAATTTGAATTGGGTAGCTTCAAAACTGGCAATAATCCAGCAACAGTAGAATTGAAAGCACCTCCTGTTTCTTCACCAACAAAAGTAATATCCTTGTTTTCTTTCAAGGCAGCAGAAACCAAACAAGCCGCAGAAAAGCTATTTCCATTAATCAAAACATAAATCTTACCCGAAAAAAAATTGTTTTTATTTTGCTGTTTTTTAGAACCAACCAATGAATAAGTATAAGTTCCATCATTATTTTTCTTAGTTCTCAAAGAAGAAAACGCCATATAAAATGGGTATCCAATTGCCGCAAATGGATAAGTAATTTTTGGGATTTTATCAAACATTCCCAATTTCCACAAACTTGTTTTAGAAACTACTTGAGCGGGTTCTAACATTTGAAAATCTTTATTTGTTAAATAGGAATATAAATCGACAGCATCAGCAACTCTTCCTCCAGGATTATTTCTTAAATCTAAAACTAAAGTTTTTACATTTTTCTGCTTAAGATTTTCAAAAACTATATCGTAAGCTTTTCTAAATTTACCTTTAGAAAAATCTTTAATCTTCAGAACAGCAATACTACTATCTTTAGCTACAAAAGTTAACTTTTTACTGAAACTTTTAGTAGTTTCATCATATCCAAAAATTCGCTTATCCTTCTTACTATCAACAACTTTATTTTCTGTTTTTGAATTTGTTTCAATTACTTTCGGATTTGCTTCTGTTTTTTTAACCTTCTCTTTTTTTTCTGCTTTTAAACGACTTACAACTACTTCTCTCAAGGAATCATTTTGTCTAAAAACATAATATAAACTATCATTGATACCTATTTCGTTGGTTAAATAATTTGAAAATCGTTTTGAAAAAGCTCTTTTTAAATAGGTGGTGTTCAAACCATCAGAGGTATAAGTTTTTCTATATTTTTCATGGAGTTGCTGTGGTGTGATAGCATTTATACTCACAACCTCTGCTCCAGAAACAATCCCTTTTTGTTTAGATTTATTTTTTAAAACATATAATTTATCATTCATCCATTCAAAGTCAAATTGTGACAATGGACCAGTTCCCGATTTAGCTAAACGCTTTTGTTGCTTTTTACTAATTCTCTTTGATGGTGATGACATACTCATGTGTCCTTGCTTAACTGAAGCAACAACAGGACTAATGAGCAAGAAAAAATCTTGACTTGAAATTGGTCTACTTAATACATTCCTAATACTATCAAATTTTTTATTGAGTTCCTCTTTAGAAATGTAGGTATATAAATTAGGGTGGTACTTTTCTAATTTCCGTTGAACGAAATTTACATCTTTTATTAAATCCTTTTCAGAAATTGGTTGTGCTAGTCTTTTGTTATACTCCTCAACAGAAACACAACTGAAAGATACTATTGAAACTAAAATTCCAACAAACAAACTAAAATAAAAATTACTAAATTGAATAAACTTCATAAAATATAATCGCTATTGACATCCAATTTTCAAATATACATTTATTTGTTGTTTCATGTGATTTTCATTAATATATTAACTTAATTCTAATAATAATTAGACAAAAATTGAGTAAATTTGTAATACAAACATACTATTAATGCAATTAAAAATTAATAATAGATTTAGTTCTGAATTATCTGCCGATGTTAATGAAACTAATATCACCAGACAAGTACTAAATGCTTCTTTCTCTTATGTTAATCCAAGAATTCCTTCGAATCCAAAACTAATTCACGCAACGAAAGAAGTTGCTCAAATGGTTGGAATAACCGAAGATGAAGTCACATCCGTAGATTTTTTAGACTTATTTTCAGGAAAAACAACTTTACCAAATTCTCGTTCTTACGCCATGAATTATGCAGGACATCAATTTGGAAATTGGGCAGGACAATTAGGTGATGGGCGTGCTATTGTTTTAGGTGAAGTTAAGTACAATAATCAAAATTGGATGTTGCAATTAAAAGGCGCCGGAAGTACTCCTTACTCACGTCGAGCAGATGGATTGGCTGTTTTGCGCTCCTCTATCAGAGAACATTTGTGTAGTGAAGCAATGCATTATTTGGGTGTACCAACTACACGTTCACTTTCTCTAATCTCGACAGGCGATGAAGTTTTGAGAGATATGATGTATGATGGAAATGCTGATTATGAAAAAGGCGCTGTAGTTTGTAGAGTTGCTCCTACTTTTATACGATTTGGAAATTTTGAATTGTTTTCAGCACAAAACGATTTAGAGAATTTAAAAAAATTAGCGGATTTTACTATAAAATATTATTATCCTGAAATTACAACTGATGGTGTTGAAAAATACATTCAGTTCTTTCATAAAGTAGCCAATAAAACTCGTGAAATGATTGTTCATTGGCAAAGAGTTGGATTTGTACATGGAGTGATGAATACAGATAATATGTCTATTTTAGGACTAACTATTGATTATGGACCATACGGATGGTTGGAAGATTATAATCCCGGTTGGACTCCAAACACAACCGACAGAGAACACAGAAGATATCGATTTGGTAATCAAGGAGATGTTGCTCTTTGGAATTTATTTCAATTAGCAAATGCACTTTATCCATTAATTGAGATAGCTGTTCCTTTAGAAAATGTTTTGAATGATTTTCAAACCAAATATATGAAAGATTATGTTCAAATGATGCGAGATAAGTTAGGTTTAAAAATTGTCTCAAAAGAGGATATCAAATTAATAGAAGAATTAGAAAATGTTTTAAAATTATCTGAAACCGATATGACTATTTTCTTTAGAGAGTTAAGTAGAGTAAAAAAAGTACATACACCAGGTTGTGGAATTGCAATAATTGACGATGCCTTCTACAAACCGGAAGAAATCAAAAAAAATATACTAGAAGATTGGGAGAAATGGTTTAAAAAATATATTAAAAGATTAAAAAGAGAAAGTAGTACAGACGAAGATCGTAAACTAAAAATGGATGCTGTAAATCCGAAACATGTATTGAGAAATTATATGGCTCAAATGGCTATAGATGCAGCCAACAAAGACGATTTTAGTATTATCAAAGAATTGCACGAGTTATTAAAAAACCCATATCAAGAACAACCAAATTCAGAAAAATGGTATGCAAAAAGGCCTGATTGGGCAAGAGAAAAAATAGGATGTTCAATGCTTTCTTGTAGTTCTTAAAAAAACAAAACCCTGAACTATTTCAGGGTTTTGTTTTTATTTAAATTCCAGCCACAGCTTTTATTTCATCAATAATTCTAAAAGCTAATTTATCAGCTTCAGCTTGAGTTGGAGCTTCTGTGTAAATTCTTATAATCGGTTCAGTATTTGATTTTCTTAAATGAACCCATTCCGTAGCGAAATCAATTTTCACACCATCAATTGTGTTGATTTCCTCATTTTTATATTTTTCAGTCATCGCAACTAATATGGCATCTACATCAATTTGAGGTGTCAATTCAATTTTATTTTTACTCATATAATATTGCGGATAACTTGCTCTTAATTCGGCAACTGTTTTGTCTTGGTTTGCTAAATAAGTTAAGAACAATGCCACTCCTACCAAACTGTCTCTTCCGTAATGTAATTCTGGATAAATGATTCCGCCGTTTCCTTCACCACCGATTATAGCATTTGTAGCTTTCATCAATTCCACCACATTTACTTCACCAACAGCACTTGCTTGATAACTTCCATTATGTTTATTAGTAATATCTCTCAATGCACGAGACGAACTCATATTAGAAACCGTATTTCCTGGTGTTTTACTCAAAACATAATCAGCAATCGCTACCAAAGTATATTCTTCGCCAAACATTTCGCCATCATTTGAAATAAAAGCCAATCTGTCAACATCTGGATCAACCACGATTCCGAAATCGGCTTTTTCTTCAACTACCAATTTACAAATGTCACCCAAATGTTCTTTCAAAGGTTCTGGATTGTGCGGAAAATGACCATTTGGTTCGCAGTATAATTTTACTACTTCAACGCCCATTTGTTCCAATAAATTTGGAATTACAATTCCACCTGTAGAATTTACAGCATCTACAACTACTTTATATTTCTTAGTTTTCACCAAATCAGCATCCACTAAAGGTAAATCTAGAACTTCATCAATGTGAATATCCATATAAGAATCGTTGGTAGTGATTTCGCCTAACGAATCAACATCTACAAAATCAAAAGCTTCTGCTTCTGCAATTTCTAAAATTTTTGCACCATCAGCGCCATTTAAAAACTCGCCTTTTTCATTCAATAATTTCAATGCATTCCATTGTTTTGGATTATGAGAAGCCGTTAAAATGATTCCGCCATCTGCTTTTTCCAATGGAACTGCAACTTCAACAGTTGGTGTTGTAGAAAGCCCTAAATCGATAACATTTATTCCTAATCCGATTAATGTATTTTGAACCAAATTATGAATCATCGAACCTGAAATTCTGGCATCACGACCAATTACAACTGTTAGTTTTTCTTTTGAACTATTATTTTTCAGAAACGTTCCATAAGCTGAAGCAAATTTTACTGCATCAACTGGAGTTAAATTATCACCTACTTTTCCACCTATGGTTCCACGAATTCCTGATATTGATTTTATTAATGTCATTTTTAACTATTAGATTTTAGATATTAAATATTAGATTTGGAAGTACAAATATACTAATTTGACATTCTAATTAAAATAACTAAATTGGTCAAATGAATTTCCTCGCTCACATATACCTTTCTGGGAACAACGATTTGCTTAAAATTGGAAATTTTATGGCTGATAGTGTTCGTGGGCATCATTATTTAGATTATCCTGATGAAATTCGAAAAGGTATTCTTTTGCATCGTTATATTGACACTTTTACTGATGCTCATCCAATATATAGAAAAAGTAAACATCGTTTACACGAAAAATACGGTCATTATTCAGGTGTGATTATGGATATCGTTTATGACCATTTTTTAGCTAAAAACTGGAACAACTATTCTGATGAAAAATTAGAAGATTATGCAGATGAATTCTACAAATTACTTCAAGATAATTACGAAATTCTAACAGAAAAAACAAAAGGAATGTTACCTTATATGATTGCTCGAAATTGGTTAGTAAGTTACGCGTCATTAGCTGGCTTAGAAATGATTTTATTTCAAATGGATTATCGAACGAAACATCGCGCCAATATGCAAGAATCGATTGTTGAAGTTCAAGAGTATTATTCAGAATTTGAAAAAGAATTTACTTTGTTTTTTGAAGAATTACGTAATCATTGCAAAGAGAAATTAAAAGAATTAGAATGAATTTTATACAAAATTTAGAACAAGATTTACATCAAAAAGCCAATCGAGAATTAGCTATTCCGATGGAGAATTATATGAAAAATAATTTTTCTTTTTTGGGAATTAAAACCGAGGAAAGAAGAGCATTTTTTAAAGAGAATTACGAAAAATACAAATCTGAAATAAAAGCAAATTTCAGAACAATTGCTTGGGAATTATTCAATAAAAACGAACGAGAATTTCATCAAAGCGCTATTGATTTATTGGTCAAAGAGTTCAAGAAAAACTATGTTTTAGAAGATATTGAGTTAATTGAAAACATAATTATTACAAACTCTTGGTGGGATTCGGTTGATGTTGTTGCCAAATATTTATTGGGTGGCTATTTGATGCAATTTCCAAATGAAACTTTGAAAGTTATTGAACGATTTTCAAATTCGAATAATATGTGGTTGAATCGAAGCGCTATCCTATTTCAGTTGAGTTATAAAGAAAAAACCAATTTCGATTTACTAAAATCGGAATGTGAAAAACATAAAGAATCTAAAGAGTTTTTTATTCAAAAAGCAATTGGTTGGGCTTTGAGAGATTACAGTCGTTTTAATCCAAGTGGAGTTTCAGAATATGTGAATTCAACCAATTTAAAGCCTTTAAGTCAGCGTGAAGCATTGAGAAACATTAAGTAATTACATTTCACCTAGAAGTGTAGAAAAAATCTCTTTTGTTTCATCTCCAAATACTTTTGGAGTTTTATAAAAATATACTTTTTGAATAATTTTAATATTAGTAACCACTCCTGACTTCGTTCGAGTAATGGCATATCCTGTGTTCCAACTCTGATATTCTACCGAATTAAATTTGGTTTCTTCTGAAACTGAAAATAAAATGGGTTCAGAAATTAAAAGCTTCTGAATGAACTGTTGTAATGTAATTTTATCAAAAGAATCCGAAGTAAAATCAATCACCATTGTGTTGGGATTTTGAAATAATAAATTGATATTTTTAACTACTTCATTTTTCAAATCATCATTCAATGAAGCATCGGTAAGCATCTGAAAATAGGAAAACAAATCTTCCACTTTAGTTTTAGAATTTTCTTGATAAGCATTCAAAACTTTGGCAGAAAATCTTTTATTTAAAGACATTGTTGAAGCAACTTTTTTTTCTGAAACACTCTCTTTCACAACATCTTGAGCATTAACAAAAAAGCTGCATAATAAAATAACGATAAATAAAAATTTCTTATTCATTCTATTCTTGTTTAATTCTAATGAACTGAATTTTATCATTAGCATCGTTTTTAATTTCAACAATCTTCATCTTTTTTAACGAAGCCGTTGGCACAATTAACTTTTGAGAAAACTCGCTTTTATTGAAATATTCTGCTCCCAAATCGTCTTTCAACATCACAATTACTTCCAAATTATCTGATAATATTTTATTCAATTGCTCTTTTCTGGTTTGCCAATCTTTTATATCTGATAACAAAAACGCCTTAAGCATCATTGCATAATCATCTGGTTTTAAATCAATTCGTTTTGGAGGTTCTGTTGTTGCTCCGTTTGGATTAATTACTATTGTCTTTGGCAAGTAAAATGGACTTTGAATGACCAATTTTGATTTCTCATTACCATTATTTGAAACTTGAACTTTACCTTCTTTTATTTCTAATTCTTGTTTGACCGAATCTTTAACTTCAAAAACTTTAACTTCTTCGGCATTTACTTTTTCATTAGTGTATTCATTATTTAGCTGAATAGTATTGGGTTTAGATTCTTCTTTTTTGTTAAAAAAAACAACAACCAAAGCCAATGGAATAAACAATAGTAAAAGCCATTTTTTAGATATCTTCGATTTTTCTAATTGAATTCCTTGAATTGTTTGAACACTTTTTTCTTCAAATGCAAACTCATCCCAACCTGAAAAACCTACAAATTCCGATAGAATATTCAACATATCTTTTCGTGGAATCTTGTTGTTGGTTTCGGGTTTTAAATGCGTGTAAATCCATTTTTCACTAATCGTTTGCTTACACTTTTCTTCGATTAAACCAATCAAGTTTTGAATATCCTGCGAACTAAATGTCTTCCAAGTTCCTTGAAAAAAAGGATGATGCTCTTGATATTTCAAAAGCACTTTTTGTTTCAATTCCTGAAATTTCTCAAGTTCTGTCATTCTAATTATTCGGTTCAAAAGTAATGCTACAATTCGATATTTCTACTGAAAACCAACTGTAAAAGTGCTGTAAATGTAATTAAAAAACTTTACAGTTAGTTGAAAGTAGTTTTACCAAACCAACTTTGAAAAACGAGAGTATCATTGCATCATTAATTTTAAAAACTTAAAAAAATGAAGACAAATTTAATTACAACAATCGCTCTTACAATTGCATTGAACTTTACTAATGCACAAGACATGGGAAATGCACAATACGAAAAAAAAGGAAATGCTGATTATGGAAATGGTGGTTATACTATTAATAGAGTAAACACCATTCAAACCACTTCAAGCAGTCAAGACGAAATGGTTTTAACTATTAAAGGAATTTACAACGAACGTGCAACTGCTCAAATTGCCACATTTGCTGTGCTTCAATTAGGAAAAACTGCCGAAGAAGCAACTAACTTAATTGACGAACGAATTGGAAATGTTATGAAAGAATTAGCATTATTCAATAAAGAAATTGTGGTTGAAACCGATATGATTTCATTTGTTCCAACTTATGATTATGTTGTTGATAAAAAGATTTTTAATCCAAAAACGTATAACGAAAAACCATCTGGATTTGAATTGAAAAAGAACATCTTAATCAAATTTAGAAATAACAATGACTTTGATAAAATTCTTTCGATTTGTGGTAAAAACGAAATTTATGATATTGCAAAAGTAGATTATGTAACGACCAATTTTGACCAAGTCAGAAGCGCAATGCAAAAGAAAGCTTTAGAAGTTTTTAGAGACCAAATGGCAAATTATTCACTTATTATGAATACCGATTTGAACAAAAAAGAAAAAATACTTCAAGAAGGTTTTAATGTAACCTATCCAATGGAAAGTTACAGAAGTTACCAAGCGTATTCGCAAGCCAATGCTAATTTTGATCCCAAAAGTGAAGTCAATGTTATCAAGAAAAACACGACGCAATATTACAACCAAGCTTTAGTTAAAGACCATAATTTTGTTATGAATCCAGATATTACTGAACCTACCATTCAAGCATTTTATGATATCACAATTCGAATTAAGCTTAAAGAAGACCAATTGCCAAAAAACACTATCATCAGAAACAATCGTTACTATATCATCACTGCTGCTGGAGATATTAAATTGTTGAATTTATAATAACTACTATGAAAAAACTTCTAATTTGTTTATTGGTTTTAGTTTCCAATTCAATTTACTCACAACATTGTCCCTATGATTTCTCGTCAATTATCATTGTAAAAATTCACACAAGAGAAAATCAGAATACGATTCCAAATTTGAAGGTAACTTTAATCAAAAAGAAAAAAGATAAAGTTGTAAAGAGTAAAGATTACATTTTAACTCAAAATAATAGATTTCCATTTTTAACGGATGAATACAGTCTTGTTGTGGGAAACTCATTCGATGTTGAAAATTATTATTTAAAAATTGAAAGTGTTTGTGAATTTAGCAATGATGAATGGTCTAGATATCATTTGACAGAAATTAATTTATCAAAAAATGATATCAATGGTTTATGCGATCATTACGACTCAAGTGCAGAAAACTTTCATTATTCTGATGGAAGAGTTTATAAACCTATTGAAATAATTCTTAGAAAACAAAGTTGTAAATAAACTACTAAATCCGATGATGTAATAAATATCCTTCATCGGATTTTTTTGTGTAAAATTTTAAAACACTACTTTTGCATACAGCAGTAAATAAATCAAAAATGCCAAACAGAGAGTTAGCTATAATTCAATTATTTTTCAGAAAAATTACCCGCCAATTAGAATCCTCATTCTTTTTGGCAAAAACCATTTTATCAGAGCGTAATTTTATCTATCTAGCAGCGGTTGCTGTAGCAATATCTTGCGCATTAGCTGTAATTCTTTTGAAATACTTTGCACACAATGTTTTTATTTTTGCCAACTACGCTAACAATTATTTAAAATTACCATTTGCCATAATTTTTTTTCCAATTATTGGTATTTTACTTACTGTTTTTGTTGTCAAAAAATTCCTTGATGGTTCGATTGAAAAAGGTAGTTCTCGAATTCTTTATGCGGTTGCCAAAAAAGGAGGCATTATTCCGAGAAAACAAATGTATGCCCAAATCATAACAAGTTCGTTAACTGTTGGATTAGGTGGTTCGGCAGGATTAGAAAGCCCAATAGTAATAACTGGAGCTGCTTTTGGTTCAAACTTTGCTCAGAAATATAAATTATCTCAAAAAGATAGAATTTTATTACTCGCATGTGGAGTTGCAGCCGGAATTGGTGCCGCTTTTAATGCACCAATTGCTGGAGTTTTGTTTGCTATAGAAGTTGTTTTAACCGATGTCGCTATTTCGGCTTTTATACCAATTATGATTTCGGCAGCGACTGGTGCTTTAGTTTCTAAAGTGCTTTTGAGTCAAGATGTTTTGCTGAGTTTTGAACAAGAACAAAATTTTGATTTTCACAATACACCCTACTACATTCTACTTGGACTTTTAGCTGGATTTGTATCTGTCTACCATGCAAGGAATTTCAGAAAGGTAGAACATTTTTTTAGTCAATTCAGAAGTAATTCCTACAAAAAAGCATTATTTGGCGCGACTATTTTAGCTGTTTTAATATTCTTTTTTCCAACACTTTTTGGTGAAGGATATGAAAGCATGAAAACACTTTCAACAGCTCATCCTGAAAGTTTATTAGAAAATACTTTATTAGAAGATCATAAAAGCAATGAATGGATTTTGTTAGGATTTGTTGGTTTAATTGTCTTATTAAAATCTTTCGCAACTGGTTTAACTTTAGGTTCTGGTGGAAATGGAGGTAACTTTGCTCCTTCTTTATTTGTAGGTTCCTATCTTGGTTTTTTTGTAGCAAAATTTATGGATTTAACCAATATTAATTCACATCTTCCTGTAACTAATTTTACCATTGTAGGAATGGCTGGAATTTTAAGTGGTTTATTTCATGCGCCTTTAACAGCAATTTTCTTAATTGGTGAAATTACTGGAGGCTATGATTTAATGGTTCCATTGATGATTGTTTCTTCTATAAGTTATGCAGTTTCCAAACAGATGGAACCCCATTCAATGGACGTTAAAGCACTAGCTGATAAAGGTGACGTTTTTACAAGTGATAAAGATAAAAATATCTTGCAAAGCATTGATTTTCTTGAATTAGTTGAGACTGATGTGAAAACAATTTCTCTCGACAAATCTTTAGAAAATCTTATCGAACATTTATCAAATGTAAACCAACAAATCATTCCTGTTTTAGACGAAAGGAATAAACTTCTAGGAATTATTGATTTTGAAAATATTCGTTCTATCGTCTTTAATCCTTATCGAATTAAATTCACAGAAATCAAAGAAATCCTTACTCACCCAAAAGAAATCATCAACCACGATGACGGAATGGAAACAATCATGGAGAAATTTGAAACTTCAAATCAAAACCTACTTACAGTTACCAAAAACGGAAAATTCTTCGGATTAATTTCTAAAGTAACTATTCTTGAAGCCTATCGCGAGCAACTGAAAGAAATGGTGATTGAGTAAACTACTTCGTCTTTTCTCCAACAAAATAATCATTGGTGCTTTTAAACAACACGTTAAAAGTCGTTAAACTTCCGTAACATCTTGTAATGTATTGTTGTAATTCAACTTTTTCAGCATTATCTAAATTACTTGAATTTATTTTTTGCTCCATAACTCGAAGTCTATCTCTCACCATAATTATTTTATTAAAAAAAGTATCGATTGGAACTTCTTTATTTTGAGTTGGTGTTCCAGGTTCCATAATTAATTTTCCACCTTTCCATTTATCGGCAATTGGAACAATTTGAGTTACATCGCTCCATTTTTGAAGAATATTTTTCAAAGTTTTCTCTACTTCATAAAAACTTACTGAATCTACTTCATCTTCAACGGCTTCAATTACTTCAAATTCACTGTCAACATCAATTGTTTCCAATCCATTTTCGATAAAAGTTACCCAATAATGTTTAGAAGTTACATTGGTTACAACTCCCAATCCAAATTCTGAATGCTTTATACGTGATCCTATTCCTAATATTTTCATCTTACTTATTTTTGATGCCCAAATATAAAATGTTTAATTGAATTTTTATTTCAAGTTAATCGATATTTAAAAAACAATAACTATTTTATGTACATTTACATCACAATACTTTCAGTATAAATAGAAGTGTAATTATTTTAAAATGAAAATCATGAAAAATAGATTGTTTTTATTGGTAATGTTTATAATGACAAATCTATTAAATGGACAGTCATATATTCTTGATAATACTTATGGTACTCAAGGTTATGTATTTAATGCTAACAACTTTTTAAATCCTATCGGGGTTTTAAAATTAAATCAATCTTATTATTATTATTCTAATAATAAAATTTCTAAAACTAACTATAATGGAAGTTTAGATATGTCTTTTGGTGTTAATAGTGAGATATCATTAAATAATTCAAACGAAACATATACAATTAATGGAGGAAAAATCATTAATAACTCGATTTATCTATTTGGTAAAATTGTAAACATAAATAATAGTTCAGAAGACGGTTTTATTTTAAAGATTTTAGATAGTGGTGCTTATGATGTAGGTTTTGGTTTGAATGGTATAAGTAAAGTTAATTTAGGACAGAACGAAAATATTTTTGATTTTTGTGTCGATAATTCAGGTAAATTATTTTGTGCAGCAATACAGGCAAATAGCAGTTCCTCTAAGGTAATTACTTTTAAATTACTTTCTAATGGTAGTACCGATATTGGTTTTGGAACAAATTCTGTTAAAGAATATGTTTTTAATCCATTAGCTTTATCAAATCAGAATATTAATAAAATAATCAAAGTAAGTGATGGTTATTTATTAATTGGACTAACATCGCATATGGAATCACCACAATCAACAGGTTATAATAAAAATATTGTCATTGCAAAAGTTGATGAAAGCGGAGATTATATTAATAGTTTTGGAACTAATGGAATAAAGTTAATTCCTCTTTCAACAAATACTCTTATAGGATATACTATTAAAGACGCCCAATTATTTAATTCAAATTTATATATTCAAATATTTGAATCACACTCGTTTAGTACTATGTTTACATCCTTAAGAAAAATAAACCTTAATGATTTTCAAACAAATTTTAATGTTATGATCTATTATGAATCTAATTTTAAATTAGATGCAGATGAAAATATTTATGTAGTAGGTAGTAATAGATGTGATATTGGCCCATGTTTGAGAGATTTTATGTTGAGGAAATATAATTCCTCTGGAGTTATAGATTTAAATTTTGCACAAAATGGAACTTATACATATCGTTTTCAAGGATTATCAGCACAAGATTATAAATCTTCCGTTGTGAATTTAGATGAAGACGGAAAAATAGTGATTGGAGGACGAGTTTATATGAACTATTTTGATTCAAATAATGTTTATGTACCTCCTACAAATGGATTTAGTTCTATAAGAATTAATCAAGGAGCATTAAACAATGAATTATTTGATTTGGATGAAGATGTAACTATTTTTCCAAATCCAGTTACAGATATTTTAAGTTTAATTTGCAAAGATGAAATTAAAGAAATAAAGGTATTTGATATGCAAAAAAAATTAATTTTATTTACAAATAAATTAAATAATAACAATTTAAATTTGAGTGGATTAGATGCTGGATTATACATTGTAGAGATAAGAACGGACAATAATACTAGCTATAAAAAAATAATAAAAAAATAATAAACCTTGCTTACAATTCCATAAAAGATGGTATGTGTTTTTTTTGATAAAAGTTAAATAGTATTAGTTTTTTTATAGGTTTAAGTTAAATTTTTCAAAATAAAAATAGTGCATTTATTTTTTTACTCGTTCCAACCTTTTTGAAAAAAACAACCTCTATACTTAAAGTTAATCACACATATTATTTACTATGAAATACTTTTACCTAATAACAGCATTTGTAATTTCAATACTTTCAAATGCTCAAAATACCATTACTATTGAAAAAAAAATATTCTTTGAACACAATCAATTTTTACTTACAACAAATGCTACATCAACATTAGACAGCTTAATCACAGTGGCTAATAAGTATTCCAATTATTCAATCAAAATTGTTGGATATACAGACCCTAGTGGCTCTTTAAAATACAATCAAAAACTATCAAACGATAGAGCTAAAACAGTTTTCGACTATTTTATTGATAAAAAACTAAATCAGTCACTGCTTTCCTATAAAGGATTTGGCATCGATAACAAGTCTGAAAACGAAACAATCCAAAGAAATACAACCGTGACATTTACAGCAAAATCGGAAGATTGCTATTACAAATTAAATTCACTTACTGGAAAAAATGGAACAGAGGTTTCTTTTAAATTAAAAAATGAATCGAATGCCGAATTTACCTTAGAAGAATATTTTTCGACACTAAGCATGATTCAGAATGAAAAGTTTGCTTTGGACATCAATGATGAAGTTTTAGAAACCGCAGGAATGATTGATATCGATTTAAAAAATATTAATCCGAATGACATTGAAGATGGGATAATTCAAGTTGCAATTCCTACAATTTCAAATGCCGTTTATGATGAAGAAATGACTGTTTGGGTTGAAGAAACCGATGAAGATGGAAGAAAACGTTGGAGAAATTTAAAACTAAAACCAAAATGGAATAATAACACAAAACGTTATGAATTCAATCTTAATGTATCCAATTTTAAAGGAAACAAAATATCCATTAATCTTGATAAAAACATTTATCGTGACCAATTTACAAACGTCACAACTGGTAAAAAGAAAAAAGTAATCATTGTTGCAACAGAAAGAGAAGAGTTCTTTTATGATGTTTATCTAAGTTATGCCTCAGAAAAACAAAATGATTTAAAATTTTCCGCTCGAATGGATAAAACAGGTTTTGCCTTTGTAATTCCTAAAAATGTAAATCCAAAAAAACTTTATTTCACTGGAGTTAATAGCTCTGGAAAAGTAACTTTTGGACTTACCGTCTGCAAAGTTTCAAAATACAATAAAAAATATCCACTTTATAAATATATTCCAATATCAAGTGAGGATGCAAAAGATAAAGAAAAAGCTAAAAAGAAAGGTTTTTGGGAATGGTTAAAACGAATTTTTAATTAAAATCTTTAACAAATTCTTCTGTTCTGACTAACTGAATTTTGCACATAAAATCGTATTTTTGCGTTTTGACTAAAAATATGCTAGAAAACGAAAATACAATTGAAGTAATTGGTGCAAGAGTTCACAACCTCAAAAACATTGATATTTCTATTCCAAGAGAGCAACTTGTCGTAATTACTGGACTTTCGGGTTCGGGAAAATCATCTTTGGCTTTTGATACCATTTATGCCGAAGGACAACGCCGTTATATAGAAACTTTTTCTGCATACGCACGACAATTTCTTGGCGGATTAGAACGTCCAGATGTAGATAAAATCGATGGACTTTCGCCTGTAATTGCTATCGAACAAAAAACTACAAGTAAATCTCCGCGTTCAACTGTTGGCACAATCACAGAAATTTATGATTTTCTAAGATTATTATTTGCTCGTGCTGGAGATGCTTTTAGTTATAATACTGGTGAAAAAATGGTTTCCTATTCTGATGAACAAATCAAGGAATTGATTAAGGAAAACTTCAAAGGAAAACGCATTAATGTCTTAGCGCCAATTATCCGAGCTAGAAAAGGTCATTATGCCGAATTGTTCCAACAGATTGCCAAACAAGGTTTCGTAAAAGTTCGTGTGAATGGTAAAATTACCGACATCACAACCGGAATGAAGCTTGACCGTTACAAAACACACGATATTGAAATTGTAATTGATAGATTGCAAGTCGAAAACGATGAAGATACAGACAAAAGATTAGCAGAAAGCATCAAAACCGCAATGTATCATGGTGAAGATGTTATGATGGTTATCGAGCATGAAAGTGATGAAGTACGTTTTTTTAGTAGAACTTTGATGTGTCCGACAACTGGAATTTCGTATCAAAATCCAGAACCCAATTTGTTTTCTTTCAATTCTCCAAAAGGTGCTTGCGAGCATTGTAATGGATTGGGAATCGTAAACGAAATCAACATAAAAAAGATTATTCCAAATCCGAAATTATCTATCAACAAAGGTGGATTTGCACCACTTGGTGAATACAAAAATTCTTGGATGTTCAAACAATTGGAAATTATTGGTGAGAAATATAATTTCAAATTGACTGATGCTATCGAGACCATTTCTGAAGAAGCCATGGAAATGATTTTAAATGGAGGAAATGAAAAATTTTCAGTAGTTTCAAAAGCCGCTGGTGTTACTAAAGAATACAAAATCGATTTTGAAGGAATTGCTAAGTTTATAAAAAGTCAGCATGATGAAAGTAATTCAACTTCAATAAAACGTTGGGCAAAAGACTTTATGGACGAAATCAATTGTCCTGAATGTAATGATTCACGATTGAAAAAAGAATCACTTTTCTTTAAAATAAACAACAAAAACATAGCTGAATTATCAGCAATGGATATTTCAGAATTGACTATTTGGTTTCAAAATTTGCCAAAAGAATTATCTGAAAAACAAAAAACAATCGCCACTGAAATTCTAAAAGAAATTAACGACAGACTAAAGTTTTTAATGGATGTTGGTTTGAATTATCTTTCTTTAAACCGAAGCTCAAAGTCACTTTCTGGTGGTGAAGCACAACGTATTCGTTTGGCAACGCAAATCGGTTCGCAATTGGTTGGAGTGCTTTATATTTTGGACGAACCTAGTATCGGTTTACACCAACGTGATAACGAACGATTGATTAATTCGTTAAAAAATCTTCGTGATATTGGAAATTCTGTCCTTGTTGTAGAACACGACAAAGACATGATTGAATGTGCCGATTATGTAATTGATATTGGCCCGAAAGCAGGAAAATTTGGTGGAAACATCATCAGTAAAGGAACACCTAAAGAACTGCTGAAAGAAAATACCATCACAGCACAATATATGAACGGAAAAATGCAAATTGAAGTTCCAAAAAAGCGTCGTGAAGGCAATGGAAAATCTATAAAATTAACTGGTGCCAACGGAAATAATCTTAAAAATGTTACCGTTGAATTTCCTTTAGGAAAACTAATTTGCGTTACAGGAGTTTCAGGAAGTGGAAAATCAACATTGATTAACGAAACGCTCTACCCTATTTTGAACGCTCATATTTTTAATGGCGTAAAAAAACCAATGCCTTACAAGAAAATTGAAGGTTTAGAACACATCGATAAAGTAATTGATATCGATCAAAGTCCGATTGGTAGAACACCTAGAAGTAATCCTGCCACTTACACCGATGTTTTTTCAGAAATTAGAAGTTTATACACAATGACGCCTGAAGCAATGATTCGTGGATATAAAGCTGGACGTTTTAGTTTTAATGTGGCTGGCGGAAGATGTGAAACTTGTGAAGGTTCTGGAGTTAGAACTATCGAAATGAGTTTCTTACCTGATGTTTATGTAGAATGTGAAACGTGTATGGGAAAACGTTTTAACAGAGAAACTTTAGAAATTCGTTACAAAGGAAAATCAATTTCTGATGTATTGAATATGACAGTTGATGAGGCTGTTGATTTCTTTGAAATGATTCCGAAAATTCATAGAAAAGTTAAAACCATTCAAGATGTTGGATTGGGTTATATCACACTTGGTCAACAAAGTACAACCCTTTCTGGTGGTGAAGCCCAACGTATTAAACTGGCAACCGAGTTGTCTAAAAAAGATACTGGAAATACTTTTTATATCATGGATGAACCTACAACAGGTTTGCATTTTGAAGACATTCGAGTATTGATGGATGTTATCCAAAAATTAGTTGATAAAGGAAATTCAGTGCTGATTATCGAACACAATTTAGACGTTATAAAACTAGCCGATTACATCATTGACGTTGGCATGGAAGGCGGAAAAGGTGGTGGAGAAATATTGTGTAAAGGAACGCCTGAGGAAATTATAAAAAATAAAAAAAGTTATACTGCACAATTTTTGAAAAAAGAATTAGCTTAAAATCTAGAAATGAAGAAAATTATTCTATTAAATATTATGTTATTTTTTGTATTTAAGGTAACATCTCAAACTCCAAATATTGATTGGATTAAATGCTTTGGAGGAACTGATTCTGACGAAGGAATCGTTGCAAAACAAACCTCTGATGGAGGTTTTATTATCATAGGTAATGCAAGTTCTATTGATGGAGACCTAATTGACCCAGCAAATTCTGTGGATTTTTGGGTGTTAAAATTAAATGCAACAGGAACTATTCAATGGCAAAAAACATTAGGAAGTCTTAATACTGATAGTGCCCATGATATTGAACAAACCTCAGATGGAGGTTATATCTTTGTAGGCACAGTTGGAAATAGTGATGGTGATGTTATTGGTAGTTATGGAAGTCAAATATGGGTTGTTAAAATAAATAGTTTCGGTGTAATTACTTGGCAAAAAACTTTAGGAGGAACTTATGAAGAAATTGGATATTGTATCAAACAAACATCTGATGGAGGCTACATAATAGCTGGGTCAAATAACTCTAATGATGGTGATGTGACAGGAAATAATGGATTCACTGATGCTTGGATAATTAAACTAAATTCAACAGGCGCACTACAGTGGCAAAAATCTTATGGCGGTACACAATTTGATGCAGCATATAGCATAAAACAAACTAGTGATGGTGGATACATAGTTGCTGCATACACTGGTTCTAATAATGGAAATGTAACTAATTTTCATGGTTTTTATGATGTTTGGATTCTTAAGCTAAACTCCGTTGGTAATTTAATTTGGCAAAAAACTTTAGGTGGATCATTTCAAGATATTGCAAATGATATTCAAATTACGGATGACGGAGGATATATTATAGCTGGAGGAACTGGTTCAAATGATGGTGACGTTTTTGGACAACATGGGGGTTTCGATGCATGGGTAGTTAAATTGAATTCTTTAGGAATAATTCAATGGCAAAAAGCTGTTGGAGGTTCAAGCGGAGATACAGCATATAGCGTAAGTCAAACAAATGATGGTGGATATATTATTTGTGGAGATACAGTTTCAAATGATGGTGATGTTATTGGTAATAACATCAACGGTGATGGTTGGATTTTTAAACTAAATTCTTTTGGAATCCTTCAATGGCAAAAATCTATTGGTGATGTTTTTATTGATGGTTTTAAAAGTGTTCAACAAACTAATGATAATGGATTTATTCTTGCGGGAAATACATCTTCAAGTAATTTTGAAGGTGTATCAACACATGGAAGTAATGACTATTTAATTGTAAAATTATCTGCTGAAACTTTGGAAAATGAAGATTTTATTGATAATTCTTTGTTAATCTATCCAAATCCAGTTACAAATTTTTTTATTATCAATTCATCAAATTATATTGTAAAAAATATCAAAATAATTGATTTAAACGGAAAAACTATTGAAGAATTAAAATATAAATCCGATACTGTTGATATATCAAAAATACCCTCTGGCATATACATTATAGATCTTGAAATTGAAGGGCATGACAACTTGAAACAAAAAATTATAAAAAAATAAAAAAGCAAGACTAATCAATTCTTTAATAAGAATTAAATTTAGTATGTTTGAAATCATTAAATAATCATTAAAATAAAATGTCAATTAACAATTACGAAAACGAAGACGAAAAAATACACGATAAATTAAAACAAAAAACTTGGAACGAAATTAGAACCAACGACTCTTGGGCGATTTTTAAAATCATGTCAGAGTTTGTAAATGGTTATGAATCAATGGCAAGAATTGGTCCTTGTGTTTCCATTTTTGGTTCGGCAAGAACAAAACCCGATAATAAATATTACTTACTAGCCGAAAGCATTGCTTATAAAATCAGTAAAGCTGGCTATGGTGTAATAACTGGTGGTGGACCAGGAATTATGGAAGCCGGAAATAAAGGTGCCCATCGTGGTGAAGGAACTTCTGTTGGTTTAAACATCGAGTTGCCTTTTGAACAACATTTCAATCCATATATCGATAAAGATAAAAACTTGAACTTTGACTATTTCTTTGTTCGCAAAGTAATGTTTGTAAAATACTCTCAAGGTTTCGTAGTAATGCCTGGCGGATTTGGAACTTTAGACGAAATGTTTGAAGCAATTACATTAATTCAAACTAAGAAAATTGGTAAATTTCCAATTATATTAGTTGGTACAAGCTATTGGACTGGTTTGATCGATTGGATTAAAACAGTAATGATTGAAGAAAATAAAAATGCCAATATCGAAGATTTAAATCTAATTAAAATTGTTGATACCGAAGATGAAGTAGTTGAAGCTTTGGATAACTTCTACAAAAAATATAATTTAAGTCCGAACTTCTAATTTATTTAAACCACAAAAGACACAAAAGTTAATTCATTCTTTTGTGTCTTTTGTAGTTAATTATTATAAAAACCATGTTTTTTAACTCGTTACATTTTGCCATTTTCCTCCCAATCGTTTTTATAATGTATTGGTTTGTTGGGCATAAATCTAAAATCAATCAGAATTACATTTTGATATTGGCGAGTTATTATTTCTATTCTTGTTGGGATTGGAGGTTTTTGTTTCTTTTGGTTTTTTCAACATTATTGGACTATGTATCCGCAATGAAAATTGAAAAAAGTAAAACACAATCTGAACGGAAAATGTGGCTTTGGCTTTGTATTTCCATCAATTTAGGATTTCTAGGAATATTCAAATATTATAACTTTTTTGCCACTTCATTTGCCGAATTATTACAAGGTTTTGGATTATCTGCAAGTCCAATTTTACTAAAATTGATTCTTCCTGTTGGAATATCCTTTTATACTTTTCATGGCTTATCCTACATTATTGATATTTATTATAAACGAATAAAATCAGAAAAAAACTTTGTTGATTATTCCTTGTTCGTAAGCTACTTTCCACTTTTAGTCGCTGGACCAATTGAACGAGCTACTCATCTTTTACCACAAATAAAAGTGAGAAGAAAATTTAAATTTGAAAAAGCCAAAGAAGGAATTTATCAAATCGTTTGGGGTTTAGTTAAAAAAGTTGTGATTGCCGATTCTTGCGCGATTTATGCCAATGAAATTTTTGATAATTATTCAACAATGAATTCCTTATCATTGATTTTAGGAGCCATTTATTTTTCTTTTCAAATTTATGGCGACTTTTCAGGGTATTCTGATATTGCTTTGGGAACCTCAAAATTATTCGGAATTGACTTATTGAAAAACTTCAATTATCCTTATTTTTCTAGGGATATTGCAGAGTTTTGGCGTCGTTGGCACATTTCTCTTTCGTCATGGTTTAGAGATTATTTATACATTCCTCTTGGCGGAAGCAAAGGCAACAAATTATTTCAAGTTAGAAATACGTTTATCATCTTTTTAGTCAGTGGTTTTTGGCATGGCGCAAATTGGACATTCATCGTTTGGGGTTTGATAAACGCTTTGTACTTTCTACCTCTTTTATTATTAAATAGAAACCGAAAAAATGTTGATGCTTTTACTCTTGGTTTCAATATAGAATCGATTAGAATTTTATTCAATATCACGACTACTTTCGCAATTACAGCATTGGCTTGGATATTTTTTAGATCCAAAACCATAACAGATGCGTATAATTATATTATCCGAATGTTTAGCGATTTACACTTCTCTGAACAATATTTCAGAATCGAACGTTACAGTCACAATTTAATAGCATTAATTTTAGTTTTTATTTTAATAGAATGGAATAACCGACATAAAATTGAACCTATTTCTGGTAAGTATAGTTGGTTAAAATTAGGTTTATGCCTAGCTGCAATTCTAGCTTTAGGTGTTTTTTCAGATTACAAAGAATTTATTTATTTTCAATTTTAATGAAGCAGTTTATACAATTTCTTTTTAAAGGTTTGGCAATTCTCATTCTTACAATGATATTGCTTGATGTGTTGTATACAACCGTTTACATGCAATCTAAATCTAGAAACAAAATCAGCTACATTTTTAGCTCTAAAGACAAAGATTTTGATGTTGTTTTTCTAGGTTCTTCTAGAGTAAACAATCATTTTGTTCCAAAAATTTTTAATGATCAAGGTTACAAAACTTTTAATTTTGGAATTACACGCTCAAGATTAGAAGAATCAGCATTGATGCTGAAGTTGATGGTTGAAAATAACTATAAAATTGAAAATCTTATCCTTCAAGTTGATTTAAACATCAATACTAACGATCATTCAGAGGCTATTCGATCTTTATTTATGCCTTATTTTCATACTTCAAAAACAATTAGAAATCACTACAAAAGTATTCCTGAATACAATAAACTACTCTATATTCCATTCTATCGCTACCTTCATTATGATACTCGCGTTGGTTTTAGAGAGTTTTATCAAACTGCCATTCAAAAACGTACCAATTCCTTAGATAGAGATGGTTTTTACCCTTTAATGACCGATAAAAGACCAATGGTGGCTGCTGATTTGTCTAAATATTATCCAAAGAGAAACAAAGCTTACGAAGAAATTAAAGCCATTTGTAAAGCAAATAATATCAACTTGATTGCCATGACCACGCCAATGTGCATGGAAACTATCAATAGAGATTATTTCAATCATATTAATAAGGTTTATCCAGAAATTCGTAGATTTGAAAATCTCGTAACTGAGGATAAGTATTTTTCTACTTGTGGACACATGAATAAATGTGGTGCAGAAAAATTTACAAAAGAAGTCTTTAATCTATTATTTAAACCCAAATCAAAACCTTGAAAAAAGTAACCTACCTACTCTTTTTATTCAGCATTTTAGTTTCAGCACAACACCATTCTAAATTTGTTGTAAATGTTGATCATGAAAAAAAGATACTTAGCGTCTATCAAGAGTTGACTTATTTCAATCAATCAACAGACACCATTAAATCCATCATATTAAACGATTGGAATAATGCTTACTCCGATAGAAATAGTCCTTTAGGAAAACGATTTTCAGATGAATTTGTTAGAAGCTTTCATTTAGCGTCCGAGAAAGAACGTGGTGAAACCAAAAATCTTACCATCATAGATGAATCAAAATCACTTCTAACATGGAACAGACCCGAAAATCACCCAGATTTAGTCGAAGTTGCCTTAAATGACAAAATTTTACCCAATCAAAAAAGAACATTTGTACTCTCTTATTTTTTGAAAATTCCTGATGATAAATTCACTCGCTACGGATTTAATTCACAAGAAGGAATGAATCTTAAAAACTGTTTTCTTACACCTGCAGTTTATGAAAACAAGTCGTTTAAAAAATATAGTAATCTAAATATTGATGATGCTTCAAATGCGCTATCTGATATTGATTTGCAAATTAATACCATTGACCATCAAGTAGTAAGTGATTTACCTCTAGAAAAGAAAGAGAACAATTCGTTTTACTTTTCGGGAAAAAAATATTCGTATTTCAATTTATTTATCGAGAAGAACACCAGCTTTATGAGTTTTAAAAATGGTGATTTAGATATTGTTACAAATATTGAAGACAAAAAAGTAAGCGATATCAATAAAGCCATTATCGTAGATAAAGTGTTAACCTATGTAGAAGCGAATTTAGGAAAATATCAAAAATCTAAAATCACCGTTTCTCAAGTTGATTATGATACCAATCCTTTTTATGGATTAAATCAATTGCCATCATTTATTAGTCCTTTTCCAGATGAGTTTATTTATGAATTGAAGTTTTTAAAGACATTTTTAAACAATTATTTAAAATCTACTTTAAGACTAGATTCCAGAAAAGACAATTGGATTTATGATGCTATTCAAATTCATTACATGATGAAATACATCGATGAGCATTATCCTGATGCCAAAATGATGGGTTCTGTTGCAAAATTGAAATTGGTAAAAGGTTATCGTCTAGTTTCTTTAGATTTCAACGAACAATACAGCTATTTCTATATGTTAATGGCGCGTAAAAATCTAGACCAACCTCTTGGTGATCCAAAAAACACATTAATCAAATTCAACGAAAAAATTGCTTCTAAGTATAGAGCCGGATTAAGTTTTAGATATCTATCTGACTATATTGGTGAGGATAATTTGAAAAAAAGTATTAGTGAATTTGTCGCTTATGCTGAAAAAAACCAAACAGACAGTGGCAAATTTGAAAGCATTATCAAAAACAATAGCCTAAAAAACACCGATTGGTTTTTTAATACTATTATCAATTCCAGAAAAATTGTCGATTATAAATTCGATAATGTTACTAAAACAACTGATAGTGTTTCTTTTACATTAAAAAACAAAACAGATGTAAACGTTCCAATTCCTGTTTATGGTATTAAAAATAAAAAAGTAGTTTTTAAAGAATGGATTGACAATCCGAATGTTGATTCTATTTATACTTTCAAAAGAAACAACGCCGATAAAATTGTAATCAATTACAAAAATATAGTACCAGAATTCAATCAGAGAAACAATTGGAAATCTCTAAAACCATTCCGACTTAGCAATCGTCCAATCAAGTTCAACTTGATGAAAGACTTGGAAGACCCTAATTACAATCAAGTTTTGTATGTTCCTACATTAGAGTATAATTACTATGATGGTTTTATTCCAGGGCTTAATTTTCATAATAAAACCATTTTAGATAGACCTTTTACTTTCGATGTAAATCCTTCTTTTTCAACCAAAACTAAAGATATTTCTGGAAGTTTTTCTTTGGCAGTCAATCAATTTAATCGCGATAGCAATTTGTTTTTAATTAAATATGGTTTCAGCGGAAGTACTTTTCATTATGCTCCAGATGCCTATTATCAAAAAGTAAATCCATTTGTGATTTTCCGCTTTAGAGATGATGATTTAAGAAGTAATCAAGGAAGAAGCATCGTGATTAGACAAGTGTATGTTAATAGAGAACCGAGCCAGTTTGTGAAAAATACTTTTGAAGGCAACTACTCCATTTTCAATGC
>Ga0209572_1001029_pt1 | contig 25384 bp, 26 predicted proteins | sample EBPBio232012_DNA_FD_185867 | JGI IMG/M metagenome (GOLD analysis project Ga0209572, IMG submission 185867) | Wastewater treatment Type I Accumulibacter community from EBPR Bioreactor in Madison, WI, USA - Reactor 1_1/23/2012_ DNA (SPAdes)... | ecosystem: Engineered > Bioreactor > EBPR >...
ACCCTTGATACATCAGAGATTCCAAATGGCATCTATCTTTATTCGTTAGAAACCGGTAATAAGAAAATAACGAAGCGTATGGTGGTTCAACACTAACGCGATTATTCATTTATACGATATTTGAAACCGCTTCATTTCGATGCAAGCGGTTTCTTTTTTATATGACATTTGAGGTTACCATATTAGGCTGTGGTGCAGCAGCGCCAACTACGAAGCACCATCCGACTTCGCAAGTAGTCAATATGCACGATAAGCTGTTTCTTATAGATTGCGGAGAAGGTTCTCAAATGCAGATGCGCAAATACAAAGTCAAGTTTCAGCGCATCAATCATATCTTCATATCTCACTTGCACGGTGATCATTATTTAGGGCTGATGGGATTCATTTCGAGCATGCATTTACTTGGTAGAAAGACTAAACTCTATATCTACGGTCCTGCCGATTTGAAATTACTCATAGATATGAATTTGAAGGCTTCCAATACCTACTTGGACTATGAGATTGAATTTCGCGCCACCGACAGCAAAGTGCGCGAGATGATTTATGAAGATAAATCATTGGAGGTTTATGCTTTTCCTCTAAAACATCGTGTAGAATGTTGCGGCTTTCTTTTTAAAGAGAAACAGCGCAAGCCAAAGATTGAAAAGGAACTGGTAGAGCGGTATAAACTTCGCCCAAGCCAAATCATCCAACTCAAGCGTGGAGAAGATACCGTGCTAAGTGATGGAAGTATTCTACCGTTTGCCACAGCATGTTCTCCTGCTGATGCCGCAAAAACGTATGCTTATTGCTCTGATACTGCTTACTCGGAAACCGTGATAGAAAACGTACGCAATGCCACGTTGATTTATCATGAATCTACTTTTCTGAATACAGAAAAAGAAAGGGCGAAAACTACATTCCATAGCACTGCAGAGCAAGCTGCAACGGTGGCGAAAAATGCCAATGTGCAAAGGTTGTTATTGGGGCACTTCAGTCCTCGCTATACTAGCGATGAAGAATTCCGAGATGAAGCCAAAACTATTTTCGAGAATGTTGAGTTGGCTAATGAAGGGCTGACTTTTAAGATTTAGTCTTTCCCTATTTCACTCTGTCATAAATCGTTTCTACGGCCTTTGACTCTTGTCCATCGGGAGTAATATTATACATTGTGATGATTAGCATATCTGAATTGGGTTGTGCAATTTCAGTTAACCATCCCCATTGTTCAGCCGTATTATCACTGCCGTATTTTCCAAGAAAAGAAATCCTTTCAGATCCTTGTTGTTCGCTGTACATCGTATTGGTGCCGTTGTGAAAACTATCAATCCATGCGCTGTGATAACGACCGAATTGTAATGAGTAGCCAATAGTCATTATGCCTTCCAACGGCTTGCCTTCTAATGCACCTTTATATTCATGCAATAGAAACATCCCGCCAAGTGCCAGTTTCATCTCACCTGTCGTTTCCGATTCATCTGCTAGCACATCAGGCTCAAACCAAACTTTGGTCTTTCCTTTCCACTTACCCACCATTTGCGACAACTGATAATGGGCACCATCCTTTTTGGATTTTTCAAGTTTTTCTGACATAACAAAATAAAATCGTTTTATACTTGTTGAACAGCGAAGTAAATAAAAACGGCTTGATGAAAATCACGCGTAACAACTATTTATTTGCTTTTGCCGTCTATCTTACCCGAATTGAATGAACAGACTATATCTACTCATCTGCACTCTTTTTATCTCAAACGGGCTTTGGGCTCAAACATTGCAACCTCAAAAGTTTACCATTAGCGGTACTATCTACGAAAAAGGTAGTGGAGAAACCTTACCCGGTGTTGTGGCGGTGTATGAAAAGGAGAACATTGGAACGGCAAGCAATGCTTTCGGTTTTTACTCTATCACGTTGCCCACAGGTGAAATTGAACTGACCTATCGTTATGTTGGTTTTGCACCACAAACCCTCCACTTCGTTCTAGATAAAAACATAAAACAAGATATTTATCTTGAGAACAACAGCACGCTTGCTGAAGTGGAGGTATCAGCGGAAAAGCAGGAACGTATCAGCGAAGAGACGCGCATGAGCACAATTGAAATCCCGGTTGACCAGATCAAAAACATTCCCGCTCTTCTCGGTGAGAAAGACGTATTAAAAGCCGTGCAATTGTTACCCGGTGTACAAAAAGGTAGCGAAGGCAGCACAGGATTATATGTTCGCGGTGGTGGGCCGGATCAAAATCTTATCATCTTAGATGACGCTACAGTTTATAATGCCAGTCATTTGTTTGGCTTCTTCTCTTTGTTCAATGGTGATGCATTAAAAAGTGTAGAACTTACCAAAGGAGGTTTTCCTGCGCGTTATGGTGGAAGACTAAGCAGTGTTTTAGAGATGCGTATGAAAGACGGTAACAAAGAGAAACTGCATGGTGAGGCGGGTATTGGGTTACTCTCATCACGTTTGACATTGGAAGGTCCTGTGGTAAAAGGAAAAAGTTCCTTTCTTGTATCCGGACGAAGAACATACATTGATATTATCTCTCAACCCTTTATTGCTCTTGCCAACAGAGGTGAAGGCACAGGCGGGTATTTCTTCTATGACTTCAATGCGAAGTACAATCATACGCTTAATGATAGAAACAGACTTTATATAAGTGGTTATTTTGGAAAAGATAAATTCTATTTCAGAAGTAAATATCAGGACGATATTACCAGAGGTAACTTCCGCTGGGGAAATGCCACAGCCACCACGCGTTGGAACCATATCTTCAGCGATAAAGTCTTTGCCAATACATCGCTCATTTTCACTAACTATCAATTCGGGATAGGACTTGAAGAAAGATTCGGAACAGATAATTTTTCATTAAATTACACCAGTGGTATTCAAGACTGGAGTGTGAAATATGATTTGGACTTTGTACCCAATCCGAATCACTATGTACGTGTTGGCGCATTGTTCACCTATCATCGTTTCAAGCCGAGTGCGACTGTAGTCAAAGGAACATTTGTAGAAGATAATAAGCGCGAGGCTGATGTTATTTCTTCTTATGAAAATGGCATCTATGCTGAAGATGATTGGTTAATCACTGAAAAACTTAAAGTCAATTACGGAGTAAGGCTTAGTCACTATTACGCACAAGGAAAAAACTACCTCAGACCTGAGCCTCGTATATCGGCTCGCTACATGCTTGCAAAAGACCTATCACTAAAGGCAAGTTATGCGCTGATGAATCAATATGTACATCTGCTTTCCAACACAGGGGTTGGTTTACCAACCGACCTATGGGTACCCGCGACAAGCCAAGTAGGTCCACAGCAATCACAACAAGGTGCTATCGGACTCGCTAAAGATTTACCACAACACAACCTGATGATTTCTTTAGAAGGCTATTACAAAACTATGGATGGTGTAATTGCCTATCGTGATGGTGCTAGCTTTTTAGATACAGATGTTTCAGGTAACGGTCAAGTAGATAATATGAGCTGGCAAGAGAATATTACCACCGGTACCGGGCGTAGCTATGGCGGGGAGCTTTTATTTCAGCGCAAATTTGGGAAGTTGACAGGTTGGATTGGTTATACCCTCTCTTGGACGAAACTCAAATTTGATGAGCTTAATTTCGGTAAAGAATACTTTGCCCGTTATGATAGAAGACATGATATATCGGTTGTAGGAATATATAAAATGAGCGAACGCATTACGCTATCTGCCACTTGGGTATATGGCACAGGACAAGCAATTACGCTACCTCTCGCCACTTATCCAATTATTGAGCACTCACCCGGTTTTGATCACACTAATACAACCTCGTCCCTCATTTACAATAATGCTCAGGACTATGGAGAGAAGAATGGCTTTCGGATGAAGCCTTATCACCGATTGGATGTTGCCGCTCAATGGCACAAAGAGTTGAAACGTTGTACAAAAACATTTGAGCTAGGTTTTTACAATGCCTATAGTAGAAAGAATCCTTTCTTCTATTTCATTCAACTTGAAAATGATGGAAATGGCAACTACCGGAATCGTTTGAAACAGATTTCATTGTTCCCCATAATTCCAAGTGTTACCTGGACATATAAGTGGTAACCAATAAAAAAGAAATTGAAATGACGCACATGAAATACTCTTGGATATTTGGATTGCTTGGACTCTTTATGCTAAGCAGTTGTGAGGATTATGTAGATATTGAAATTCCTCAACAGGAAAAGAGAATAGTGGCCTATTCCTTTATTAGTCCGCAAGACACGGTAATACAAGTGTTTGTAGGAAACAGCTTGCCATTGTTCGCTGGTTCACAAAACATACAATTTGAGCCAGAGCTTATTAATGCGACAGTGCGCCTTTCTGACGGAATTAACGAGATAATTATTCCTTTTAATACTCAGACATTGAATTTTGAATATTCAACTAGCGATTATCCTATTGTGTCCGGGACAACCTATACCCTTACCATCGAAGTAGAAGGATATGAAACTGTCACCGCTCAAACCACAGTGCCCATGCAAACACCGCACTTCACAAGCACGGAATTGATGCTTTTACATGAAGGTTCCTCAAATGGATTCGAACCGCAAGATAAGTATGCTATTGATATGAAGTGGAATGATATTGCGGGAACAGAAAATTACTATAGTGTAAACATCTTCTCCACCTATGGTGAATACACTAATGCTGACGCACGGTATTATTATACCGATAAAGACGCAGATGGCACCACATTATCAAGACGTGCAGAAACATACTCCTATTATTATCCGGAAGGAGGCATAGAGCCTTCTTTCAGAATTTATTTGTTGAATGTGAACAAAGATTATTATCTCTACCATCGCTCCATTCAAAACATTACTTATGGAGATCCATTTTCTGAACCGTCTATGGTTTACACCAATTTCGAAAATGGATTAGGTTGTTTTGGTGCATTCAATGGTAGCTCTGTTCTACTTGACTAATCAAAGAAACAATCTTGCAATCGATTGATTTCGTTAGCTAAAAATTGGCATCCGTTGGCATTTCGCATTGACTTAGTTCAATGATTTAGCGCAGATAGCGCAAGTAATTTTGTGCCATAAACACAAACGAAAAATGTCAATAAAAACAATTAAAGAAAGCTACAGAGGAACAGAAACTTACATGGTTGGAGACGGTTTCAGAGTGTCCAATTATATACCGGGGGTAAAGAACTATGCAGGCAACGAATTGAGTCCCTTCATTATGTTCGACTACAATTCACCTTTCAATTTCCCACCAAGCGACTATCGCAGAGGCGTGGGTGAACATCCTCATCGTGGATTTGAAACGGTGAGTATCGCTTTTGAAGGTGAAATAGAACACCGCGATTCAGCTGGTGGCGGTGGTGTTATTCATGCAGGTGATATCCAATGGATGACAGCTGCAGGCGGATTGATGCACGATGAATTTCAGACAGAAGAATTCTCACGCAATGGTGGCACGCAACATTTTATTCAGTTGTGGGTAAATCTTCCTGCAGAAAACAAGATGGACAAACCCGCTTATCAAGCGATAACGGCAGAACAAATACCTCATGTTGAACTTGACAAAAAAGGAAGTTACGTTCGGGTGATTGCCGGCAACTATGATGGTACAAAAGGCGCGGCAAGCACATATACGCCTATCAATATGTTTGACTTTCGTTTGAAAGCAGAAACAAAGGTGACTTTCAAAAGTCCTGCGGGTTACAACTCAATTCTACTTGTAACACAAGGCACAGTTCATATCAACGAAAAGCAAGAAGTAGCACACCGGGAGTTAATTGTCTTTAGCAACGATGGAGAAGAAATAACTATCGAAGCATTAGAAGACAGCATGATATTCTTCGTTGCCGGTGAGCCTATCAATGAACCGATTGTGCGTTATGGTCCATTTGTTATGAATACGAAAAGCGAAATCATGCAAGCGATGGAAGATCTACAAACCGGAAAGTTTGGTAACATCGAAGCCACCGCCTCGCAAAACATCTAACAACTAATTGAAATGAACAACACAGAAATATTGATCATCACCAATGAGCCTTACCAAGGCAACAACTTCAGCGAGGTGAATAAAACAACCTTTGTTTCATCCGTAGAGTATGCCATTGAATTAATGTACCAAAGAGCGTTTGACATCATTGTGATGGAGAATGCAATTGATGAAGAATTAAAGAAAAAAGTAAGAACTCTCAACGGACTAAAGAACGATGAAACCATCATTATAGAATCCACATCCGTTGATGCTGATTACAGCGAAGCGCTGCGCAAAGCAAGAAACAAGAAATCTATGCGCAACTTCGGTCAAATGGAATTCCACGAACAAAATTGAAATTGATTAATGAAAGAAGCATATAACGACATACCGCTTATAAACAACGAGGTGATGCGTCAGCTTGAGATTAAGGTTGATGGCAGGAAGGCATTCATTGAATATGAACACCGTGAAGGCAAGATGTACCTGACGCATGCCGAAGTACCTGAAGAAATGCGCAACCGAGGCATTGGCGAAGCTCTTGCAGAGAAGGCCATGGTTTATCTTGAGAAAAACAATATTGCGCTTGTACCCATGTGTTCTTTTATCAAGCACTATTTGAGAGAACATCAAGAGTGGCAAAAACTACTCGCGACTGGAATAAGATTGCAATAACTCAATGTGAGAATGTGAGAATTATCAAATAAGCCAATGCCATATCTTAGTCAGCAAAGCAGATGGCCTTATGACAGAAGATAAAAGCATTCATAGCAATTTAACGGCCTTTTGTAATCATCCCACCCTCACATTGGCTAATCATCACATTTGCTCATCTCTTAAATAATCTTTAATCGTTCCTCTTCTAAATCTATCTGATAGAGTTGTTCGCGTATTATCTCCTCATCGAAAGCAGGGTCTTTATTAAGCTCCGTGAGGTATTCTCGTTGACTTTCCAAGAGCTCCAAGAAGATAACTTTCGTTCTTGGATTCATCCAATTGTCCTCACCTGATGTGGCCTTTGTTCTTTCCTCCCATTGCTGAATAAACTTTTGCATGCCTGCATGGTCAGGATGTTCAGCATCGTATTTGTTCTTAAGGTAGTGATAGATGTGTTCTTTCAATCCTCGTTTCATGCGCTGGCGCATTTCTTTTTCCTTCTCTTCATTTTTAACCTCATCCAACCAACGGCTGCGCTTTATAAGATAAGGAAGCGTCAAGCCCTGCACCACAAGTGTAAGCAATATCACGATGAAGGTGATGAACAGTATAAGATGTCGATGCGGAAAAGCCTCGCCATTGTCAAGGGTTACAGGTATAGCCAATGCCGCAGCCAGCGATACTACTCCGCGCATACCGGTCCAACCAAGTAGCAAAGGCATAAGCCACCTTCTTTTTCTAGATGTACCGCGCGGTGCTACGGTAGGCCTGAAGATGAGCGTGGCTATCAATGCAGAGTAGGAACTGATAATTCTTGCCACTATCAAAACCGCTGTTACAAGCAAGCCATACCCTATTGCTGTGCTCAGCGGAATACCCTCTGAGCGGAAACCTGCAACAATCTCCGGCAGCTCCAATCCTATAAGCAGGAAAACCACACCATTGAGTACATATACAAAACTCTCCCAAACACTTAGTGCGCCTACCCTACTCGCACTGTTCAGGAACACCAATCGCTTTGCAGAAAGATAAAGCCCACCACAGACCACAGCCAGCACACCTGAACAATGTAATTCCTCAGCCACCCAATACAAGATATACGGTTCAATAAGTGTAAGCGTAATGTCCGAAGGTGCATCGGTAGGAAGCCACTGGTGTGCTTTTACGAAAAGCCAACCCAGCAACAAACCGATGGCCGCACCACCAAGTACCATCCATAAAAAGCTCAGTGCGGCTTGTTGCCAAAAGAACTGTCCTGTGCCCACTGCTACCAGCGCAAAACGAAAGATGATAAGCGATGAGGCATCGTTGAGCAAGCTCTCACCTTCTAAGATGGCTTTGGTTGACTTGGGTATTTTGACAAACTTCAATATAGCACCTGTACTCACCGCATCGGGTGGTGATACAATACCGCCCAACAAGAAACCGATAGCCAGCGTGAAGCCCGGAATAAAATAGTTAGTCACTACCGCTACGGACAAAGCCGTGAAGAACACCACAAGAAAAGCAAAGCTACCTATGATGCGCCACCACTTACGCATCTCTTTGAAAGAGATGGACCACGCTGCCTCAAACAACAGCGGTGGAAGGAAGATGAGAAAGATAAGATCGGGACTAATCTTTACCATGGGCAGCCCGGGAATAAGGCTTATCAATAGACCGCAGAGGACCAGCAGTATAGGATAGGCTATCTTAAGTTTTGTTGCCCACATCTCAAGCAGCACAACGGCTGCTATCATGGCTAACAGAAAAGGTAATATGGTGTGCATGAAAATAGTTTTCGCTTTACTAAGGAATATTCAATTATAGCTTGTAAAAAAAAGAACGTTTTCATTGTTTTCCATTCGATGTCAAAAGAAATTTTATGCGCATAGCTCGCTCCCTATTCCTGTTGTTAGATTTGAACTATGAATTTGCTATTTGTATGCGGCCGCAATCAATGGCGAAGTCCGACAGCCGAGAAAATATTTCATAGCAAACATGGAATAACAGCAAAGTCTGCGGGTACATCCCCTTCTGCGCGCATCAGGATAAATGAAAATCATATTCATTGGGCTGATATCATCTTTGTGATGGAAGACAAGCACTGCGCAATTCTTATGGAAAGATATCGCGAGCAGTTAACTCAAAAGAAAGTCATCGTACTTGATATACCCGATGAGTATCAATATATGGATGAGGAGTTAATTGAAATACTCAATACTTCAGTTCTATCTTATATTGATATAAATCCATCTTGAAGTCATTTACTTTGTAGCCACAATTAAACAACTCCTTCCTTAATATGCTTTACAAAAACCTTTTCGCTACACTATGCTTGTTATCACTCAGCACAGCATATCTAAATGCACAGCTACTAAAGCCCGGCTTTGATAAGCAGGAGTATATAGAAACACTCAAGGTTAATCAGAAGACGCACATTGCGCTTAACAAGTGGGCCGACAATACCACGGTGCCCGACCCTACCCTGTTTCATTATGAATATCGTTCGCCTCGCGTGGCCTTTGACAATATCTGGGACTTGTGGATACACAACGACAAGCGCATAGCGATGATAGCGGTGCAAGGCAGCATTGCTACTGAAGCCAGTTTCCTTGCTAACCTTTATGCCGCTATGATACCTGCAAGCGGTGAACTTAAACTGACCAATGACAAAACCTTCCGCTATCACCTTAGTGATAACCCAAGGGCTGCGGTGCATGTAGGTTGGTTTGTTGCAATGGCGCATCTGTCGGAAACGATAGAACACAAGATTGACTCTTGCTACAAAGCGGGGATCAAAGATTTTATTCTCACCGGCCACAGTCAAGGCGGTGGTATCACCTTCTTGCTGGATGCCCATCTCAACCAACTGCAACGCGAAGGCAAGCTAGCAAAAGATATTTTCTTCAAGACCTATTGCAGTGCGGGACCAAAGCCCGGAAATCTTGCCTTTGCTTATGACTTTGAAAATAACAACCGCGATGGACTTGCTTACAATGTGGTAAACAGCGTGGATTGGGTGCCGGAGGTTCCTTTTACGGTGCAGACTACCAATGACTTCCCTGTTGTCAATCCTTTTAGAGGAGCGAAGGCCATGATTAAAAAACAAAAGTTTGCAGCGCGTATTGCGCTTAAACATGTCTATAAGAAACTGGACAAACCCAGTCGCAAGGCACAAAAGAATTACCAGAAGTACTTGGGCAAGATGGTATCCGTTGCAGTGAAGAAACAACTGCCTTCTCTTACACTGCCAGAGTATTACAACAGCAACTATTATGTAAGAACGGGCAACACCATTGTGCTATACCCCGATGATGCTTACTTCCAACTTCACAACAACGAACCAACGAATACCAATATCTGGGAGCACCACTGGCCGGTGGCTTATTTGATAATGGCTGAGAAGCTTTAGTGTGTGCATTGGCTACAAGCACTCTCAATGGGAGGCAAGCTGGTTACTTACACTTTTACCACTACCCATCCTCTTCATTCGGGTCAATGCTCACCACAAACTTCATTGGCAAACTCCATTCGCCCACGCCTTTGCGGTTGATAGCGCGCGCAACCACGCTGAGCCTTACGCCTTCGGGAAGATTAGGCACCTCTACCTGGTGGTGTGGGCTGGACACTATGCGCTGAAAGTTGTTGGGGCCTTTGAACAGCAACTCATAGAACCCTGCGTTGCGCATGTGCTTGATGTAAACCTTAGCCGTGCCCGCACCTTTGTTCTCCACAAAGTCAATCTCCGTATACTCAGGCGCAGTTGTGGCAACAGGAATTTTGTTCAACTCAAAGCCACTTAGCACCAGCGTATTTACATCGCCTTGGGCTATTGCATTCACCGATGTGCATTGGCCGGAAACCAACGTATCAAGCTGCGCGCGTAACGCTCTGCGTGGAGCCACATTGCGATAATCTCTCAGGCGCGCCTCCGCATCCCAAATGGCCAAATGGTCCAGCATGGGCACTATGGTGGCGGGCGCAGGCACTATCGCGCTAAAAGCAGGAGCAGCGCTCAGCATCGTTTGTATTTCACGCACGCGGGCTATGAAATCCGTGTCCTTTACATGGTACATCCCAAAAACACACTTACGCTTCTTTAACATGATGATTGACTTTTTATGATTAGATCCTTTAAGTTGGATACAGCAATAGCGCAAACCACCTGTCAAATATTCTCTTATTAGCATTTTTTTACACTGTAAACGACTATTTTATAAGTGCTTACCCAACACCGATGCCTGCTTTTACTTCATAAATAAATGGTGTGGCGGGCTACACACAACTGTGTGCAGGTCATGACACAATTGTGTGCAGCTCATTACAAAACTGTAAGGAGATCGTGACATATGTGTGTGAAGATCATAACACAACTGTGTGGAGGTCGTTACACATGTGTGTGAATGTAACAACACAAGCATCCGGAGGTCGCAGCACAATCGTGTAATGGTCATAGCACAACTATGTAGAGGTCTCAACACATTTGTGTGTAGGTCATAACACAGTTGTGTGTAGGTCGTAACACATATGTGCAAAGGTCATAATCTGGTTATAGAACACTTATGGACACAGTCTTGCGCGATGGGGCTTTTTAGTTTGTAAAAAAGATATTGCTATCTAAAAGAACGAAGCGCACATGGATTACTCCTCAACAATATCTGCTTCGAAGAGTTGCTTTAAGTCCTTCTTTGATTTGTTGCTTTCGTATTTAAAGGCTCCCATTGTAAGAGCATAAGCAAATAGCAGCAGCCCAAACAGCGTAATAAATATTGACGAATCAAAATCCGGCTTCTCGTTCATTTGAATAAAACTCAGAACAAGACCGTAACCAATCAATCCGAACCAACTACATAAAAAGATATTTACAAAGACGTGCATTCTCATTTTAACTCGAATGCTTGTTCCATCAAAGTCATTTTCTACTATACCAGTTATTCTCGGAAGAAAGGAGTTTCGATAGCTAATAATTCTATAAATATCAAAGGTCTGCTTTACTATGCTACCGTGATACTTATTAGCATTCTTCTTTTTGACGAGTCCAAATTTTAATCCTGGTTCCTGATCAACTTTTTCTTCAAGCCGCTTGATGACTTCGTCTTCCTTTAGGCTTGTCTTATAAGTGATATTTTCAAAGGGTAATAGTTTCATCTATATGTGTATCTATTTGCTTACCCACCAATCAGCATAAGTATGCGCAGTATCATTTAGATTGACCACTTCACCTATGATGGGAGTAATGAGTGGCATGTTCACGGTCTTGTTGTTTTCTATTAATTTATTTAGTGGCTCATCCCATGGATGGTTGGCAAGTGCAAACTTACCGCTGTGCACGGGGAACAATCGCCTGGCCTTTAGGTCTTGTGCTATTTGTAACACCTCGTGCGGCAGGGCGTGGATATACTTCCATGCATCGTTGTACTGTCCGTTCTCAAGTATAACAATGTCAAGAGGGCCATACTTATTTCCTATCTCTGCAAAGTGAGTATCATAACCGCTATCACCACCAAGAAATATTTTGAGCGATGGAGTCTGCAATACATAAGAAGCCCACAGCGTATTGCAGCGTGTAAACCCACGGCCGGAGAAATGACGGGCAGGTTCGCAATAGGCTACAAAGCCATTGTCTAGGTCCACATGTTCATGCCAGTTTCTTTCGTTGATAATGCCGGGTGCATAACCCCAGTGTTCAAGATGCGAGCCCACACCCAGCGGACAAATTACTTTACCTACTTTGTCCTTCAAGGCCACTATCGTTTCGTAGTCCAGGTGGTCATAATGGTCATGCGATATAAATAAGTAATCAATTTGCGGAAGGTCTTCGGCAGAATAAATATCAGTACCCGCAAAGGAAGAATTGGTAGAAGGCAGTGGCGATGCATTTCCACTAAACACGGGGTCCATCAGTATGCGCTTGCCATCTATCTGTATATAATAACTGGAGTGGCCAAACCATACCATCACATTGTTGTCAAGCGGTATGTTGTGCAAATCGTTCTTCACCGATGGAATAGCCTGCGAAGGCACACGCGTTGGATTTCTTTTAAAGAAGAAATCATACATCACTCCGGTCATTGAATAGCCTTCTGTAAGATCCGGAGTGTTGTGGATGTTTACAAACTTTCCGCCCTTAAAGTTAGGGTACTTGCTGTAGAGTGCAACACGCGCCTCATCGGGTGCTTTGCCAAACTTGGGTTGGCGCATATATATATCAAAACCGTGATGACCAATAGGGCAATCACTACAAGGGTAGTTATCATGATTCTTTTGAGTATTCTTTTTAGCTTCATCAGAGAAGTTGTACCAACTGCGTAAAAAGAAGCGAAGGTATAACCTGCCCGCAATGAAGCATCATCACAGAAGGTGATTGGCCCATAGAGATCGGAGGATGGATGTCCTTCGAACGCCATGAGAAACAAACGGCCACTTTCTTAACATGCCATGTATAATATCTTCCAAGTGCAGTGTTATGTCATCTTTAAGATAACCTTTATCCTTGAACTAATAAATACACCCGCACATGACTGCAGCAATTACTCAAACTACTAAAAAGAAACAACAACAGTTAGATGTAAACGCCACGATAGAGAGTATCTGGAAGCGTTATCTCTCTAGTGATTTGGCTCCTCAAATATTGAACAGAGGCATCAGCTACTTTGGAAATACCAAACAACAGGATGTGCTTATCACGGGTATGAATCCTATCTATTATCCCGAAAGAGAACATACCAATAACGTGTATAGCTTTGGTGGTATCCTACATACGCACACGGTAGATAACTATTGGAAGTTCCTCCGCACCATGTTGGTATCGCCCCTTGGCCACACAGACTTGCGTGACTGCACCACCTATCTCGATCTGTTCTACTTCCGCGAGAATAGCTATGACGACTTCGATAAAGCATTCCAACAAAATGCCAAAGGCAAGAACTTCCTTCAGGAACAACTCAACCTTACACGTCACATACTGGAGAACATTGTTCAGCCCAAAGTCATATTGGTGATGAGTACAGAGGCTGCTTCGTTCTGGCCACGCCCATCCAAAAAAGGGCCTATCAACATGGGTTATGATATGAAGCTGATAGAAGGCCTTCCTTGCGGATACGTATTTCAGATAACAGGCTTGCTCAATGAAGGTCCATTTGAAAACAAGAAAGCAAAGACCAACTTAAAAGGAACTTACGTATTGTTCTCATCGCCCATCACACGCCTCACTCGTGGAGACAGAAAACCTACTGCAAGACAGATAGCAATGCTGTTGGAGAAGTATGAGAAGAATGTGGGGTAATAAGATTTCTTCGCTCAATATAAGGCTGATTTGACTACCATGTAATTGTGCCCTTGAGTTGAGCTTAAATTTGAACCTACTTTCAAATTGAAAATGAAATCTCTAAACATTGTAGCTTCCATTCTCTGCTTGTGTGCGTTTTGTTATACATCAGAGTCAATAGCGCAGTCTTCTACAATTCTCCACACACAAGGCATTAGTCAACCTGAAATCACATTCTACAACACCGAGGGCTATGCAATATCTGTTAAGGAATTCGATTTTGGCATAGACGAAAAGGGAATTAAAAAAATCAAGAAGGAGTATTCTATTCCTAAAGAAACGGCAGTAGAAGAAGACGCAACTATTCCCAATACGAAAATCCTAAGGTCGGAATCCATAAATAAAGGAGTGGCACACCAATCCAATTTTTATCTCTCGCTCACGAAACGAGGTAAGATGAAAGTAGTCGCGTTCACCACATTCTGTCAACCTGTTCCATCAATAGAAAAAGAATTCTATGAGGCTTTAATCAATGACAATTTACCACCGGGCATATGTACTCCAATGTATGTTGATACAATTCAATTTGCAGGAAGAGGAATAGCTCTTGGTCCTGCGTGTCATTGGATGAATGTTCGAAATATCCAATGTCCAGATCTTGGACAAATGAACTGGTCAGAATTCAGTGATTTAGAAAGAGCTAAACAAATGATTGCTGCCCAGAAAACCATGACAGCAAACACCTTCTTAACTGGAATTATTGAAGAAGAAGAAATTGAAATAATCTTTGAAGGACAACCGATAACAGCAAACAGATGTCGCGTAAAAGTAAATCTACCCGAACTTGTTATGGGAGGAAGTAATATTCTCATCGTTTACTACATAGCTGCAAGAGTTCGAGACAGATATGTTGGCTGCGTTTTAAGCCACTACACTGATGATGTTAATACAAATTCGTTACCGCCTCTGTTAAGTGAGGTAATGGAATTGAAGAAGTAAAATAAATAATACACAGATAGTTCATACAAAGTGAAAACGGCCACCCTCTCGAGCAGCCGTTTCAATATCATACAACAAGTTTATTCTTATTTAAAAGCATCCAAACCCGTAACGTCCATACCTGTGATAAGCAAGTGAACATCATGTGTTCCTTCGTAGGTAATTACAGATTCTAAGTTCATCATATGGCGCATAACAGGGTACTCATTCGTGATGCCCATTGCACCCAATATCTGACGCGCATCGCTGATGATGACTTTCGCCATAGCAATGTTGTTGCGCTTTGCCATACTGATTTGCGCTGATGTTGCACGGCCTTCATTGCGCAATTGACCAAGACGCAAAGTCAACAATTGTGCTTTTGTGATTTCGGTAATCATCTCAGCCAATTTCTTTTGTTGCAATTGGAATTGACCAATTGGCTTGCCAAATTGAATGCGCTCTTTGCTGTAACGCAATGCCACATCATAACAATCCAATGCCACACCGATAGCACCCCAAGAGATACCATAACGCGCAGAATCCAAGCAACCAAGTGGTGCGCCCAATCCGCTTTTATTTGGCAACAAGTTTTCTTTCGGCACTTTCACGTTATCGAAAATCAACTCGCCCGTATCGCTTGCACGAAGGCTCCATTTGCCGTGCATAGTAGGTGTTGTAAAACCTTCCATGCCGCGCTCTACTATAAGACCGTGAATACGGCCTTCTTCGTTCTTAGCCCACACCACAGCCACTTGTGCAAATGGTGCATTGCTGATCCACATCTTCGCACCGTTGAGCAAGTAGTGGTCGCCCATGTCTTTGTAGTTGGTCACCATGCCACCCGGATTGCTACCAAAGTCAGGCTCCGTAAGACCAAAGCAGCCAATCCACTCACCTGTTGCAAGCTTTGGAAGGTACTTCATGCGTTGCTCTTCGTTACCATATTTATAGATCGGATACATCACCAAAGAACTTTGCACCGAAGCCGTAGAGCGCAAACCGCTATCGCAACGCTCCAACTCTTGCATAATAAGACCATAAGAAATCTGGTCCAATCCGGCACCGCCATATTCAGTCGGGATATAAGGTCCGAAGGCACCAATCTCACCCAAGCCTTTGATAAGGTGCTCAGGGAATTTCGCGTCTTCAGCCGCTTGCTCTATGATGGGAGAAACTTCTTTCTTTACCCATGCACGCGCTGTATCGCGAATAAGCTTTTGCTCTTCGGTCAGCAACTCGTCCATCAGGTAATAGTCATGTCCTTGATATAAATCTGTACGTGCCATTTTCTATTGAATGTTTTTTTGCAGTGTTTACTTCGTTAAAATCGGGGGCGAATTTAGGAATGTGATAATTAGCAAATGTGATAATTAGCAAATAAGTCGCTCTAATTCTTCACATTATGGCATTTGTAAATTGACTAGTCTTTGTTTGCCTCATACCACGCATCCGCCTGAAGATTGCGTCCCATGCTGGCTTCTACCGCAAGAAAGTCGCAACGCTCGTTCATTGGATGACCGTTGTGACCTTTTATCCATTTGAAACGCACTTTATGTTGAGAAGCAATTGCGAGATATCGTTTCCACAGGTCAGGATTTTTGACATTCTTCCAGCCGCGCTTTATCCAACCATCAATCCATTTTTTCTCCACAGCATCTACTACATACTTCGAGTCAGAATAAACCGTCACTTCACAATCGGGAGTTTTGAGCATTTCCAAACCGATAATGACACTCAACAATTCCATGCGATTATTGGTAGTAAGACGAAAGCCATCGCTCACTTCTTTGTAATGCGGACCGCTTTGAAGAATTAAGCCATAACCGCCCGGCCCGGGATTGCCTTTGGCCGCACCATCGGTGTAAATCGTTATCTGTGTAATCATTAAACTTTATGAAAACAGATAAGAAACATTGGTAGAGAACAACTTCACGGCAATGGCGAGAAGTATGATGCCGAAAACTTTTTCAAGCACCGCAATCCCCCCAAGACCGAGAGTTCTTTCGATGCGATTGGTCAACTTCAGCACTATGAAGATGATGATGATATTGAGAATGATGGCAATCAAAATATTTATCTCCGAATAAATGGCACGTAGAGAAATAAGCGTTGAAAATGTGCCTGCTCCTGCAATAATGGGGAACGCCAATGGCACAATGGAAGAGGCTTTTTCCGTTCCTGCGGCCTGTTTGAAAATCTTGATGCCCAACACCATTTCCATGGCGATAAAGAATAGCACGAGCGAACCCGCTACTGCAAATGAGTTGACGTCTACACCGAACAGCGCAAGGAACTTCTCTCCAATAAAGAGGAATACGGCCATCAAAAGCAATGAGACAAGCGAGGTTGTTATGGGCTGTATGTTGCCGACTTGGCCTTTGATTTTGAGAATAACAGGAATGCTGCCGATGATATCAATCACCGCAAACAATACCATAAAGCATTGCGCAAGTTCTTTCCAATCGAATTCAAACATGGGGCGAAGTTAGGTTTAATCATTGAAAATTTAAGTCGTAGATTATCTGTACACATTATCAAACGACTATACATAATGGCTAAATAGAATTGAAGGACTCTGATGGAGTTAGGCCTTTTTTACAAAATCCGATTTCAATGCCATTGATCCAAAACCATCTATTTTACAATTAATATTATGGTCTGAGCCAATATTGAGCCTAATATTTTTCACTTTAGTCCCTGCTTTTACCGGCTTTGGAGCACCTTTAACCGGTAAATCTTTAATAACAACAACGGAATCTCCATTTTGAAGTTCATTGCCATTAGAATCAATCACTTTTTCAGTTGTTTCGTTGTTCGACTCCACTTCCTCCGGTTTCCACTCATGAAAGCATTGAGAGCAAGTCATAAGACCATTATTCTCATAAGTGAACTCCGAAGAACAAGCGGGACATTTTATTGCATCAATCATTACACTATAATAATTTCGGGCGAAATTAACCGAATCCTAAAGTCAAGACGCTGCACTTCTATTACGAAAACACATCAGTTCAGCACAAACTCCGAAGGTCGAAAACACTTCGCTGCTTTAATAAAAATGTCAGCCGGAAAAATGACTACACATTAAAACGGAAGTGCATCACATCGCCATCTTTCACGATGTACTCTTTCCCTTCTACTCCTAGCTTGCCTGCTTCTTTCACGGCTGCTTCAGTTTTGTAATTGATATAATCATCAAAACGGATTACCTCCGCACGGATAAATCCTTTTTCAAAGTCGGTATGGATAACACCTGCTGCTTGTGGGGCTGTATCACCTTTGTGAATAGTCCAGGCGCGCACTTCTTTCACACCTGCTGTGAAGTAGGTTTGAAGATTAAGTAACTTGTAAGCCGCACGTATCAATTTAGCAACACCAGGCTCATCCAATCCCAAATCCTGTAAGAAGATTTGACGCTCTTCGTAAGTTTCTAATTCAGAAATATCAGCCTCGATAGCCGCACCAAGAACAATGATTTCAGCATTCTCGTCTTTCACAGCTTCGCGAACGCGTTCTACGTGAGCATTGCCTTTTACAACCGAGTTTTCATCTACGTTACATACATAAAGCACCGGCTTACCCGTAAGCAACTGCAAGTCCTTCGCAAGCAACGTTTCTTCTTCGTTTGCTGGAATGATGGTACGCGCACTCTTGCCTTGTTCCAACGCTTCCTTGATACGACTCATGAAATCGAAATCGCGTTTGGCGGCATTGTCGCCACTTTTAGCAGCGCGTTGCACTTTAGCCAAACGCGCCTCAATGCTCTCAAGGTCTTTCATCTGAAGCTCGATATCAATAATCTCTTTATCGCGTACCGGGTTTACCTCGCCATCTACGTGAACAACATTGGGATCATCAAAGCAACGCAAAACGTGGATGATAGCATCCGTCTCACGAATGTTGGCAAGAAACTTATTGCCGAGACCTTCGCCTTTACTCGCACCTTTTACAAGACCTGCTATGTCCACAATTTCAATCGTAGTAGGCACAATTCGCTCTGGATTTACCAATCCAGCCAATTGATTCAACCTTTCATCAGGTACAGTAATAGTACCTACGTTCGGTTCTATTGTACAGAAAGGAAAGTTGGCCGCCTGTGCCTTGGCATTGCTAAGGCAGTTGAAAAGGGTTGATTTACCTACGTTGGGAAGCCCAACAATTCCACATTTAAGAGACATGTTCTTGTAAAATTTGCGGGCGCGAAGATAGGACTAGTAAAGCCATCTCTAAACAAGAATATCTTATTGAGCGTCAGCCACAATAAAGTACAACAAAAAATTCTAAATAATGAATCATAAAACCCAGCTTCCATCGTTGATTTGTGCGGCTTTCGCAGGAAGGCTCTTTTTATGACGCGAAAAAGCAGTATTCTCATTTTAGTAGTTGTTGCAGCCTTAATAGCAACATCGACCTTTCTTATTTCCCGGCTTCGATTCAGCTATGATTTCGAAGCATTCTTTCCGGAAAAAGACCCACAAACGGATTTCTATTTCAACTATCGCAAATCGTTTGAGACAGACAATGATTTTTTCATCATCGCGCTCGAAAACAATGATGGAATTTATCATAAGGATTTCTTACAAAAGGTAGATAGCTTAAACACGCTTTTGCAAAAACTGCCTTATGTGCAGGAAGCCGTTGGCCCAACTCAGATAAAAGAATTTATTCGTGACCCATTCCTTGGTCAAGTTTTTACAACACCATTACTTCGCTGGCAAGAACCTGAAAACTATGCTGCTGATTCTGTTCGGATTGCACAAACTCCGGGAATGGTTGGATTGTTCTTTTCTACCGATGGTAAATCAGTTGCCATCAACATCAAGCATGAGCAAAGCCTTTCAAAGAATAAATGCGATGAGCTTTCAGCGGCTATTGAAAAAACGGTCGGGCAATTTTCATTTGACAAGACACACATCATAGGAAGAGCACTCGGACAAAGGCTTTATGTAGAAACCATGCTACAAGAACTCATTCTGTTTATCAGTATGAGTTTGGTGTTGACGGTGATTTTTCTATTCATTGCCTTCCGCTCTGCTTGGGGCGTTATCGTTCCAACTTTCATTGTACTTGTTTCTATTTTGTTCACGCTTGGCTTTGTAAAAATTATTGGCAAAGACCTCGATTTGATGATGACCGTTTTACCCACCATCATCTTCGTTGTTGGTATGAGCGACTCAGTGCATGTATTGACCAAGTATATGCAAGAGCTGCGCAATGGTCGCGACAGAATTGATGCCATAAAGTATGCTTTCCGAAGTATTCGCTTGGCTACGTTCTTAACGGCATTAACAACTTCGATTGGTTTTATCACACTGGTCTTTTCCAACATTCGACCTATTAGCGACTTTGGTATTTATACTTCAGTAGGAATTATGATGGCCTATGGATTGACCTATACCATCATGCCGGCCATTCTCTTTCTTGCCAAACCAAAAGGGCTTTATCTCTTTGCAGAAAAAGGTGATTTCTGGAATAAACACTTGCATCGTTGGTTGGCTTGGATTATTCGTAACCGCAGAGGAATAGCCGTGGGAATGGGCGCAGTTGTTTTAGCTAGCATCTATTCTATCACGCACATCAAAGTAGATAATCTGATGCTGGAAGATTTGCGCGATACACATCGTCTTAAGCAAGAATTCCGTTTTATGGAAGAAAACTATTCGGGTTGTCGTCCATTTGAGATGGCCATCACATTGGACAACGACACGCAAGCCTTCTCACCCGATTTCCTTGGTGACATGGATAAGATTGGGAAATTTTTGAAAGATGAATATCAAGTTGGTAGTATGTTATCATTGGCTGAAATGGTCAAATCATCTAACAAGGCTTTGAACGCAGGTCAGCAAGAGTTTGCGATTATCCCTGAAGATAAAGATGAATTAAAGAAGATTGAGAAATTCGTATCGCGAAAGGATGTTGCCAGATTAACATCGCTGTATTACAACAAAGAAAGTCGCACGCTTCGCATCAGCGGAAAAACGCCTGATTTGGGAAGAACTCATTATAGAGAACTCAACAAAAAGTTGGATGATTTCATCGCTCAAAATGCAACAACTAAATTCAAACATCAAGTAACCGGAACGGCTCATCTTATTGATCTCAATAATCAATACCTAGTGGAGAACATGGTCTGGGATTTATTGCTTTCCATTGCAGCCATCGGCTTAGTAATGGGAATCGTGTACAAATCTTGGAAGATGATTTTTCTTACCATTATCCCCAACATAATTCCATTGGTCATTGTGGGTGGTATAATGGGATTGACAGGCATTCCGCTTAAAGTTTCCACATCTATCATCTTCAATATAGCCTTTGGGATCGCTGTAGATGATACGATTCATTTTCTTGCACGCGTTCGCACATTTCTTAACGAAGGCAAATCAAGTTTATACGCTGTAAAAAGAACTTTTCTTACTACGGGTAAAGCAATGATTGTAACAACTCTCATATTGAGTGGTGGCTTTCTTACACTTATTCTGTCTGACTTTTTGGGCACGTTTTATATCGGTTTTCTCATTAGTCTTACGTTGTTCATTGCGTTGATAGCGGAGTTGTTGGTTTCGCCTTTGGTTGTGATGATTTTTTACAAGAAAAAGTAGCTTCTTTTATTACCACTTGTCAAATCATAGAGCAGTTTGTCAAGAACAGGCCACAATAGTTTACCTCCGAGTTGTGATGTGCTATTTTCGGCACACATTTTTCTATTACAATTACTCATGAAAATGAAAGTCCATTTCCTAATGAGCCTCGCGATGATTTGCGTGTTCAATTCATTTGCTCAAAAATCCATTACCAACGAACTTGTTTGGGCAAGTGGTGAATTCTCGGCAGAAGGCATTGAAAGTCCATCAAGTCTTAACGATGGTCTGCATTATACAAGTTTAGAAAATAGCGATGCGTTTGGAACTCGCATAGTAAAATACAGCTACGAAACCGGGCAAGAAGTGGGCGTAATAGCAACCTCCATGGATATATTCAAAGATGCCTCCAAGTCTATTGAAGGATATGAGTTTAGCAGTGATGAAAAACTGCTTCTTGTTTATACCGATGCAATTCCCCAATACCGCTATAGTTATTGGGCCAATTATTATGTCTTTGATTTAGAAAAACGAAAAACCATAGCGGTTGGTGACCAAATGAAAGGTCGTCAAATGCTCGCTTCAATTTCTCCTGACAAAAAGCAGGTGGCATTTGTAAGAGACAACAATATCTATATAAAAAATCTGGACAACGGAAAAGAAACGCAAATCACCGAAGACGGTGAAAAAAATAAAATCATATACGGAGCCACAGACTGGGTTTATGAAGAAGAATTCGCTCTGGTAAATGGTCTTTACTGGAGTCCGAATGGTGATAGATTAGCTTACTACAAATTTGATGAAAGCCAAGTTCGCGAATTTTCTATGGATTTATTTGGTGGACTTTATCCCGACCAAGAGCGTTTTAAGTATCCAAAAGCAGGCGAAAAAAACAGTGTGGTCAATGTCTATATCTGGGATTCAAAAAACAACAAAAGCACGGTTGTCGCAACGAGTGACGAGAAAGATCAATACATCCCGCGAATCAAATGGACTCAGAACAATGATAAACTCTGTGTTTTGCGCATGAATCGTCATCAAAACAAACTGGAGTATTTAATGACCGACCTTTCAGTAGTGGCACCATTTGCACATGATACAAAAGCAATTTACACTGAAAATTCTGAAACTTATATTGACATCAACGATGCGCTCACATTCATGAAAGATGGAAGCTTCATCATCTTAAGCGAGCGTGACAATTACAATCATCTCTATCATTTGGATGTGAATGGAAATGTCAAATTGCAACTTACGAAAGGCCCATTTGATATAATAGATTTCTATGGCTATGACTTATCCACGATGACGGCCTATTATAGTAGTAGTGAAATGGGCGCAATAGACAAACAAGTGTATTCCGTTACAACTAAGAAGAAACCTGTTGTAAAGAGAATAAGTACTCAAAAAGGAACGAATGATGCCATATTCAGCAAAGGCTATAAGTATTACATCATCAATCATAGCGATGCCAATACTCCGGCAGATTTTAGATTGTACAATGCGAAAGGAAAAGAAATTCGTGTGCTGAAAGACAATGCCCGATTGAAAGAGCGCTTGCAGAATTACTCTTTAGTCAAAAAGGAGTTTTTCACGTTTAAAAATTCATCAGGAATAGATTTGAATTGTTGGATAATGAAACCAACCAACTTCGATGCTGCAAAAAAATATCCGGTGTTGGTTGCTATTTATGGCGGTCCGGGAAGTAATACAGTTTCTGATTCCTGGGGTGGAAGAAACTACTTGTGGTATCAGTTGCTTTGTGAGCAAGGGTATATTGTAGTGAGCTGTGATCCACGCGGTACGCAATTCCGTGGTCGTGAATTCAAACACAGCGCTTATATGAATCTTGGTAAAAAAGAAACAGAAGACTTTATAGACTTTGCAAAATACTTGGGCAATCAAAACTACATTGATAAGAATAGAATCGGAATTCAAGGCTGGAGCTACGGTGGTTATATGACAAGTCTTTGCATGACCAAAGGTGCGGACTATTATAAAGCCGGTATTGCAGTTGCGCCTGTTACAAATTGGAAATATTATGACAGCATTTATACCGAACGTTTCCTTCGTACCCCGCAAGAGAACAGCGGTGGTTACGAGAATAACTCACCTATCAACTTTGTAGATGGGTTAAAAGGGAAATTCTTATTGGTACACGGAAGCGCTGATGATAATGTACACTATCAAAACTCGATGGATATGGTAACAGCGCTTGTAGCAGCTAACAAACAGTTTGATATGTTTGTTTACCCAAACAAGAATCATGGGATTTATGGAGGAACAACTCGTTTACATCTGTTCACCAAAATGACCAACTTCCTCAAAGAAAATTTGTAATTGTAGAAAACATGATTCGTGTTGGATTTATACTGCTTGCTCTCTCCGTTATTCTTGGTGCGTTTGGAGCACATTCATTAGAAAACTATTTGCAACCCGAACAACTGAAAGCATGGAATACTGCTGTTCAATACCAAGTCTATCACGCACTAGGCATTCTCATTCTTGCGCTGTTTTCGGATAAAGCATTTATCAAAAAAGAAAGAATTCGTTATGCACAAATATTCCTTTTAGTAGGGATTGTGCTCTTTAGTGGTTCATTGTATTTCCTTTCAACCAGAAGTATGATTGGAGTCAATCTTTCTTGGTTAGGACCAATAACACCACTTGGTGGCGTTTGTTTTATTGCAGGCTGGGTGATGGCAACTTTTGCTCTTTTTAAGGAAAAGTAAGGTATTGGCATCATTATCAGGCTTAATTTCTTGTCAGTGTTTATTTCGGACAATTTTATCCTATTTACACAAAGTCTGTATATCTTTGTCGCGTAGAAACAGAAAAAGATGTTTTCAAAAGCATGTGAATATGGAATACGCGCAACGTTGCACATCGCAGTGCAATCGGAAATAGGAACTCGCGTAAGTCTAAAAGACATTGCCAAAGCGATTGATTCACCCGAAGCTTTTACTGCAAAAATTCTGCAACTTCTTGCCAAAAACGGGATCGTTACCTCTGTAAAAGGTCCTGCGGGCGGTTTCGAAATCACTACAAAAGATGCACATCGTATCAAACTAAGTCATATTGTAGCTGCCATTGATGGAGATAGTATATACAAAGGATGTGGTTTAGGCCTTAAAACCTGTAACGAAAACAAACCCTGTCCTGTACATGACAAATTCAAAATCATCAGAGAAGAACTTAGAAATATGTTGGAATCCACATCGATTAATGAATTATCTGAAAGCGTTCATGAAGGTTTGACATTTTTGAAACGATAAAAAATTTAAATTTATTTCGGACATTTTTATCCTTTTTAAAACAATACAAATAATGAAAAATATCACAAGTAACATCATGGAACAAAAAGAACTCAATTGGTTTGATCGACAAGCTTTACAGTTTGAAGAATCACGATTTGCGGCAATGACCATACTGCTAACACTACAAAGTTGTATTGGTTCCATAGCCGTTATGTTTGCTTTGCAGCACGATGCAGTCGTGCAACTCTGCTTAAGTGCTGCAGTTACGATGGGGGCTAACTCACTATTCATTGCTCAAGGTCCAGCCAAATGGTGTCTTGGTAGCTTCTATATAAGTATCATTGTTAACCTTATCATCATTTTCTTTAATGTACTCGTGTTGTAATTCATGAAAAACGACATAAATACAATAGACGATATTAAAACACTTGTAGATAGCTTCTACACCAAAGTACGAGAACACTCTGTGCTTAAAAACATTTTTGAGAACGCGATTCAAGACAGATGGCCCATACATTTAGAGAAGATGTATTGCTTTTGGCAAACAGTATTACTCTCAGAACACACCTATTCGGGCAGCCCTTTTGCACCACATGTTAAACTCGGCATAGTATCACAACATTTTGAGGTTTGGCTCAAACTATTCAAAGAAACCCTTGAAGAAAATTTCCGAGGAACCAAAGCCGATGAAGCCCTTTGGCGCGCACAAAAGATGGCTGAAATG